>JAABUM010001540.1_pt1 | contig 34242 bp, 34 predicted proteins | sample 5559161 | NCBI WGS metagenome assembly JAABUM01 (sample SAMN10711868, study PRJNA513369) | rock metagenome | isolation source: Antarctica rocks | place: Antarctica: Victoria Land, Siegfried Peak nord
GGATCGTCGCGCAGCAGGACGACGAGCGGCGCATCGGGCGGCAGCAGGATCAGGCTGATGTCGTAGCGCGTTAGCGTCTCACGCCAGCCCGCTTGCATCTTCGTCACCGCGATGTACTGCTCCAGGAAGTCGCGCCCGTAGAAATCGACCCGCGTGTCGATGAAGACCGGGCGCCCCGGCAGATTGGCGATCAGATAGCCGCCGAACGCATCCTGATTCAGCAGATTGCCGCCCGGATGGGTCCGCAGGTACTCGAACGCCACGGTCGGGTACCCCTCCGCATTCGGCGTGCGCCCCAGTTGCGCGCGCGGGTTCCCCAGCACCACCACCCCCATCGTCACCACCACCACGCCGAGCAGGATCCAGTTGATGATGCCCGTACCGAGATTCTCCCGCGCGGGCCATTCGGGGCCGCGCCAGCGGGTCGGGAGTTGCTGCGCGATGATCGGGATCACCACCAGCGCGAAGAGCGGGATGTGCCGCACCGCCGAGAAGCCGAGGTAGCTGAACGCGCCCGCCCAGAGGGCCAGCGTGTAGTCGAAGCGCGGACGTCGCAGCCCCAGCACGGCCAGCAACAGTACACAGAGGCCGAAGGTCAGCCCCATCGTGTCGCGGAAGTTCGGCGGTTGCCACTCCTGGATGTAGCGCATCGTCGCGCTGCCGCCACCGATGAAGGTGAGCGGATAGAGGAGCAGGCTCGGCCCGGTCGGGTTGACCAGCGTGGCGACGAGCGAGGCACCGAGCGCGAGGAGCGCCGGGCGCAAGATCGCGGCCTCGCCGCGCGCACGCGCATTCAACCACTCCCCGACGATGAAGAGGACTAGCGTCCCCAGTCCCATGATCCACGCGCCATGCAGATTGACCCAGAGCAGCAGCAGCGGCGGCAGCACCCAGACCGCGCGGCGATGTCCGGCGCGGTAGAGATAGAGGCACCACAGTTCGATGCTGAGGAAGAGGGTGCTGAAAATGTGCGGACGGAGCGTGATCGTCATGAACGAGAGGACGAGGGTCACGGTCAGGAGCGCGCCGGCCAGCACGCGCCCCACACCCAGCGCGCGCAGCAGCAGGTAATGGAGGAGGTAGGTCGCCATCACGATCGCGGCCATCCCCGCGATCAGCCCGCGATAGGTGAACGCCCGATAGCCGAGGTAGGTCAGCAGCTCGAAGAGCCACTCGTGCACCACGAACGGCTGCCCCGTGCGCGTGTACGAGTAGGTATCCACGGCGGGGAGGGCGCGACTCTGCCAGATGTCCTGGCCCACGCGCAGGTGCCACCACCAGTCATAGTCGGTCTGGCGCAGGAAGCAGAGGAAGAAGATCCCGGCGAAGACGCAGAGGGGCACCAACAAGCGTCGGTCGAGCAGGATCATGGCGCGCAGCCCCGCGCGCAGCGAGGGCAGGGTGACCGTGCGGGGGCGCTCCTCCAGCGGTTCGTTCAGCAGCTCGTCGACCCCGCCGAGCAATCGGTCGCGCCAGGCGTGCGGATCGAAGCGCCCGCGCGTCCGCTCACCCAGCCCGGTCTCCGTCCGCGTCCGTCCGATCATCGCGCCGCCCCTATTTCTCGGTGCGCCGATAGAGCGGCACCCCGTCGATCGTCGTCTCCAGCGTATAGTCGCGCGCCACGATCGCGCGGAGGGCACCGTCCACGTCGAAGCCCTGGAAATCGAACGCCTGCGCGCCCACGATGTAGCGCGGGGCGGTCGCCGGATCGCCGATCCGGGCGGTCTGCTCGGTGAACGCGCCCGACGTCCAGCCGAGTTCGCGGAAGTGCAGCCAGCGCGCCGCCGGACGCCGCGCCGCGAGGTAATAGATGTCCGCATGGTCGTAGGCGACGTAGACCGTCTCATCCGGCGCGGTGTGTGCGGCCAGGTAAGCTGCGACCGGCGCGGCGGCGGCGACGCCCGGCTCCCACTCCGGCAGGGTCGCCGGATCGACCCCGACGGTGAGGCCACGCGCGAGCGGGAAGAGCAGCACGAACGCGGCACAGACCGCCAGACAGAGCGCGGCGAAACGCGGCAACGCGATCGGACGGCGTAGCAGCCCGCGGGTCACCTGCGCGACCGCGACCGCCAGCGGCGGCAGCAACTGCTGGTAGTAGTGCAGGAACCAGTTGCCGCCGAGCGATACCCCGCCGAGCGCGGTGATCGTCCACAAGGCCAGGAAGGTCCGGCTGGCGGCCCGCGCGCGTCGGTCGCCGCCATGCACCGCCAGCCGGAAACCGAACGGCGCGAGCAATAGCAGGGGCAGATGGCCGAGGAGGTAGCGGGTATTCGTCGCGGCATAGTCGAGCTGATGCGCCAGCGCCCCGCCAAGCAGCGAGTCTTGCCCGAGACGATAGAAGACGACCGCGCCGAGGTAGCGATCCGGCACCGTCAGCAGGCCGTGCGCCAGCGCTGGGAGCAGGCCGAGCGCCCAGCCACCGCCCAGCGCCGCCAGCGCGCCGAGCAGCGCGCGCCACGAGGTGCATTCCGTCGCGCGACGGCGCAGGAGCCAGAGCGCGCCGAGCGGCAAGACCGCCACGGCGGCCGGTTTCAGCAGCAGCGCGACCGCCCCCAACAGCCCGCTCGCCCCGAGCCAGCACAGGCCACGACGGGCGGCGAGTGCGCCGTCATCGGCACGGACGAGCGCCAGCAGGGCGAGTAGGAGCGGCAGGGTCATGAAGAGTTCGGCGTTGGCCTGATAGCCCTCCACCCACGGGGTCGCCATGATCGCCGCGTAGAGGGTCGCCGCGCCCAGCCCGATCCCGCGCCCCCAGAGACGTGCCGCGAGCGCCAGGAGGGCCAGCGCCGAAGCGGCCGCCCACAGCGCCGCGAACAGATGGATGCCGAATGGCGAGCCAAGGCCGAGCGCATCGAGCGCGCGGAAGACGACGAAGATCCCTTGCGGTCGCGTAATCGTGATCGACGCATAGAGGGTATCGCCGCGCGCCCACCAGTACGCGGCGGTCGCGTACCCCCCCTCATCGGCGCTCAACGGCACGCCGAGATACGGCAACCGCAGCGCGAACGCCCCGACGGCCACCGCCGCCACCGCCACCCACCAGCATATTCCAGTGAGGAGCGCCCCCTGCGTATGGTGCACTTCTCTCATGTCTTGCTGCGTTTGGAAGAGTGCTGACGACGAATGCAAGGGCATACCTTTCTGGGTTACATCGTGGGTAATAATTTATCCTGCAGTACTTTTGCCCTCGCGAAATACCGCAAGCTCATAGCCGTGGGAGAGGAGAAGTCAGCATATGGCTTTCATCTATTTCTTGGGTGCTCTGCCCGCCTTGCCACACAACAAATTTATCGGGGTTTTTCGCCGCGTGCAGGATCGAGCGCGCTAGAGACTTAACCAGGGCGAGGGCCGGTATAAGCAAAAGCACGACCGCACGCGGCGAGAAGAGCATCAGTAGCGGGATACTGTAAAGGCCAATGAGTGCGCCATATACCAGTCGAGGATATAGCACGTGCTCAGACCGCGTCGCAAACAGCGTAGCCACACCAATCCACACGGAGGGCAACAACAGCAGGAGATCGTGGGGGCCGAGATGAATCGCTGTCACGGTTGCGATCAGCACGGTTGCCCCCCAGAGACAATCGAACGTACCGTAGACTCCTGGCGGAGTGGGGCGCAGTGTGCTACGCGACCGAAACCACAAGACACCGATCAGCACCAACCCCACACCCGCGCACGTCAGGGCAAGCGGCATGACAAGATACTGAAGTCGCTCGCTCGCGAGATTTGCCAATACGCCCCTCAGGGTCGGCATATGCGAAGCATCGGTGTAAGCAAGCTCACCGAGTTGCGACGCCTCGCTAACGAAATGCAGGTATTGGATGGGCCAGCCAAAACCCAAGATCGGCATCGCAGCGATACTACCGAGACCTAATATCCCGAGCCAGAGGGCGAGACTCCGCCAATACTGCAGAAGAATTAAGAAGAGCAAGAGCGGTGGAAGTATTTGTGGTTTCAAGGTGAGCGGCAAGAGTGCCACAGCGACCCAAATTTCCGATCGTTGCTTCATCGCGACGTATACGCCCACCGCGCCAAGCAGGAGAAGTGGCGAGGTCTGCCCCGACCAAAGCGCGATATGCAACGGGTGATACGACAATACTGCCGCAATCATCAGAGCGCGAGCGGGAGCAGACAAAGGTAATACTCGCAGAAGCAACCACATACTGACCCCGACTGCTGCCAGGGCAAGGAGATCCCATAAGGCGAAAAGGACGGGATAAGGGAGTTTCAACAGCGGCGCGACCAAAATCGCCTCGAAAGGGGGATGATTATAGGGCAGGATCATACCCGGTTCGAGGCTTAGATATGGAGCAAGGATGGCATTTTGGGCCGTCCGCTGCTGCTCAAGCTCGTAAAGCTGAGCGCCATGCCCCTCATGCACGATCAGCGCACCCGTGAGGATATGCAAAAAATCGGTATGATGCCGGACGTAGAGGCTCGGCCCTTCTTCAAGGAGGATTATGGCCCAGATGGCAAGATGGACTACAGTGAGGGTCACAAAGCCCAAAATAAGCCAGGAATGTATTCGTTGCCGTATCACGGATGTCCACCGGGTGAGGTTCACAATCATGCTCCTCCTACAATTTGCGGCATCAGATATATCGGTCCGCGCCATCACAGCGATTCGATACTTGCGCGCTTTGAACTGCTGCTTACGGGCGAGCATACTCGTAGTTGCTGCTCATAAAACCGCAGCGCGGCGAGGAGTACCATCGGCAAGAGGATCGTCAATGCCGTCGCCCAGGCAGGACCGAAGAAGAGCGCGGGGAAGATCCAGGCATAACTCAGCAGCGTCAGCCACTTGCTACGCGGGTCGTCCAGCACCGTCAGCGGCACCGCACCCGCCGCATACGTACTCGCGGTAGGAAATGGCAGGATCAGGAACTGCGCGATCGTCGCGGCGGCGAGCCACTGGCGCATCAGCAGCAGGGGTATGGCGAAGAGCGCCAGGCCCCAGAGGATCGGCTGGTGGGTGAGCTGCCGATAGCGATCGAGGGTTGGGAGCCACTCACCGATCCAGTACGGGTCGAGCAGGAGACTCCCGCCCCAGACTAGCGCGTTGACCGCGAGCTGTTGCCGCCAATTCCGCGCGAGCAGCACCAGCACCAGCACGAAGAATAAGCCCTGATTCGGCTTGGTCAGGATCAGCGCGCAGCAGACCGCGAGCACCCAGGGACGCCGCTCCCGATAGGCCCAGAGGGCCAGGATCTGCGCGATGATGATCAGGATCGTGTATTGCTCGATCCTGATACCGTCGACGATCGGCAGCGCGAAACCCCACCAGAGCGGAAAGCCGCTGACCCGCAATGCCAGCAACACCCCCGCTGTGAGCAGCCCCACCCACAGTGTCGCGGCCAGCGTGGGCGACAGCAAACTCAGCGGCAAGCCGAGCAAGATCGCGGGGAGCGGATACATATTGCCGGTGCGATAGAGATCCCACGGCTGATGGTAGGCGGGGACGATCTGTTGTGTGGCGTAGGCATTGCCGACCTGGAGCCAGGCTTGCCCGCCGAAGTAGACCGGATAGAAATCGAAGACATCGGTCGGGTAGGTCATGGTCAGACGCCAGCCCATCACCGCCACGACGCAGCAGACGACGAAGAGCGCGAAGCCTCGCGTGATGCGCGCACCGGTGGGGCGACTGCCGTCGTCCGCTACAGGGCTGGGCGTTGCACTGCCGGTGCGCGCGCGCGCGAAGATAGGCGGCAATCGAAAATCCTTCATAGCGCCCTTCTGGTCAGCACCGTCGGCATAAGGCGACGCACGACATGACCCCACTGCGGCCACTGCCGGAGCAGCGCAAGGGCGAGGATGGGCAGCACAAGCGCTAGTCCGGTGGCCCACCCGGTACCGAGCGTCACGCCGAAGATCACCCAGAGCGACGCGAGCGCGATCAGCCAGCGGCTGCGCCGATCGCCGATGACGCTCAACGGCAGCGACGCCGAGGAGTAGATCCCCGGATAGGGCAGCATCGCGAATTGCAGCAGCAGCGCGCCACCGATGATGTCGCCCAGCAGGAAGAGGGGGATGGCGAAGAGCGCCAGGCCCCATAAAAAAGGCTGCTGCAATATCGCGTGGCTATTCTCCAGGCGCGGCAGCCAATCGAAGACCCAGCCCGGATAGAGCGCGAACGAGGCGCCGAAGAAGGGCGCGGCCAGGGTCAGGAAGTGCCGCCAGTTCCCGGCCAGCACGAGCAGGGCGAGCGCCAGGAAGAAGCTGTGATTCGGCTTGGTCAGGCTCAGCACGCAGCAGAGCGCCAGGAGCCAGGGCCGCCGCTCGCGCCAGGCCCAGAGGGCGAGGATCTGGAAGAGGACCGCGAACATCGTGAACTGCTCGATCCGCAACCCCTCCAGGATCGGCAGGTAGAGGAGATACCAGAGCGGCCAATCGTGCAAGCGCAGCGCCAGCACGAGCCCCACGCTCAAGAGCCCCACCCAGAGGACCGCCGCGAGCTGCGCGGGGAGCAGGCTGAATGGCAGGGCCACCAGCACCGCCGGGAAGGGATAGACGTTGCCGATCTGGTAGAGCTGGAAGTTGCGCCGATCGGGCGGGATGATCGCGTCGAGCGCGTAGGCGTTGCCGGTCGCGAGCCACGCCTGCCCGCCGTAATAGAGCGGATAGAAGTCGAAGACGCCGGTCGGATAGTGTACCGCCGCGCGCCACACGACCATCGCCAGCACGAAGAGCACGGCCCCGACGATGAAGCGCGGGGTCCAGAAGCGTGCGGGGCGCACCGAAGCGAAGGTGCGACGCGCCGTCGCGTCCCAACTCGCCACCCGTCCGGCCAGCACGCCTGGCAGCACTCGTCGCCCTCCCGCTCACCTGCCACACCGCTTGCTATGCCAAACCACGATCAGCATAGCAAGTGGGCAAGGGCGCGGGCTGTAGCCGAATGGTCCCGATTCGCGATCGCCCGCCCGCCCGTTCGTGCCGCGTGGCCTGCATAGGCCCACTTGCCTGCGGCGACGAGGTGGCAGGTGTTGTGCATTTGTAGCGGGCCGTGGTGATCGTTAGGAAATGACGGGGCGGGATACGTAACCATGACTGAAGAGCGTCGGGGAGACGAGGCGGCTGAGAAGATCGACGAAAATCCGGCGGATTATGACCCGGAAGTCGCCGCACAATATGCCACAAGGTATACGGTGCAGAAATGCGGCATGATTCGCGTTATGCCGGACCCACCCCCGCTAACAGCGCCAACGCCTCGTCGCGCGTCAGGGTTCGATACGACTCAGTCGGGCGCTCGTCGGCGAGCAGGGTGGTGCGGCGCGACCGTAGCCCCTCGCGCACGGCCTCGTCTAGCGGGGCAAGATCCTTGATGACCGCGCCGACGTAGCGCTCGCCGATCGCGCCGCCCGTGATCGCGCTGTCGGCCCCTTCGGTCCGTCCGTCGGCGGCGAAGGCGAAGGCGGCGCGCAACCCGACGCTGCCGATCGTCTCGCGCGAGAAGGCCGGTTCGCCGATCGGGCCATCCTCGATCAGCAGGTGGGTGATCGCGCGGTCGTTGATCGCGCGCAGGAGCGCCTCGGGCTCGGCGGGGAGCGTCACCTCTTTGTGGTCGGGCCAGATATCGAGCATCCCGTAGGGACCGACCGAGCTATCGAGATGGAAGATGAAGTAATCGGGGTAGCGGAAGAAAGGAACACCCTCGGCGCGCGCGGCATCGTAGAAGGCGGTGATCGCGGCCAGCAGCAAGACGCTCGCGCCGAGCGCGCCGCCGGGCGAGCGCGAGACGATGCCGAGGCGCGCGCCCGCGCCGAAGTCGGGCAGGATGTCGGCGAACGAGGCCACTTGCCCGTCGCGTGTATAGGCGAACTGGTCGTTCCGCAGGGCTTTCGAGGAGTGCATAGAACCTCCGCTTGATGAACGGGCGATCGGCCGATCGTGGCGGCATTGTACCCGAAGCATCTGCCACGCCGACTTCCCTGCCACGGTGCTGCTGCGCCGTACGCCACGGTACCGCGCGGCCCGTTTGGGTCACCCCATCCGCCAGTCCGCGCAGGCAGAGCGGCACCCACGCCGCGTCTTGGGATTGCGCGGGTGCCGTGCCTGTATCCCCCGGCTCATCACCGGAGCAGCGGGCCAACCATGCTGCCACCGCTCGAAAGATGAAAGGCGTGCCCTGTGTTCTCGCCAGGAGCGCGCGAAGGGCGCGGCGCGGAAAATCCCGCGCCACACCCCCCGCTGCTTCATACCCCGCCGATACCGACCGACCCTGGCTCGCGCCACGGACCGGACTCAACGCCGCCGTCCGGCGGAGCGCCCGGCGGGATTACTCGAACGCGCGGGCACATCTGCCGTCTGGGGCAGCGCGACCGCCTTGTTCTCCTCGGTATCGTCGAGCATCGCGAAGGTGTAGAGCAGCGCCGCGAGCACCGCGCCGAGGATCGGGCCGACGATGTAGACCCAGGCGGCGGTCCATTCGCCCTGTAAGAGCGCCGGGCCGAACCAGCGCGCCGGATTCATCGCCGCGCCGCTGATCCCACCGCCCATGCAGATGTCCATCGTGATCGTCAGGCCAATCGCCAGCCCCGCGATCGTCGCCGGGCCGCGCTTGTCCACCGCGACGCCGAAGACGACGAACATCAGGAAGAAGGTGAGGACGATCTCGACGACGAATGCCTGGCCCGCCCCGATACCGACCCCCGGGAGCGGCGTACCGAGCTTCACCGCGTCCACCGCCGCCGTCGGAAGGACCGCCTTGAGGAGGGCGGCGGCGGCGGTACCGCCGAGTAGCTGCGCGACGATGAACATCCCGCCACGCGCATAGGGCAACTTCCCGGCAGCCATCAGCCCGACCGCGAGGGCCGGGTTATAGACCCCGCCCGAGATGTGACCACCCGCCGCGACGAGCAGACCGATCGCCAGGCCGTGCGCGAGGGCGATGGCGACAAGGTTCTGCCCTTGCGTCTGGATGATCGCGCCCGCCCCCATGAATACCAGCGCGAATGGCCCGATGAATTCCATGAGTAGCGCCGCACTGTCCCGTTTCCCACTCCACATCAAGCTCTTCTCCCTCTGCCTCTGCGCTTTTTTGTTCCACCCCCCGTGGTCGGGCGATTGTAGCGCGCGAGCACGATCCAGGGAAAGGGCTAACGGGCACGACACCCCAGGTGTCGGCGTATACCCCGCCCGGTGCGGCGTGATGTACATGCGCCGCCGAGTCGAACAGAGCGGCGGCACCACCGCTCTGCTCGCCCTTACCGTCACCTGCTGGTATCCTGCACACACGACGGTGAACGACACGGCGAGCGAGGCGAGATGAGCGGGCGCGAGCAGGGCGAGCAGGGCGATGAAACGGGCATCGCGCAGTTGGCCGCGAGTTGGCGGGCGTGGCGGGAAAGTCGCGCCTTCCCGGACACGGCGCACCGCGCCTGGCCGCCACCGGATCGTGCCTTCGCGATGCATCAGATCTGGCGCGATCTCCTCTTCGCGCACTGGCCGGTCGAGCCGGACATGCTCCGCCGCACCCTCCCCGCCGGACTCGAACTCGATCTGCACGAGGGGCGGGCGTGGGTCGGAGTCGTCCCTTTCCGCATGAGTGGCATCCGCCTTCGTCCCCAGCCGTTCGCCGTCCCCTGGATCGGCGCATTCGCGGAACTCAACGTCCGCACCTACGTCACCGGGCCGGGCGGCGACCGACCGGGCGTCTACTTCTACAGCCTCGACGCGGCGAACCCGATCGCGGTCGCCCTGGCGCGGCGCTGGTACCATCTCCCGTACTTCTTCGCCCGGATGCCGATCCGTGAGCGCGACGGCTGGATCGAGTATGAGAGCTGGCGGCTGCATCCAGGTGCGCCGCGCTCCCGCTTCTCCGCGCGCTATCGCCCGAGCGGCGCGCCCTTCACCGCCGCGCCGGACTCGCTCGAAGCGTGGCTGACCGAGCGCTACGCCCTCTACACGACCGATCGGCGTGGCCGCCCCCTGCGCGGCGACATCCACCATCGCCCGTGGCCCCTCCAGCGCGCCGAAGGGACGCTGCGCTTCGGCGCGCTGACCGCACAGCACGGCATCACCCTGCCCGAGCAGCCCCCGCTCCTCCACTTCGCCAGGCGTCTCGATATCGTCGCCTGGACCCTCGGTCCGCTGGAATGAGCGCCTAATAGCGTGTTTCTAGGTGGTGGGCGCGCTGCTCTTGATAACCGCACGCAATTGCCGATTCATCACAGCGGCAGCCTCAACACTGACAAGGAGCCCGGAGAAGGTCGTTGCACGCTGTGCAAGGAGCTGCACTTGCAGCAATGATACTTTCTTGCGCTCGGCAAGTTCCCGATCAAGCACGGCTGTAGGAACAATGTAGAACGTCCATTGCGCTAAATTCAATGGATTAACGGTCGTTTTATCGCAATGGGCGAGCAGCGCAAAGACGTAAACATCGGCTTGGCGCTGGCGTACAGCGCTGTAGGCACCAGTCGTACTATCCCAGCCGAATGTTGGCGGGATCGCAAAGCCGATGCTGGTTAGCTTCTTTTGTCCCCAACTCTGGAGGTACGCCGAGGATTTGACCTCGACCTTGATTCCTGTGGGAGTGACGAGATCGAACGGCTCCCATTCGATACGCAGCCCTTCGACAATACCAAGTCCGCGCGTGACAATATATTCGGCAAGGATGCCGCGCATCGTGTTGTCCATCAGATGCGACGCTGACCACGCCCAAAAATCTTGGAGCTTGAACGGCAATTCCGCACTCCCCTCGCAGAAATGCTCTTTGCCCGATTGACGGGTCGGCGTGATCGCGGGGAATTCATCGCGTGTCATACTCATCGCATCACCTCCTGAACATAGCAATATACCATGAAAGAAGCTTTCTTCATTTACAACCGTAATGCAATAACCCAATGGTCACGGTACTCTCGTAATCGGATTCGGTATTTCATAGCACTGGCTTGCTATCGATACGCTCACCTTACCGAGTGAACACAGCTATCGCGCGCGGCAAGAAAGAGGGTGCGTCGACATTGTATCCAACGAACAACAGAGGAAAACTAAAGGAGAGGTGGGACGACCGGCAGGCAGGCAAGCACCGCCGCAGCCGGGCTACCGCCCAAAGTGCCTCGTGCAGGCTGCCAGGGTATCGCGAAGCTTGTGCTACACCAGGGCAATCTCTAGCATTAGTGATCAGGCGCGCTGGTAGCGCGAGCGCATGAAAAGGTGGTCACCGGCGCGGCGGATGGTGAGCAACCGTTGCCTGGGCTCCTGGCCCGGCGCGAAGGCGATTCCCTCTACCAGGCTCGGGCGTGGTCGCCCGCCCCCCGCCGGGTGATTGCCGATGACGATCGGGCTGAGGGTCAGGAACTCCTCATCGACCTGCCCCGCCCCCAACAACGAGCCATAGACACGCGGTCCCCCTTCGCAGAGGAGGGAGCGGACACCGTACTCCCGCCTGAGCGCCGACAGTAGCGCGACCGGATCGACCGATTCGACCCCGAAGTCGCGCACGGTGACGTTCGCGCGGTCCCCCAGCATGGGGCGCGCCCTGGCGACACCGCGCGTCGTCGTCGCGATCAGCAGCGGGATCTCGGGGCGACCGAAGACCGTCGCCTCGACGGGGAGATCGCCCTCCAATGAGAGGAAGATATGCAGCGGCACGGCCTGCCGCCCCTCGGCGACGCGCAGGGCGGCGAATGCGGCGGCGTCTGCGGGGAAGATGTAGTCCGGGGTCAGGAGCAGCGGCGGATCCAGGCGCAGCGTATTGTCCCCGCTCAGGACAGCATCGCAACGCGCGCGGAGCAGCCCCATCAGCCACTGATCGTGGGCGTTGAAGAGGCTGACGTCACCGCCGCCCAGGTGCCCCGGCTCGGCGAACGAGACCCGCCCATCGCGCGAGACCACAAAGTTCACATAGGTGTAGGGCCGCGCCGACTCGGGCTCGGGCAACAGCCAGTCACCCCCATAGATCCGCCGAAACGCCTCGGAAAGGCGCAAACCAGGCCCGTTATCCTCATCGAGCAGCGACACGAACGGCGTCCCAGGCCCCACGACGGGTACGGTCATTTCCACGGCTCCTCCCCTATCGCGTACGACAGCATGCGGGCGCACGCCGTTCCCCAACTGTCGGCCACGTCTATCCGCCCGGCTCGCGCTTCGGACACGAGCGCGCCGCCGTTGCCATGCGCGCGGGACACCGCTAGCGCAAGCCGCGATTCGAGCGGGGCATCGTGGCGATCGGCGCACCATCCGAGTTCGGCATGTCAGCGTGATCGAGGGGCGCATCGGCCCAGCCGGGCGTTCGAGCATGTCCCATTCACGCGGGAGCGGCGACCAGCGCCCCAGGGATGAACCGCTTGAGCGGCCGATTCTCGCGCCGCAAACACCAGTACCATTCCCGCTCGCTTGTCCCCCGTCGCCTCCGCGATTATTCGTTCGGGCGCACCATCTCGAAGATCGCGCCGAGTTCGGTGTAATCGGCGCGATACCCCGCACGCGAGATCGGCTGCGCGGCGGTGATGTCGAAGAGCCCGTCCTTCAGGCAGCGCGGGTCGATGTGGACGCCGACGACCTGCCCGATCGTGAGGAAGCCATCCACATCGTCGCCATCCAGATCCCGCAGACGGATCACCTGGAGCGTCTTGCATTCGAGCGCGGCGGGGGCGGCCGCCACGCGCGGCGCGGCGACCAGACGGCACGGCGCGGCCGCCAGGCCGGCCAGCGTCATCTCATCCACCCCGGTCGCAACCGGCGCGGAGGTGCGGTTCATCGCCTCCGCGAGCGGCCGGGTGGCGAGATTGCAGACGAATTCGCCCGTCTCCTCGGCGTTGCGAACGCTGTCCTTGTAGCCGCCGCTGCTGAAACCGACCATCGGCGGCTCGCCATGAATGGCGTTGAAGAAGCTGTACGGGGCGAGGTTGACGCGCCCCTGCCGATCCCGCGTGGCAATCCAGCCGATCGGGCGCGGCGCGACGATCGCCTTGAACGGGTCGTGGGGGAGGCCGTGCCCCTTCGTCGGCTCGTAGAAATAGGTCGCCGTCTCCGTCGTCATCTCGCGCCTCCCACTCGTCACACCGCTCGCACACGGATACGCGCTCGAAGAATCGTTGCCTTTCAGGCCCGGAGTAGTCCTACCGGATGGTAGCAGCTTAAACGGGGCCGGGGGGCGCTGTCGAATGCCCCCTCGCCGATCACCCGGCCAATACTTGCGTTATGCTCATTACGTTGCGGGCACGGAGAACTTCGGCAGGAGCAGATCGTACAACTCGGGATGGTGGGGGAGATAGTAGATCGGCAACCAGACCGGCAAACAGGTCGCGGCGAAAGCGAGGCCACCGAGAAGCATCAACCGGATCGTACTACGGCCCAGCGAGTAGCCATCCACGTAATCGCCGATCAGGGCGAGTATCGCCATCAGCACGATCGCCAGCGCGAAGACGATGCCAAGCCCGCTATGAAGAAACTGTGGGAAGAGCCCGGTAAAGAGCCCGGCAAGCGCGCTGAATCCACCGAATAAGCGCTGCGACTCCGCGCTCCGACGCGGCTCGACGATCTCGATCTCGACAATCCTATACCCCATATATCGCCTCGCTTGTTGAGCGCTTTAGCTCCTCCGCCCCGCCATAGCACAGCGCTCCTACTTGTAGTAATCACCCACAATGGTCGGACGTGCCGGTACGAACTTCCCGACAAACCGGTCGTTGACATTCCGACAACAGCGGACAACGGCGCTTTCCCTGATCCCTACAGGATAAATGTGTGCCCGTTCTATGTCACAGAATTGCAGTGCCCCAGGCTCGTTGCTACACTCCCGGCAGACTACGGGTGTACGTAGTAGTCCGAACGGAGGTTATGAACCCTTGATGCGTCGTATTATTGGCCTTTTGTTCCTGTGTATCCCGCTCCTGGCGACCGCCTGCGGCGGTTCCACGTCGAGCACGGTCGCGCCCACGGTCGCGCCGAACACGCCCGCCGCAACCACGACCAGCGCCAATGTGGCAAACACGCCCGCGCCGACCAGTGCCGGGGCCACCGCGACCCGTACGGCGAGCCCGAGCGCCAGTGTCAGCGTGGTCAGCAGCCCCGCAGCCCCGTCGCCCGCCTCGCCGGTGGCAACCGCCCCGCGCGCGACCCCCGCGACGGCGATCGCGCCCGCCGCGACCGCGCGTCCGAGCACCGCCACGCCGACGAGTGGCGGTGCGCTCCCCGCCGGTTGGCAAACTTACAATGGTGGCGCGCGCGTCCCATTCACGATCGCCTACCCGCCCGCTTGGACGGTCGACGACTCGCGCGCGACGCAAGGGCGGGTCTATATCTACGGCCCCGGCGTGACCCAGCCCTACGAGGACGCGCTCTGGATCCTGATCGCCACGACCGGGAGTGTCGCGCCGGACGCGAACATCGACGTGCTCCGCGATCAGTACTTCGCCACGGAGATCAAAGACCCGCACCCGGAGGCGGGGATCGACGTGACGCGCCGCAATGAGTTCTCCGGCCTGCCGTTCGCCTCGCTCGGCACCACGTTCAACTCGGGCACGACCCTCTGCTACGCCTATATCGGCCTGGCCGTGCGCGATGGGGTGCCGTGGCGTTTCCGCCTCAACTCCCCATACGCCGACTACAGCGCCAACCTCGAAAGCACCTTCGCCCCGATGGTCGGCTCGCTGAATATCTACGGGAATCCGTAGGCAAGTCCGTAGTCCGTAGAAGGGTGGTCGCGGCGGTGTTCTGTCGGGAAAGCACACCGCCTGAGCAGCCCCCGTCTACATGCCAGCGACTACCGCCTACGAACTTCCACTATACTCTCTACGGACTACGGACTACGGACTTCTCAAACATGGAGCGACGAATGAAGCGGAAGTATCTGGTCGGGTTGGGGGTCGCGGCGGGCGTCGCGGGCGCGGCGGCGCTGGGGCGCGAGCAGCTCGGCGCGATCGTCGGGCGGCTGAGCGGCCAGGACGCGATCGTGCCGCAGAAGCAGTGGGACTTCGACAATGGCGAGTTGCGGACCCTGATGGACCGCACCCTCACCGAGCAGCAGCAGATCATCGCCGACGCCCCGACCCCCGAGGAGCGCGAGCGCGCGGTCGCGTTCGGGCGCTACTTCGCGGGGCGCCGGGCGGCGGTGAAGTAGGCGTGAGTCGTGGGTTGTGAGTTGTGAGTGACTCGTTGGTAGCCCTGCATTGCCTATAGGCAATGCGCCACGAACAGACCCGTCTCACGACTCACGACCCACAACTCACGACTCGCCCAACGGCAACCCCACCCAGCGCCGTTCGCGGAACGAAAGTTCCACCGCGTTGATGACTTCCTGTACGCGCGCGCCATCGGCGAAGTTGCCCTCGTTGCGGTCGTCGTCGGCCAGGATCTCATCGACATAGTGGCGGATCAGGTTGGCGTAGAAGAGGGTTCGCCACGATTCGTGCGGGCTGCCGCCGACCGGATAGTACTCTTCCGGCACCGCGATGTCCTTGAACTCCACGTCGTCCGGCTTCGCGCCTTTCAGCGTCTCGCAGCTGCCGAACTCCTCCACGAGGCGGCAGATCAGCGCCCCCTCGCTGCCGTAGACGCGCGCCTCGATGCCGGGATAGTTGCCGACCGTCACGAAACTCGTCTGCACCGAGCCGAGCGCCCCGTTGGTGAACTCGCCGATGAAGATGTCGCCATCGTCGATGTTGGCGCGCTGCATCAGCCCGGTCTGCCGCATCACCCGCTCCGGGACGAAGTTCCGCATCGTGCCGACGAGTTGCTCGTAGTGCGCGCCGACGAACCAGTGCCCCAGGTCAATGATCGGCGCGCCGTACCCTTCCAGCGAGGCGACCTGGATGATCGACTGGTCGGCGTTCGGGTCGGATTGGCGCAGCGGCGTCTGCGGGTTGATCCACTGGGAGTTCTGCTCGTAGCCGTTGAAGATGTACGGCGTGCCGATGTAACCCCGGTCGATCAGCGTCTTCATGTAGCGCATCGCCGGGCTGTAGCGGAAGGTGAAGCCGAGCTTCGTCTTCAAGCCCTTCTCGCGCGCTCGCGCCGCCAGCTTGTCGGTCTCGCGGAAGTCGTAGGCGACCGGCTTCTCGCAGAGGACATGCTTCCCCGCCTCGATCGCATCGGTGGCGAGCCCGAAATGGGTCGCGCTGGGGGTGACGACATCGATCACATCGATGTCGTCGCGCGCGATCAACGCCCGCCCGTCGCCGACGAACGCCGGGATGCCGAACTGCGCGCCCGCCGCCTCGGCAAGCTCGCGCTGGGTGTCCGCGACCGCCACGACCTCGACCCGCTTGTCCCGTAGCCAGCCGGGGATATGTGCCCCGCACGCCCACGCCCCCGCCCCGATCACGCCGACCCGTACCGGTCCCTGGTGTGCCATGCGCGCTCCTTCCGAGTCGTCAGTCGTCGGTCCCCTCGAGGGGGAGCCTCTCGTCAGTTGTCGGAAAGCGGCCATCGCTCGCAGCGTCTAACGCCGCTGTACATGCTGAGGCACCCTGGCACCACCGCCCGCGACGACCCTCCATTTTCTGCCCCCTGAACGCGCACATCCTATCGTATCGAGCGCGGCTGTCAACTGCGGGACCGCAACCGATGGCTGGGGCGGGGGTTAAGTTAAGGCCGTGCGTGCGGACTACCACCGCTGGCACCGCCAGTTCGGCGCCTTTGCACGCCCGCGTTCGTCGCTTAACAGCCAGGCAGCGCCGACCAAAGCGCTCGCCGTCGCCCCGACGCAAGCGCCCGCCGCACCCGCCCGGCCGACAGCGACCCCGACGCAGCCGTAAAGAAGGGGTCAGACTCAGGTTGTAGCGTTGTTTGACGATGAGGCGTGGGCGTTGTTTTCCGAGACGAGGATGTGGATGACCGAAAAGCGCAGTATAGAATTACAGGCGGCAGCATTCGCCGACCTCGCACGGCGCTTCTGCGCCTACCATCGATACCACCGAGGAACTTGCGCTGGCGGACTACCTGACGCGCATCGCCATACAACTCGCCGCGTTATACCAGGCTGTATTACAACTGCCACAGGTGTATACGGAAGAGCAAGAGCCTGTTGATGAGCGCGCCCATGAATCGATTTGGGCCGGTCGCTACGCCGTTCTCTCGGAACGCTTGGGCGAGACAAACTGTACTGGGAAGTTTTCGATCCGCAAGAAGGGCTCTATACATCAGCGAAGTCTCCAGAACCGGTCATGGGCGATCTTGCGGACGACCTGGCAGATATCGGTGCCGACTTGGAGCATGGACTCTGGTTATTGGGACGCGGTCTGTCGCCAGCGTCGGCGGTATGGTCATGGCGAACAAATTTTGGTTTCCATTGGGGGACGCACCTTGTCCACGCACTCGCCGCTATCCATTCGTTACCCGGCGCTCGCGTAGATGCTCGATGAGAAAAGTGATATTGCCGCACCCTCCGTACATGATCATCGACGTTCGCCGCCCCATCACTCAGGGTGTAAAGCGCAACACGCCTCAATTGATCACGGCGGGCAGATCGCTCTTCCGCACGCGACAAAGCGCGGGGCCGACAAGCGGCTGCACGCCGTAGGGCCGGTCGGGCTATGCCGGGTGGGACGATCGTGGGGTAGTACCGGTACAGTGTCTGCCATATGCTCAGGCAAGTGACGCCCACCCCGATCGGCGGGCGCGCACAAGGGGACGTCAGGAGATATAGATGGCACCGAGTACCCGCGACATCGCCAAGACGCCGACGGAGCCACCGGCGCGCGTCGAGTCCATCGCGGAAGCCTTCGCGTCGTACCGCCTCGAAGCACGTCTCGGGCGCGGCAACCGCGCCACCGTCTATCGCGCCGTCCATCGCCAGGAGGGCAACGTCCTCGCCCTCCGCGTTTTCGATCGCAAGCTCACCGCTGAACCAACCTTCGCCGCGCAGTTCGAGGAGGCCGTCTCCGCCCTCGCCGCCTGTCGCCATCCCAACCTGTTACCGATCCTGGCGCATGGCGTCCACGACGGTTGGGCCTATCTGGCGCGGCCCTACGTTGTGGGCGATAACCTGCGCCGAAGGCTCGGCACCCCGCTCCACCTCACCGAGGCGCTGCGCTTACTCCGCCCGGTCGCCGCTGCGCTCGACCACGCCCATGCGGCGGGGATCATACACGGCGATCTCAAGCCTGGAAATATCCTGCTGCCCGCGTCGGGGCAGGTCGTGATAACCGACGCCGGTATCGTGGGGCTGCTGCCACGCGCGAACACCCTGCTTTCCGCCGCCACTGGTCGCTACTACGGCACCCCCGAATACCTGGCTCCCGAACAGGCCCACGGCATGACGCTCGATGGGCGCGCCGACATCTATGCCCTCGGGGTGATCCTCTACGAGGCGCTGACCGGGCGGCCACCCTTCGGCGGAGCCACCCCGCGCCTGATCGTCGCCCAGCACATCTCCGCCCTGCCAACTGCCTTCGCGGACCAGCTACCGGACCTCGGCGCGGCGGTGGAGCCGCTGATCATGCAGGCGTTATCGAAGGATCCCGCCCGGCGGCTCCCCACCGCCGGTGCCCTGATCGCGGCGCTGGAAGCGGTGAGTGGCGGCGGCGGACTGACCAGGGCCTTCGCCTCGACGGGCATCCCCGGAACGACGCTGCTGGTAGAGGAGGAGCCCGCGCCGGCCACCGTCCCGCTCATCGCAACGGGGCCGGAGGAGACGGCGGCGCGGCATATGGCGGAGCTGGCACGGCTGTGCGTCGACTACGAGGCCCGCCTCGAAGACGCCGCCGCCCGCGCCGAGGCGCGCGAACAGGTCCTGGCCGGCCAACTTGCGGCCCTGCGCGAGGAGTACGCGGCCCTCGTGATCCGCGCCGAAGCGGTCGACGAACTCACGCGGGAGCGGGACGCCCTGACGCAACGGGTGCGCGAACTCGAGCGGCTGGCCCGACCGAAGGCCGCCGCAGCCCCCCCCACGGGCGGGCGGTTCGTGCTGATCGACGCCCCACGCGCCGGGCGGGCCACCGGCACCTCCTTCCCATTCGCGCCGGACGCGGTGCTCGGGCGGCACCCCGACTGCGCGATCCCGCTCGCCGACGATTTCGTCTCGGGGCAGCACGCGCGGCTGGCCTGGGATGCGGGCGCGTGGTGGCTCGTCGACCTCGGCACGCTGAATGGGACGTTGGTCAACGGGGAACGCATCGAGCGACCGACGCAATTGCGCGACGGGGACGTGGTGCGCCTCGGTCGGGTCCAGGCCCGCGTGGCCTTCGAGGCCCCGCAGGCGGCGAACGGCGCGGGCCACAGCCAACGCCAGGGTCGGTAAGCCGCGCGCGGCACCCACCGGGGCGCGGGCTGGCCCGATCGCCCCCGTTCGTCATTCGTTCTTCGTCATGCCCCGCGCGGCGTCACCGCGATGAACGCTTCCAGCACATCGGCCAGCGTTGCCGCGCCACGATCGAGGATCTGCTCCCCGATCGCGGCGGTCGCGGGGCGGGTGTCGCCGGTCGCGCCGTTGCGCGTCTGCTCCTCGTAGGGGACCGCCGCGACCGCGCCGTACGGGCGCAGCCGCGCGTTCAGCGTCGCGCGCGGCTCGATCAGCTCCGGCGCGGCGAAGGCGTCCGGGCGGGCGTAGTCCGGCGCGGCGGCCATCACCACCGCCGCCTCATCACCGCCGCCGTGTCCGAGCGCCTCGGCGGGGAGGAGTTCCGCCGCGCTCTCGGCCAGGATCGCGTAGCCGTAGAGGCCGAGCACCTCCATACCGGGACGCAGCGGGGCGCACCGCTCGACCGCCGCCGCCAGCGCCGCGCTGTTCCCGCCATGCCCGTTGACGAAGACCACGCGCGGAAAGCCGTGCCGCGCCAACGACTCCGCGATCTCGGTCAGCACGCTCGTCAGCGTGGCGCTGCTGAGGCTGAGCGTGCCGGGAAAGGCGAGATGGTGCCACGAGACGCCGTAGGGGATGGCGGGGGCCACGGCGGCGCGCGCGCCAAGCAGGGCGGCGGCGCGACGGCAGAGCGCATCCGCCGCGATCGTGTCCGTGGAGAGGGCGATGCCGGGGCCGTGCTGCTCCTGCGCCCCGATCGGCACCAGCACCACCGCATTCGTCGCCAGCAGCGCCCGGACCTCCGCCGCCGTCCGCTGCGCCAGCAGGATCGCGTCTGTCATCGGCACCTCCTTAGGGGTAGTCAGTAGTCAGTAGTCAGTGGCGGTGCTGTTGATATGCTCTGGGTATCAGCCAGCCGTGCCATTGGGAGGGCCGCTGCAAGGCACTGCACCTCAGCGGCACCGCCACTGAATACTGAGTACTGACTACTGACTACTTCGCCCCACTCGCCCACTCGCCCAGCGGCTCCCCCTTGAGGGGACTACGCCCACTCATCCAGGAACGCCTTGACCGCGTCGCGGAACGAGGCATAGTTGTCGCGGCGGATGTTGTGGCCCGCAGCGGGGATATTCGCCACGCGCCCGTTCGCCATCAGCCCCACGATCTCCTCCGCCTGGGCGGGCGTGATGATCCCGCCGCGCGCCGGTTCGGACGTGACCAGCAGCGTCGGGCAGACGACCTTCGCCGCGACCGCGCGCCAGGGATTCGGCGACGGGCGCGGATGATCGAAACCGGTCGTATCGAACTGCACCTTCGACTCGATCCAGGGCGGCATCTCGCTCTCGTCCCAGTTCGGCTCCTTCGCCGCCGCCTGCCGCACGCGCTCCTCCGGCGACAGGGTCTGGAAGGTGCGGACCCACTCCGCGTAGGGATTGCTGCTCGGCAACGCCGGGTCGCCGCTCGGCGTCGGATCGTCGCGCCAGCCCGGATCTTCGAGGACCAGCGCACGGATCCGATCCGGCGCGGCGGCCGCGACCCCGGCGGAGGTCGCCCCGCCCATCGAGTGCCCGACGAGGGCCGGGCGCTCGATCCCGAGCGCGTCCATCACCGCCAGCACATCGGCCACGGCGCGCTCGCGGAAGCCGTGCGACAGGTCGCCGGACTTCCCATGCCCCACCGCGTCGGTCATGATCACATCGTAATCGGCGGCGAGATCGTTGGCGAAGCGCAGCCAGCAGAGCCCCGAATCGGTGAAGCCGTGCAGCAGCAGCACCGTCGGCTTCTCCGGCGACCCCATCCGATAGTAGTGCAGCGCGGACTCCCGCGAGACGACCTCACCCTCCAACCAACCAGCCATCGGTGTTCCCTCCATATAGGCGATTATTCACGGGCGCTCGTGCGCCCGGCCAGGCCCCACCCTCCGGGGCGCTTATTTCAGCGCGCGCACGAGTTGTGCGCCCCCCTCGGGGCCGCGCCGCGCGAAGATACTCGCCGCCACGCCGCAAAGGAGGCAGCCGATGCCGCCCCACCCCAGCGCCCCACGCACCCCGATCGCCTCCGCCAACGCGCCGATCGCCAGACTGCCGAACGGCACGAGGCCGGAATTGACGATCATCCAGAGGCCCAGCGCCCGTCCCTCGGTGCCCGGCGCGGCGGCGAGTTGGATCGTCGCGCCCGCCGTCGCCAGGTAGCCGATCACGGCCGCCCCGAAGAGGACGATGCAGGCCAGCGCCAGATAGAACGAAGGCGACCAGGCGAACGCGGCGAGGGCGAGCCCGGTGACGATCTCCATCACCGCCAGGGAGCGCCCCGGTCGCCGTGCCACCACCGGCAAGCTGGAGATGAAGGCCCCGATCACCGCGCCGACCCCGGTCGCGGTCAGCAGCAGGCTCAGCCCCGCCGGGCCGCGATCGAAGATGTCGCGCGCCATCGAGGGGAAGAAGTTGCCGTAGGGGAGGGCCAGCACCGCGAGGCCGATCGCGGGCAAGAGCACGGCCCGCAATTGCGGATTGCGGAGGACGGCGCGCGTGCTCGCCTCGGTGGGGGTCACGATGCCGCTCGGGATCGCGTTTTGCCGCTTCGTCGTGCGGATCGCCAGGAGGGCGGCGAGGACCGCCAGATAGCTGATCGCGTTCGCCGCAAAGCACGCGCCCGCCCCGGCGCTGACCAGCAGCCAGCCGCCGATCGATGGCCCCACGATACGGGTCAGGTTGAAGCGCGCGGAGTTGATCGCGATGGCGCGGCGCAGTTGCTCCGGCCCGACGAGTTCCTTGATGAACGCCTGCCACGGCGGCCCGTTGAGCGCGCCGACGGTGCCGTTCGCCGCCGCCAGGATCAGCAGCAGCGGCACCGTCGCCTTATCCATGTATTGCAGGATCGCCAGGATGAGGGCCAGGATGGTGGAGAGGCTCTGAATCCAGAGCAGGAATACTCGGCGATCGACGCGATCGGCCAGTATGCCCGCTGGGATGCCGAGCACCAGGACCGGGATCAGCTGGACGAAACCGAGCACCCCGAGGAGGAACGTAGAATTACCACGCTGCAGCATCACCCAGCTCAGCGCCACCGCCTGCATCCAGCCCCCGAGGGCGGAGACGAAGGCACCCGCCAGGAAGAGGGCGTAATTCCGATTCATCAGCGGATTATCGCCGCCCCGTCCCCGCGCCCGCGCCGCCTCGCTCATCCGCTCACCCTGCCCCCGCCCACCCCGTTCGCGATTATCGCACGCCCACCGTCGCCGCATCCTACCAGAGATGCGCGCGGCGCGGGCGCGCGCGTGGGCACGGTGGCTCATTCCGTCGGGGCGGCCTTTTCGACCACCGACTCCAGGAAGTGGTGATTGGGGATGAGGAAGGCGCGCCCGTCATCGGCGCGGAGGGTGGTCAGCGCGTGGCCGATCTGCTCGACGGTCCCGCTGGTGCCGTTGATGGTGATCCGGTCCCCTTCCGCGAGCCCCTCCGCGATGTAGCGACTCGCCACGATGTTCTGCGAGAGGCCGCGCAGCCCCAGCCCGACCGCCAGCGCGGCGGTCAGGGCGAGCCCGCTGAGGGCGATGGCGGTGATCGCGATCAGCAGCGCCACGTCGATGCCGAGCAGCGCCGCCGCCAGGATCGCCACGACGAAGATCACTCCGGAGCGCACGACGCCGCGGAGGGTGTCCGCGCCCCCGATGCCGGCATCGGCGAGCAGGCGCCCGGTGACCTCGGCCAGCAGGCCCGCCGCCGCGACCCCCAGGATCACCAGGAAGACGGCGGTCAGCGCGCGCGGGGCGTAGAGGATCAGCTCGTTCAGCGACCCGGCCAGGAAGGTCAGGCCGACCGCGCCCAGCGCCGTCAGGATGGCGTAGCCGAGGAGTGCGTAGCCGATCACCAGCCCGAGCAAGTGCGACGGGCGGCGCGTGATCCCGCCCTGTTCGAGCAGGCTCGTCACCCCGGCGCGCTGGCAGAGGTCGTCGAAACGCAGGCGCCGCAGGAAGAGGGGGACCAGCCAGCGTGCCACCACCGCCAACAGGATACCCAGCACCAGGATCGTCGCAGCAGCGAGCAGGCGCGGCAAGAACGCGAGAAACGCGGTCAGCACATCGGTCACGTCAGCGCCCTCCTTTTGCGGATCGCCCGGCGGACTGCTGCCCGCCCAGATAATAGAGCACGGCCCGGCCATACGCCCCCGCGAGCCCTTCCAGGAAGCGCGCGGCGCTGCCGAAATACCATTGGATCGCGATCCGCCGCATGATGCGCCGGTCGAGTCCGTCGTCCGGCACGACCTCCTCCTCGGCCAGCGCGGCCAGCAGCACGAACAGACGCCGGTAGCGGGCCAGTTCATCGCGCAGGCGCGGCGACTCCGCCAGCGCGCGCGTCACACGCTCCTGTGCTGCGGTGTCGAGTTCCCCCGCGACATAGGCGGGGAGGAGTTCCAGCAGTTCATCGTGACCGCTCACGTCAGCAGTTCCTTCAGGCGTTCTCGCCCGCGGTGTGCCCAACCCTTCGCCGTCCCCTCCGGCACGCCCAGGGCTGTCGCCGCCTCGGCATAGGTGAATTCTTCCAGATCGCGGAGGACTACGGCGGCGCGATGGTTCGGCGGCAAAGATTGCAACGCCTGATGGAGGTGCGCGGTCGCCTCGATACGGGAGAGTGCGGCGTCATGGGTGACGGCGATCAGTGGTGGTGCTTCATCGAGCGGGACGTGGCTTTTCCGTCGTTCGCGCTCATTGAGGGCGACATTGACCGTGAGGCGCATGAACCAGGTCTTGAACGTGCTCTGCCCGAGGAACGAGTCGAGCCGCCGATAGGCCCGCAGGAACGCCTCCTGGGTGGCGTCGGCGGCGTCCTCCCGATCGCCGAGCACCCGGTAACAGACGCGGAAGGCGATCGCCTGATGGCGACCGACCAGTTCCGCGAACGCAGCACGGTCGCCCCCTTGGGCGCGCTCCACGAGCACGACGTCGGACTCCGTCACTGTATTAGACAGGTCTTCCGCCATAATCGTTACTCCACGCGCGATATTGGGCAGTATAGCGTACCGGGATCATCCGGACGGATAGCCGCGAGGAACGATGGTGGCGGTGTAACGATCCGCTCTCCTCATCCTGTCCAATAGAATATGGTGCCGAATCGGACCGCACCATCGTCGTGACGCCGACCTGACGCGGCCACTGGGAGGGTGTGGGAGAGTGCAGGCATCGGACACCGCCGCTCGCGCGATCCTCCTGATCGAGGATGACCGTACGATCCGTGAGCTGTTGGCCGAATACTTGGGCGAGGAAGGATTCACCGTCACCACGGCAGCGGATGCCACCGCCGCGCTCGCTGCCCTGGCCGCGCGCCCATTTGCGCTGATCGTGAGCGACGCCCTCGCCGAGCAGCGCCCGCACGAAGAACGCTGGAGCCAACTCGACGCGATCCAACGGGCGGCGCGGGGTGTGCCAGTGATTATTTGTACGGCAAATCGCGCGAGTGCGTATGCGGATTACGCGGCGCGCGGTTTCGACGGCCTCCTGATTAAGCCCTTCGACCTGGAAGCCCTGCTGGCATTGATTGTGTATACCATCAAAGATGCCTGCCCGATGAGGAACGGGTGAGCAGTGAGATGCCCCTTACCCCTCGTATGTCTCGCATCGGTGTAAGTGCTATCTCCCGGCGGCTCCGCTCCCGTTCACGCACACAGTCGCTGAATTCTAGTGCGGGTAGGCTTACCGCCCACTCGGGCTACGAACACACCTATTTTTCGGGCTGGCAGCTAACACCAGCGATCGGAGCGTACGGCATGGTGCCGCACGTCAGCTTGTTATACCCGTTGGGAGGGTCGCAGATGCCAATTCTCGCTGCCAGCGCAGGCAGTGACCGCGCGACCGCTCTGAAGCGGGGCCGCGCACCACCATAGGGGGCAAAGCGTAGGAGTACCTCGGCAATCTTGGGACCATTCCTCGCCAAAGTGTTGCGCGAGGATGTAGACGTATTACGGAAGGACCATAACTCGATGATACGACGCAGTCTCGGCGCGCTCGCGGCGCTTTTCCTCGCCCTCGGCACCCTGCTCGCGTTCACCGGCACCGCCGCCGCCGCGACGATCACCATCCCGATCGACTCGCAGAACGGCTCGGGCATCAGCGGCAGCGCCACCCTCACCGACCTGCCGAACGGGCAGACCCGCGTCGACATCACCGTCACCGGCTTCCAGGGCGGCACCCCCTCCCCGGCGCACATCCACATGGGCACTTGTGCCACCCTCAACCCGGCGATCCTCTACCCGCTGACCGACGTGGTGAGCGGCAAGTCGACCACCGTTGTCAACGTCACCACCGCCGCCCTGCTGGCGCAGCCGCACGCGATCAACATCCATAAGTCCGCGCAGGAGGCCACCGTCTACGTCGCCTGCGGCACCATCGCCGCCGGGGCACCGACCGGCTTGCCGTCGACCGGTGGCGGCGGGATGGCCCAGCAGCCGACCTCCTTCTTGCCCTGGGCGCTCGTCGCCATCGTCGGCACCGCCCTCGTGGCCGCGCTCGGCGTCCTGCGTCGTCGCGCCGCGCGCTAATCGGCCACCACGCGGCGGCGGATGATCCGCCGCCGCCCGACCATCGACCGCCGCTCACCAAGGAGGCACCGCCACATGGGTACGATCACCTCGACCGGGGACGCGCTGCTCGCCGCGTTCGCCAACGCCCTCGCCGTCTTCTTCGCCTTCATCCCGCACCTGATCGGCGCGATCATCGTCCTGATCATCGGCCTGATCGTCGGGCGCCTCGTCGGCACCCTGGTGACGAAGGGGCTGCGCGCCGTCAAGTTCGATCAGATCGCCGAGCGGGCCGACGTCGGCGATCTCCTCCGCAATGCGGGCGTCACGATGGACGCCGCCGGGGTCGTCGGCGGTATCGCCAAGTGGTTCATCTACATCATCTTCTTCCAGGTGGCCGCGAGCACCCTCGGCTTCCCGCAGCTGACCGACATCCTCAATCAGGTGCTGGCCTTCCTGCCGCGCATCGTGGTGGCGCTGGTCATCCTGCTGATCGGGGCACTCGTCGCCAAGCTCCTCGCCGGGGTCGTCCGCGGCGCGGTGGGCACCTCCCGCCTCGGCAACGCGGATTTGCTGGGTAACGTCGCCCGCTACGCCGTCCTCGCCTTCGCGGTCGTGGCCGCGCTCAGCCAGCTGGAGATCGCCCCGGCGATCGTCAACACCCTCTGGACGGCGATCATCGGGATGGTCGCGGTAACCCTCGCCCTCGCCTTCGGCCTCGGGGCGCGCGACGCCGCCGGGAGCGTGGCGACCGGGCAGCTGATCAAGGCCGAGATCCGGCCGGGGATGCAGATCGGCGTCGACGGCCAGGGCGGCACGGTCGAGCAGGTCGGCACCGTCTACACCACCCTCCGCACCCCGAGCGGCCAGATCAAGGTGCCGAATGCCGAACTCGCCCGCCAGACTATCCTGGTCAGCGGCGGCCAGGGCGGCGGCCAGGGCGATGCGAAGCCGCAGCGCTAAGCGGCGCGGCATTATCCCACGATCGCAGCGATGATCGCGCCGCCGTAAGCGCTGCGGCGCGGGCAGCGCCAGATGACACCGTTCGCCTGGTGCTGCCGAACCCCGGTACTGTATGACAAGAAAGGGACATACCATGGCTCAGGCACAGAACATCCGCGAGGGCATGCAGGTCTATGGCGCGAACGATCGGCTCTTGGGCACCGTCGAGCGGGTCCAGGGCGACGGCTTCGATGTGGCCGGGTACCACTATTCCCGCGAGATGGTCGCGCGGGTCGCGCAGAACCGGGTCTACATACGCGGCACCGGCATGACGGCGGAGACGGCGCGGCTGACGACCGACCAGACCGATCGGGAGTTGCATGTGCCGGTGGCGGAGGAGCGGCTGACGGTCGGGAAGCGCGCGGTCGAACTCGGCGAGGTGGACATCCGTAAGACGGTGGTCGAGGAGGAGCAGACCGTCCCGGTCACGCTACGCCACGAGGAGTTGCACATCCAGGAAGTCGAGATCGCGGATCGCCCGCTCCGCGCGGACGACGATGCCTTCAACGAGGGCGTCATCACCGTCGAACTGCACGGCGAGGAGGCGGTCGTCGCCAAGGAGGCCGTCATCACCGGCGAGGTCGTGATTGAGAAGGACGCTGTCAGCGAAGAACGCCAGGTCACCGACACCGTCCGCAAGCAGCACGTCGAAGTGGACCGCTCGACCATCACCGAGACGACCACCACGAGCGGGCAGCAGCCGAAGACACGAAGGAGTTAGACACGATGAGCACAAATCGCGATAAGGGTCGCCGCACCGACGGCGCGAAGCAGCGTATCGACACGGTGCGCGCCGAGGACATGGAAGACGACGACAGCACGACGCGCGGCACGGTGACCGAAGAGTACACCGTCGCCCCGACCACTACGGGCGTGGTCCACGAGCAGGCAACGCGGCGGGAGACGCCGCAGGAGGGTGCGAACGTGCGACAACAGACGGTTCGACGCGAGACGGTCCAGCGGTCCCGCCCGCTCGGCGGCGAGCGCGACATGGACATCCCCGAGAGCTACGCGCTCGACCACGACCGGGTCCGCTGGCCCGCCGTCTTCGCGGGGCTGCTGACGGCCCTGACGCTGCTGATCACCCTCGGTGTGCTCGGGCTGGCGGTGGGCCTCACCTCGGTGGATGCCGGGCAGGCGGTCGCCCAGCGCGGCGTGCCGAGCGGCCTCGGCCTCGGCTCCGGCCTCTGGGCGGGGATCTCGGCGCTGCTCGCCTTCCTCATCGGCGGCTGGGTGGCCGGGCGGACGGCGGCGGTCTTCGGCAAGGGCTGGGGCGCGCTCAACGGCATGCTGGTCTTCCTGCTCGCCGTGCCACTGACCCTCTTCCTCGCGACGCGCGGGCTGGGCGCGCTCCTCGGCGGCTTCAGCCAGTTCGCGACGAGCCTGAACGTCGACCCGCAGCAGGTGCAGGGGGCGGCGCAGGGCGCGGCCGGGCAGGCGCAGCAGGCGGCGCAGCAGGTCACCCCGGAGCAGGCGGCGCAGGCCGCGACGAACGCGCGGAACGCGGCCTGGTCGACGCTCCTCGGGCTGGGGCTCGGCACCGGGGCGGCGACGCTCGGCGGCCTCCTCGGCACCCGCAGCGAAGTGACGGTCGACCGCGCCGACGTCGCCAACACCCGCGCGGGGATCGTCCGCTAATCACATGAGCATGACACACGGGCCGGGGCACGTATGCGCCCCGGCCCGGTACGGCGTAGGGGGACACAGCATGGCGCAGACGGTGGAACAGCTCACAACCCAGCTCGAAAAGATGAACGCGCGCCTGGAAAAGGCGCAGCAGCAACGCCGCGGGCCGCTGAGTGCGCTCAGGCCGCTCTTCTTCGGCGCGCTCCTCGGCGCGGGCGCGGCGCTCCTCTACGCCCCGCAGGCCGGCGGGCGCACCCGCGAATTCTTGCGCCGCAACGCGGGCGAATTGCGGGCGAGCGCCACGCAGGGGGCCCAGAAGGCGAAGGACACCGCGCAGCAGACCCTCGCCCAGGCCACCGACAAGGTGAACGCCACGGTGCAGGACGGGCGCGCGAAGACGAGCGAACTGGTCCGGGGCGCGCAACAGGCGGTCGCGGACGGCAGCGACAAGGCCCAGGATCTGGCGCAGGGCGGCAGCACGAAAGTGCAGCAGGCCGTCAAGGCTGGCGGCGACAAGGCCCAGGCGGCGGCCGCACAGGGCGGCGCGCAGGTGCAAGCCGCCGCCGACACCGCCGCCGACACCGCCGCCGCGCAGACCAAGGCTGAGGCGGCGCGCAAGACTTCCGGCCCCACCTCAGCCTGAGGCGTGAGCGGAGACAAGATACCGCTGCGGTCCGGTACGGCGAACCGCAGCCGATGAATGAATGATCGGCACCTAGAGAAGTAGGAGTAACACAGCATGGCGAAGGACACCATCCGCGCGGGCATGCAGGTCTACGGCGCGAACGACGCGCTGCTCGGCACGGTCGAGCGGGTCCAGGGCGATGGCTTCGACGTGGCCGGATACCACTACGCGCGGGGGCTGGTCGCGCGCATCGCCCAGAACAAGGTCTATCTCCGCGGTGCCGACCAGGCGACGACGCAGACGGCGACCGACACGGGCACCATCCGGGTGCCGGTGGCCGAGGAGCGGCTGACGGTCGGGACCCGCGACGTGGACCTGGGCGCGGCGACGATCCGCAAGACGGTCGTCGAGGAGGAGCAGACGGTCGCGGTGACCCTGACCCACGAGGAGGTCCACGTCGCGGAGCGCGCCGTGGCGGCCCGCCCCGCGACCGGCGACGACCTGTTCAAGGAGGGCACAATCCGCGTCGCCCTGCGCGGCGAGGAGGCGGTGGTAGCCAAGGAGGCCGTCGTCACCGGCGAGGTGGTGATCGCGAAGGACGCGGTGACCGAGGAGCGCCAGATCACCGACACCGTCCGCAAGCAGCGGGTCGAGGTCGACGAGGCGTATCGGCAGACGCGCGGCACGCTCGAGCAGGAGCACGCCGCGAGCGCCGGCGCGACCGGGCGGACCTTCGCCGAGGCCGAGCCGAACTACCGCGCGGGCTTCAGCGCCGCCCACGACGAGCGCCACGCCGAGCGCGAATTCGAGGATGCCGAGCCCGAGCTGCGGGCCCGGCATACGACGACCGGGACCGGCGACAGCTGGGAGCAGCTGCGCGAGGAGGTCCGCGAGGGCTGGAACAAGGCGCGCGGGCGCTAGGGCGCGCGGCGCCGACGGTGGGGAGGCAGACGATGAGCGGGCACGAGACGATCCGCCCCGGCCAGGCGGTGGTGAGCAGCGACGGGGTCACCCTGGGCACGGTCGAGCGGTTCGACGGGGCCATGCTGCACATCGACGGCTGGGATATCCCCGCCGCGGCCGTCGCGCGGGTCGAGGGCGGGGTGGTATACCTCCACCTCGCCCGCGCCGACTTCGCGACCAGCGGCGGCGACACGACGGCGCGCCACCCGGCGGCACGCGAGGAGATCCCGAACACGGACACCGCGGCGCAGGGGGAGCGGTTGGTGATCCCACTGGCGGAGGAACGCCTCACCGTGGGGACGCGCGAGGTCATGATCGGCGAGATCGTGATCCGCAAGCGCGTGGTCGAGGAAGAGCGGATGGTGCCGGTGATCTTCCGACGCGAGGAGGTGGAGTTCGTCCGCCTCGCGCCGGGAGAGCCGCTGCCCGAAGGCTGGGGGGCCGACGCCGGGGCACAGATCAGCCGCTTCCCGCTGCACGGCTGGGAGCCGACGCTCGATAAGACCCCGGTGGTGAACCGCGAGGTCGTGGTGGGACGCACGGCACGGGCCGCGCAAGACGAGGTCACGGCCACGGTGCGCCGCGAGCACGTCGCCGTCGAGGACGATGCTATGCGGCCGCGGCCGTAGCGCGAGCGCGACGTTTTGGCGAGGACGTCGGCGAGCGAACAGGCAAGGGGGATACCGAGCATGAGCAGCACCGTGCATGTGACCGCCACCCGGCACACCGTCGTCGGCGTGTTCGACGGCCCGAAGCACGCCGAGGAGGCGCTGACCGGGCTCAAGGCGGCGGGCTTCACCCCGGCGCAGGTCTCGGTGGTGGCCCAGGACAAGCAGGACGTGCGGCAGATCGCTGCGGGCACCGAGATGGCCGGTGGCGAAGGTGCCGCGGCCGGCGCGGTCACCGGCGGCGTACTCGGGGGACTGGCCGGTTTCCTGGTGGGAATCAGTGCCATGGTCATACCGGGTATCGGGCCGATCGTCGGCACCGGCATCATCGTCGCCACGCTGGCCGGGGCGGGGATCGGGGCCGCAGCGGGCGGGCTGGTGGGGGCGCTCACCGCGCAAGGCGTGGATGAGGCCGATGCCCAAGAGTATGAGGGGCACGTCAGGCAGGGGAGCATCCTGCTGACGGTGCACGCGGATTCCGCCGCGCAGGAGCGGCAGGCGCGCGCGGTCTTCAACGGCGGCAGCGGCGGCAGCGTCCGCAGCTACGGGCGCCCGAACTAAGCCGCGCAATGCGAGCGCAAAGCGCACGATATTGTCGGTAGCATGGACGTGCTGAAGAACATCTTCGGCGGCGGGACGCCGGACAACTACGAGCAGCGGGCGCAGCAGTACCACCAGGGCTACCAGAACGGCCAGGGGCAGTACGCCGACCTGGACCCGAACGACGTCTACGACCGCTACCAACGGACGGTCCAGCACGCGCCGCCGGAGGTCGTGCAGCAGGCGCACGAGGAAGTCTTCAATCAGATGCCGATGGATCAGCGCCAGCAGATCGGCGACCGGTTCCGCCAGGCGCACAACGACCCGAATCAGGCTTTCCAGTACCCGCAGATGACGGGCGGACCATCCGATTACAACCCGGCGCAGCTGGGCGGCATGATGCGCCAGGCGCAGCAGCAGCAGCCGGACCTGCTCCAGGGCATGCTCGGGCAGGGTGGGGCGCTGAGCAACCCGATGGCGAAGATGGCGATGGCCGGGGTGGCGGCGATCGCCGCGCAGAAGCTGATGGGCAACAGCCAGGGCGGCGGCGGCCTGCTCGGCAACATCCTGGGGCAGCGCTAACCGGTGGCGGTGCCGGGGCGGCCAACGCCGCCCCGGCCCTCGACGTGGAAAGGAACGCGCATGTCGGCCGCAGGGATCGCCGTCATCAGCCTGACGCTCGTGGTGTACACGGAAGAGGTCCGGCTCCCCGGGCCCGAACGAGCTCCTCGCACCGGCGGGGCAGGTCGCCACCTACGAGCTGCCGGTGGCGGGGCCGCGCGGGGAGGCGCTCCAGGTCATCGGCGCGTGGCACACCCCGGTGGACAACGTGTCGTCGCTCGGGGCCTTCGCGCGCCTGGACGTGGTCCCCTCGCCGCAGCACCCGGGGGCGGTGCAGCTGAGCGCGTCGGCGCAGCCGGGCCAGCAGGGGCGCATCCGCCTGCGGATCAGCGTCCTCTGCGAACTCGGCGGCGGACAGCGCGGTGGCTACTAGGCCCACGCGCGGTACCGGCAGACGGGCCGCGGCGGCGTTCACCCCGGACGCCGCCGCGGCCCCATAACACCGGAATAGACCGCGAGGGTCGGGATGGGCGGCGAACGGCAACTGCGGCCGATGGAGCGAGCGATCCTGCTAGCGCCAACCGCCCTCGACGGCGTCCAGATACTCGCCCGCGCACGGTCGCGATCCTGTTGACCTTCCTGACTCTCCTGGCCACGCGCGTCGGCCTGACTGCACCGCTCCTGGCCGATGCGCTAACCGTGGCGGGCGACGTCGGCCGGGGCGTCGGCGGTCGGCTCGTGACCGGGCTGCTGCCCCTCGTCTTCGCCCTCTTCCTTGCGGTCGAGACGCGCTTCGCCGCCCGGATGGTGGCGCGCTTCTGCCCCAGCCGACGCGCGAGGCGCGTTGTGCGACACCGCCCGACCCAGCAACCCGAGGAGGCGCCATGTATGTCCGCGTCGTGACCGGCCGCCTACGTCCCGAGACCCTGGATCGCGGCCTCGCCATCTTGGCCGGGGAGGTCCGCCCCCATATCAGCGCCCGCGCCGGCTTTCAGGGCTGGGAGCTGCTCGTCGCGCGCACAAGCGGCCGCTTCCACGCGATCACCCGCTGGTCCGCCCTGGTCGAGGCCGAGGGGGCGTCGCGCGACGGCTTCGGCGACCGCGCCGGGCTGCTGGACGGGCTGCTGGACGGCGGCCTCGACCAGGCCGTGTTCGAGGTGCTGGCGTAGGGCAGGGCATGCCGCGCCGGGTGGTCGCCCATCACGCGGTCCGGTGGGGGTCCCTTGGAGTGGCGCTCCCGCACATCCGATGCTTCAGGACTTGCACGAGCAACACCGACACAAACGATCGACCGCCAGCTGTCAGGTGCTCGTGCTCTCCAACGTTCTCGGGCTGGGCCATGACGCTTTTCGTAACAGTCGGCGTAGGCTTCGACCGTGCCGGAGCGCCACACAAGCGGGCCGGTCCCATCGCGCCGCCTGACGTCGTGCCCGCACTCCGGCCACCGGGTCGGTGCGGCACCGCGCGGGGAGCCGATACCGACGACAACCGCGCCGGCGTCCGTGCTGGCACTCCATGGTTATTGTGCGGGACGTTCCGGGTCTCGTATCAGCGGCGAGGATAGGGCGATGCGCGGGGTCTTGCAGGCGGCGATGGTCTACGACACCTTCGTCGGCGCCTTCGGCTTGGCGGGGGTGGGCCGACTGCGGCGGCGGCTCGTCGGCGGCCTGGCCGGGGACGTCCTGGAGATCGGGGTGGGGACCGGCCTCAACCTGCGCCACTACGGCCCGCACGCGCGCGTCACCGGCATCGAGCCCGCGTCCGCCCTGCTGCGCGCCGCGGTGCCCCGCGCCCGGGCGCGCGGCTACGCCCTCGCGCTGGCGTCCGCCGCGGCCCTGCCGTTCCCCGATGCCGCCTTCGACGCGGTCGTCTCGCCGCTGGTGTTCTGCTCGATCCCCGCGCCGTTGCTGCGTCCGGCCCTCGCCGAGCTCCGGCGCGTGCTGCGCCCCGGCGGGCGGCTCCTCCTGCTGGAGCACACCCGGACCGACCGGCCGCGCCTCGACGCCGCGATCGACGCGGCCGCCCCCCTCTGGCTGCGGCTGAGCGGCGGCTGCCACCTCGACCGCGACACCCCCGCGCTCCTGGTGCGCGCGGGCTGGCGGGTCGCCCGGCACGAGCGCCACGCCCTCGGCCTCTATCGCGTGCTGGTGGCGGTGGCGGCATCGTGAGCTACGTTGCACGCTCGTTCCCGGTTGCCTTGCTGACCTTTGACACCTGATAATCCACGGATCGCCTTCAATCGCCGGTCGTTGGAGCGCGCGGCCGCGGCCACGGCCCACCCGCCGTCTGTCGGTACGCCGTTGACCCGCTGGCTCGTGCAGCCGTCGGGAGGCGCGCCACGGGCGTTGGCCGACGCGCCCCACGCCCGGTGCTACCCTCGGGGCGCACGAGGAGGGCTCATGACCGCACCACGCGTCGTCCCCGCGGCGCCTGCCGCCGCCCCACTCCCGTCGTATCGCTGGGGCGCCTGTGGCATCACCTCCCCGGCGGCCCCGCGGCGCCTGCCGCCGCCCCACTCCCGTCGTATCGCTGGGGCGCCTGTGGCATCACCTCCCCGGCGGCCC
>JAABUM010001543.1_pt1 | contig 34129 bp, 30 predicted proteins | sample 5559161 | NCBI WGS metagenome assembly JAABUM01 (sample SAMN10711868, study PRJNA513369) | rock metagenome | isolation source: Antarctica rocks | place: Antarctica: Victoria Land, Siegfried Peak nord
GGCCGCTCGCCCCGCGCCAAGGCGGCCAGCACCGCCTCCCGATCCTGTCGATACCACTGCAGCGTCACTGTCTCGTCTCCTACGCGTGCTCTCCTCCTCCCTCCTCCATTTTATCTCCAAATGTCTTGCGCCAACCACCGATAGGGAGAGTGATGGGAGCAGGGTAGGTGCCGGCCCGCGTGGGCAGCCGTGCGCAGCTTCCCAGCTTTGCAGCGTAGCAACCGGTCGCGCTGCCTCGCTGTGGCGTCGGACGCCGCCCCCGAGAAGGACGAATAGGAGGACACTTACTGCCGTGGCAAGCCTGCGCGTCATATATCCTTCCCGGTAGCTCCCCCAATTGTAGACCGTTCCCGCCTACCATCTCCCCAGTGCCATCAGGTCGGCGACGAAGGCCACGCGTGTGGCAGCTGCCTAGCGCTCTTGAGACCCATCATCAAGGATAATGGGCCGAAGGGCGAAGTAACTCAACGCGCGCAAGACGTACTATGCGACGCGGACTGTCTGCAGGTGCTGGGTCGCGCGATGCAGCACCTGCCCATCTACGGCTGGCCTCCTGCGAGGAGGAGCACCGTCCGTCGCTCTGCAGTTAAAAATGCCTGGCCAGCTAGGGCCGTATCGGGATCCCCGAGAAAGGCGCGGAGAAACACCTGGTCGGCAAAGAGGCGCTGATGTAATGCCTTAATCTGCAGAAACATCATCTAAATACCTCCTTCTAGATGTGCTGATCACCCGGTGCCAGTATACCAGGCGTGGCTAGGGCTGACTACCTGTCGTTTACGCCAGGGTATGGAGGGTGATGGGCAGTGGATGTAGATTAAGTCGGCACAGCGCTGCTCGTCACCCCCGTGCCCTGTCCCCACTCCTCGCCCAAACCCCCACATCAGCCTCTGGGACGCACGCTGCCTCTCCGCTAGCCGCTCTAACAGCCACTCAGCGCTGCCTGCGTCTGCGTGGCGTCATCGGCCGGGTGATCCCATGCCGCGCGGGCCGCGTCAACCTCGTGATTGGCTGTGCCATCATCCTGTTGTGCCATCATCCTGTCGTGCCACACTCGGCGCCGCTATGCAGCTGGGACAGGGCCACCGTAGCTGGCCTGTGACGAACAACGGAACAGAAACACGCGGTAGGCCCTTTTGCCAGAGAAATCCGCTGAAAGCCGGGACGGAGCAGACAGACCTGCCTCTGGCGATGCTCGCTCTCGCGCCGTTCTTTGCCAGAGAACCGTCATTCTCTGGCAAAGCGGCGGTATGAGGCCGTGGCGCAGGCCGTCAAAGCCCTGAACACCCGGCCAGCGCGCCGTGCCGAGCGGCCAAACAGGGCTGTGGCCGCTCACAGGGCGGCAGGATGGTGCTCTCAAGGCGCGTTGGACCCTTACCGCGTGTTTCTGTTCCGTTGTTCGTCACAGGCCTAGCTGTTGTGCGGCAAGCCTGCTCCGACCCCACGCCTCGGGGCGGCGACGACGGGCCTCCACTCTGTGCCGGCAGGCCGTAATCACCGCGCGCCCTGCGGGGCGGGAGAAAGGCACCGCTCCCACATCGAGCACACCGGGAGATGTCGCCCCTGATCCCGGTGCCAGACGCTGGCCCCACCGTCTGAGACGCGCACGCTATGCACGCGCGCCAGCGTGTCTTGGCCACGCAAGGTGGCGACCATATCGCGTCGCGCATCGTCGATCACCGCGCCGCCTGCGGGCGGGGAAAAGGGCCGCCAGTACGGGCGCCGCTCCTATCCAGAGCCCCCTATCAATCATAAATATCTGTGGATAAATGACCCAATATATCTTGACAATTACACTCATAAAGATGTATAATATAGGTGTAGGGTACAAAAAAGACGGGCCGCCAACGCCGTAGGAAGCTTTTGGGCGGCCCGCCAGGTGATTCCCCCTACAAGGAGGGTTTCGGACTCATGTTAGCATGCCGGTCGTCATTCTACCAGCCCTGCCTGTGGAGCTACCGCATCCTGGACAAGGAAGCGGGGCTGTACGAGGTGGTGCAGAACGCCTGCTCTCCCAAGGTCCACGTCCTGGTGACGATTGGGCCGGAGGCGCAGATTAGCTGCACCTGCCGCAGTGGGCGCGAGGGGTTCCGGCGCACTCAGAGGGGGTGCTGTATTCATGCCTTCGCGCTGATCACGCTGGCCGCGCAGTATCGGGGCGTAGGCCGCACGTACTCCTACGGGTATGTGTACGCCTCGGGTAACGGGTTCAGCATCGCCTAGCAGCACGTAGCGGGGAGGGGTAGCAGCGCTGCTGCCCCTCCCCCAGTGAAAGGAGAGAGGATAATGGCGACAGAGACGACGGGGCGGCTGTTCCCGCTGGGCCAGGTGGTGGCGACGCCAGGCGCGTTGGAGGCGCTGGAGGAGGCTGGGGTGGCCGTGGGTACGCTGGTGGCCCGCCACGCGGTGGGAGATTGGGGCGAGCTGGACCGGGAAGACCGAGGCCTCAACGAGCAGGCGCTGGTGAGCGGGGCGCGCCTCTTCAGCGTGTACCGCCTCAGTGACGCGGTGACGGTGTGGGTGATCACCAACGGCGATGATGAGGAGGGGGATCGCGACGCCACCACGGTGCTGCTCCCCTCTGAGTACTAGAGGAGCGGGAAGCTGGCCACACAGGCGGCCAGCGACAAGGGGGAAGAGGGTGAGGCGCCGCGCCGCCCTCTTCCTGCCCCGCGTGTCTGACGACGGATGATGATGATGAAGGAGATGGTATGATGGCAGAGGACACGGAGAGCAAGGCGCGACCGATTGACTGGGACGCGCCGATCCCGCTGCATGAGGCCGCTGTGATCGCCGGGGTGGCCTACGCGACGCTCAAGGCGTGGCTGCGTGCGGGCTACCTGGAGACGCAGCCATGGGGGGCCAAAGGCAAGGTGACCACCCGGCGCAAGCTGGACGCCTGCCTGCGCCAGCGGGGTACGCGGGGCGGGGGCCGTGGCCCTGCTCCCAAGCCGCTGCCGGCGGACTACCAGGCCCCACCACGCCGGGGCCGGCCGCCCAAGGCCAAAGTGGCTCCCCCCGCAGCCGAGTATGAGGAGAGGAGCACGCCCTGCTAACGATCCTGCGGTCGGCGGGCGCCGCGACCTGCCCCCGCTGTGGCCAGCAGGTGGCCCCCGAGGACCTGGAGGACGTGCTGCTGGTGGAGGTGCGCCTGATTGACCCGCACCTGGAGGGCTATGTCTGCCATGCAGCCGGGGGCCAGGTAGCAGTGTGCCAGGACTGCGGGGACCAACTGGACGCCCTGGCGGAGGAGTTGGAGTCCTATCGCCGCCGGCTGCTGCGCACCTGGCCGACACCTCGGGCACACCGAGCCACGCCACGGGAGGACCAATGCCTCAGCCGGCCCTTCGAGCCCCTACGTGACACGGGGCTGCCGCTGGTGCTGGGCTCGGCGATTTGGCACGCGCGGCAGGGCGCGACGGCGTACCTGATCGTCTCCGCCAATGGAGAGTGGAGCATTGAGGCTGTCCCCAGCGGCGAGGCCTGCACATCACGCGAGGAGCATGGACACGTGGCGGTGCCGATCCCGGTGGCGCTGGGGGCCACCGCCCTGGCCGACGAGAACCTGGTCGGTCTCTCCATCGAGGCGGTGTACCACCATTGCGCGGGGACGAAGGCCGAGGCGGCGGCGCTGGAGCGGCTGCTGGCGGCACGCTTCTACCGTGCCCTCTACGGCCAGGAGAAAGATGGGGAAGAGAAGCTGCCATAGGGGGCAGACGGCTGCCGCGTGGTGGCCCTTTTCCCCGCCCGCAGGCGGCGCGGTGATCGGCTGCACAGAGCGAGAGATGACTGCCTTGCCCCCTGACGATCATCTAGACCAAGAAGGAGGCGACAGGGCCACGACATGGGCCTCTTTCCTAATATAGAGACCGCGCCACAACCCCAGGGGAGAGGTCCGCCCTCTCTCCGCCTGAGCAGCCCTGGCCTCCGGTCACCGTTGGCGCTCCCGATAGCGGCGGACGCGCTCCCGGGTCTGTGCCCGCTGGGCCTCTTTCTGGCAGTCCTCTGAGCAGTACGCCGGCAGCGGACCAGGGAAGCGCTGCTGAGTGACCGTGGCCTGACACCACGCGCAGGTGAACCAGATCGGCCGGGTGGCGATCTCCCGCGTGTAGCTGGGCACACACCAGACGGTCCGCGCCGAGGCATGGCCCTGGACGCGCACCCGCTTGGAGTGCCGCCCCGCCCGTCCCGACGTCCCCCGCCGCCGGCGCTGCGTCCCCGCCTTCGTGGCGCTCGCGCGGCGGCGCGGCCTGGTCGGATCGGCGCGCTGGCGCTGCTGAGCGCGCTTCATCCAGGCACGGGTCCAGCGCTCCTGCTCCGCTTGCTCCGCCGCCATCCACTCCCGCCACGCCGCCCAGTCCTGTCCTTCGGATGTCCCGGCTGACGACGACGCCTGAGAGCGCGCGGGTTCTGGCCCGGCTTCCAGGCCCAGGGCGCTCAGCAGGTCCCACCGGAGGCGCGCGTCGGTGAGCCGGTACTTGTTGAAGAGCGTGCGGGCCAGACCCACGGCTGTCTCCCGCTCCGACGCGAACGAGGTGGACCGGGCCAGGGCGAGGAGCTGGGCCACCTTCTCAGCGGGTGTCATGGCTCCCTCCCGATCACTGCGTATGTAACGCCAACGTGCATCACGCCCCGCGCCATGCGAGGATGTAACGCGAACGTGCGTCCTTCGTCACACTACCCGATGACGCACGTTCGCGTTACAGCGTTGTCCACCGTCCAGTGTCCGGCCTTGGTCTCTCCCTCTCCCCGCCTCCGTCTTGCCTCACCACGTCTCCTCACGACCCTCAGGCTGCTTGCCTCCGTGCGCTTCTGACCCAGTCGCGGGAGAAGAAGGCACCACCTGGGCCACGACGTCCGCCGTCACCGCTGCCCTCCAAACAGCCCTATAGGGCCCGGAACTCGGGTCCGTGTCCCCAGCCGCAAAGTAGGGGTAGCCACCCTCCTGGTCTGACGAGTTGCTCATGGCCTGGACCGGGCCACCACCGCCCATGAAAGTAGGACGGGTGACCCAGATCGGAAGTATTTTCACCCCAGGGCGCAGCGCGTGACGTCCAGCCAACAACCCAACCGCCACACGCGGCGCACCGGATCGTTAGGGAGACTCTGTGGCGGGCAGGCGCCGACGAGTGGCGCGATCGCGGGTCGTCTGCCAGCGGGTAAGCGCCTCGGGGGAGACGCGGGCATAGCGCGCGAGGCTGACCACCGACGTGTGGCCTGAATAGGCGAGGAGGGTGGCTGTGTTGGCCCCTGCCTCGGCGGCATGGGTCAGCGCCGAATGGCGGAGTTGATGGAGGGTCCAGCCCCCCGTGTGCCGCTCGAACAGCTCGGCCGCCCGCCGGGTAAGCGCGCAGAAGGTCTGGGGTAGCCTGGTCACGGGATAGAGCACATGGTTCCCAGGGGGCATCAATCCAGAGCGGGGGCACGCCGGGCCAGAGGGCGGATCACCTCCCAGGGCCACCTACCCCAGACCTTCTGCGCGCTTACGTCCGCTGGAGCGCCCTTAGGACGCTCTCGCCACCTGCCAGATGAAGGCCACGAAGCGCTCGGCGTCGCTAGGTCCCACGTCGTCCACCTGCAGACCCTGGGCGGCGGCGCGGTCTTCGGGGGAGGTGCGCCGCGTCTTGGCCCGACTTTTGGGTAGGGCAGCCCAGGTTTGGTCCTCCAGACGCCCGGCTTGCGGACCATAGGTGACGTAGGCGCCGATCGCGTTGACCCGCCGGCCCTGAGACGCCTCATAGTGAATGCGCAACCGCGCGCCGCGAGGGAACCAACTATAGGAAGGCGGCAAGGTCATGCCGAAGCCTGCTTCATCAAGGTGGCACACGTCCAGCAGCCCTGCGGCCCCTTTTTTTGCAGCGCCTCTAGCTCGGCTGTGCGCGCCGCCACCTGCACGAGGTCTTGCTTGTGCCGTAGGCTACGGCTGGTGCACTGATAGGTGAGTTGTGCTCGCTTCAGATGCACACGCACCCGATCCACGCTCAGGCGCACCCCGGAGCGCGCCGCCAGCCAGGCGGCCGCCTGGGCTGCCGTCCAGGTGCGCTGCCCCTGGGCGATCTCCGTGCGCAGCGCTTCCAGCAGGGCTGGCGTGAGCGCCGACTGCTTGCCTCCGCGCGGCTTGTTGCTCAAGGCCGCGCAGCCTCCCGTCAGGAACGCCTTGATCCAGGCGCGCACGGTTTGCTCATGCTGCCCCAGATACCGTGCGATCCGCGGGATGCTCCACCCCGCATCGGACAGGCGCACCATCTCCAGCCGCTCCCGCGTGCTCGGCGCTAGCCCCGTTTGTCGCACCAGACACCGCAGTTCCTCCTGCTGCTCAACGCTCAAGTGCATCCGATACATGCCTGCTCCCCTCCTCCTCTCCACCTGGGTGGCCCCGCTGTCTCCCGCCGCTAGCTTTCTCCTCTCTTCTCCTATTTTACGACTTTTCACCGCCGGGCCGCTTAGCGGCGTCCACGCGTCGCGGCGGCGAGAATCCGCGTGAGCTGTGGATCCCCTGGGCGCAGACGCAGTCCCTCCTGGGCATACCTCACGGCCTTAGCGAAGGCGTTGACCTGAACACAGGCATCCGCGAGCGTGGTCACGATCCCCACGCGCGTCTCCAGCGCGAGGCGGAGGCGGAGGGCCTGCTCATAGGGAGCGATGGCCGCGCCAGGGTTGTCCAGATAGAGCGGCAGCGCCTCGGTGTCCCCCCACAGTACAAAGGCGTCGGCCCGCTGTGGGGCCGCCTGCGCCGCCGCGGCGAACAGGCGCACGGCCCGCGTGTACAGCGCGACGGCGGGCCGGCGCTGCCCGGTGGCCGTGGCTAGATACTGGCCATAGACCCGTAGCTCAGCGCCCGCCTCGTCAATCAAGAGCCCGTCACGCGGACTGAGCTGGACGGCGCGGTCGAACCAGGTGATAGCGCGGGGCCAGCGGGCGGGCTCCCACGCCGCCCAGACAACATACAGACGGCCCAGGTTCGCCGCATTGGACGCCACGCGGGGTTGGAGGACCCACGCGCGCAGGAGGCCCCGCTCAGCCTCCAGGAGGTCGGCGGCGCGCGCCTCCGGGCGCCGCATGTGGTCATCGAGCTGCGCTCTCTCCAGCAGTGCCTGATTAGCAAGATAGAGGGCGTACAGAGGGCGTGCCGGTTGCAGCCGGATCGCCTGGCGAAACAGGGAGATGGCCTGATCGAGAGAGGTCAGGGCCTGTGTGAAGCCGCGGCGATTGCGTGCGGCGTTCGGGCTGCCCGGGGTGATCTGGTCGGGGTTTGTCGTGGCATCCTGCCCCTCCACCTGGCTCAGAAGCGTCAGCGCCAGTCCTTCCTGGCGCAGCCCCGCGCGACAGAGCGCCTCGGCCTGGGCGCTCACCCCGGCCACCACGGTGGTGGCCGCAGCGCCGGCGCGCCCCGTCGCTGTCGGGCTCGTGCTGCTGGCGCGCGGCAACACACGCAGCACGAGCAGCAGGCTCACCAGCACCGTGAGGGTGTAAAAACCGACGAGCAGACGTCCTGCCTGGCGGGAGCGTGGCTTGGTGGCCGGGGCTGTCACTGCTCGGCCACCGAGCGGCGCGAGCCGGTGGCGGCGCCCGGTGTGGTGGAGCGGCGGGGCTGCCAGACCCTGGGCGGCCCGCTCCTCCACGGTGTGGCGTAGCGTTGCCCGCGCCTGGGGCGTGAGGCGGGGGGCGGTGTAGAGGATGTCCAGGGCCTGCGCCAGGTCAGCCATCTCAGCAGCGGACGCGCCGCTAGACGTGGCCCCGGGCTCAGTATGCGTGGCCATGATAGTGCTCCTTCACCGTCTGGAGGGTGCGCGCCAGCGCCTTCTTTGTGGCCGCCTCACTCTTGCCGATCACGACCGCGATCTCGGCGGCGGTCAGACGCCCCGCGAAGCGCAGGGCTAGGAGATCACGCTTCTGGGGATCGAGCCGGGTCAGCAGGGCGCGGAGGCGCTCCAGGTCCTCCTGCCGCACCACGCCTGCCTCCAGGTCCTGCCCCGTCCCCGGCTGGTCCTCGGCGCGCACCCTCTCCCAGGGCAGTGTGCGGCGCGCGGCGCGGTGATAATCAGCCGCCACATGCCGCGCGATGCCGAACAACCAGGCCACGAAGGGGCCTTTGCGCGGGCGGTAGCGCGGCAGAGCGGCCAAGGCCTGGAGGAAGACCTGCTGGGTCAGATCCTGTGCGTCGTCTCCGGCCGCGTGCGTGTGCATGTACCAGTAGATCCGCTCGACATAGCGGTCATAGAGCGCCGCGAAGTAGGCGGGGGTCTGCTGGGCCTCCTGCACTAGAGCCACCTCGTCGCAGGCCACACCACCGATCAACGACTCTGTGGCGCTAGTCAACATACCACGCGTGCCTCATCATCAGCGTTCCCCTTTCGGGCTCAGGACGGCCCTCGTTGTCGGATATCCTCACCCCCTACTTCGCGCCTTCAGCCAAAAAGGGACAGGAGGGGGCGGGCGTTGCCCGAGGCAGGGGAGGGTGAGAGGGCGCGGGCAACGTCCTGGCCTTGTCGTAGTAACGGAACAATTTCGGTCGCTAAGAGCGCCTCGCTGACGTACGGTTTGCCCCCGTATCGCACCTAATCGCCCATTAGCTGCGATACCACGCCTTCTGCCGCGTGGTTCCCAGCGCTGGCACCGCCCTCAGATCCTCCCCAGCGTCCTCATCCTCGCGCATTACATGCGATAACGATGGGGAGAGGACGGAAACAGGGCCTTCGTGCCTCGGATACCAGGGGCTTAGCGACGAAAAATGTTCCGTTACTACGACAAGGCCGTCCTAGAAGCCTTGCACCTGCGCGTTCGTCGGCTTGATGAGCAGGTTTACCTTGACACACCCTTTGGCGTGTAGCCGCTGCTCCAGTTCGTCCATGAGCAGACGTCCCAGTCCGCGCCCTTGTACGCTAGGGGCAATGGCGAGGTGGTTGATGCACGCACGACGCCCATCATGGGCCCCCAGCACGGCACCGATAAGAGCAGCATTCCCCTCCCCCTCCGCGACGAGGAAAAGGTCGGCATCGCGTTCGAGCTTGTGCTCCAGGGCGGCGCGGCTGTCTGACGCGCCCACAGTTAAACCGACAGCGGTCCAGAGCGCGATCACCTGGACATAATCCTCCATCCGAAACGACCGTATATACATCCCTCTTGTTCCTCGTCTCACCTCTTTGCCAGTGCTTTACGTAGCGACTGATCGGACCATGCTATGTAGATGCGTGTGGTCTCGATGCTGCTATGGCCGAGCTGGCGAGCGGCATCCTCCAGGCTGCCCTCTCCCTCTCCGACGAGCCATGTACCGGCCGTGTGCCGCAGACTATGGACACTCCTATACTCCACGCCGGCCTTCTCGCACACGACCTTCATGTGCCGCGGCGCCGTCCAGATCGACCGCCAGGGCAGGACATATTCGCCCTCTCGCGGTGTCTCCTCCAGCACAGCCTTCAGCGTCGGAGAGAGCACGGACGTGCGCTTCTTGCGGCCCTTGCCGAGGAGCACGACGAGCTGGCCCGCGCTCACGTTGACATCCACCCATTTAAGCGCACAGGCCTCGAAGTTGCGCAAGCCCACGTGCCCGCATAGGAGCACCAGGAGTCGGTCCGGGCCCTCGGCACATGCCAGCAACGCGGTGAGCTCGTTTTCGGTGTAGGGCTGCCTCTTCTCCCACTTCTCCGTTTTGTCCTTCGCCGGGTGAACATCAAGGAAGGGGTCCGCTTTGGTCGCTCCCGTCCAGCGCAGCGCCTCATACAGCTTGCGGGCACTGGCGACATAGACGCCGACCGTTGCGGGCTTGAGTTCGTGATCCTCCAACTCGCGTACCCAGACGGCGCCGGCGTCACGGCCTGGCGCTGTGAGTTTCACCCTCTTCCATGCCGCTAAGAGCCGGCGCAGGCCAGCCCGGTACGCCTTCAGCGTGCGCTCGGAGATGAGGTTGCCCGCCGAGCCATGGGTCCGTAGGTAGGCTTCGAGCATGTCCCAGAGCGCCTCTTCGTCATGATCACGCGCCGCTTCCAGAGCGCGGCGGCGGCGTTCATCCTCAGGGAGGGAGTTCCAGAAGCGGACCTTCTCGTGGCCGTGGCCCTCATAGAGGACGAGTTCAGTGCTCATCTTACCCATCAGCGGCCAATGATAGAGGGCAGGGCATCCTGCTGTATCTCCGCAGCCACCTGCTCCGTCTGCCGGGCGAGCGAGACAAGGGTGCCCCAGTCGACGGTTATCCGAAAGTAGTAGCCACCATCCTCAATGATGATCGTGGCGTCGGCTGTGTGATCGCTGCATTGTACCTCAGCAGACACGGGCCACCTCCTATTTATGTCAATGAGACAGCGGTCGATAGCGCCACTACTCAGCGCCCATTAAGACTAGTTAATGGGCAGAGTGTAGCACAGGGGGATGAGTGGCGTCAATGGTGTTATGCACACACCGCTGTGTCACCATGACATAACCATCCTGCAACGGGACCGGGGGGCGCTGCAGGCCTGCACCAGCAATTCATTCGTGGTACTATCTATTTTGCAGTGCGCGCCGTGCGCTGTGATCCAGAGGGAAGACGACACCGCAGGCACTATCCATGTGAGGGGTGATGGCGCGTTTAGAGACTCTCGTTGAGCAGATCGCCGACCAGGTGTTACGCCGTGAAATCGAAAGTGCCCTTGCCGCCTCTAAGCGTCGTCAGCACTTCGGCTTAGTCTTTGAAGAACATATTCCCGAGACAACCGCATTATTTGGTTTGCCCATTCAACCAGGATCGTTGGTCCAGCGGAGAGACGAATCGGCAAGCACAACGCTCTTCCACGTGAAGGCGGTCCTCCCCGATGGCAACGCCGTTATCGAGCCGACGGCAGGTGGTGATGCCGAGACGGTGGCAATGCGTAACCTACTGACGGTGAAGCGCTTCGGCGATCCCATGTATCCAACCCTGACGCCGCTGGGCTCCGTGCGACAGGGTGGCGAGGCCGCGCCCCATCACGTTGTGATCAACAGCGAAAACTCTCACGCCCTTCAGCTTCTCGTCTATCTCTTCGAAGGCGAGGTGGATTGTATTTATATTGATCCACCGTACAATAGCGGCGCGAGAGATTGGAAATATAACAACAACTATGTTGACGCGAATGACGTGTGGAGCCATAGCAAATGGCTGAGCTTCATGGAGAAACGCCTGCGTATCGCACGACGATTGCTCAAGAAAGATGGCGTCCTCATCGTCACCATTGATGAGAATGAGGTCCATCATCTCGGTATGTTACTCGAGCAAATGTTCTCAGAATACGATCGCTATATGTTGACCATCGTCATCAACCCGAAGGGGACAGGGAAAGTCAATTTTGGTCGCGTCGATGAGCAAGTCTTTTATATCGTTCCACGGCTTGGGGGCGACGTCATCACGGGCGAACCCATAGCAAACACGCACACTGCGTCAGCGAGTAAGGCCGAGGTAGGGTTCAGCGATGCAGCCAGCGCCCCGGCCTTGTTGTTTGCTGCAGTGGACAGTGATCGGGATCCAGTGACATCAGAGGATGAGATGCCGGCTGATGAGGACGATGACGAGATGATCGATGATCCAGGCGACGAGACTGAAGAGGACATGGAAGATGTCGCAGTCACCTTCGATCCGCGTCACTGGGAGCGGCAGCATGCACGGCGTCGTGGCGCTGAGTCGTCTTATCGCGGAGATCGGCCAAACCAGTTTTACCCTATTTACATCAACGAGGCAGAACGCAGCGTCGTCCGCATAGGAGCATCCATATCGGGGGCCGAAAACCCCGATTTTACGATTATCGATGGGTTACGGCCCATATGGCCGATTGATGCGAGAGGCGATCACCGGCTGTGGCGATTCATCCCTGCATCGATGCAGCGCGAGCTTGACGCAGGGAAATTGATCCTCGGATCATACAATCGGAGGAACGATTCCTGGACCCTTAACATTCTACGCCCCAGGAAAACCCGCAAGAAGATTAAGACCGTCTGGCCCTATGACAGCCGGTATGATGCTGGTACACATGGCACGGAACTCGTCCGTAAGCTGCTCGGCCGGCCAAAGCTGTTCCCTTTCCCGAAATCGGTCTATGCCGTCCGTGATTGTTTGGCGGCTGTGGTCCGCGATCGGCCCAACGCGCTCATCATCGACTTCTTCGCTGGGTCGGGGACAACGTTCCATGCGACATGTCTCCTCAATGCCTTAGACAACGGGCACCGGCGATCAATTATGGTCACTAATAATGAAGTGGCCTCGAAGCTCGTCAGGCAATTGAATAGGCAAGGTCTGTTTCAGGGAGATCCTGGCTACGAGGCGAATGGCATCTTCGAGCTTGTGACGCGCCCGCGATGTGAGGCTGTTGTGACGGGTCGTCGTCCTGATGGTGCGCCCGTCGAGGGCGATGATGCCACAGGGCGGCCACTTGCGCGCGGCTTCCAGGAGAATGTGTCCTTTTATCGACTTGACTACCTCGACCCAGAAGAGGTGGACCTGGGCCTCCAGTACAATGCGATCGTCCCCTCGTTGTGGCTTGCTGCCGGTGGTATCGGCAGCTACGATACCGCGGACGACTTTGCCACAGGCTTCTCCATGCCCGCCGGATCTACATATGGAGTCCTGTTCAAAGAATCGCGCTTCCATCAATTCAGGCAGGCACTCGCGCACCGACCGGAGGTGACACATATCTGGATTGTCACCGACTCAGAAGAGGCGTACGCAGAGATGCTCTCGGCACTCCCCATGTCGCTGTCCGTGTCGATGCTCTACAGAGATTACCTGCGGAACTTCCGCATCAATACGGACCGGACTGTATGAAACTGCTGCTCAAGGAATTCCAAACTGACGCGGTGGCTCGCTTGGTCAAGCGTCTGCGTGACGCTGCAGCGGACGTACGGTCAGGCGACATGCAGTCCATCTCCCTGTCTTCGCCAACCGGATCAGGGAAAACGGTTATGGTGACAGCTGCGATAGAGCTGCTGCTCCAAGGCGACGACAGTTATGCCCCGCGAGCTGATACCACGTTCTTGTGGGTGACAGACCAGCCCGAATTGAACGAGCAAACCCGACGCAAGATGCTTGAAGCGTCGTCTCTTCTTGGCCCATCGACACTCGTGATGATCGACGCATCGTTTGACCGTGAACTCTTCGCGCCGGGCGTGGTGTACTTTCTAAACACCCAGAAGCTTGGCCGTGACAAATCCTTGGTCACCCATGGCGACAACAGAACATTTACCATCTGGGAGTCGATTGCGAATACGGTGCGTGATCGGCCGGGCGCATTCTACGTTCTCATCGACGAGGCGCACCGTGGTATGACCGAGAACCGCCGAGCGCAGAACGAAGCCACCACCATCATCCAGAAGTTTATCAAGGGGTCACCGGGCGAGATCCCACGCGTCCCACTCATCACCGGCATATCAGCGACACCCGAGCGCTTCGATGCGCTGATTGCTGAGACGGAGCGCACCAGACGCCCGGTGACCGTGAAGGCCGATGATGTGCGCGCGTCCGGGCTCCTCAAAGAAACGATCGTCCTGTACCATCCACGCGATGATCAGCCCGCAGATATCACGCTGCTCCGAGCTGCTGCGCAGTCGTGGCGTCTCTACCGGGACCGTTGGGCAAAATACTGCGCGGCCCAAGATGAGAAGATGGTCGAGCCGATCATGGTCGTGCAGGTGCAAGACGCCCCCAGTACAGGTCATCAGCCGTCCAAAACAAATATTGCGGCGGCCATGAGCGTGATCGAGAGCGAGATAGGCCCGTTACCTGCTGTCGCCTTCGCCCATGCCTTTCAAGAAGGAGCGCGCCTCTCTTTGGATGGGCATGAGTTGCGTTATCTCTCACCGTCCGAGATCCACTATGACCCAGCGATCCGCGTTGTCTTCTTCAAGACGAGCCTCAATACGGGATGGGATTGCCCACGCGCTGAGGTCATGGTCTCATTCAGGACTGCTGTTGACGCGACCTATATCGCCCAACTTGTCGGGCGTATGGTGCGCACTCCACTCGCCCGTCGCATTGATGCCGATGAGCACCTCAACACCGTTGCTCTCTACCTTCCGCACTACGATGAACGAGGATTAAATCGCGTCATTACGCAACTCACGTCGCCCGACCATGAGATCCTCGCGCCCATCGCTGTTGAGAAAGGAGAGGATCTCGTCACGCTACAGCGAGCGAGCGGATTAGACACTGCCTTTGAGCTATTGGCGCAACTCCCCTCCTATATCATCCCTCGGTCGCGCAAGACGAGCGAGATGCGCCGTCTCATGAAGTTCGGGAGATTACTTGCCAATGATCAGATAGAGGCGGACGGACCAGAGAAGGCGACAGACACACTTCTCGAAGTGTTGCGTGCCGAGTATGACAAGGCGAAAAATACTGAGCGTTTCAAGCAGATCATCGAACGGAAGGGGAAAGTGACGATTCAGGCGGTCGCGTGGCGCGTGGGAGATATGGAAGCCAGTGATGCCGACGTTCTCGAACTGGACATGGCCTCGGAGAATATCGAAGACCTCTTCGAGACCGCCGGCCGCAAGCTTGGCGAGGGATTGCACAAGGCATGGTGGAAATCGCGCGCCAGCTCCGATCCAGTCACGCGGACAACGGCAAAGCTCGAACTCTTCGCCCTCAGCCTTGATCCAACCGTGGCGCGCCAGCTGGAGACGACGGCACAGGCCACCGTTCAGCGGTGGTTCAAGGACCATGGGGAAGCCATTGCCGCGCTAGGAGATACGCGCCAGCAAGAGTACGGTGAGATACGGCGCCTAGCTGTGACCCCTGAGCTAGCGCCCCTGACGTATCCGACGACAATCGACGTGAAGCGGGCCGATAAGACATGGGCCAAGCATCTGTATGTTGAGAGCACGGGAGCGTTCCCCGCTGCGTTCAACAAATGGGAGACCAGGGTCCTGGAGGAAGAGGTGGCTCGTCCCGATGTGGTCGCATGGCTCCGCAATCCAGACCGCAAACCCTGGTCTTTCTGCGTCCCCTATGACCTGGGTGGTGAAGATCGCGCACTCTACCCTGACTTCTTAGTTGTCCGCTCGGTGAACGGGCACCTGGTGGTGGATATCCTGGACCCTCATTCGATTGAGTTGGCCGATGCTCCAGCGAAGGCTGCTGGTCTGGCGCGCTACGCGGCGCAACACTGGCCTAGGTTCGGCAGAATCGAGTTGATTATCGTGGATGGCGACAACACGCGAAGGCTCGATCTCACGGACGAGACCATACGCGACAAGGTAAAGGGCGTCACGTCGCATGGGGAACTGCAGCGGCTTTTTTCCTCCTAGACCATCCACTCGCCAAGCGCTGCCTTGAGCCCGTCATCACTCCACTTCATGTAGATAGAGGTCGTGCTGATCGACGCATGACCCAGGAACTTCTGCACCGTCTGCGGATTGCCGGTCTGGCGCATCAGGCGCGTGCCAGCAGTGTGGCGCAGAGAATGAAGCGCCCGGTAGGTGACGTCCGTCTTCGAGCACAGCCGCCCCATCCGATAGAGGAGCGACTGCTCCCTGCGCTGCTTGGGGAAGACATACCCGCTCGGCTTTGCTGTAAGCGCGCAGAAGGTCTGGGGTTAGGATATTCTGAAGCAGCGTCAGAGGGGGCGGAGCCGCGCCGAGGCCTGCTGTAGGGTTCCACATTAGCTGCGCCGTTTACCACAATTCCCGCGCCAGAATTTCCACAATCGGTGCGCCAATCCTACAACGGCGCTTGAAAGGCGGGAGGTCTTGCCAGACACCTTGGTTACGGCACGACCGCCTTTGGGTCGACTACTGGGGTTAATGGATGACCCAGTAGAACGGCGCTGTTCTATCCGGCCGCTGGGCTGTAGGCGAGTTATGCAAATCGGCGCACTGAATATGGAAGGTCTTGCAGGATTGGCGCAGCGAGCATGATAAAATCCGCTCATTGCGAGCGGAACGACGCATCTGCGGAAGCGTGCGCACGGCTCAATGAATGTAAAAACCCACACCAGGCCATCGAATTTGCGCTAAAGGTGGCGGTCGGCGGCACTCTGTATGACTGGCAGCTCCAATGGGATGTTATCCAAGAGGCTGATGCGGCCCCCCAGCGTGGAAGATACTGAACGGCTCGGCCTACACATGGAACCCGGTTGCCGGCTCACCTGCCTCTATTGCCGGGGACACGTGGCATCACTTGATCTTGAAGGGTACCGTGGATGGAGGGTACTCACGTTACGATGGTTATTCTCTTGATGGCATAGGGTACTCCCTGGCCGGATATAGGTATCCTGCCAAGCCACAAGTGCCGAATAGCCTGGAGACATTCGTGCAGCTCGATGGCCACCGCAACTCAGACACATTCCAGGTCGTGCTGGATGAAGTCTCTATTACGTGGTCGTCGGCTACATCATGATACTGAGCCAAGGGGGCATCCTTGTTGGCCCTAACGTAGCGAAGGACGATTTTTCGGCAAAGTAGCGGCCTAATGGAAGCCCCAAACAGCCCAAAAGTCTTCCGCGAGATCTGGGGCAGTCCTGAAATGTTCGTAGTATGCGTCTGACCACGAACATCGGCCCTCCTTTTAGTCCTCTCCGCCACCGTGCACTCGAATGGACCCGCGAAAAGTTCGCAGTCTGCTCATTCTGCGAACTTCCGGGTGCAGTGGCGAGTCGATCGCGTCCCGAACCGGCAGGTGAACACCGTTTCAGTTTGCCGTTTTTCCCGCCTTCGCTACGTTAGGGCCTACATCGCCTACCTCACCCCCACTGGCCAGTGGGCGGGGCTGCAGGGCGTGGGCATGGTGGAAGAAGAGCGGCGTGTGGGCCTGCAGGTGAGCACCGAGTGTCGCTACTACATCCTGAGCCGGCCCCTGGCGGCGCGGTCCTTTGGCGACGCCGTGCGCAACCACTGGGGTGTCGAGAACCGCGTCCATTGGATCCTCGACGTGGCCTTTCGGGAGGACGAAAGCCGCATCCGCACCGACCACAGCCCGGCCAACATGGCCATCCTGCGCCATATGGCCCTCAACCTGCTTACCCAGGAGCGCTCGGCCAAAGTGGGCACCAAGGCCAAGCGGCTCAAGGCCGGCTGGGATCCTGCCTACCTGCTCATGGTCCTCCAGGCAAATTAGATGCGATTGCCCTGCGCCTGGGGCAAGGCACCCCAGCGCACGGCGTCGTGAGCTCGGTCCTCGGGCGCGCACGCTCGTGGCTCTATAGCGACGGACCGTCGAGGCGCCTGGTCACCCAGCAAGGCAGGGAGCCTTTTCCCCGCCCCGTGCGGGGGAGGCGCGGTGAGCGATGATGTGACGGGCGGGAGGCGGGGCCGCACACCGCGCCACCATGCGCCAGCGCAAGAGCGCCACCAGCAGAAGCGCTTGAGAGGATGGACGTTGCTGCTGAGCAGCCACAAACCGCGCCTCGGCTCAGCGATCACCGGTTCGCACCAGGTGGGGCGATCATCGCTCTGTGGCGGGCGGACGAACGGGTGCAGTGCGGCCCTACCCTGCGGTGGGTCCATGCCCCCGCCGACCGAGAACAGGGTGGCGGTTGATCGCTATGGGCCATCTCGCCGCTTTCTGGATCTGCCAGGACACCGAGCGACGGGTGGCTAGATAACGCGGTAGATCGTGACGCCCGCCTGATCGTACACGGTCTGCAGCTGGCCAGAGGCAGCCATGCGGTCGAACTTGGCCAAGCCCGCAGCGTCAAAGCCAGCATGGGGATGCCCCTGTTGCCGCACTTCCTCGTTGGCGCTGGCCGGGTCGCCACGCTCCGCCGTGCCGACATAGATGTAGGAGACATGGTACATGCGCAGGAGGGTGAGGGACACAGCCGGGTCCGGCGTGTTATAAATGGTCTCTACATCGATGCTGCGGGTGTCGGGCAGCGCTGGCGGCGTTTGCGGCACGTTTGTTGTCCATTGACCTCCCACCCAGGCAACACGGCCGCTCTCAGACTGGTTAACCCACTGTCTAGGAAACGCACTCTGCGGGCGGCCCTGACCGCTGTAGCGCTCCTGTTTATCCTCCCCATCCCAGCTGCTGACGGTGGGCAGGCCGGTAAACATAGTCACCTTGGCCGCGAAGTCGCGGTAGTCACCACGCTCGGAGGTGAGCAGGACGGGTGTGCCGGTGATGTGGCTGTTGATCCAGTCAATGGCCGCCGCGTCGCCAGGGTAGAGCACGCGCACAAACGAGGCGCCGTCCAGGCCAAAGGGCACCCGCGCGGCGGCGGCCTGGGTCCACACCGGGCCATCCCAGCCGTGGCCGGGTTGGCGTAGCTGCAGGTGCGAATAGACGCCAAAGATGGGGAACAGGGTGGCCCCGATGACCAGCCCGGCCAGCATGGCCCACCAGGCCGCGCGCCACTCCCACAGGCCAGCGCCGCCCAGAGCAGGGCGGGTAAACCGGGGAGGCCGCCCCACTGGGGCCGGCACGGCATCCGGCTGCTCCTCTATCGTGTGGACAGGCTCAGCGCTGGTGCCGGATGGCGGCTCAGGGGCAGGCCACGCCCGTGGCTCAAGGGGCGCCAACCGTTCGTCGTCGCCGATCTGGGTGCTGGCGGCCCACGGCGCCGCGCCGTCACCAGCCATGGCGCCGGCCAGGCTCAACCGCTGGGGCAGCAGGCGGCGCAGGGTCGCCAGCGCCGCTCCACCGCCTGATTGCTGGGGCAGCAGAGCCCGACGACGGGAGCGGGCGGAGGCGGGGGCCCCGACGCGCCTGGGGCGCACGAGGGCGGAGAGGGCCAGGGCGGCGGAGAGGGCCAGCAGCGGCCAGGCCTGGTTGTACAGCTTGAAGAAGGTGTTCATCCTGGTGGCCTCGTTCTGTGTGATGAACTCGGGGATGCCCGTGAGGGTCAGGCCGACCACGGCCAGAGCCAGGGCAAACGGTTGGCTGCGCCGCGGATCCAGCCGACGGCGGGTACACGCCTCGATCAGCGCCGCCGCGGCCAGGGTGACCAGGCCGGTGACCAGGGCCAGGGTGAGGCAGCCCCAGTACCACAGAGCCAGGGCAGCCAGGGTCCCGAAGAGGGCCACATGCAGGGTCAACGCGCTGGGCGGCCCTGCCTGGGGGCGGGACTGGCGGACCATCGCGCTGGATAGGCGGAACAGCCGGGGCAGCCGGTCGGCCTGGTCGGCGTAGTAGGCGCTGAAGGTGTTGACCGTGCTCTGGCGCTCCAGCCAGTACAGCGGGCGGGTGTGCCGCCACAGGAAGGCCACGATAAACGAAGTGAGCAGGAAGAGGGGCAGGCCCAGGTGCAGCAGATACGACGTGGGATCCACATGCGGCCACAGAAAGGTGAAGCCGGAGCTGATGCCCAGCACGCTGGCGTAGAAGGGCCGGTACAGCGCCAGGCAAGCCCCGCCCAGCAGGGCGCCCGGCAGGGCCAGGTCGCGCAACACCAGCGCCCAGCCCCGCCGCCCGGCGACAAACAGGCCGTGCAGGCCGAAGCCGATCACGGCGAGGGCCACGGCGGTAGGCAGATCCCACAGGTTCGTCGGCCCGGTGGCCCCGGCGACGATGGCCAGCAGCACACCCAGGGCCAGCAGGTCCCGCCACCCGCGCGGCGCTTTGTGGCGTGGGCTACCACCCATGCCGCTGGCCGCCAGGGCCAGGCCGACCACGCAGAGCAGGATGGGCATATCAATCACATGGGCATGCATGTCCCCATAGGTAAAGCTCCAGATGGGGAACTCGTTGATCACCCCGTCGTTGGGTCCGCTCAGGATGCGCGAGGAGGTCCAGAAGAAGTCGCCGGGTAGCGGTATCTGGTGGGTCACCACGGCCACGATGCCACCTATGGCGTCGCACAGGCCGGTGACTACCGGCAGCAGCGACGCCTGGGTCTTGGCCGGGTTAATCGTGGCGAACTGCTGCAGGGTGCCCAGGTTGCCGGCCACGCCCTCCAGCAGCGCCGCGACGAGGCCAACCCAGCGGCGGCCAGTGGCGTTGTAGCCGATTGAGTAGGCCACGGCCAGCAGCATGCCGAACAGGGTGGGTAGGGCCAGGTTGAAGCCGATCGGCGACGACAGGCCAATCAGCTTCATCAGCATGCCCATCAGGTACTGGCCATAGTAGTAGTAGTTGAGCGTGCCGCCGGCAAACCACGGGTCCAGCGGCGGGAAGTACTGGCTGCGCAGGATGCCGTTGATGAACGACATCTCCTGGGTGCGTTCGCCGCCCCATGTGGTGTGCCACAGGTCGGGGTAGGCGGCGCGGATGGCCGCCATAACCAGGAAGCCGGCCAGAAAGACGGCTTCGACCACCACGATGGACCGCCAACGGGCGCGCAGTTCAGCGGCCAGCGCGCGGGGCCGCAACCCCAGGACTAGCGAGAGGGCTAGGGTGAGCAGACAGGCTATCAGGATGGTTCCCCGTGAGTAGATGGCCAGGTGGACGCTGGCGGCGAGCCAGGTCAGGTAGCCCACCATAACGATGCCGCAGACCTTGGTCAGGCCGTAGCCGCCGTCACGCAGACCGCCGCAGGCGCGCATGACCAGGGGCAGGGCCAGCAGGCCCAACACCTCGATCATCAGCAGCCAGGCCAGCAGGGAGAAACGCTCCACAATGCTGCCCGGCGGGAACACCGCCCTAAAGGTCGGGGCCGCGCGGCCCGCCTTCTCCACGGTGGGCGACAGCAGCATGGGATGGGTGGGATCGTAGGCCACCACCGCCGGATGCAGCGTGCCATTGTCGGTCAGCAGGGCCGTGGCTTTCTGAGGATCAATGTCGCCGGTGCGCTTGAAGATATAGACCGGCGGGTGGTCGTACTCGGAGAGGTTCTGGTCGGCCTCGTACCACAGGTGGGGGCTGGTGTATTGGTCGGCGCGGGGGACAGCCTGGTAGTCGTTGACCACGAACGGCCCCAGGTGGGGATGGTTGGCAAACGCTTTGTCGAGCGTGAAGTTGAGCTTGCCGCCGAAGAGCAGCTGATACCAGCGGACGCTGTAGGGGTAGCGGCCCGGCTGGTGGGCTACCGAGCCAAACACGCGGGCGCTGGCGATGGTGATGTACTGGGCGGTGCGCAGGGCCTGGACGTACATAGGGACGGTGGTGGGGCCGTCGCCGGGACCCAGGATGCCCAGGGTGGTCGAGTTATAGGGGGGCACAACCGCGCCGGGCGCGCCGGTGGGCAGGGTCTCATCCCAATCCTCCACGGTGATGGCGCTGCCCACCGGGATATGCATGGCCATCCAGCGGGTGGCCGCCACGCGGGTGTTCTCGGTGGTGTAGATGTTCTCGTAGGCCAGGCCGTACAGGACGGTCAGCGCCACGACGGCTCCCACGGCCACGCGGGCGACCAGGCCAGCGGCGGGCCGGGCACGGCGACGGGCGGCGGCCCAGCGCCAGCCAGCCACCAGGGCGGCGGCGGCAAACAGGATCAGCGTGGGCGTCAGGGGCACCATGTAGCGCAGGAACTTCATATACTGGCCGCCCGTGGAGCCCACGAAGGCGGCGGACCAGGTTAGCAGCACAAGCTCGGCCCCACGGCGGCGGCGTACCTGGCGGAGCACGGCCAGAACCACCCCGGCCACGGCGGCCAGCCCCAGCGGCGGCCCCATCGTCCAGGTCAGTAGCTGTTGCAGGGGGTAGTAGTAGGCGGGCAGGCCGGCGAACTTGCGCGTGAAAGCCTGCTCGGCGACCCCACGGGCCAGTTGCAATTGGTACCACACCTGGGACCACCAGTTAGCGAAATCAATAATGGCATAGGGCATGGTCACGAAGAAGGCCCCGCCAGCCACGGCTAGGGACATCAGCAACAGCAGCGGATTGGCCCACAGGGCGCCGCGCCGCCCGCCGGCATCGCCGGAGGCCGCTACGGCGGTCCACGGGCGCTCCGCGCCGCGGAAGAGGTGGGCCACGATCAGGGGCAGCACGAGGGGCGCCGCGCTGAACTTGGAGGCCAGGGCCAGGCCGATCCAGGCGCCCGCCCAGGCGTAGTCCCGCAGCCGTCCCTCCTGCACGATGCGCACGCAGAAATACAGCGCCCCGGTCACAAAGAAAGCCACAAAGGTGTCCGACGCGGCGAAGTGGGAGTTCTCCAGGTTGAGCACGGTAAAGCAGCCCAGCAGGGCGGCCAGCAGGCCCACGGCGTGCCCAAAGACGCGCCGGCCCAGCAAGAAGAGCAGCAGCAACGTGCCGGTGTCGGCCAACCCTGATACGACGCGCCCGCTCTCGACGTTGCCAAAGGATGTCGTATCCGCATGCGCCAAGCCGGCTAAAGGTCCGCCGGTGAGGTGGCCCCAGAAGCTGAGAAAGTGGCCGAACAGCTTCATCACGTAGAAGGGCAGTGAGCCATAGGCATAGAAGGGAGTGGGTGGATTCGCGCGTGGCACAAGGGGTGACGCTGTGCTCCAGAACTGTGCCCAGCTATGGGGCAGGTCAAGATTGCCAATAGCGCTCCCAATCGCCCGCTCGTCGGGGTGGAGGGTCGTGCCCTCGTCCCAGTCGTAGCCGTAGATCCGCAGCAGTGCCCCCACGATCAGGAGAGCGATCAGGGGCAGGTAGGGGACCAGGCGGGGCAGCCAGGGGCGCCTGGCTCCCTCCCGTTCCCGTCGGCCCTGGGTGATCAGGGGCGTGGCGGCCTCGGGCGCCGGGGCATGGGGGATGCCTTGTGGAGCACGCTCGTCATCCACTAATGCGGCGACTCCTGCAGCGTCGACCACGGCGTGCTCACCAGCTATGGGAGCGGGGCCATGATCGTGAGCGTCGGTGATGTCGTCATGGTTGCGCATGGCGCTCCTCGGCACGACTCACCTCAAACAGCGGACGGGGAGGACGAGACGCAGCCAGCAGCGCCTGGACGCCGTGCCTGCTGCCGATCAGGAGCGCCGTGCGCGTGGCGCTGGTCGCGTCCAGGCCCCGGCAAGCGCGGCCTATCGTGGATGTAAGGGAGTCCTGTGCACGACCATGGTCTAGCGGTCGCGCCTGTGTCGCGCCCCGACGCGTGCCCCCACCTCGCTTCGGAGAGACATGCTGAGCGCCACAGGAGGCACTGACCCAATAACCCTGCAGACATGACAGCCCCCAGGCGGTATGCCGCGGACGCCGCCACGATGGGTCAAAGTGGTCCCTCAGTGAGAAACGGACGGATGTAGTGCGATAAGACAGCATAGCGACGACACCACCTCCCTCACCATGGTAGCATGAGGCGCTGCTTGCGTGGCGCTTGAGCGGCCGCGTGAGATGGCACACCACACAGAGGCCACAGGCAGTGGTGGCCTGGGGGAACCCAGCAACCTGGGTGGTCAAACAACCTGGATCGGCACGCGCACCACGCCCCAGTGCTTCTGGGGGAAGGGGGGTGTTGTTCAGCGCGGGACACCACCTGGCCGCGGGTGAGGCCATGGCCGGGCAAACCGCGGCGTGGCATAGGCCCTCCAGCGGCTCGCTCTCGCGGCCTCAGCCCCACGCACGCGGGCAGGAGGCCGCGCGCCGGTCCGGCTGTAGGGCCAGGCGAACACCCTGAAGGTGGCGCCGCACTGGGAGTGCGGGACGGCGTTGTCGCCGGATGGTCAGTCAGCGTTGGTCAGCATGGTCACGGTAGCGGGGCCGGTGCGAGGTGAAGCGGTGCGCATATGCAACGCGCTGGCGACACGAAAGGTGAGCTGATCAACCAGGATCGGGTCGCCGCCCTGGCCGAGGAAGACATGCCGCGTGCCTGGGTCCACGGCCACCTGATAGCTCGCCGGCAAGGTGCGCACGATCGTGCCGGCGCGGGTGTCCACCACCCGCGTCCCGTTGCGCCCGCTGACAAAGGCGCGCGAGGTCCCCTCGTCCACGGCGACCGCCCCCTGCAGGTCGCCCGCATCGGTCCCCAGCGCCACGGCCCGCACGACCGCTCCGGAGCGCGCGTCGAGCAGGTACAATGTATCATCGGCAGAGTTGCTGATCATGACCCGCCCGGCGCGGGTGTCCAGGGCCATGCCGGCCCGGCCCATCCGCGCGGGCACGGCGCCCACGGGCGCTGTGCGCACGAGGGCGCCGGTATGGGTGTCCAGCACACTCAGCGTGTTGTCCGGGCTGGTCAGCACGAAGAGGCGATGGGTGGATTTGTCCACGATCAGTGTGTAGCCATCCTGGCTGGCCACGGGTACAGCGCGCAGCATACGTCCACCGCGCAGGTCAAAGGTGCAGACGGCGCCCGTCCGGGGGATGGGCAGACGACCACAGTGGGTTGTTCCGGCCATGGGGACGAAGCCGCGTCCCGTGCCTGGATCGAGCGCCACGCTGCCGATTGGGCCAGCCGTGATGACGCCCACCGTCGCGCCGGTGGTGACATCCAGCACTTTGACACTGCGGCTGTATAGTATGCCCAGATAGAGGCGCCCTCCGGCCTCATCCAGCGCCGCGCTATAGGCGCCGGCGCCGACCCGGATGGTGCGCAGGGAGGCGCCTGTCGCCGCGTCGAGGATGTGCAGCAGGTCGCCATCAGGCTGGGTCGCGTAGATGCGGTGGCGTCGCCGACCCACGGTCAACACCGGCCAGCCCCGGTTGGGCAGCACCTGGCGCACACGGGTGCCGCCGATCGTGTCCACCACGCTGACGCCATTGAGCTGGGCACCCCAGCTGCCCACGAACAACCGATGTGCGCCGGGCTCGACGGCCATCGCCCCAACGCCAAAGCCCACCTCCACCACCGGCCCGGCGGACGCGGCCGTCAGGCGCTGGAGGCCCATCCAGGCCACAACGCAGAGCAGCAAGAGTCCCACTAGCCAGCGTCCTCGTGTCCGGCCTCTCATCGTCGTTCCTCTTGCCCACTCTCTGGCCGCACGCGGGCCAGGCTTCTCGTCCCGTATTCACGGTGCCTCACCCGTGCCATTTCAGGCGGGGTACTGTGCACCGGCTTCGGCCTGATCTCAAAAGGCCAGGGCAATGGACGGGGCACGAACGGCGCCCTGCAACAACCAAAGCGGTCTGATCTTGCACGGGCGCGACAGCCGCCGAGGGCTGGCTACTGGCCGGCGTCAAGGACAAACATGTAGCCACCCATGGGCTGCGTCCGCGGCCCATGCGCTGAGCGCATACCGACCACGGTGAGCCGCCCACTACGGGGCTCGACGGCCGCGAGCCCGGGGTTGCCACCAGCTGGGATGGTGCGCGTGATAGCGCCGGTGGCGGCGTCCAGCACGCTGATGCTGCCGTCGTCGTGGGGATGAACGACGCCATTCACGTTGGAGGCGGTGCCCCCATTGAGCACGAAGACGCGGCCACGCTGGGCATCAACGGCCACGAAGCCCGGGTCGGTGCCCAGGGTGACCGTGCGCAGGAGCCGGCCGGCTCTGGTGTCCAGCACCAGCACACTGCCCTGGCCGGTCGGTTCGCCGGTGGCCGGGTTGTACGTGCCACGGTTGAGCACGAAGGCGCGGCCCGTCGCCTCGTCAACGGCGACCCCATAGGGCGACAGGAACAGCGGTGTGCTCAGGGGGATGGTGGCGAGCAGCTGCCCGTTATGCGTGTCCAGGATGCTGATGGCGCTGGGCGGCCCCGAACTGGCGACCAGAACGCGCCCCGCCGCGCCGTCCACGGCTAGGGCGGCTGGGCGCGGCGCCACGGTGGTGCTCTGGATGATCCGTCCGCGGGCCGGCGAGTAGGTCAACACCTTGTCGGTCGTGGTGGTGATGAAAGCATTGCCGGTCTGGCTGTCAATGGCCAGGGCGTCGGGTGAGTCGGTGATGCTCAGGGCAACGGTGCGCGTGACGGCGCCGGTGCGGGCGTCCAGCAGGCTAAGGCTGGAGTGGGGCTGGTTATTCACGCTCATCGGGTTGAGCGTCACCACGCGGCCCGCCGCCGCGTCTACGGCCACGCGGGCTCTGCTCAGGACGACCGATTGGAGGACGGTGGGGCTCTTCGGCCCCAGCGCCACGGGCAGCCCGACCGGCGCGGTGCGCAGCAGCGCGCCGGTGGTTGTCTCCAGCGTGGCCAGCGCATAGGAGCTGGCCCCACCCTCAATCAGGGTGACGAAGACACGGCCCGTCGCCGCGTCAATAGCCAGCCAGGTGGGCCGCGCCGTCCCCGTGAAAACGGTGGTATGCAACACCTGACCCGTCTGGCCATTGAGCATAAGCACGCTGGCCTGGCGCTGAGGGGTCAGGGAGACACCGGCCAGGAAGATGTGGCCGGACTGGGCGTCGCTGCCCAGTGCGGTAGGTTGTATCGCCAGCGCGCTCGGGTGGGACGCGGGGCCGCTGGCCGCGCCACCCACGCCGCTGGCCAGTAGCGCGCCGACCGCCGCCACTCCAAGGGCCGTACCCGTCCGTCTCCACACCCGTCTCATGGTCGTCCCCTCCTCCCGCTGGTCATCGGTGTCCGACACAGGCATGGCCGGCGGCGTCTGCCCGCGCCGCGGGGCCGCCTCTCTCATTCCTAACGCGCGAGGACGGCGTCGCGGTGACAGGCGCATGGAACTGACGCGGCGCCAGCGGCCCTGCATGGATGCCGTGGAGGGGCAGGCTAAGCGCGCAGAAGGGTTGGGTGACGTCCGTTCCGGGCGCGGGCTGAGAGTGGTTCCGTCGGCCGCCTCTGTGGGCGCCGTGCCAGCGCACCGTCGTCGCCCCACCGTCTGGCTCCCGTCACCCCGCCCTTCTGTGCGCTTGGGCGTGCAGGTAAGGCCGCGTGATCCAGGGCGCCGGTGGTGGACCAGGGGGTAGCGCGCGAACCCGGGCTACCAGCGTCTCCTGGTACTCAGTCATGCGTCTCGCGCCCCTCCAGGCAACTTACCTCCCGTTGGCCAACAACCATTGCCGCGCCCAGCGTAGACAGGCCTGGCCAGGACGATCCAGACGCGCGCCGTGCTGGGCCAGATAACACAGCGCGACCTGGGCGGCGGGCACGCTCGTGGGGAACCACCTGGCGGCGAACCCGCCGCCACCGGCAAGAGTGTCGTGATAGATGATCGCCCCCCGGCGCGGATCGGCGGGGAGGTAGTAGCGCATGCTGCCCATGGCCTGGAAGCCCGTCGCCGTGACGGCGTAGCGGGTCAGCAGGTACGCCGAACCGGCCCGCGCCGGGGCGGGAATAGGCGCACTGGAGAGGTCGGCCAGCATGGGCAGACTGAACAGATCAACCAGGCCGGGGGCGCTGACCACCAACGGCGCCTCCAGGCCTGGCCCGGTGATCGTGACGATCATCGTCGCCGCTGGCCCCTTGGCCCGCCCGACATCAGCCGGCGCCAGAGCCAGGCCAACCAACAAGACAGAGCAGAGTAGACGCCGCGCCATGGTCGCATCTCCCTTCCCGTGGTCCCCGGCCCACGCCCACACGTGATCGCCTAGGACCAACCTGTATACAACTATAGCGCCAGTCGCGCCAACACGCGCATCCAGAAACCTCAGACGCTGGAGAGGATCAGCGCCACTGGTAGACACGAGCCGCCGGTGGCTGTGATCTCCGCTGGCATACAGATAGGCAAAGAGGCCTGGCGGCCCGTTGTCGCCGCGGCAGTCTCAGCTTCGTTACATCAGTGCAAGTCTTCTTGTCTGGGCACACCGACCCAACGGACCTGGACCCGCCACCTGCGACTGTGTCGGCGGCTGAAATCCTGGGGATAGCGGCGTGACCGCTGCTGACATATGAGAGGAGCGTGGTGCTATGGCCTGGGAAGAGCCCTTAACCGACGGGCTGACGGCGGCCCGGCGACGAGGACCGACCGTTGGCGGCCGGCCAGTACGCGTCCAGCGCCGTGGCGCCCCTACGTGGCGCGGCAGCGCCGCGGTGGACACCCTGACGCTCGCCGGCCAACAGCGCCTGCTAACCCTGGCTGGCCGCGTCTTCGCCGCCCTCTATGGACTGGGTGCCCTTCTCTTCACCCTGACCCTCCTGGCGGTTGCCCGCTACCCCATTTGGCCTGGTTCCACTACTACGGCTACGGCGGCAGCAATCATGGGCCCAATCCCCCTTTGACGGAGGTGCTGACCGGTGCCCATTGGGATCCTGATCTCCTCGCCGCCTACCCGGGAGCGCGCCCGCTCTTCGTGTTGGTCCTGCTCCTCTGCGGCTTGGCTGGGCTATGGCTGCACGGTAGGAGTGTGCGTCTGGCCATGCGCGCCCCTTATCTGGGCCGTCTCTCCGGGCGGGTTCAGGTGAGGGCGCGCTGGATGAAAAGCGTCGGGTGGGGCCTGCCTCTGCTGTGCTGGACAACCGCCTACCTCTGCTGGCCTCAGAGCCTGGCAACCAACTACGACTGGAACCACTCCTTACCGTTTGGCTGGTTCTACCAATGGCATCTTGTGCTGCCGTTCGCGCTGATCCTTTTGCTGGGCTGTGGCTCGTTTGCCCTCTGCAGCAAGATGGTCGAGGCGATCACTCTGCACCAGCTGATGGGTATCGGCAAGGCTGGGCCGGCCATCTTGCCGGAACCAGGCCACGACGTGGCTGATGACCAGGACACGGCAGGGCGCGATCACGACCGGTCGGGGTGACACGGGCACCCACAAAGGACACCCCGACACCGGCACACGCGCGCCGCCGCTGACTGCCGGCGTAGGAAACGTCCCTACAATCCAGCGGGCCCTGGCGGCCCACCTACGCGGGAGTTATACCTGAAGCAGGAGGGGAACGAGCCATGAGTGAGCGCCGGCGTTACAGGCGGGTGCTGAGGGCCGGGCTGATCGTGCTAACCGCCCTGGCCATGCCCCTGGGCGGGGGTGGGCCGCCGGGGGTGCGGGCGGGCCAGTGGCCCGGCTGCATCACGCCCTTTCTGGATAACGCCGTGCCGCTGGCCGTGGTCGCCGACGAGGGGCGCGGCCGCGTCTTCGTAACCGACTGGCGGAGCAACAGGGTGTGGGTGGTCGCCGCGGCGGACGGGGTGATCATCAGGAGCATCGGCGCGGGGCCTAATCCTGGGGCCATGGCCATTGACCGGCGCGCCGGACGTGTCTTTGTGCTCAATACCCCCTTCGGCATCCCGGGCAGCGGCATGCCTCCGAGCACGGTCGGCGTGCTGGACGCGGCCACGGGCGCCCTGCTACGTACCACCACCGTGGGCCGCATGGATGGATTGGGCATGGCCGGGTCGCTGGCTGTGGATGAGACCACCGGCCGCGCCTTTGTGCTGAACTCAGGCGATCACAGTGTCAGCGTACTGGCGACCGCCGATGGCCGCCTGCTCGGCACGGTGGCCCTGCCCAGCGTGCCGTCGGCGGTGGCCGTGGACGCCCGCCGCCACCGCGTCTTTGTGGCGACCACGCGAGGGGACACCCGGGCCGGCGCGGTGGTCGTGCTGGATAGTGCGACCGGGCGGGTGCTGGGTACGGTAACCGTGGGCCTCGCCCCCACCCAGGTGGCCGTGGATAGCCGAATCGGCCGTGTCTTCGTCGGCGTGGGCGGCGGCTCCTATGGTACCGTCCCGGCGGGCACACCAGCGCGTTCGCGCGCTGGTGTGCAGGCGTTCGACACCGCCGGCGCTCCCTGGTCCGCCGTGCCCGCCGCCGGCCGTCCCTCACGCTGGCGGCCGGTGGTGGCGGCGGTACCCTTTGGACTCGGCCCACCCAATGCGCTGGCCGTGGACGAAGCCAGCGGCCGGGCCTTTAGCACGGCCTGGTCCGACCATGATGGCAGCGTACTGGTCGTGCTGGACGCCGCCGGGCTACCGGTGACCCGCCGCTCCGCCGCCTCGCTGACGCTCCACCGTCGTCGCCTCTCTGCCACTGACAATCTGGGCCTGCTGGTTGATCCGGTCACCGGCCGTGTGTTCACCCATGCCTGGGCGCCGACCAGCCGGGTCTTCGGCGCGGGACCCCACTTGGACGAGGCCATCTTCGGCGTCACCGGCGCGCTAAGCCTGCTCAACCCGCGCACCGGCGCATCCGTAGCCCGCATACCCACCGGCTTTCTGCCGGGCGCCCTGACCACCGGCGAACGCGACGGCCGGGTGTTTACGCTGACCGGGCGCACCCGCTTGGAGTCCCGCGATGGACGCACCGGCGCGCTGCTGTGGAGCGCCGTCCTGGGGTTGCTGCCCGTGGCCCTGGCCGTGGACGAGACCACGGGCCGGCTGGCCGTGGCCACCTTCAACGATGGCCAGGTGCGCACCCTCGACCCCACGGCGCGGTGGGTAGAGCACACCACCGTGGTCGGCTATCAGCCCGTGGCCCTGGCCATTACGAGCGCGCCAGGCGGCCCGGCCGTGCTGGTGGCCAACTTCAGCGGCTACGTCAGCACAGTTCAGGAGAGGAGCGGCCGGGTCGCGCGCGTGGACCAGATCGGACCCAAGGCGCTGCCCATGGCCCTGGCCACCGACCAGTTGGGCGGCGGGCATGTCTACGTGGCCAACTGCGGCAGCCGCACGGTGAGCATCCTGGATGGTCGGCGCGGCACCCCCGAGCGCACCGTCCCCGTGATCAGGTATGACCCGACCGGGTTGTCGCCGTCGCCCTGGACCGTGGCCGTGGACACGCGGCGGTCGCTGCTCTTCGTGGTCAGCGAGTGGAGCAGCACGCTCAGTGTGCTGGATAGCCACAGCGGCGCGCTACTAGATCAGCTACCCGCCTGGGGCGGCGTGGTCTCCGTGGACCATCGGGCTGGCCGCGTCGCCTACAGCCAGGCTCAGGGTGACTACCCCTGCGCCAACGCCGTAGGGTTCCTGGAGACGCGCCCACCAGGCCACGCCCAGCAGATTATCCCAACTCGGAGCGTACCCACGGGCTCCTGCCCCATCGCCCTGGCCATGGATACCCGCGCCGGGCTGACTTTCGCCTCTCTGGAGCGCACACCCACCTGGTCGGGGACCCAGCGTCCGGTGGTGGTTCTGGACACCCGCCGGGGGACGCTGCTGCGCCGGCTGTCGGTGCCCACTGGGCTGGCTCGGACTGACCTGGGCCAGGGGTTGCTGACCACCGACACGGGCACGGGGCGGCTGATCGTGGTGGAGGGCGATGGCGACTACACCACGGCACGGGGCACGGCGACCCTTGTGGACGAGCACAGCGGCACGGTGATGGCCCGCTTGCGTGTGGGGGTCAGCCCTCGCGCCGTGGCCGTGGACACCCGCCGCCACCGCGTGTTCATCGCCAACGGACTGGACGACACGATCAGCGTGCTGGATAGCCAACGCGGCGTTGTGATCCGCACGATCAGCCTCGCCACCGGACGATCAACAGCCGTGCACTGAGCAGCCCACCCAACTTCGCCGTGGCTGTGTTGGCTGGTTACCTCATCCGCGCTCGAAAGCGATGGACAGAGCCGTGGACAAAGCCCCGGGACACAGGGCCTCTGCACGCTGTGATCAGGCGGCCTCTGTGGGGTGGTCGTGGCGTCTCTGAGCGAGCAGATGACTTAACCAGCCAGCACAGCTGAGCCTTACCCGCATCTCAGTGGCTGATAGCCCCACGGGCGCTTCGCATCCGCGAAGAGAGAGAGATGATCTTGTGTAGGAAAGAAGAACAACTCAATCTGCTCCTTCCAAGATGGTGGGCAAAAAGATGATGCTCCTTGCTCTCCCACAGGTACGGATCTAAAATCTCCAGCGTCTCTATGCAGTTCTGGAATCTGGGCAAGATGTGGGTAAGGATCAGAGCACAGGTCTCCCTGGCTGAACAACGCCGGCTGTTCCAGGAGCGCTGGGGCGCTGTGTGCGCGCTGCTCCAGGCTGCCTCACCACCCCGGCCACTGCTCTCCCCCAGCCCATCGCCGGCACCGTCCCGTGGTGACCCACGACCCAAAGTGCGCCGTGAGTGCATAGAAGTATAGGCGCAGCCCGTCGGTGGTGATGACCGGCGTGCAGCCAGCGGCCAGGGCTGCCTGCAGACGGTGGACGAGCGTGTGCGCGGTCTGCTGCGTGCGGGCCCCGAGTGCCAGGGCCGGGATCAGCTTGGTCTTGGGGTCGAGAGCCAACCAGAGCCAGAGCACCTTCTCACGCGGGCGCAGGCGGGTGCGGATCTCATCCATCTGCACATGCGGCAGGTGAAGACCGCGCAGAAAGTGGTGATGGAGGCGCGCGGCTTGCTGGGCAGCACGGTCCCGCCAGCGGGTGATCGTCGCCTCGCCATGCCCGAAGACGCGCACGGCGGCACCGACGTTGAGCCCTTTGGCCAGGGCGCTGAGCACCTCCCCGATGCGCAACGGGAGCGTCTTGAGCTGAAAGAGAGCCGTGCCCCACCGCGCGCTCACGCGGTGGCCACAGGCCTGACACACGAAATCCTGGATATGAGCGGTGCGCCCGTGATGACCATCGGTGACCAGCGCATGGACCTGACTGTCGGTGACGCCGGCATAGGGGCAGCCCGGCGTCCGACAGACGTAGCCCTCGGTCGGGATGCGGCGGGGGGCACCGCGCCGGCTCCGGCCGTCGTGCCACGGACGGATGACTGCTGGCGGTGGAGCGTCCTGCGGGAGATCGCGTGCCTGCCGGCAGTGGGCACAATCGTCGGGCGTTCGCGGTCGCCCGTACCGCCAGAGGCGGGGGATGGAGCGCAGTGGACCACGTCGTGCGCGCCACCAACCCCGGCCCACCAGAACCAGGGCCAGCACGACCAGGATCAGGGCCAGCACCCACACAGGTCTGCACGTCATTCGCTTCCTCCCCCGGTAGCCGCCTCTTCATTCAGGCGACAGGAAGGAGCAGCGGGGGGCACGGAATTATCCCCAGCGTCCGCCGGGACTACCGCTATCTAGCACGCAGTTGGCCGCATTGGCCAGGCACGCCCGCCAGCTACGCAGCCAGGGGGCTGAGAGCCCTTTTGTACATCCGGCTGCCAGCCAGGGGGCTGAGAGCCCTTTTGTACATCCGGCTGCCAGCCCTGGGGCGAGCTCTCTGTTCCCCACCGGCTACGAGGACGGTCTGCGCGCCTTGGGCTACCAACTGGACATGCGCGGCGTACGCTCCCTAGTCATCCGGGAGCAGGAGGCCACCCTGAACATGGAGTATATGCTGCTGGACGCCGCGCCCTCCGGTAGCGCCACGGTGCAGCGTCTGGCCCTATCGGCCACGGACATGGAGGCTGTTCTGGCCTCGGCGATTGACCGGTGTGGCGCAGGACGCGGCATGGCGTGGTCTCACCCGCCGCGCACTGTTCGCCCCGTCGTGGTTGACCGTTCACGTAGAGAGGAGGAGGTCCCATGCGGCGCAATCAGAGGCAGTCGGGGCAGGCCGTGCTGTGGGCGACAGGCGCCGTGATGACCTTTTGTAGCCGTGGCGCGGTATAGTGGAGAAACAGCCACAAGATGATCATGGAAATAGGAGCGTGATAGCCCAGGAGGAGTAACGTATGAAGGGATTCTCTCGCGGGCAGGCCGGCCCTCCTGACCGTATTCGTCTGCTGGCTCTCGGCCTAGTGCTGGCCTTGTGCCTCTGCCCTACTGTGGCAACATCGGCGGCCTCACGTGTCCATCACGGGCAATTACCCGCCTACCGTGCCCAGAGGAATCGCCTGCTCAGCAGACCTGTGGCTGTGTCCGACGCACGCGCTTATCAGGCGGCGATCTACACGGTGGGACGCGCCGACAGTACTCCCACCACCGAGCCGGCGCCTGCTGACAAGGTGGAGTTGGTTGTGTTCCATTTCTTGCCCAGCGGGGTGACTGAGTGGAGCTGGACCGATCCGGCGACAGGCAGCGGGCGGGTTGATCGCTTTGCGCGCAACGGCGCCCTCGTGCAATCCACGATCATCATCGGCAATCGCGCTGAGTTCATCGGGTACGCTCGGAAGGAAGAAAGCTTTTCGCCGCTTCCCGAGCCAGTCCATCCGGGTAGCAGCATCGGCGCGCTACGGCGCGAAACACGCCAGCAGCTACGTTTGGCGATTCCCCCCTGGAAGAAGATAGGGACGGCTGTGGTCAACGGGCACACTGTCCGCCTCTACGAGCAAGACGGCCTGACGCGCCTGGCCGATGGAGCAACCGGTGCCAGCGCCAATGTGGCGTCTATTGCCCCAGAGTCCATGCTGGTCTACCGTCAGGTTCTCCTTGATCTACGGCATGGGAGGCGCTCCCTGCTCTCCGGCTACGACTACGATTACCGGGTTGTGGCGCGTTCGCGCGCCGCTGGCGCACTGCTATTCCGCTTTGTCCACCTGGCCGGCTATTCCGCCGCGCCACCATTGCCTGCTCAGCACACGTAGGAGGAGAGGGACATGAGACCTCAACACATTCTCAAGACACGTAACAGGAGCATGACTCTGGTGGTGGCTCTGGGCACGGCGGCCGCGCTTGTGACCGGGGGCGGCGCGGGCGCCCTGGCCTCAAGCGCCACGGTCAGCCGCATGGGTGGAC
>JAABUM010001544.1_pt1 | contig 34118 bp, 32 predicted proteins | sample 5559161 | NCBI WGS metagenome assembly JAABUM01 (sample SAMN10711868, study PRJNA513369) | rock metagenome | isolation source: Antarctica rocks | place: Antarctica: Victoria Land, Siegfried Peak nord
AGGCGGTCGTGACGACCCGCTGCCGGTGCACAGCGTAGAGCGCGTTGTAGAGCAGGGTGAGCAGCAGCACGCAGGGGAACGTCCAGATCAGGATGGCCAGCGCCGGCGCGGCCGCGAGGTAGTCCTTGCCGCCCACGACGCGCAGAGCCTCCCGGGGAAAGAACGCCGTCAGGAGCGCGACGGGCACGCCGAACGCGAGGGCCAGCGTCCCCGACGCGCGCACCAGGCGGGCCAGCGTGTCCCGCGCGCCGGCGCCGGCGCGCATGAACGCGGGCAGCACGGCCGCGTTGACGCTGCCCACGAAGATCGTGACCAGGATGTCGAGGGCGCGGTAGGCCGCGCTGTACTCGCCGAGGACCGGGCAGCCGGCCGCGCCGCTCGCGTGGCTGCAGCCGCTCAACAGCTGCAGGATCTGCCGGTCGGCGTTGTTGTACAGCACGTTGACGAAGGTCAGTGCGGCGAACGGCAGGGCGGCCCCGACCAGGGCGGGCCACCACGCGGGGTCGAGCTCCAGGCGGCGTGGCAGGAAGCGCGTGTAGACCACCCACGCCGCGACGAGCGCGAGGGCCGTTGTTACCACTGTATAGATCGCCACGAGGGCCAGGACCTTCTGACCGAGCGCCAGCGCCAGGAGCCCCAGGCCGGCCGTGGCCGCGGCGTTGGCGATGTTGAGCGCGGCGCCGTAGGCCAGCCGCTCCGAGAACTGGAAGACGAGCCCCAGCGTGTTCGAGATAGCCAGGGGGACCAGCCCCAGCGCGAGGATGTAGACTGCGGCCCGCAAGTGCGGCGCGATGATAACCTGCGCCAGCGCCACGATCAAAAGGATCGACAGTGCGGAGAGCAGCGTGCGCACGACGAGCAGGTTGGAGATGTAGCGCACGGCCAGCGCGCGGTCCTGGGCCACATTGCGCACGGTGAGTGTGCCCAGCCCCAGATCGGCCAGCACGGCAAACAGCCCGACATAGCTCGTCGCGTTCACGTAATCGCCCATGAGCCCCTTGCCCAAGATGCGAAAAGCATAGAGCACGAACGCGAAGGAAAACACCTTCGCGCCGATGTTCGCCAGCGCCAGGTAGCTCGCGTTGCGGATCGGGCGCCCCGCGGCCTGCTCCTCCCCCGCCAAACCCACCTCGCCCTCAACGTCCTCGACCGTCGCCATGCTGCCGTCCCTCACCCGTGCTTCGCGCGCCGCGCCATGCTGCGGAGCAACTCGCGCGCGCCGCGCGCGTAGCGTCCCCGCGTGACCACCCCGCGCACCTGGTCGATGGTGTCGTCCACCAGCCCCATACGCGCGTAGACCTCGGCGTAGGCGAGCCGCACGTCCGCGGCGGACCGGCGGCGCAGCGGCGCCTCACGCCGCGGCCCGCCGCCCTCCGCGAGGACGGTGTCCAGGATCGTGGCGACGCGGTGGTCGTAGGTGTGGTGGGCCCGCACGTGCTCGTACCCCTGCCGGGCGATACGTTCGCGCGTCGCGTCGTCGCGCAGCATCCGCTCGGCAAGCTCCACCAGCCCATCGTCATCGTACATGACCACGTGCTCGCCGTCCGTGACGAGCTCGGGGAGCCCGTTGCCGATGCGGTCGGTCAGGAGGAGCGCCCCGGTCGCCGGACCCTCGAAGACGCGCATGTTGACCTCCTGCCGCAGGGAGCAGTTGAACACCAGGCGCGACTCGCTGTAGAGGCGGGCCATCTCGGCCGGCGTGTACGCGCGCCGATAGTCGCTCACCGCGAAGCGGCTTTCCAACCGTCGCAACAGCGCGCTACGCCGCTCGTAGCCGCGCCCGCTCGCCCCCACGAATCCGATGTCGTAGCGCTTGGGCGCATCGTGGCGCCGATGCGTCTCCGGGTCGCACGCCAGTGGAAGCCAGTGCGCCCGGGGATGGCCGGCCCGGCGCAGTGTGTCCACGAAGTCGCGCTGCGCGGAGAACGCGTAGTCGAAGAACATCGCCTGCCTGAGGTGCCGATCGGGGGTCACGTGCACGTCGATCAGGTAGCACGCGGTCGGGCAGTCCAGGGTAGTCAGGCCGCGCGGAAAGTACCACGCCGCCCCCGAATCGACATACAGATAGAGGTCCGGCCCGCGCGGCAGGTCTGCCGCGATCGCCCCGATGTCGCCGGTCGCGGCGAAGCCCGGGCGCGCGGCGTAGGGTGTGCCGACGAAGAGGGTCTCGGCGCGGCGTTCCAGGGCGCGCTGCAGATATGTCCCCGTCGTGACGGGGTGATAGCCGTAGCCGATTAGGACGTGCACGGTAGGCGCGCCGCTACGCCGGTCCCGCGGCCCCGCCGGCGCCGTCGAGCATCTCTCGATAGACGGCGTAGGTGCGGCGGGCGACGGCCTCCTGGGTGAACAGCTCCAGGACGCGCGCGCGGCCCCGCTCGGCCAGGCTCGCGCGCTCCCCGGCGTGGTCGCGCAGGCGGGCGACGGCGGCGCGCAAGGCCTTGCTGTCGCTCTCGGGCACGACGATGCCGGCGTCGCCGATCACGTTGGGGATCTCGCCGCTGTCGGAGCCGATCACCGGCACGCCGCAGGACATGGCCTCGACGAGCATGCGCCCGAACTGCTCTTTCCACGACGGCGTGGTCAGCGAGGGCCCGACGAGCAGGTCGAACGCGCGCATGGCCTCGGGCATCGCGGCCGATGGGCGCACGCCCAGGAACGTCACCCTACCTGCGATGCCGAGCCGGCGCGCCAACCCCTCGCAGTCGTCGCGGCTCTCGCCGGTCCCGACCACGCGCAGCTCCCACGCTCCCTCCAGCCCCGCGAGCGCCTCTAGCAGCACGTGCAAACCCTTGGCCGGGGTTAGCCGGCCCGGCCCGCAGACGAAGCCGACCACGAACGGGTCCGCCGGCGAGCGCGCCCGGTCGCCCCGGTCGTCCGGCGCGAAGAGCGTGGGGTCGACGCCGAACTGTGGGATCACGGCGATGGGACCGCGGTAGCCTTTGTCGCGGATGATCGTCGCGGCGTCTTTGTTGCCGGCGATGGCGTGGGCGGCGTGGCGGAAGTTGTAGCGCTCGAGCAGCGAGAAGGGTGGCGGGTAGTCTCTGGCGATGTTCTGCCAGGCGAAGAAGAGGGCCGGGATATGCCCCCGCACCGCCAGGCGCATGCCCTGATAGGTGGCGACGTTGTAGTGCTCCTCGTCGAGGTGCATGACCTGTGGACGGACGCGCGCCACGAGCGCCCCGAGGCCTCGGTAGAAGTGCGTGTGGTAGTGCCCGTTGAGCGCCATCGGCAGGGTCACCAGGCTGTATCCGGCCGTGTAGGATCGCTCCAGGGCAATGCGGTGCCCGCCCTCGCGCCAGAACGGCGGGACGGCCACGGTCAACTCCATCCCGGGCAGCCGCGCCAGCTCCTCGGCCTTGCGCTGGTAGGTCCCGACGACGAGCGCCTTGGTGACCATCAGGACGCGCACGCCGCCCCCGCCCCCGTCCCCTCTGTTCTCTCCGTTTTTCGCACGTAGAAGACCGCGTCGCCCCAGGGCGCGAGTTCTCGCGTTTCGACGGCGGGACACAGCGCGCGCAGGCGCGCCGACCAGTCGGCGGGGTCGACCGCGGCCAGCACGGGCGCGTGCCCGCAGCCGCGCTGGGGTAGCGTGAAGGCGAGACCGCGACGGCAACAGGCGTAGAGCGCCCGCACGATCGCCCAGGCCCAGCGTCCCCAGCGCGGCACGCGCAGGTGCAGCAGCCCGCAAGCGATGACGTAGTCGAACCGCTCGGCGGAGGCTACCTGTTGCGCGCCGGCCGCGAGGAAGCGGGCGTGCGGGTAGGAGTGCGCGGCCCGCTGTACATGCGCTTCGGAGAGGTCGCAGCCGGTGTAGCCGGCCATGATACCCTGTTCACAGAGATAGCCGTAGAGGTGGCCGAGGCCGCAGCCAGCGTCGAGCACTGTCGCCCCGCGCAGGTCTCCAATGGTGATGAGGGCGGCGAAGCGGGCGTGCTGGGCCGCAACGCTCTGCCAGTCGGCGCCACGCGGGTCGTCGCCGTACGCGGCCAGCCGCGCGCCGAAGTAGGCGCGGATACGTCGGGCTACGTCGTCTGTTGTATCGGGAAATGTGGTGGGCATAAGCGTAGTATGCCAGGGTATGTTGTTTGATCGCCGTCTGTTAGAGGGTCCTAGGTGTTGATAATTATGTGTAGCCTGGAACGACACGATCAGTACACGCGCGGCGCGCTCGACGAAGCCAATACAGATAAAGACCCCTTTCAGCAGTTCGCCGCCTGGTTCGCGGACGTCCATGCCACCGGCGCGCCGGAGCCGAACGCTATGACGGTCGCATCGAGCACGCCGGACGGCTATCCCTCGGCGCGCGTGGTCTTGCTCAAGGGCTTCGACGAGCGCGGCTTCGTCTTTTACACCAACTACCAGAGCCGCAAAGGGCGCGAACTAGAGGATAACCCGCGCGCCGCTCTCGTCTTCTTTTGGCCGACCCTCGAACGGCAGGTACGCGTCACCGGGACGGTGCGCCATGTGTCGCGCGACGAGACCGACCGCTACTTCCGAAGCCGTCCGCGCGGCAGCCAATTGGGCGCCTGGGCCTCGCGTCAGAGCACGGTCGTCGAGGGTCGCGCGGAGGTCGAGAACAGGCTCACCACGCTCGACGCCGCGTATGGCGAGGACGTCCCGACGCCGCCGCACTGGGGCGGCTACCGCGTCGTGCCCGACACATTCGAGTTCTGGCAGGGCCGGCCTAACCGCCTGCACGACCGGCTGCAGTATATCCGTGAGATCGATAGGGGGTGGCGGATCGAACGGCTCTCACCGTGAATGTGGACTCCATTAGTAATGCGTCGAAGCTGCTTTGAGTCGAAGCTGCTTTGAGCAGTTGCCGCTCTGGGAGAGGGCGTCCTTGACAGACCTAACTAACAACAACGCCCCCGAGAGGGCCGGTATCCTCGGCCCTCTCGGGGGCGCCACGCACAATTAGGGCTGATACAGGCCCCTCGCAGGCCTAGGAGTGCGACGCCTCGGTGTGGTGCTCGGCCTCTACCTTGTGCTCGCGATAATCCTCGATATGCTCGAACACGTCGTCGGGAAAATCGAGCTCACGGTAGAGGTTCCCCGAGTCGGGGTCGTCCGCGTTGGGGACGATGGGAAAATCCTGCTTGGCCTGGTACTCCATCAGCTTCTCGCGGCGCGGCGGGCTATAGCCACGGCTCTCTACCTGGCTGATAAGGGTCCGCACCTTGGCCTCGTCAGTGTCACCCCCCTTGAGCATGATCTTCTCGAGCTCGTCGTTGTCCAGGAAGCGATACGCCACGATGGCGAACACCAGCCGCCCGTAGTGCCCTATATCCTGGCCCTTCTCCTGCGCCTCGAGCAGATGGCTCATCGTCGAACTCTTGCGTAGATCCTCGACCGACATCATGATCCTCCTCGTGCCCCTGCACGTCATATCCACGCGGCGGATAGCCCTCCGCTACCCCTCGCCCACCTCCCCATCTATCGCAAGTTTCTTGCCATAGTTAGAACAAGCGGCCTAGAAAATAGGGCTGTTGTGGGATACGCGCGTCGTCGGGCGAGGCTACACGGGTTATGGGCTATGCTACGGGTATGCTGTCGGATCTGCACGTCGCCATCGATTGCCGGGTCATCGACCCGCACTACCCCGGCATCGGCCGAGCGGTGCTGGAGACGGTGCGCGCCATGGCGCGCGACGACCGCTCCCCGCGCCTCTCGCTGCTCGTCGGTCCCGACGCCCCGGCGCCCGCGCTCGCCGAGCTCGACGGGGCGGACCGGGCCAGGCTCGTCCCGGTCGAGGCGTGGCTGCGCTCGCCGGCCGACCAGTGGGCGCTCCCGCGCGCGCTGCGGCGACTGGACCCCGACGTCTACCACGCCCCCTACTACGCCGTGCCCGCCGTCATCCCCGCGCCCCTCGTACTCACGGTGCACGACCTGATCCCCCAACTGTTCCCCGGGTACTGGCCGAACCAGGCGCTCAGGGCCACCATCGACCTGTGGACGCGCTACGCCATCCGCCGCGCCGGCCGCATCATCGCCGTCTCGGGGAGCACGGCCGCCGACCTGGCCCGGCTCATGCCCACGACGGCCGACAAGACGCGCGTCGTGCCCCAGGGCGTCTCGCCGCGCCCGCGCCCGCGCCCGCGCCCGCGCCCGCGTCCCCTGCCGGCGCCGGCCGATCCACCCTATCTTTTGTACGTCGGTAGCAACAAGCCGCACAAGAACCTGCCGCGCCTGGTCGCGGCGTTCGCCCGCGTAGCGCCCGAGATGGCGGGGGACCTGGTGATCGCAGGCGCGTGGGACGAGCACTACCCCCAAGCGATGGACCTCGCGCGGCGACGCGGCCTCGCCGACCGGGTGCGCGTCGAGCGCCGCCCGACGGACCAGCGTCTGGACGAGCTCTTCGCGGGCGCGACGGCTTTCGTCTTTCCCAGTCTCTACGAGGGCTTCGGGCTGCCGGTGCTCGAGGCGATGGCGGCGGGTCTGCCCGTGGCCACCGGCGACCGCGGCTCGCTCAAAGAGGTCGCGGGCGACGCCGCCCTCTTATTCGACCCCACCGACGAGGGGGCGCTGGCGGCGGCGCTGCGCCGGCTGCTGCGCGATGAAGAACTGCGCGCGCGCCTCGCCGCCGCGGGACCCGCCCGCGCCGCCCTGTTCCCGTGGTCGCGCACCGCCGAGGGGGCGTGGCAGGTCTACGCCGAGGCGGCCCGGATAAAGCAATCTACGCGGCATCGAAGGCGTCAGGGCGCGCATAGGAGGCGTCAGGGCGCATGAAAAGTTGATGACGACCCTCTCTGGGAGCGCTGCTCCAGGAGCGCGGGCGCTCCCGGGACAATTCACGAACCCTGTAGGATGCGCCAGGGTAGCATGCGGTCGTGTATCCTTCGGGTCTGGGCCCGCCGCGGGCGCGATGGTAGGGGCGATAGGCGATTAGGGTTAGCGGAGAGTAGCAGCGGCGTGCGCGTCGTCCACGTATACAAAGACATCTACCCGGTCAAGGGGGGCATCGAGGACTATATCCTCGCGCTCTGCACGCGGCTGCGCCAGACGCACGGGGTCGACGCGCGCATCCTGGTCACGAGCCAGGGGCGTCGCACCGAGCGCGCCTCGATCGAGGGCATCCCGACGGTCAAGGCGGCCCGCGTGGCCGCACCGGCCTCCACGCCGCTCAGCCCCGTCTTGCCGTCTCTTTTGCGCGCGATGGAGCCGGACGTCGTTCACCTGCACATGCCTTACCCCATGGGCGAGCAGGCCTACCTGCTAGCCACGCCGCGCGCGCCGATGGTCATCACCTACCACAGCGACGTGGTGCGCCAGCGCGCCCTGATGCGCGTGTACGGGCCGGCCATGGAACTCGTGCTGCGCCGCGCACGGGTCATCTTCGCCACCAGTCCGCAGTACAAAGCGTCGTCGCCGTGGCTGCGCCGCCACCGCGCGCGCTGCCGCATCGTGCCGCAGGGGATCGACCAACGCCCGTACACCCATCCTACCCCGCACACACTGGAGCTCGCGGCGCGACTGCGCGCGCGGTACGGACCCAACCTGCTGCACTCGCACGGCGTCTTCCGCTATTACAAGGGCCTGCGCTACCTCGTCGACGCCCTACCCCTGCTCCCCGAGGCCTGCTTGCTGCTGACGGGCACGGGACCCGAGGAGGCGGCCCTGCGCGCGCAGGTCGACGCCCTCAGTTTGCGCGACCGCGCGCACTTCGCGGGCTTCGTCTCCGACGAGGACCTGGCGGCCTACCACCGCGCGGCCGACCTCTACGTGCTGCCCGCCATCGCGCGCAGCGAGGCCTTCGGCCTGTCCCTGGTCGAGGCCGAGGCCAGCGCGGTCCCCTGCCTCTCCACAGAGATCGGCACGGGCACAAGTTATGTCAATTTAGACGGCGTGAGCGGGCTGGTAGTCCCGCCGATGGACCCTCCCGCCCTGGCGGCGGCGGCCCGCCGCCTGCTCGGCGACGATGCGCTGCGCCGCCGGCTCGGCGCGCAGGCGCAGCGCCGCGCGGCCGAGTTGTTCGACATCGACGCCAACGCCGCCGCCGTCGCGGCGGCCTATCACGAAGTCGATAGTCGATAGTCGATGGTCGACGGTCGACGTCACACCTGCTCCTGGTCGACCTGGATCGGTTCCAGGACCGGCTCCTGGTGCAGAGCCCTGTCGACGATCTCGGCCGCTTCGACGCTGATGCGCTGCTCGCTGGCCATGAAGCCCTCGTCGTACAGAAAGCCGACGGTGAGCAGCCCGGCTTCGGTCAGCGACTGCTGCATCATCTTGACGTCGGGCTCGGCCTGCATCAGCCATTTGTTGATCTCCTCCTCGACACCAGCCGTATTGGCGCCGCTGAACGCTTTGAACCGTAACACGCCGTCCTCCTCTTACGCTCTCAGGGATCGATGATCGATCGCGACACGAACAACAATCGCTTGATGGTCGCCAATCGCTGGCCGATGCGGAAATGGGCTGACGCTGTCCGCCAACGCCTCCGGTGACTACATGATACGCGCCGCGCCGCGACAGCGTGTATCATGTGCTGTAAAATAAGGGGGGAGCGTATGTGTGCAGCGATAGCAGTGTGACGTGGGGCGGCTGATGGCGGGCGAGCGGGCGCAAGAGGGTCGGCAGAAGGCGCGGGACGCGACGACGGAGATGGTGCGCGCGATCGAGCAGCACGGCGAGTTGAGCCACCTCCACGGCCGGCCGCTCGACCTCGGCGACGACGGCCCCGACTGGTTCCTGCACCGCATGCTCAAGCAGGACGGCCTCTCGCTCCCCCTCATCGAGCGCAGCAAGGACATCGATACGCTCGAGAGGGAGACGTCGGCGATTCTGGAGCGCCTGCGGCGGCGACGAGAGTGGCTGCTGGGCCGTGCGGCGGCCTGCGCGCCAGCGGAGGCTGCGGGCTTCAACGATCAGCGCGGACGGACTCTGGAGGAGTACCGCGAACACCTGGTCGCCCTCAACAAGGCCATCCTCGACTACAATCTGACCGCGCCCACCCCTCTGCACCGGCGCGGTATCATCGTCGACCGGGCGGTGGACGAGGCCGCCGACGGCGTCCCTCCGCTCAGCGCGTCGGCTGCCGCCCCACCCTCCGCACCGGCGCCCGCCTCGTGGCGTGAGCGCGTACGGCAGCTTTTGGGTTTCTGAGCCGCCGGCCCGCCGCTTACGGCTCCGCCGATAGACCGCGGCAAGAAGCTCCTCTTCTCCTGCACCCGCGCGGGCGCACCAGGTCACAACGCTTACAGGGTTGCGGACAGTCTGTAATCTGTCACATGTATCTACTGTCCGCCACGCGCCAGCCACGCGGCGGCGGCGCGGACCGCCGTATCCGGGACGTCGTCCGTGATCGCGACCTCGCCGGGCCGCCGCGGCAAAACCCAATAGATGCGCCCCCCGATGCTTTTCTTGTCGACGCGCGTCGCCGCCAGCAGGTCGTCGGGGTCCAGCCTCGGCAGCGCCCCCAGCAGGCCGTAGCCGCGCAGCAGGTCGTCTTGCCAGGCCACGAACGCGCTGTCGCAGGTCCCGATCTCCACCCCGATGCGCGCGGCGGCGGCCATGCCCCAGGCCACGGCCTCGCCGTGCAGCACGACGCCGTAGCCGGCCACGCGCTCGACAGCGTGCCCCAGGGTGTGGCCGTAGTTGAGCACGCGGCGTAGCCCCACCTCCAGCGGGTCCTGCCGCACGACATCGATCTTGACCCGCACCGCGCGCGACACCAGCCGCGCCACCACGCCCGGCTCGCGGGCCATGATGGCATCGTGGTCGCGCCCCAGCGCGTCGAGCAGGTTGGCCCCGCCGATGATGCCGTGCTTGACGACCTCGGCCATGCCGGCGTGCCACTCGCGCGGCGGCAACGTGGTCAACACCTCTGGATCGGCCACCACGAGGGCCGGCTGATGAAAGGCCCCCACGAGGTTCTTCCCAGCCGGCAGGTCGACCCCGACCTTGCCGCCGACCGTGCTGTCCACCTGAGCAACGAGCGTGGTCGGGACTTGCGCCAGCCGGATGCCGCGTAGGTAGGTGGCGGCCGCAAAGCCGCACAGGTCGCCGACCACGCCCCCGCCGCACGCCACGATGGTATCGCGCCGCTCCACGCGCCGCTCGGCCAGCCACGCGTACAGACTTTCCACGGTCTGCAGCGTCTTATGGCGCTCGCCCGCGGGCATGGTCCACAAACTGGTCTCCACGCCCGCCCGCTGCAGCAGGGCAACGAGGCGTTCGCCGTGCAGAGGGGCCACGTTGTCGTCGCTGCACACGACGATGCGCCCCGCGACGCCCCACTCCGCCAGCAGCGACGGCAGCGTGTCGAACGATCCCGCGCCGCAGACGATGTCGTATGACGGGGCTTCGAGCAGGACCTCGACGCGCAGGCGCTCCACGCTCATATCCGCGCCTCGCCGGCGAGGCCGGCCTTGCCGGTCTTGCCGGCGTCGGCGTTCAGCGCGACGCGCACCCGCGCCACGCTCTGCTCGACGTCGAGGCCGTCCGTGTCGACGATTACGGTGGCGCACGAGGCGTACAGCCCCTCGCGCTCGGCCTCCAGCAGGGCCAGCCTGGCGAGGGCATCACCCGCCAGCAGCGGACGCTCCTCCCCACCGCGCAATCGCGCCGCGAGCGTGGGCGCCGGCGCGCGCAGCCACACCACCTGGTTGCCGCAGGCCAGCGCCTCTCTGTTGCCCGGCGACAGGACCACGCCCCCGCCCGTGGCGACCACGCCGCCCGACGCGGCGCACGCCTCGACGACGACGCGCTCCTCCAAAGCGCGGAAACGCGCCGGGTCAGACCGCAATAGGTCGGGGACCGGCTGCCCGGCGCGCGCGGCCAGCAGCGCGTCGGTGTCGTAAAAAAGCTGCCCAAGCAGAGCGGCGAGCCGTCGCCCGATCGTGCTCTTGCCGCTGCCGCTCAGCCCAATGAGGACGATATGCCCGCTCACACATCTATCCCCGAGGGCTCTGATAGGGCTTGCCGGGCTGCCGCGCGCATGACCGCGACCGGCGCCGGCTGACCCGTCCAGAGCTCGAATGAGGCGGCGGCCTGGGCCACCAGCATGGCCAGCCCGTCGGCCACCCGCGCGCCGCGCGCCGTCAGGTCGCGCATCAGCGGCGTCGGCGAGGGCCTGTAGACCATGTCGTAGAGGGCAGCCCCGGGGCGGGGCCGCAGGTCCGCCAGCGGGAGCGAGACCCCGTCTAGGCCCGCGCTCGTGGCGTTCACGATCAGGTCCGCGTCGGCGCCCTCGACGAGCGCGGCGGCGTGGCCGCCCGCCCGCACGCGCCCGCCGTAGCGTTCGCGCATCATCGCGGCGAGCCGCTCCGCGCGCGCGCCATCGCGGTTGTAGACCGTGAGCGACGCCGGACCTTGCGAGAGCAGTGCAGCGGCAGCCGCGCGCGCCGCCCCACCGGCGCCGAGCAGCAGGATGCGCAGGCCGTACGGTACCATACCCAACGTTTCCACCAGGGCTGCGAGCAGGCCCCGGGCATCGGTGTTCTCGCCGCGCAGCCGCGCCCCGTCGCGCACGATCGTGTTGACCGCGCCGATCGCCGCGGCGTCCGCCCCGAGCCTGTCCATCAGGGGGAGCGCGCCCTCTTTGTGCGGCACGGTCACGTTGGCGCCGCGGTAGTCGCCACCTCGCAAGAGGGCCACGGTGTCGGCCAGAGACTCGCCTGGGACCCGGCGCGCCTCGTAGCGCCCAGGCAGGCCGAGCGCCTGGAAGGCGGCGTTGTGCATCGCCGGGGAGACGCTGTGCGCGACCGGATCGCCCAACAGCACAATATTGAAACCCATGACCTGTGTTACACCCCCTGCTCCCGGGTCCCGCACCCCTGTCCGTGGACAGCCAGCCTCGGTTGAAGTGTAGCGCACTACCTTTACTTGCTTTACTTGGCAGCAGCAAGTCCCGACCCATCGACTCCAACTAATTCAGCCTCCTGTGCGCCCTACCACACACCTCACGACGGCAATAGGTGGAGCCGATGAGACAGATGCCGGCCCTATGGCTCCTGCCTCAAGCCGCTGGCGTTGCCGTCGGCATCTTTCACCCAGGCAATCAGCATGCCGCCGCCCACATCGGTGACCGGTTTCTGGGTCTCGGCGCCAGCATCAACGAGCTCCTGCAGTCTCGCCTTGATGTCTTCGACACGCCAATACACGATGGGTCCGGTCTGCCCGCTATTGTGGCCATTTGGATCCAAACCCAGCTCTTGGTCACCAGTGCGGAAGCCAACGTAGTAGGGTCCATCAACATATGGGTCGACACCCAAGAGCTTGCTATACAGCACCTTCGCTTGCGCGAGATCTTTTACGGAATAGACGATGAGATTGGCGCCTGATGCCATGTGCTGAACTCCTTACACTCGGTACACTCGTTGTGTCACGCCGGCTAACATTCACCGGCTACTATTATGACAGACCGCATCGAGAAAGTGTGACACATGGAGAAACGCGACGATGCTCTCCGAGCTATTGGCGCAAAAGCTGGCCAGCGGCGATACCGCCGGCGCAGAGGCACTCAAAGGGATCGCGCTAGCCGCCTGGGGGCATATGAACCTGCATGGCCGGTTCGAGTTCACCACGCGGCCACACCCAGTTGATATGGCGGCACTCGTGCAACAGCTCGCACAACACATGGACGGTGTGCTCGCCCGCCTCGCTGCCGAGAGGGCGCGCACCGTGCTGGTATGCGCCACCCGTGGTGAGGCGGGTGAGATCCACAACCCTGATCTGGACCCCGAGGAAGCCAAAGAGAGACTGGGCGCCATCCGTGAGGAGGAGCTACGCCGCGCCGGGCGCGGTCCTCAAGATCACGGAGCGGCCCTGCTCGGGACCGGCTTCGCCTTCCGCTACCCCTCACTATCACGAGGGCATGCCCGCGACGCTCGCCGCGCTTGCCACGCGCCCGGCGCGGCCTCATCCGTCGCACAGGCCCCACGGGCCGCGCACGCCTAACACCTACCTCCCGACCCTACCGCGCCGGCCGCGGCCGCGGCCGCTGTCGATGATCAAGGCGCTCCCCGTGATGAACACCGCCGCGGCCGGCGCGAGCAACAGCACAATGCCCCCGATCTCGGTTGGCTCGTCCCAGCGGCGCAGGGGAGTGTTGGCGCTGAACGCTGCGTCGGCCGCGGGGGCGTTGGTCAGTGGCGCGACTGTCAAAACACCGGCTGACTGACTACTATGCTCTGCGTTGACGCGTGTTGATGGCGCGTGTTACGATGCCATCGTATGAGGGGATGCGTTACACGGGTTCTATGTAGTATCGTTTTATTATGTGCAGCTACCGTCGGGGCTGCGTGCGGGCCGGTGGTTGCGCCGCCTCAGAGCCCCGTCCACGGTGATCCGCGCGCCGGCCTCTCCGCCTATCGCTTCTCCGGCTGCGGCGCCTGCCACGCCATCGCCGGTGTTTCCGTCGGCGTCGGCAGCCCTCCCCCCGGACCAGCCCTCGACGGCGAGGGCGCCCGGCGCGGCCCCTCCTGGCTGCGCGGCATGCTGCCCGCGCATCTTCGGCAGGAAAAGCGGGCGCCCCTCTCACCCCGCGACGCCGAAGATCTCATCACCTACCTCGCCAGCCTACACTGACCTCCGTCCACGCCCACCCCATCGCCGTAGGCCACCACATGATGGGGTAGCGCGTGTGAGGGCCTCTGCTCAGACCATCGACGACACGCACCGGGTACAGATGCCTGGTAGGGCCAGGTGGCGCAGGTCGACGCGCACGCCGTAGGCCGCCGCGAGGTCCGCCGCGAGGCGCTCGAAGAGGACTGTGTCCAGCTCGATGATCGCGCCGCAGTGCCGACACTCTATGTGGTGATGAGCATGCCGGTCGCGCTCCCAACGCAGCACCCGGTCGCCGAACTCGACGCGGACGGCCAGTCCGTGCGTCTCGAACGCCTCCACGGTCCGGTAGAGGCTGACGCGATCGAACGCTGGATACCGCTCTTCGACAGCGCGCGCGATCTCCTCCGCGCTCAAATGACTCGGGACCGCGTCGAGGGCCTGGAGGACGGCGACCCGGGGGACGGTCGCGCGCAGGCCATGCGCCCGCAGGACGCCCTTGAGGTCGGCGATGTCCCGATGGTCGGTCGTGTCCATAGTGTCACCTTCGTCGTCGGAAAAGATGTTTACGGGGACATGGCCGCGCCTCTACGCCGACTGGCGCCTCCCCATGATATGCGCGCTGGTTATACACAGCGCGCCGGCGCATCCCGCTTGTCTACCGTGCGGGCGACCCACCCGCCGACGGCGCCCGCGGCAACTCATCGTCCAGGCGGTCGATGTGGCGCAGCTTGTAATAGGCCATCGACCCGATCCAGGCCAGCAGGAAGAGGCCAATAATGTAGAAGCCCCAGTTGCTGATGCTGATCTGGGTGGCGATAAAGTCCCACACCCCGCCCGAGAGGCGGGTCTCCTGGATGAAGACCTGCAAGCACTCCAGGCCGCCGATGAGCAGCGCGATGGCCACCGAGATGGCCGTGATGCTCATGTTGTAGTAGAGCTTGCGCACCGGGCGGATGTAGGCTCAGCCGTACGCGCCCAACATGGCGATCCCATCGGTGGCATCGATGAACGACATGCCAGCCACGAAGAGCAGCGGCAGGAGCAGAATGAGGTAGACGGGCATGCCGCTGGCGCCGGTGGTCGCCGACATGCCCAGGATGCCGACCTCGCTCGCCGTGTCGAAGCCCAGGCCGAATAGGAGGCCGATGATGTACATGTTCCAGCTGTGGGTCACCACGCGCAGCATGGGGCGCAGCAAGCGGGCGATCAGGCCGCGGTTGGACAGGTAGTCGTCCAGGGTCTTGTCGTCGTAGGCGCTGCCCCGGACGACCTTGCGCCACGTCTTGTAGATGTCGATGAGCACGATCAGGTTGATGACGGCGATGACGACGAGGAAGACGCCCGAGACCGTCGTCCCGATGACGCCGCCCACGTTCTGCATCTGCGGCAGGTTCTTCTTGACGAAGGCGGCCGAGATGGCGACCACGACGGAGAGGGCGAAGACGACAGTGGAGTGGCCCAGCGAGAAGAAGAAGCCGACGGCGACGGGGCGCTGGCCATCCTGCATGAGCTTGCGCGTGGTGTTGTCGATGGCGGCGATATGGTCGGGATCGACGGCGTGGCGCAAGCCAAAGCCGAACGCCACCGGGGCCAGTCCGAGCAGGACGGCGTACTTCGCCGACGAGACGAGGAGGATTGCCCAGATGAGGGCGTTGAAGCCGATCAACAACGCGTAGATGGTGATGAGGCGTCGCCGCAAGCCCGGACCGGCCTGGCGCCAGACCGTCGCCAACCGGCCGACGAAACCGCCATCCGGCGCTCCCTGTGCTCGTGTGCTCATGGTCGCGTGCCCCTCCCTGAATTCTCATCCGTCGCCCGCTGGCGCGTCCAGCGGAGACCAAAAGTACGATACCATTTTATGCAACGATATGTAAGTGTTTATGGTTGCTTTCGCTAATACTAGCATAGCGACGATGCACGCGAGGTTCTGCTTCCCTCCCATGACCCGGTGAGCGGGTCGACAACGGTGCTCCAGCAGCACGAGGCGCTGCGCCAGCGTGGTGGAATGGAATATAGGCTAAATAGGTACAGCGAGAAGGAGAGTGATCATGAACGTATTCGTGACAGGCGCAACCGGGTACAAATGCTTCCACTCCCCAGATAATTTCAGTTCATCTTCTGTACGGAGAGGCATCAAGACCTAGCCGATTTGCCGGTACCGGCGCCGGCCCTCGCTTTGGTACCCTGTAGGCGGGTACGGTTGTACTATACCCCTGACACTATCCCCCCCACGACAAGGAACATCACAACATATCCATGGCTTTCGACCACAACGGACACCATCCCCCCACCCCCCCACCGCGCCGGCCCCGGCGGCAACAGAGCAACGACGCGCCCCCCGTTACCTCGACATCGGCAGGCCCGGACGAACACAAGACGCGTCCGCGGGCGCTCGTGGCGGCCGGCCGCCGTCGCCTGCACGCCACGGTCAACGCCGTGCGCAGCACGCTCGCCGGGCTGCCGCGCGTACTCGGACTCGTCTGGGGCGCCAGCCGCGCCCTCACCCTTGTCCTGGCCCTGGCCACGATCCTCGCCGGCATCGTGCCGACCGCGCAGGCCTACACCACCAAGCTGCTCGTCAACGCCATCGTGCAAGGCATTCTGACGCACAAGGCGCACGCCCCCGATCAGGCCCGGCTCGTCGTCCCGCTGCCCTGGGGCTCGCTGCAGTCGCCCGTCATCGGCGTCATGGGCGTGGTCGTCGCGCTGGCGCTGATCCAGCTGTTCATTGCGGCTTTCTCCTCGCTACTGCAGACAGGGAGCAACATCAGCCAGCAACTGCTCCAGGAGCGCGTCGGGCAGCGCGTACAACTACTCATCATGGAGCGCGCCTCGACGCTCGACCTGGCCTTCTTCGAGGACGCCTCGTCCTACGACACCTTGCAGCAGGCCCAGCGCGAGGCCACCTCGCGCCCGGTCCAGATGGTCTCGGGCACGTTCGGGCTCGCGCGCACGCTCATCACCTTCCTCTCGTTCGTGCTGGTGCTGCTCCAGGTCAGCCCCTGGCTCGCCCTGGTGGCCCTGGTCGCGCCGATCCCCTCGTTCATCTCCGACTCGCGCTACGGCTGGCGCGGCTACGCTATCGCCCGGCGCAACTCGCCGGTGCGCCGCCGCATGTCCTACCTGCTCACGCTGCTGACCACCGACACCTATGCCAAAGAGGTCAAGATGTTCACGGTCGGCCGCCACTTCCTGGAGCAGTTCCGGGGGCTCGCTCAGGGCTACTACGACGAGCAGCGCGCCCTGGTAACGCGGCGCTACCTGGCCGGCTACGCCTGGGGCGTGCTGACCACCCTGGCCTCGTCGGGCACCTACCTGTTCGTGGCGCTGCAGGCCGTCGCGGGCCGGTTCAGCCTGGGTGATCTCACCTTCTTCACGCAGGCGTCGTCCTCGGTGCAGAACTCCTTCCAGAGCATCCTGAGCGGGCTGAGTTCGCTCTACGAGAACAACGTCTACCTGAGCTCGCTCTACGAGCTGCTCGAGATGACGCCGCGCGTGGTCGCCCCGGAGCACCCCGTACCCGTGCCGCGGCCCGTACAAGGCCACATCCAATTCGAGGGGGTGACCTTCGGCTACGAAGGCTCCGACCGCACCGTCCTGAAGAACGTCAGCCTCGAGATCGCGCCGGGCGAGACCGTGGCCATCGTGGGGCGCAACGGCGCGGGCAAGACCACGCTCTTCAAGCTGCTCTGCCGGCTGTACGACCCGACGTCCGGGCGCGTCTCTATCGACGGGCACGACATCCGCGACTACGACCCGGACGAGATCCGCAAGAGCATTGGCGTGATGTTGCAAGATTATGTCACCTACCAATCCACGGCGCGCGAGAACATCGGCATCGCGCGGGTCGAGCACATGGACGACGCGGGCGTCGTGGAGACGGCCGCGGAGCGCAGCGGCGTGGCTCCCGTGATCGAGGGCCTGCCCGAGGGCTACGACACCCAACTCGGCAAGTGGTTCGACGAGGGCGTCAACCTGTCGGGCGGCGAGTGGCAGAAGGTGGCCATGGGGCGCGCCTTCATGCGCGAGGCCCCGATCCTGATCCTGGACGAGCCGACCGCCGCGCTCGACGCGCAGGCCGAGTTCGAGCTGTTCCAGCGCCTGCGCGCGCTGACGCGCGGCCACACCACGATCTTCATCTCGCACCGCTTCTCGACGGTCCGCCTGGCCGACCGCATCATCGTGCTCGAGAACGGCGAGCTCGTCGAGCAGGGCACGCACGACGAGCTGATGGCCCTCGACGGACGCTACGCGCGCCTCTTCACCCTCCAGGCGTCCTCCTACCTCGGCAACTTGCCTCAAATGGAAGACCTGGAGGAGGTCGACCGCGAGCTGCGCGCCCTCGAGGCGTAGGGTTGTGAAAACACGCTCGCCGCGCGGCCGGCGCCGCCCCTCCTCGAAACCGCACGGGCGCACCCCCATAGCCTCCTCGCTGCCGGACGACTTCGCGCGCGCCGCGAGCGACTGGCTTGGCGACGAAGTCTCCTCCTTCCTCGCGGCCTGCGCGCGGCCCCCACACCTGGCCGTCCGAGCCAATAGGCTCAAAGGTGGCCTCACCGCCCTGCGCGCCGCCCTGGACGGCGACGCCGTATGGCCGTCTGTACCGTGGTGGCCCGAGGCGTTGCTGCCGCCGCCCGACGACGGCGCCCGCCTTGCCGCCGGCCTGTTGGCCCGCGTCGGGGCGCTCTATGCGCAGGATCCCGCCGCCCTCGCCGCCGTGGCCGCGCTCGACCCGCGGCCGGGCGAGCGCGTGCTCGACCTCTGCGCTGCCCCGGGTGGGAAAAGCACGGCCATCGCCGACCGCCTCGGCCCGTCCGGGCTACTCGTAGCCAACGACGTGGACCCGTCGCGGGCGCGCGAATTGGCCCGCACGATCGAGCGATGGGGCGTCGCCAACTGCGCGGTCGCCTCGTTCGCGCCGGACCGCCTGGCCATACTCGCGCCGGCCCTGTTCGACTCCGTGCTCGTGGACGCGCCCTGCTCAGGCGAAGCCATGTTCGCCCGCCACGACCGCGCCGCCGCCGACTGGTCCCCCGGCCACGTGCGCGGTTGCGCCGCGCGGCAGCAGGGGCTGCTCGAGGCGGCGCGCCGGATCGTCCGGCCGGGCGGGCGCATCATCTACTCGACCTGCACGTTCAACCCGACGGAGAACAAAGGGGTCGTCGTCGCCTACCTCGCGGCGCACCCGGACGATGCGCTGGATGACGCCCATGAGTCTATCCCGGTCGCCGCGCCCGGCCGCCCCGATCTCCTGCCCGCCGGCCTGCATCGCCCCGAGCTGGCGCGCTGCGCCCGGCTATGGCCGCACAAGACGCCGGGGGCGGGGCACTTCATCGCTCGCATCCATGTCGCGGACGCGCCGTCGCCGCCCTCCCGCGTCCAGCGCCACAAACGCGCGCCGCTCCCGCCTCTCGTGGCCGGCGAACAGGATGTCGCCTTCGTGCGCGCCGCCGTCGACCTTGTCGCGCCGCGGCTCGACCTCTCGGGGCATGTCGTCGTACGCGGCGACCGCGCCTTCCTGGAGCCCGACGGCCTGCCGGCCGCTCTGATCGCCGCGGCCTTTATACCGGGCCTGGCGCTCGCCGAGCGGCGCGGCCGCACCTGGCGCCCGGCGCACGCCCTGGCCATGACGCTCCAACCAGGTCAGGCGGCAACCACGCGCGACCTCACCGACGACGAGGTCGCCCTCTTCTTGTCCGGCCACCCTATCGACGATGTAGCCGCCGCTGATAGGCGCGCCGTCCTGGCCTGTTGGCGCGGCTATCCCTTGGGCTGGGCGCGCGCGCAACGCGGGAGTCTGGCGCCGCAACTGCCAAAGGGGCTGCTCACGCCGCACCACACCCGCCAGCCCGCCTGATAGAATGCTAGCGTCGAGTTACGACGCATATTGACGCATCACAACCTCCCGAGTCCTCGTCCGCCACAGACGCGATGACTGGACGGTACATCCCCTGACCAGCGGGAATGCCGTTAGGGGCATGTATCTTGCGCATAACAAACTTGTAACACCCTTCATTCGTATCAGAGACACAGACAAAAGGATCGCATGTTGCATTTCGCCACGCAGAATATCTCACAGTTGCTCGCGAGCTACGGCTACTGGGCCGTGCTCATCTTCGTCGCGATCGAGAGCACGGGCATCCCCTTCCCTGGCGAGACGATGCTGCTCGCCGCCGCCATCTACGCCGGTACTACCCACCACCTCGCCATCCCCTTCGTCATCGCCGCGGCGGCCGCCGGCGCGATCCTCGGCGACAACGCCGGTTTCTGGGTCGGGCGTGAGGGCGGCTACCGCCTGCTGCGCCGCTACGGCAGCAAGATCAAGCTGGACGAGCGCAAGCTCAAGCTCGGGCAGTATCTTTTCCAGAAACACGGCGGCAAGGTGGTTTTCTTCGGCCGCTTCGTCGCGGTGCTGCGCGCCTGGGCCGCCTTCCTGGCGGGCACGAACCGCATGGCATGGCCGCGCTTCCTCGTCTTCAACGCGTCGGGCGGCATCCTGTGGGCCCTCATCTACGGGATGGGCGGGTACCTCCTCGGCGACAACGTCCACCGGCTCGAGGGACCCGTCGGCATCGCCACGCTAGCCCTGGGCGTCGCGGCGCTCGTCGCCTCGTTCGTCCTCTTACGTCGCAACGAGAAACGCCTGGAGGACGAGGCCGAACAGGCTATGCCGGGCCCGCTCGACCAGTACCGCGCCGAGGGGGTCCGCGCCCGCTAGCGATCCGGCGCGCCCGTACCTGTTGGAGCACATCCACCCGGTCACGCCTATCGCCCGCGACAACGGGTTCCCCTCGGATCATACCCTGCTGGCTACCCTCTTGGCCGCCAGCCTCTGCTGGGTCGACCGGCGCCTTGTCGGCCCTTTCGCCCTTGTCGTCGTCTTGGTCATGGCGGGCCGGCTGGCCATCGCCGCCCACCACCCGCTCGACGTGTTGGGCAGCGTCTTGATAGTCTGCGCAGCGCTTTCGCTAGCGACAGCCCTGCCCCTACCGGCGGGCTTGCAGCGCCCGCTCCCTAACCCTCGCCCGCGCTAGCGCGGGCGAGGGTTAGGGAGCGGTACGACCTACGTCCGTCACTTCCCGATATCGCGCATTGTGTAACGGTCATGGCGCGTGTCCGCGGCGAACGTGCGAAGATAGGCCAACGCGGCGTCGAGCGCGAGCCGCGGGGCGCGCGTTTCTGCGCGTCTGCGCGAGGAGCAGGCCGCCTTGCAGGCTCGCCATCGTGACCGCCGCCAGGGCGGCCGGGTCGGCCGAATCGGCCCCGGCCCACAGCTCGCCGCGCGTGCGCATCCGGTCCAGGCCGCGCGCCAGGGACCCCTCCCAGCGGTCGAAGGAGGCGACGGGATCGGCCCGCGCGGCCTCGTCCTGATCCGCGAGTTCACTGGCCAGCGACCCGAGCGGGCGGTCGCCCACGCAGCCGCGCCCCTCCTGTAGCCGCACCAGGCCGTCGAACCACCCGCCGATGGCGGCCCACGAATCCAGCGCGTCGAGCAGCGGGCGTTGCGCATCGATCACGACGGCAGCGTGCGTACGCACGAGGAGTAGACGATGACGACCGAGCAGATCATACCCGAGCGCGCCTTGCAACAGCAACTAGCCGACCTCAAAGAACAAGTGGGCGCACAGGCCCCGCCCGGGGCGATGGCGCAGTTCGACGCCGAGGTCGAGCGCGTGGTGCGCTCCGGACTCGCCGCACATAGCCTTGTTGGGCCACCAGACATCTCTCACGAGCGGCGGCGCCGCGGCCGCGCTGGACCGGCGGATAGGGCGGTCGCGAGAGCCTGTTCGGCCACGGCGCCGGCGCGGTACACCCGCGCTTCCCCGAAGAGGCCGGCGCGCACCACGGCTCCGCCCAGCTCGGCGATGAGTGCGTCGTCCGGCTCCGGCAGCCCAGCGCCCTCGCAGAGGGCCACCACCTCGTCGAGCGGCGACCCGCCATCCGCGCCGTCGAGCACGGTCGCGAGGGCGGCGCGCGCCTGTTCGACCGCGCCGGCCGGCGCCAGGCCATAGCCCGGCAGGTAGCGGCGTTGGAACAGAGGCGCGCCCTCGGCCCAACTCCCAAAGACCTCGCCTGCGCCGGCGTCCGGCGGGAGATCGGACCAGACGGTCGTCAGCTCGGTCCGCCCGGCGCACCCGATCGCGGCGCAGATCTCCTCCTCGCTCAGGCGCGGCCCCTCGGCGGCGCATAGCCGCGCCAGGGCGCGCCCCGCGGGCGCGCGGCGACGCGCGAACGGGTCGAAGTAGGCGTCCAGGGCCTGCGCCACCTCGGTCACGCCGATCTGGCGCCCCGCGCGATACGTCACCATGGGGAAGCCGCTCGCTTCGAACAGGGGCGCGCGCTCCTGGTCGACGATGAGGAGGAGCTGGATGCGCCCCCGCAGCGCGGCCAGCTTGCGCCGCTTGCGCGTTAGATAGTCCTCGGTGTAGTACCCGATTACCTCGCAGAGCGTCTCCACGTCGCCGCGCGCGAAAGAGAAATCCGGGAGGAAGACGGTGTCGCCGACGATCACGACACGCGGCTCGCGCTCCATGGACCAGCCCCGCGCGACCCCCAGACGGCCCCCCACCTCCGCTGCGAGGAACGCGCGTGCGAAATCAGCCTCCACGGCGCTATCGTAGGACACGGCGTCGCCCACGTCGCCCGCGTCGCTCGCGTCGCCCTCAGCCACCCGATCGGCCGACGCGTCCACGTCGCGTAGGGCGGCGAGCGACGGCTCGTCCAGGGGCGCGTGGAACAGGCGTCCGTCCTGCCCGAGGAGGCGCGCCCACCCGTCCCGGACGGCCCGTGGATGGCACCGCAGCAGGCGCGCCACGACCGACGCGACCGGCAGCCCTCCCGGCGCGGGGACGGAGACGCTACCCAAGGTACTGCCTGGTCCCACCGGCCCCGCGTCCATCATGTCATCCGCCACCGCCGGCGCGTCGAGCTCGCCAGACTCGTCGGGCGGGTCGTGGGGCGGCGTCGCGCCCTCGACGGCCGCCGTGGAGGAGCGGTATACACCCGCGCCAGACTCGGCCGGCCCGGCGTCGGGCGTCCCTTCCACGACGCCGCGCGCCTGCCGGCCGCGCACCAACGCCCTGCTGCCCGGACCGTAGAGGGTCACCGCGAGGAAGTCCTTTTCGCCGCCGAGTCCGGTTCCCGCGCGCAACGCGAGCTCGACCCCGACGTGCAGGGCCTTGGCGTGCCGGTACAGATCTTTGAGCGCGGCCGTCTCCGTCGTGGGCAGGAACAGCGTGACCCAGGACGAGGCGGCCAGGAGCGTGCCCACGGCGCCCGCGTTGTACTGGTCGATGATGCGCGCCGGTTGGGGGCGGTCCGGCGCGGGCGCCTCGCCCTGGCCGTGCCTGTCCGCGCCGGCCGGCAACGTCCCGGCGCGCAGGAGCATGGCCCCCGGCCGGTCCGCCCACAGGTCGGCCTCGGCCTGCGCGGCCGCGCCCCCCCACTCGGCGGCGAGCTCGGCCAGGAACGTGGCCCGCCGGGCGCGCGGCACGTACCCCCGGTATCGCTCCTGGGCGAGACGATAGCAGCGGGCGCGCAGGGCGGCCGGCTCCGCGGGCAGCGCGCGCGGCGGCGGCTCGTAGTGGTACCCGAGGCTCTCGATCGTGCGGGCCAGGCAACGCGCCAGCCTGTAGTCGTCGAAGATGTCCTCGATCCGCGGCGCGAGGTCCTCGACGGCGGAGCGGGGCTGCCCTATCAGACCATCGTAGAGCGCGACGGCCTCCGCGACCCGCTCCCGCATGCGGGCGCTCCGCGGGTTGAGCAGTGCGGGGCGCAGCGCCCACTCCACCTGCACGTCCCGCATGGCGGCGTCCGCGTCCGCCTCCGTGGCGTCGGGCAACAAGGGCACGGGCGGCGTGAGGCGGCGCACGATGCGGGGCACATCGACCAGGCGAAACAGCGTCAACACCATCGCTACGATACTCCCCCACGTCCGCGGCCGTCGGACGGACGCGGACGGACGCTCGCCTTTTCATCGGCGCCGTCGCGCTCGGGTCGGAGCCGGCGGCGCACCGCGATACCCTCGTCCGCCGTGTCGCGTGCGACCAACTCGTACAGGATAGCCTTCTTGCCCGGTCCCGGCCGCAGGATGCGCCCCAGGCGCTGCACCGCGTCGCGCTCCATACCGGTGCCGGCAATCACGATCGCCACCGCCGCCTCGGGCACGTCCACGCCCTCGTTCCACACGCGCGAGGTGACGATCTTGGTGATGCGCCCCGCCCGGAAGTCCTCGGTGAGCGTCGCCCGCTCACCCGCGGGCGTCTGGCCCGTGATGGTAGGCATCAGGTAGGCGCGCCCAATCGCCTCGACAGCCGCCACGTGCTCGGCGAAGACGATGCATCGCTCGTCCGCGTGCCGCTCCAGCAGCGGCTCCAGCGCGTCGATCTTGGCCGCGCTGGTCAGGGCCAGCGTGCGCGCGCGCCCGTAGGCCAGCAGCGCCGCGCGTGCGGCGCGATCCACCGCCGAGCGCCTGCGGATGCGCTCGAGCACGGCGAACGCCGGCTCACCGCGCCGCGCGATGCGGCTGCGATAGTCGCGGAAGACGGTCATGTCCTTCTCGTAGGAGGCGCGATCGTGCGCGCCGAGGTCGACGTGGAGCCGCACGACCTCGAAGGGGGCCAGGTAGCCGTCCCGCGACAGGGGCGCGGCGCGCTCCGTGTAGACCACCGCGCCGAGCAGGGCGGACAGGTCGCCCTCGCGGCCGTCGCTGCGCTCCAAGGTGGCCGACAGGCCCAGCCGGAACGGCGCCACCGCCGCCTCGGCGATGGCCCGGTAGATGTCCGCCGGCAGGTGGTGCACCTCGTCGGCGATGAGCAGCCCGAAGGCCGAGACGTGCCCGAGGGCCCGCGCCGCCCCGTCGTAGGTGGCGACCACCACCGGCGTGTCCCACGCGCGGCTGCCGCCGCCGACTACGCCCACCGACGCGGGCGGGAGGCCGAGCAGGGTGGTCAGGGCTTCGCGCCACTGCTCGCACAGCACGATCGTCGGGACCACCACCAGCGCGCGCGTGCCGGCCCGCGCGATGGCCATGGCCCCCACGAGTGTCTTGCCGGCCCCGGTGGGGAGCACGACCACGCCGCGTCGGCCACCCTCCTCCCAGGCCTGGAGCGCCTCCTCCTGGTACGGGCGGGGCTCGACGGTCAATCGAGGCTCGACGCCCAGGGGCGGGGCCGGATCGAAGGTTAGATAGACCGGCTGTTGCTCCTTGATAACCGACGTGATCGCGGCGAGGTCGGCCGGCCGCGCGCGGTAGAGGTGCGGCCGTCGCCTGTCCGGCACGACGACCCCGCGGAGGGCGGGCATGCCGGCGAGCTCGAGTTCCGTGCTCAACACCAACTCGGGCCCGCGCAGTGTAATCTCCGTGTCGCTCCCCGCTTCCCGCGCGCCCGTCCGATTCTCACGCCTGTCCGTCGCCGTATCCTCGCCCACGCGGCCCTCTCCCCTTCAGCTATCCTGCTTGCGCGCCCACACCCGCTCTCCGCGCGAGGGATAGAGTGCAACATCCGCCTTCAGTTTACGCACCTTCAGCCTACGCTCAGCGGCGGGTACACTTGTACTCGACGAGGCAGAATGAACAGGGGGAGGAAAAACGATGCCCAGCCGCGACGCGCACAGTACAGCCCGGCCGGCCCCGGCTCCCAAAGCGCCGCGCGGGCCGCGCATCCCCGCGGCGACCCGCGTGGCCGCCAGCGCGGAGGTCGACGCCGCGCTCCTCGCCTTGCGACGGGCATCGACGGACGAGGCCGCGCGACACCGCCGGGGCGGCGATGACGACGCACAGCGTCGCGAGCAAGGCTATCGCACGGCCATCGACGAGTGCCGCAAGGAGTTGCGCAAACGCAAGGCGCTAGATCACCTGCGCACGATCGGCGAACTGGCTCTCGGTGCGGGGCCAGGCTTCCGCGAGGGCGTGGAAGACGCCTACGCGCGGGCTCAGGCCTTGTACGACGCCGCGATAGTCGCGCACGCCGCCGTCAAAGACGAGGTTGCGCCGAACGGCGACGAAGAGCCTGGAGGCGCATGACCCTCACCCTCACCCCATTACAGGGGTGGGGTTTTGTGCGGGGGGGCGGGCAGCGCCGCTGCCCGCCCCCCGCACGAGGAGTATGGCGGGGGCACAGCCCTCGGCGCCTCCCTCCTTCGTGAAAAACCTACCGCGCTCTCCCGCGCGCGGGAGACGCGGGAGAGCGTGATGAGAATCAGAGCTTACGAACGCCGGCGCAGGAACGACGGGACTTCGAACTGGTCGACGGCCCGCTCGGGTTGGCGCGGCTGCTGCGCCGGTGGCTGCGGCTGCGGCGCCTGCGGCTGCTGGATGCGATTGGGCGTACGCCCGTCGAAGCCCGTGGCGATGACGGTGATCTGCAGGTCGCCCTGCATCGACTCGTCGATGACCGCGCCGAAAATGATGTTGGCGTCGGCCTCCGCGGCCTCCTGTACGATCTGCGCGGCCTCGTTGACCTCGAACAACGTGTAGTCGGAGCCCGTGATGATGAGCAGCACGGCCTTGGCGCCGTCCATCGAAACGTCGAGCAGCGGGCTGGCCACGGCGGCGCGCGCGGCTTCGACGGCACGGTTGTCGCCCGAGGCGCGGCCGATCGCCATCAGCGCCGAGCCCGAGCTCTGCATAATGGCCTTGACGTCCGCGAAGTCGACGTTGACCAGGCCGGGGATGGTGATGGTGTCGGAGATGCCCTGGATGCCCTGGCGCAGCACCTCATCGGCGACGGCGAACGCGCTGGTCATCGTCGTCTTCTTGTCGGCCAGTTGGAGCAGGCGGTCGTTGGGGACGGTGATGAGCGTGTCGACCTTGCCTTTGAGCGCCTCGGCGCCCTCGTCGGCCGCCCGGCGGCGGCGGTTGCCCTCGAACATGAACGGCTTGGTAACCACGCCGACGGTGAGCGCGCCGAGCTCCTGCGCGATGCGCGCGACGACCGGCGCGGCGCCGGTCCCCGTGCCGCCGCCCATGCCCGCCGTCACGAAGACCATGTCGGCGCCCATCAGCACCTCCCGCAAGTCCTCGTCGTTCTCCTCGGCCGCCTTCTCGCCGATCTCGGGGTTGCCGCCCGCCCCGAGACCCTTGGTCAGCCGGTCGCCGATGCGCACCTTGACCGGGGCCAGCGAGGCGGCCAGCACCTGATAGTCGGTGTTGACGGCGATGAACTCGACCTCTTGCTGGTTCCGCGAGGCGATCATGCGGTTGATGGCGTTGCACCCTGCGCCGCCGACGCCCACGACTTTGATGATGGCATGGTCTGCGATGGACGGGATATTCATCTGGCGATCTCCTGCGCAGCTACTAGCGGCCGACCACGTGTTTTTTCGACTCCATGGCGTGCACTATAGCATGGATACGCAAGGATGTCTCCTGTTATCCCCGCACAGAGGGCTTCGCTGCAACGCAGAGGCTGTCATAAGTGCACCACCACCTCGCCCGATAGCCCGAAGATGCGGTCAGGATGCCCGGGAGGCTACAGGCGCCGAAGTGACCTGCGTTGAACAGAACGGTACCCCACACACCCATGTTGGGCGTTTCGCCGTGCAGCCTCAGGGCGCGGGGAAGCCCGGCGTCGAGAGGACGGTCTCGTCTGTGAGAATCGTCATCGCCTGGTACCCGACGAGGCGCGCGGTCCAGTCCGGGCCGGCTGTCCCCATCGCAAAAGCGGCCGTCGCGTAGGCGTCGGCCGTCCCCAAGTCGGGGCCGGTGATAGTGACGGAGAGGATGCCGTCGGGCGGTTGGCCGCTGTGAGGATCGATGATATGGGCGCCCCGCGCGTACGCGCCCGAGGTCGCGATGGCCAGGTCCGTGGCCGTCACCACGGCGGCGATGCGGTCGCCCAGAAGCGGGTGCTGGATCCCTACGCGCCAGTAGGGGGCGGGCGCCCCCCGCCCCCGCACGCGGATGTCCCCGCCGGCGTTGATGGCGTAGTTGCGCGCGCCCGCCTCCTCCAGGAGCGCGGCCGCCCGCTCGACCGCCCAGCCCTTGACCAGGCCCGACGGATCGACGGCGCCGAGGCGTAGAGCGACATCCCCGACCCGCTCCCACTGCGACAGCAACGCGACCCCGATGTCGAAGTAGCCCGCGGTCTCCTCGCGCAACGCGGCGCAGCGCGCCAGGACGGCCTGGACGTCGGGATGGGCGTCTTCGAGCGCCAGGTCGCCGCGGTTGAGCCGGCTGATCTCGCTGTCCTCCCGGTACGTGCTGAACGTAGCGTCCACTCGGCGCAGCCAATCGAAGGCGCGATCGAGCGTCGCGGGGTCGACATGCGCGTCGCGCACGTCGACCCCGATCGGCATGCCCATGATGTGCTCCACGCAGCGCTGCCCGGGGAGATCGCGCGATAGGGCGGTGCTCACGCGTTTAGAGGCTATGGGCTTTGTGAGCGTTGTCGACCGCGGCTTGCAGCGACTGGGCATAGGCCTCGCTGGTGAGCGTCGCGCCGCCGATGAGATCGATGGTCGCGCTCTGCGCCCGCAACACTTCGCTGCGCAGCATCGGGATCGCTTGCTGGTTGATGAACGCCGAGCGCTCCCGCTCCGTGGGCGCTGTGGCTTTCACGTCGGTGATGCGCTTGCCCTTGACGACGATGGTCACCTGCACCGGCCCCCACTCCATGTCCGCACTGGGGCCGGCGTAGGTGCGCAAGGGCATGATGGCGGCCTTGCGCGCCGTCGCAGTGGCGGCCTTGCCCGCAACGGCCGTCGCGGTCTTGTGGGCGACAGCGGTGGCCGTTTTCTGGCGAGCGGTTGGCGTCGCGGTCGGCCGGGGCACCGGGTGTGTGGCGGCCCAGACGCCGCCGGCTGGAATCACGGCCGCCGCGGCCGTGGCAATGAGGGTCATCGAGCGTCGCGTCATGTCGATCTAATCCTTTCTCTATCTGTTCTTTGTCGGGCAGTTGCTAGAGGGCGAAGCGTTCGGTATGGATGTACGCGGGCGGCGCCCCGGCGCGGCGGACGTTTTGCTCGGCGGCGCGCATCATCGCGGGCGGCCCGCAGATGTAGACGTCGCGGCCGGCGATGTCGGGGACCAGCTCGCACAGGTGCTCCGGCGACAAGCGATAGGCGCCCTCGGGGCCGCGGTGATCGCCGACGACGTAGTAGAGAGCGACGCCGCGCGCGCGCGCCAGCGCGTCGAGCTCGTGGCGGAAGACAAGATCGTCCTCGCGCACGACGCGATAGATGAGCGCGACATCGACCGCGCGCGGCGCCGCCTCGACCATGGCGCGGATCGGGGTGATACCGATGCCGCCCGCGATGAAAAGGACCCGATCGCGTCGCCGCACCACGTCAGTGAAGACACCGAAGGGACCCTCGGCCACCACGCGCGTGCCCGGCGCGACCCCACCGATGCGGCCGGTGAAGTCGCCCACGTCCTTGATGGTGATACGCAGTGAGCGGCCGTCGGGCGCCGCCGAGAGCGAGAACGGGTGCGACGCCCACCAGCGCCCGCGCCCGAGGAAGCGCCAGAGGAAGAACTGGCCCGCGCGCGCGCGGAGCCGGTCGAGATGGCGGCCGGTGATGCGTAGCGAAACGACGCCCGGCCCGTCGGCCACCACCTCCGCGACCTGCAGACGATACCGGAACGCGCCCACGACAGGCCACGCGATCCGGAACGTTACGAGCAGGGCGAGCGTGACCAGATAGAGCGCCGTCCAGTAGGCGGCGGCGGTCGGGTTAGCGGTCAAGTCGTTGCCGGTCGGGATCTGGTGGACCCAGGCCAGCGCGATACCCGCGTAGGCGGTGAGATGCACGAGGTACCACGCCTCGTAGGGTAGCCGCCGGCGCACGATGACCAGCGAGGTGACCACGACGAGGACCATCAGTCCCGTCCCGACCGTGGCCGCGACCATGCCCGTGTAGTCGCCGAGCAAGGACGCAACCTCGCGCGGGATAGGGATGCGATCGTTGGCCGCGTAGCCAAGCGTAGTGAGCGCGACGTGCGCGAGCACGAGATAGAGGCAGGCCTTGCCGTTGAGCCGGTGCCACACGGTGAGCCGGTCGAAGCCCGCGAGCCGCTCGAGCGGGGGCAGGCGGGCCAGCAACAGAACTTGGAGCAGCGCGAGGTAGGCGCCGAGCAGGCCGGTGACCCGCCCCAGGCTGGTCAGCAGGTCGCCCGTCGTGCGCAGGCCGGACACGTTCCCGCCCTGTATCCAGAGCAGGACGATCGCCGCCGCGTTGGCGACGACGACCGCCGCGATGGCCCACGCCGTCGCCGTCCGATAGCCGTGGCGTCGCCACGGCCCGGCGTCCGGCGTCGCGGTCATTGTCGCCCCCCGTGTGTCGTCAAAGAGTCCGATATCCATAACCTCTCACCTCGCCGCGCGTCGGATGGCCGCCTCCGTGGCCCACCCGTCGATCATGAGACGCCCTCCGTCGTCGACGTGAACGCTCCCATGCGCGATCCTCGTCCGGTACCGTCGCGTCGTCTATAGGTATCGTAGGTGAGGTAGATGAAGGTTGCATGAAGAAGACCAACGCCGTCCAAGAGTATGCTAAGAAGACTCTAAGAGTTTGTTAAGAACGCGCAGAGCGTTGCCCGGCCTCCCGCTTCGACAACGCGCTCGCCTTCGACATCGCCGGAGCCTTCGGCCATGCCCTTGGGTCCTGCAGCCCCACGCCCCCGCCCCGCGCCCCGCGCCCTCGTCGACGGCGTCTCTGGCGACGGTCACCGGTGCGGTGCGGCGCTCCGCCGGCTAGGCCAGGTCACCGTCCTCCGCCCCCGTCCTCGTCGATGCCCGGCAACACGACGATGAACTGCGCCCCCGTCCCCGGGGCGTCCAGGCTGTTGGTCTCGACACGGATCTGGCCGCCGTGGGCCTCGACGATCGCTTTGCAGATGGCCAGCCCCAACCCGCTGCCGTCGGCGCGGCGCGGACCCTCCGTCACGGCCGTTTCCCCCGCGTCCCCGCGATGGAATCGCTCGAAGATACGCTCCCGCTCGTGCGGCGCGACCCCCGGCCCGGTGTCCTGGACCCGGAGGACTGCCCGGTCCGCCGCGCCGGCGCCTCCCGGCTCACGCTGCAGCGCAAGCGTCACCGTCCCACCCGCCGGTGTGTGGCGGAGCGCGTTGTCTAGCAGGTTGCGCACGACCTGCCCCAGGCGCCCCTCATCGCCCATAGTGAGCAACGCTCCCGGGGGCGACGATGTGCGCAACGCCACGGCGCGCTCCTCCGCCAGGGGCCGCACCGCTCGCGCGGCCTGGCGGCAGACCTCGTCGAGCTCGACGAGTTCGCACTCCAGCGGCAGCCGCCCGGCGTCGGCCCGCGCCAGCAGCAGCAAGTCCTCGACGATGCGGCCGAGGTGGCGGCCCTCGTCCAGGTTGTGCGCGAGGGCGGCTCGATACGCGTCGGCGTCGCGGGGGCGCCGCAGCGCGACCTCCGCGCCGCACACGATCGTCGCCACCGGGGTAGCCAGTTCGTGCGCCGCGTCGGCGGTGAGGCGTCGTCGGCGCTCGTCCGCCTCCTCCAGCCGCGCCAGCATCGCGTCGAACGTTCGGGCGAGGCGGCCCAGCTCATCGACGCGCGCCCGCCCCCCGCGGCCCCGCATCTCCGCCGTGTCGCCCAGCCGGCGGTGCAGGTCGCCCGCCCCGATCCGCGCGGCCAGCCGCGTGATGCGGTCCACCGGCCGCAGCGCTCGGTCCGCCAGGAACAGGCCGCCCAGCGCGGCCATCAGGAGGATCGCCCCGCCCGCGACGCCCATGGTCTCCAGGAGCTGGCGGCGCACAGCCTCGACCTGATCGGTCGTCGTGATAATTTGAACCGTAGCTGCACGCTGCCCGTCGCGGACGACGGGTTGAACCAGCACGCGGACGTGTCGCTCGCCCGCGAGCTCACGGTCGTACACGCCGGCCCGTGTGACGGAGAGGAGGGCGGCTGGCAGGCCCCGCAACGGCGGACCCTGGCGCACCGCGACCCGGCCGCCCGGACCGAGGACGCGGACCTACAGTGTCGTCTCCCCGAGCTGGCCCGCGCCCTCGTCAGGCGCATCGGGGCGCAGGACGATCCCGCGGTCGAACCGCAGATCGCCGACCACGTCGCCAGCGCGCTGGCGCAGCGTCGCGTCGAGCGCGGCGCGCGCAGCCTGCCCCGTCTGCCACACGACCGCGCCCGCGAAGAGGCCCAGGCCCAGGCACAGAACCGCGACGTACCACAGGGTGAGGCGCCCGCGCACGCTCATCGCGCCCCCTCGCCCCCCCGCGCGTCGTCGAGACCCTGAGCGCCAACGGGAGCATCGAGCGCGTAGCCCACGCCGCGCACTGTCCGCACGAGTTTATCCGGGTGGGGGTCGTCGATCTTGCGCCGCAGGTTGCGCATGAAGACGTCGACGACGTTGGAGGCATGCTCCGCGCCCAAGTCCCAGGCGCGATCGGCGATCTGGTCGCGCGTCAGCGCCTGGCCAGGGTGGCGCAGTAGCAACTCCAGGATGGCGTATTCGCGCGCCGTGAGATAGATGGGGCGGCCGGCGCGCTCGACGCGCCGCGTGCGCGGGTCGAGCGTCAGGTCGCCCGCGCGCAGCGGCCCCACGCGCACTTGCGGCTCGCGGCGGCCCAGCGCGCGCAGGCGGGCGAGCAGTTCGTCGAAGGCGAAGGGCTTGGTCAGGTAGTCGTCGGCCCCCGCGTCCAGCCCCCGCACGCGATCCTCCACGGCGCCGCGCGCCGTCAGCAGCAGGATCGGCACACGCCGGCCCGCCGCCCGGGCTTGCCGGCAAACCGTCAGGCCGTCGCAGCCGGGCAGCAGCACGTCGAGGATGACCACGTCGTAGCGGTCATCGCCCGGCGCCAGGAGGGCGTCGAGCGCGCCCGGCCCGTCCCCGACCAACTCGACGCTGTACCCTTCTTCGCGCAAGCCGCGGGCGAGTTGCTCCCCCAGAGGGCGCTCGTCCTCGACCACCAGGAGACGCATAACGTGCTGTACCCCCTACTCGACTACCCGAAAAATCCGCGGGACCCTCGTGCGGCGGCCGCCCCGCTCTCATGGTAGCGCATGCGCGCCATCTTCATGCGATCTTCATGTCCACCCCCTACGCTGTTCCTCAAAGGTAGTTGGATAGGGTTGTATGGGAGGTGGTCGCATGCGTGCGGAGACGACGGGGCTGGTGAAGACGACGACGGGAGGGGGCCGAGCGGAGAGAGGCGGGGCAATCGAGGCCCTACTGCGACTCGGCGGCATCGGGCGCGAGCCGGGGCGCGTCCCCGCTGCGGCGATCCTGCCGCTGCGCCTTTTCTTCGGTATCACCTTCATCTACGCCGGCGTGCAGAAGCTGACCGACCCACAGTTCTTCAGCCCGACGGCGCCCGGCTTCATCGGCCGGCAGATGAGTGGCTTCGTGCATGGCGGCTCGCCGCTCGCGCCTCTGCTGACCCACCTGGCCGTCCCGCATGCCGCCCAGTTCGGTGCTCTCATCGCCTTCTGCGAGATCTGGGTGGGGCTCTCCGCCCTGACCGGCCTGCTGACACACCTCGGCGCGCTCGGCGGCCTGGCCATCAGCCTGACGTTCTATCTGACCGCCACGTGGACGGTCCACCCCTACTTCCTGGGGGCGGACCTGCCCTACGCCCTGGGCTGGCTCACGCTCGCGCTTGCCGGCCCCGGCCCCTATAGCCTCGACGAGTACTTCTTCGGGCGGCCCGTGCGCGCGCGCGCCGCCGCCCTTTCCGCGCCGGCCCGCAAAGGCCGGCCGGCGCCCCGGCCCGTCCCCCTCGCGCAGGACCCGGTGGCGCGGTCGGCCTTCGTACGCGGGTTGGGCGCGGTCGCGGCGGTCGTGGCCGGCGGCGGCATCGCCGGCGGCCTCGCCAAGCTGCTGACCCCAAACAAAGCCTTCGCGCACCCCGGCAGCGCCCTGCCCGGCGCGGCGACAGGCGGCGGGACGCCCGCCGCTGGCGCCAGCGCGGTCGCCTCACCGCAAGCGCCGGCCGGCATGACCTTCCTGGGCAACGTCAAGGGACTGCCCGCGAACAGCGCGGGCCAGTACACTGATCCCGCCTCGGGCGACCCCGCCCTGCTGGTGCATCTTCCCGACGGCCGCTTCGTGGCCTACGACGCTGTCTGCACGCATGCCGGCTGCACCGTCGAGTACGACCCGACGGGCCATCAGTTGGCCTGCCCCTGCCACGGCGCCGTCTTCGACCCGGCCCACGGCGCGCAGGTGCTGGCGGGTCCTGCTCCACAACCGCTGGCGCCCCTGGAGGTGCGGATCGACGCGCGCGGCAACGCCTTCGCCAAAGGCAACGCGAGCGGCGCGCCGGCCCCGACGCGCCCCGCCGGGGACAACGGATAGATAGCGCGGCGGGGGCGGGGTGGCTACACCTGGCGACTGGCGACCGAGGGCTTATACGCCCCGATCGAGGATGTCTCTCCGTGTACGATGGTCGTCACCCGTGTGGATGTTTTATACCGTGTGTGCGACGATGCCGGGTACCGGACGGAGGCAGCAACCGGCGGGACAACTCCGGGTTAGACCACGAGGGGACGACGCACGACGTGCGTCGTCCCCTCACCCGCCCTACTCCTGCTATCGACAACCGGGCGGGTGCTCCGGCCGGCCGGGCGGGTTAGCTCCCCTGCATGGGCAAGCCGTCGCCCCCGAAGTTGGCGCAGGCGGCCGACTGC
>JAABUM010001546.1_pt1 | contig 34093 bp, 58 predicted proteins | sample 5559161 | NCBI WGS metagenome assembly JAABUM01 (sample SAMN10711868, study PRJNA513369) | rock metagenome | isolation source: Antarctica rocks | place: Antarctica: Victoria Land, Siegfried Peak nord
GCAAAAACAATTGGCCTCGATGATGTGCAGTGAGCTGGCGTAGCCAGCTCACAACCCAGCTGCAACAATGCATGCGAATATATTCAACTGCCACGCAACAGCAATCATGGCAGAGCCTGTGATGCAGGTATCAGGAGCACTCGAAGCTCCTGTTCCTCAAGACATCAAGAAGAGAAGAGAATGTAATGAGCTCGGCTACATCTTCTGTTGAGAGCACAGATTAACACCACTTGTGTACCGCCTGCAGGTCGTGGACGCTGAGGAGCTGGCTCCGGTGGACAGCATGGCTGGAAAAGCGGTGGTCATCGCCGTCGCCGCCTTTTTCGGCAGCGTGCGCCTGATCGACAACATCGTGATCGAGCCTTCGGGGCATGCAGCGGCGGATGGCTCCCAGTAGCCTGGCCGGCTCAGAACGAGACACGGAGCATCCGGTGTGCGGCCGCCGTTTGACCGCCCTGGGTGGCGTCGTCTGTGGTGCCCGTCCTAGAGCAAGAAAGATAGCTCCCTTTGGTCACGTCTCAGCATCTGTAACCCATGGCATGTGGTCAACAGGGAGCACAGTACTATCCAAAGTGACTCGTTGTCATTCTGGCAGCTGCCTGCCGACCGCGGATCGAACACGCTATTAAGACTGTGCTGCTGGCATGGCTGGAGGGCGGCTTTACAGGCGCATTTGGGGTCGCTGACAACATCATAACACGTTCAATTGACATGTGTATGTACATACGCTGCTATTCATATCGTGTGAATAGCGAGTTATGGCTGATCCCAGGTCCATTGCAACAGGGGTTTGCTGAAATGCCAAGTGGTGCCTAATCAGGGCATAAATCGCAGGTGAACAATAACATTGCGCGCGGAAAGTCACAGCAAGCGCGGCACAGCGGTGCGAGTAGCATCGCACACGCTACTGGCTACCGTCTGAGCTGTTTGGCAGCGGAGAGGCTTTCAAAGCTTTTCCCACCTACCCGCCCCTTTGAAAGAGTGTCTCTACGACGCAGTTAACGATTCGGAGGGTTTGCAGCTCACCGGCGCTCTGTCCGCGTCGCTGCACCTCGAATCTCTGTTGTACAGGTGCGCGTCCGACGCCACCTCAGCGCCTGCGTCGGGATTCCCGGGGGTGATGTTTAGGTTCCTGCAATGGAGCCCTTCAATCCGTACAGGCTAGCACTTCTAATGGCTAAACAGCTAATGCCCAGCAGTTCCAAAAGAGCGCATGCCTGGAACTAGCATGGAAGCTGCAGTCTTGAGGCGATATTGCTAAGCGTGGGCTCTGACCAATCAGTCAGCAGCAGTCTGAGCAGGTCTATTGAGTTATCTGTGCAGCCAAACTCGCAAATGTAGGCGATGGCTCGCCGGGATCACGGCGGCGAGATAGCGTACGTATCCGCATAAAGCGCGTGCGGCACCCCACGGCGCTAGCAGCGTCCCTGAGTAGGAGTCACGCCTCAGAGCAGCCGGCCGATGGCCGGCCTCACTGCGCTTTCAGAAGCCGCCAGCTCCGTTGCCGCTGCCGTCTCAACTCAAACGCTGCCGGCCAAATCCGCAGACGCGTTGAGCCGGGTGGTGTGCCAGTGCCCGGCCGGCGACTTTAGGTACCCATTTGCAGAAACCATGCATGCTGCATGCAAAAGCTGCTGTCCATCGCACTGTGCTCACCTTGAATCTTCGCCGTTTGCAGGCTCACGCTGTTGGCGCCAGGCAAGAAACACACAACACCTATCGTTCAGCGCTGCCGCGGACGGAACACACCTCCAACACGAAGTTGAAGTTTTGATATTCAGATAACGCATCCGAGACATGCGGGACTGGCACACCAGCCTGTGTCTCCGGTTGGCATCCGGCTTGCCACACACTGACAATATTTGCCCTTCTGCAGGCCTGCTCGTTGTCACCGCAAATCTGCTCCAGCCGTCAGAGCTGCTGCCTCTGGGCCTGGTGTGCTACCCGCCGCCGATATGCGTCGACCTGCCACGCCCTCCGCTGCAGCTCACAGTGCTCGGGTGCGCCACTTGCCAAATTTGCCGCACTCTATGCGCAGCCTTTGCTGCAGGCCTCCTGGATAGATTCTGAGGCACTGCATATTGCGTACAAAACGCACTCCCCGCCAACATCTGCCTCGCATGCCGACCCTCAGCCTGCTCGCCGCACTCTGCAATCCCATGAATCATGTTGTCCGCCCATTGCAGCCGGCGGGTGCAGCTGAAGTTCTGGTCGCCGCGGGAGGTGCACCAGTGGCTGGCGGCGCCGGCGCGGGCGCAGCTGCCGGCGCAGCAGGGCGGCAGCGCCTCTCATGGCGGGGCCGCAGGCCCCGCTGTCTGCTGCCATCTGGTGCTGCAGGGCTGCAGCCGCTGCTCGCCTGCCAGGTGCGCAGTCATCTGTGCCATGAGTCCTGTGTGTGTCACACACGGTGTGAAGACCCGTTGAAGTGTAAGATGACGAGCTCTCTTGCCTCACGATGGTCATCCCCTGCCCTGGTGCAGTGAAGCCTCCCGACGGTCATCCCCTGCCCTGGTGCTGTGAAGCGTGAACGTTGTGAGCTGCTGAAGGCAGTGCGGCTCCTCATATGGACTTGTTGCTAAGCCACCATCATCACTCCTCATGCCTGCCTGTTCTGCTGCAATGCAGCATTCTCCCCACGCTGGCCGCCGCGGTTGCTGTGCAAGTCACGGAGTATGCCGCCGCGCTCGTGGCGGCGGCGGACGCAGCGCTGGCGGATCTGCGCCAGCCGCAGTCCGTCGGCGCCTCCACCACCGGCAGCTCCGCTGCAACATCCGCAGGCAATCGCGCCGGCGGCGGCGGCGCTGGCGGCGGTCGCGGCGCCGAATCCTCCACCGGCGTCAGCCTGTCGGCGGGCTCGCTGAGCATCAACCAGGCGGCGGCAGGAAGCGGCACAGCAGCGGCATGGAGCGGCACACCGGCAGCAGGAAGCGGGACGGCGGCGCTCCGCAAAGAGCCCGCCGCTTCGCGCTCCCCTGGCGGCAGCAGCGGCTCGCAGCACCCCTGGGCGGCAGTGGACGCCACCCGACGCGGCTCTGGCGAGGACGGCAGCCTGCTGTTCGAGGACGACAACTTCGCCGGCCGGCCGGCCTTGCGGCTCAGCCTGCAGCTGTCCAGCGTTGGCGGCAGCGGCGAGCGCAGCCCGCAACCCAGCCCGCACCACAGCGGCAGCCCGCTGCTGCCGGAGCGTCGGCCGTCCGCCGAGCGGCCCCTGCATTACAACGCAGCTGCCGGCGGCGCCGACGGCTTCGACCACCACCGCCGCCAGTCTGGCTCCTCGTGGCAGCCGACGCACACCAGCGTCGCGTTCGCTGACATGCTGGCCGCAGGCGCGGACGCCAAGTCCGGCGGCAACGACGTCGGCGGCCGCGGCGGCGACCGCCGCGGGCTGCAGGCTTTCCTGGCGGCGCAGCTGGCGCTGCTGGAGTCGCAGCAGGTGGGGCAGAGGGTCGGCGGCACTGAGCACTGGTCAAGTTGCCCGGACTCGGCAAAGTCGGGTGGCTCGTCCGAGGCAGCACAGCCGGCAGCTGCGAGGCGCTCAGTAAAGGCGCCAGAGCCCGCCTTCCTGCAAGGGGAGTCGCCGCTGGCGGCCGCGGCGAAAGCGCTGCCGGCGGCGGCCAAAGAGGCCAAGGACGCCGCGGCGGAGCTGCTGCGTGGCGCGGCTGCGGCCGGCACCGCGGCCGGCTCCGAAATCCTGGAGGCGGTGCCATCGATCTCAGCGGCGGTGCCGGCCATAAGGGAGGCCCTCCCGGTGTCCGAGGAGACGCTGAAGGCCTGCGCCGCCGTGGGCGCCGCTGCGGGCGCCGCCGCTGGCGTGGCGGCGGTGCTGAATGCCGCGGCCCCCGCCGCCTCGGCAGCAGTGTTGGTCGCCACAGGGGACGCGGCGGCGGCCACTAACGCCGCGGCGGCAATGGGGGCCGCTGCTGCGCCAGCCGCCGCCGCGGTTGCGGAGGCGGTGTGCGCGGGCACCGGCGATGCGGCCGCGGCGGCGGCAGCAGTGGGCGCTGCGGCCGCACCTGCCGCTTGCGCGGCAGCGGAAGCTGCAGGGACAGGTGCGTGCGATGCGGCCGGGGCAGCTGTCGATGCCGCGGCAACGCTGAGTGCCGCAGCCGTCCCTGCGGCGGCGGAGGCGGTGGCAACAGTCGTCCCCGCGGCAGCAGAGGCGGTGTTAGAGGCCGTCCCCGCGGTGGCAGAGGCGGTGTCAACCGCCGTGCCTGCGGCGGCTGAGGCCGTGGCTACCGCCGTTCCTGCTGCGGCAGAGGCGGTGTCAACGGCAGTTCCTAAGGCGGCAGAGGCGGTGTCCACCGTCGTCCCCGCGACGGCAGAGGCAGTTTCCACGGCCGTCCCTGCGGCGGCAGAGGCTGTGTCAACCGCTGTGCCTGCGGCGGCCAAGGTGGTGTCAAACGCCGCGGGCGACGCGGTGGCAGTGGCGATAGATGCGGCAGTGGATGCTGGCGCCGCTGCGCGCAACGCCGTGCTGCCGCTACCGCTCGTCGGGGCGTCAGGCCTGCTGGGGGCCGCAGCGGGGCTGGTCTGCGCTGAGACCGCGATGCAGCCGACTTCAGACAGCCACCAGCGTGCGCCAAGCAGCGTCCCGGGCGCCAGCAGCAGCTTCGAGAGCGCGTGTACTTGCCGCTCGCTGCCCGAGATCACGGCGGCGGAGGGCCCCGACTCAACTTGCGGTGGTGAAATCGACGGCGGCGGCAGCGTCGGCGGCGGCGGCAGCGGCTGCTCCTCCGGTGACAGCGGCGGCAGCCGCTCCATCTCAGATGCGTCTGGGGTCGCGCCAAGGAAGCCAATGCAACTGCGCGGCGGCGGCGGCGGCGGCGGCGGCGCTGCGGAGGGTGGCAATGTCGAAGCTGGCGCCCTGGCAGGCGCGGCCGGTCCGGACAGCGGCGACGGCCCCAGAGACGACGGCGGCGACCCTGGGGAAGATGACGATGCGTCCTGTGGCGAGCTGCGGCCCAGCCCGCCGGCCGGCGCCAGCGGCAGCGGCGCGGCCTGCGGCGCGACGCCCTGCCCGCCGTGGCTGATGTTCCGGGACGGCGCCGTGGAGCGCCGCTTCTGCCGCTGGCAGGCCGAGCGGCAGCTGCGGGTGGGAGTCTGCCCCTGAGAGTGCGACTGGGAGTGTGCTCTTGAGGGTTGTGGGAATGCTGCTCCTTTTCAGGGGCCTTGCAGTTGGCCTCCGACCTATGGGCCCGTTGCAGCTGCAGCTTGCATGCAGCTTGCATTTTCGCCTTGGGACCCGCGCCATGGCGGCCAGGCCCTGACGCTGCCAGTCCGCTTCACCGACGCTGCTGAGCCACAGCAACCTGAGCTTTCCTGGCGCTGCCTAGCTGCCTGAATCCCACTCAAGGCAAACCTCAAGCGGTCAGAACCCTGCCTCTGCAGGTGGACGTGCTCTGCAGCGTGCTGCTGCTGCTGGCGTGTGTGGGTGCCGCTCTGGCGCCGCCAGCGATCCGTGCACCGTTTGCGCTGCTGCCGCTGCCGCTGCCCAAAGCCATGGCGGCCCTCGCAGCAGTGCCGCCGATCTGCATGTGGCTCAGCCTGGCCTGGTAAGCCCTGAACTGCTGCATGTGCAAGCTTAGCTTCCTGTTCCAAGCTTCTCCCTTCACCTCCTGCACGAGTGCTCATTAGCGCACGAGGACTGTTTCGCCGGTGGTGGTGCATGCTCATCGGGACCAGAGCAAAGCAGTGTTTGTGCCAGTGGCTTCAGCCTGAAGGATGGCAATCGGCGGCACTTTCTACCCTCGCAGTCGTGGAGCGCAACAACTCGGCGTCATTCTGATGCCCACAGGTACCTGGACCATCGGGAGGCTTTGCTGCAGATCGTTGCTGCTGGATTGGTCACGGCGCATTGCTACGGCGGTGCACCGCTGGCGCGCGACTTGCACGCGGTTCGGTGCGCCGCAAATCCGCCAACATGTCTGCGCCTTGCTCTCTGCATGGCTCAGCAGACGTTCAAGTCTGCAGATAAGCGAAACCTGACCAGCCCTCTTGATATGTTGTGCGCCTGTTTGGGCCGGGGTCTGCAACATGAGCCTTGGCTCCCGTCCGCATTCAACACCAGTTCCTCGGCTCTGCAGGTCGAACTCATGGCCCGATGCGACCCCGGTCGTGCTGTCGGTGCTTCAGGCAGCTTTGACGCTGGGGTTCAGGGTGCGTCCTCTCCTGATTCTTCCGTTGCATCAGCGCAAATGTGCCGCTGCAGATGCTCGACACTGACACCTACAGCTGCTGTGCACGAGCTTCATCCGCGCAATGCTAGACAGCCACTCCGTTAGACACGCCATACAGGCAGCGGCACAGCGTATGGCATTGCAATACATGCACCGATTCAACTGCACGCGTCAAACACTGGCGTGTTTTTGAGTTCGAATGGATAGACTTTACTTTGGCATGCCCGCTCCCGCAGGTGCGGCTGCACGTGTGCGTGGCGGGGCAGGCGGCGCTCGCCTGCGGCGCCTGGGGAGCGGCCGCCGCCGGCGCGGGGGCGCAGCATTTAGCGCTTCTGGGCCGCGTGGCGGACGGCCTGGCGGGCACCGTCGCCTTCGGCTTCCTGCTTCCTCTGTCGGTGGCGTTCAGGCTAGAGCAGCGCGACCGGCACCGCTTTGGGCAGCTCGCTCGCGGTAGCTAGGGTTTTTGTTAGGCTTCTACATATATGTTTGCCTTCGGCTCCTTGCTTCTGCTTCCAGTGGCGTTCACACTGGGGCAGTCCCACCGACCGGGACCGCTTTGGGCAGCTCGTCCGCGGCGGCTAGGGTTTGTACCTCAGGCCTTCCTTTCAGGGGTCACATCTGTTCGCTGTGCGGCGGCGCTGCAGACTAGACGGCAAGGCGATCAGAGCAGCTCAGCCGAGACCGGCTCAGGCAGCTGGCCCGCCGCGGCCAAGCGGCGCGGCAGCCCATGCTTGTCCAAAAGCAACCACTAGGGGAGAGGGTTTAGGGATGTCGCGCCAAGTGCGATGTTGACACGGGGATTTGGGGCAGCCTGTAGGGACGTCCTGCAAGCGTGCGTTTCTCACACGACGCTGCTGTCGGCTTGTCTGAGTCCACACGAAAAAACGCCCTAGCAACTGGGCATGTCCCAGCTGGCCAGTGGCCACACCGTTGGTGCCGCATGCGGTTGTTGCTTTGTTGTGTTCTGCATGGTGTTTCGTTTGTTCAAGGGCGGCCAACACAGTGCCCATCTGCTTGCTTTGGGTTCGTGCATGTCTGTCTCTCTCGGGGCGTCCAGCCGACCCATGCTTGAACACATGAAGTTGAGAGAAGGTGTTGCTGCAAGACGGTAACAGAAGGGATATGCACTCACAGCTGCGCCAAGCCCATCCACCTAGACACTGAAAACCCTAAGCCCTACGCCGCGCCGCCGTGATTCGCTGCACGGCCACTGCCGGCCGCGCCCAGGCGATAAACTGCTAAGTAACTCTTCCGGCAGCACCAGGCAGCGTCGACGACGACTGTTTTGACTTCTATGCCGCAGCGCCGCGCCGCGCCGCTTTGAGTCGCGCCACGGTCTCCACCGGCAGCGCCCAGGCGGGGTCGATGGGCGCGAGCCCGGGGTGGCCCATCAGCGACAGCCCGCCAATGCCAAAGTAGGTGTGGAACACATCGCACATGTCCTCGGGTCGATCTGAGATGCCGCCATCATCCTCGTCCTGCAGGAGGGCACTTGGTTTTGAGTAGTTCATTTGAGTAGTTCAATATGTCGTACAGGCTCCAGTTGAAACCCTGGGTGAACTGTCTGGGCATCGCGCGGCTGAGACTCGCATCGTGTGCCGATGGAGTGGGCTCGGAGCTGGTGCATAGTCGCCTGAACCGCTTCAGAGCCAATGCAACCTGCACGAAGATGGCACCTGGCAGAACAGGATGAAGCGGGAGAGCGCATCGCGGTCGATCCAGTGCGTTCGGCGCAGCAGCGCCAGCGCCGACAGGCACCACCAGCTGTAGCACACGTCCTGCAGCTTCTCTGGCCGCCCATTGAGCCCGCCGCCCTCCGTCTGCCGCTCCGCCAACCTGTAACGCAATTCGAATTGAAATTTGAAGCAAGCGGCACACATTCTGCAGCATCTCCGGCCGCCCGTTCAGCCCGCCGCCGTCTGTCTGCCGCTCCGCCAGCCCGTGATTGAAAGAGCGATTACGAAACTCGCATGAAAGTTGCTCGACTGCACAGCGGTTGCCTCTTCACAAGAGAAGGGTGTGAACTTTGCAGCTTCCCCGGCCGCCTGTTCAGGCCGCCGCCCTCCGTCTGCCGCTCCGCCAGCCTGTGGTTAAAAGGCGAATTGACATAGCAGTTGGAGGGTGATCGAATAAACATGAGAACTATGTGAATGCTGCAGCTCCTGCGGCTGCCCGTTCAGGCCGCCGCCCTCCGTCTGCCGCGCCGCCAGCCTGTGACGCGAGGCCAGTCAGTCATCAGGGTTTGGCCAGCGCTGAGTTGGGTGCGTGTTAGGGTCCCCCACCGCAGACATGAGGCAGCATGCAGCCTGCAGCGGATGTTGTCGGTTGCGACAGGTTAAATCGGAATGAATCAACAACGGAGTCGTCGTGTAGACATGAGGACAGCACGCAGCCTGCAGCCGCAGCGGGTTGCCTGTTGCGACAGCTTGAACCGGAGTGAATCAGACTGCAGTCCATGATAACTGCCCACCAGGACAGCAGGTATGCGTCGACATGCTCCAGGGTGCATCTTTCGTCGACTGAACATCGTTGCCATTACAGCCAGACAATTCATAGATGAATTCGCAGCCAAATCCAATGCGACTCACCACCAGGACAGCAGGTCCCCATCAACATGCTCCAGGGCGCCGGCCAGCGAGAGCGCGGCCACGCAGGTGAACACCTGCCCCGCATGCGACTCGTTGCCTGCGCGCATACTAAGTATGTGTGAGCACACCTACACTGCCGGATGGGGCCCACAGGCTGCAGCACGGCCCCCGGCCTGGCGACTGCGGCAGCGGCAGCCAGGACCGATGCAACCCATGGCAGTTGAGGTGTGACAGGTGCATCAGTGGCGCTGGGCAGGGCTGTGCCTGGCAGGGGTAGCATGGAATGGGAGGACAGGGAAATAATCCCCATGGTACCCAGCGTTTTCTCTGCCGCTGCCTTGCTGCTGCACACGACGCCCCCGGGACGGGACTACGGAAATTTCTTTCCGTTGTTTGCCAACTTTGTATTTTCTCCGTTCGAAAGGACTAAAAGCCAAACAACAGAAAGAACCCCTCCCGCCGCTTTCTTTCCGTCGTCTGCCGCCTTTGTGTTCTCCTCCAGTCGACAAGGACTGAAAGCCAAACAACGGAAAGAACACCAGCATACCTGGCGTGCAGCCAAAGCCGCCGTCAAAATTACGGCAGGCGACAAGGTACTGCACCGCGCGCGGCGTGTCTATCGTGGACTCGCGGTCCAGTATTGCGCAGCACAGCAGCGCGCAGTAGCTGAACCTGCAGGTGCCAAAGGACAGTGCATGTGGCGACCGGTGCGAGTGGTTGTGTGGGCTGAAGCAGCATGATGCAAGCCCTGCAACAAAGCGTACTATCCAAGAAGCAGGTCAGATCTCAGGGGGCCACTGCTGCAGCTGCAACAGGCGCACCGGGTGTCCACCTCCCCCCACTGGTCACCCATGAAGGAGCCGTCTTCCCGTTGCAAGGCGGCCACATCTGCGCCAAGAGTTCCGCCAGAATCTGGGCATCGAGTCCAGCCTTGTGTTCAGACATCTCCCAGGCTTGATGCGTCTGTTTTGATTTTGGCACAAGGACAGCATGAGCACGCTGCAGGCCAGGGGACCATAGTTGTGCGCGCTGCATTGCCACTCTGCCAAGCGCCGGCTGCCGCTGCCTCGCAGCATGCTTGCTCACAGGCTGTCAGGGACTCACATGCCGCCGTCTCGTCTGCGTTGATCGCGTCCAAGCGATCGTACAGCGCCAGAATCTGCAGCGCGGAGAGCGTGTACAGCAGGTGCGGGTCGTGCCGCGGGCTGCCGCCAAAGCCGCCGCCCCCATGCCGGCACTCCAGCACCCATCGCACGATCTCCTCTGCATACATGAGCACCTCTTCAAACGATCAGAAGAACGGCAGAACTGTACAACATGTTGATCATCCATTCCCTATCACCTGAAAATTCTCTCTTTCAGCATCTCTCACCCTGGTTGAGCGTGTCCAGGCGGCTCATGCACGCCAGCGCGGTTGGCGGATGCACCTCGAATTCAACCTGAACTCGAAATCAGCGACTGGAAAGTCACAAAACCCGCTCACCCTGGTTGAGGGCGTCCAGGCGGCCCATGAGCGCCAGCGCGGTGGCGCCCCAGTACACACCGCTCATGCGGAAGTGCTCCGTGGCGTAGTACTCGAACGTGTCCGTTTGCTGCGGAGGTGTCGTACCATGATTTTAGCGTCCTCAAACCAGGCTGTGATTTGAACACTGATTCTATTTGCTACATGCGCAGTAGGCGGTTCATTGAGCAGGGCATTGCGTCTGCTCCCTTGCGCATGAGCAGATGCTTTTCTGCACTTCACTTCCTGGATCGCACAGGAGGTGGCACCCAGCGTTGGCGGTGCAGCATGGCCTGATGGCCGTGGCCGCGCCAGCAGGTCCCTCATGCTGCAAGTCCACCGCCCTCTCTGCCTTTGTGTGGAGCCTGCTGGCTAAAATGGGCCTCACCCCGGAGAAGCCGACGATATAGTCAGTGTGTTTGTCGACCAGCAGCTCGCTACGTGCGCCGAGGTCCGCCGGCGGTGGCTTCACTGCGTGCGCCGCCACCGTGGCGGCAGCCATTCTCGTAAGCGGCACACTGGCCTCCCGTGTGAGGTTGCTTTTGCAGGAATGGGCAGTACTTTTGTCTATTGATAATAGCCTAGGCGATGCAGCCTACCGCGCGACCCATGGGATGCTGTTTCCGGGTGATCTCTGAGTACGAGACAACACAGAGTTGGAGGAGTGGTGGTAGCAGGCCTGGGCGTGCTGCGAGCGAGCTATCAAGTGGTCACGGTGTACTGTAGAATGTCGATCAGTGCTGATCTGCGCGCGCGGAGCATGTGGTGATGCTTTGCAAAACCCGGAAGTCAGCTGCAAGCCCGCTCGAGACGCCCGCAGACAACTTTTGCACGATCACGCTTTGTTCGCAATCAACATCGACATCGCACGCTGCCAGGCGCCGCTCAGAGGAGGCGTACAAAACCAAAAGCTTGCATAAAGACTGACACCCTGCCTCGCGCACGTTCCAATCCTCCTGGCGACCAGCTGCAGCCTGAGCTACTTGCTTTCGTTGCCTGCACAGCTTCCAGATCGCTCAGTCGCTCGATTGCCTGCTGCGGAAGCTGGCAGGTCGAAAAGTGGGGATTTGGCACACAAGACTCAGCGCCTTGACGGCGAAACGGCACCCTGCTGGCAGCAGGCAGCACACCACAATCATATAGTAGATGCAACTGCAAATGCGCTAGCTTCAACGCCTCAGATTCCGGCGGCCCTCCCTCCAGAAGCTTTGGCACGCGGCGCCTGCCATGGGGAACAGCTGCTTCTCCAAACAGACGGGGGCCAGCCCGGCGGCGTCCACTGGCGACGGCGCAAAGTCAAAGGCCAAGCCAGGTGCGGCTTCAGACTCAGTTGCGCACTCTCGCCGCCTGCTTGTCGGCATGGCATCTCCCGCGGCAGCCTGGCGCTGCGCTCATGGCTTTTGCCTCTGTTTCATCACCTAAATCTCTTCGGCCTTCCGATGCAGGCCCGTCCAACGGCCGCAGGCGGACACGGGACCGCGTGCGCAAGGGGGTGCGCGGCCGAAAGCGGGGGTCATCAGCCAGCCTCGGGTCGCCGCGCCTCACCGAGCTCAGTGCGTGCTGCAGCGCCTCGTGCATTTTATCCGAACCCAAAGATTGACATCGATACTATATTGACTACGATGTACCAGAATGCCATGGACGCCGCAGCAGTAATCTGGCCATGTGTCATCGGATCAAAGACAGTGTTCGCCGTCCGCAGGCATCAGCTCTGAGACTGTGTACTTTGACGCGCATGACACCGTTTCAGAAGACGGTGCGCCTCACTGCTGGCTGCCGATGCTCGTCTCCACTGCATGCGTTGTTGGCACCGCTTTCTTTCATTGTGTTGCACAATTTGGTCAATCCGCTCATCCATGCTACGCAGACTGCCTACAGGCAATGCGCACTTGACTCTCAGTTGTCAATGCCGTGATAGATCTTATTTCTGTCACAGGCCACCACGGGCGGCTGACGCGGGGGTCGTCATACCAGGATGGCATCGACGACTACCCCACAAGCCCCTCGGTGAGCAACCGCAGCACAGCTGCGGTTGACACGTTAGTACAGGACAGCATCCTGCCAATAGACTGTCAACACACGCATAGATTGTCACCCAGACAGACCAGACATCATCCGACATCATCAGACATTATCAGGCATCGGACCAAAGTGGTGAGGCTGCAGCTGTACATGGATCGACGTGTGGTGTGCACGGCTGCGGCACAGGACTCCGGATCGCCACGCCACTATGTCCGCTCGATGTCGCAAGAAAATGCAAGGACCTTTCAGCCTGCACCAGCCCAGCATCGCCGCAGTATTCCGAGACCTCGATTTCGAGGCCATTGCCTCCACTGGTTTCTGCTCTCGTGAGCCTAGCGTCTACTCTCTCCCCCAATCTGACAGTCCTTTTCGTGGGGCCGCAGGTGGCGCCAGATGAAGACACGCTGCTGCAACCGGACGAGCTGCCGCCGACGTGCCTCCCGCGCATCCTCTCGCACAAAGAAGTGCGCTTCCACTCTTTATGACTGCTGTGACCAACTTCAGCATCCAAACAACACTCGCATCCTCACCGTCAGCATACAAAGCACACACTCTTTCTCGGAAGCACAGATGGTGAGAACACGGTCGTTTCTGTCACACGTCCCACTTCTCCTGCCTGCGGGCAAGTCAGCGTGGAATGGCCTATCGCATTCTGAATGACATATTCCTGTCTGACGCGACGAAAGCACCTGATCCCTCCTCTGTGCAGTCGAAGACCTTTGTGCGGCTGACGCGGCCGCCGGCGGGGCAGTCGCTGAAGCGCTCGAATCTGTCGCCGCCGCCGATGGAGGACGCAGCGGTGCCCGAGGGCGCCCCCGCGCCCGGCGCCAGTTTGGTGAGCTGCAACCGAGTGTTCTCAACTGATCTCACAGTGATTTGATAGAGAATCGGCGGTGTCGCCGCCGCCGATGGAGGACACGGCAGTGCCGGAGGGCGCCCCCGCGCTTGCCTGGTGAGCTGCAGTGGAGTGTTTTCAACTCATTCCCTAATGAGCTGGTGAAGATTTGGCGGTGTTGCCGCCGCCGATGGAGGACGCAGCAGTGCCTGGGGTTGGCCCCGCGCCCGGCGCCAGTTTGGTGAGCTGCAACGGAGTGTTCCTCAACTCATTCCTAATGATGTGGTAGAGTTTGGCGGTGTCGCCGCCGCCGATGGAGGATGCGGCGGTGCCCGAGGGCGCCCCTGCGCCCGGCGCCAGTTTGGTGAGCTGCAGCGCCATGAGCTTTCACAAAACGAAATTCAGCTGGTCCTGTCAGATGGTAATGCTGTCGCCGCCGCCGATGGAGGACGCGGCGGTGCCACAGGGCGCCCTTGCACCAGGCGCCAGCCTGGCGAGCTTGAATGGAGTGTGCAGCAGAATCTCCGGGAAACCCAATAAACATCTGACGTCGTCGCCGCCGCCGAGCCCCAGCGGCACATGCTGTCGGTGCTCTATCTAGGGGTAGACAGCTCACTGTCCCTCTGGTCTGCTCTGTTTGCTAATGCCTGGCCCGTGCGACGCAGATACCACACCCCAGCGGGCGCGTGCCGCGGATGGATCGGTGGGAAGACCCGCCAAAAGCTGCTGGTAACAGTGGGTGTGTGCCGTAACATCAAAGTTGCAATCAGCAAAAACAGAGTGAACCGGCGTCGAGACATCATGTTGTCCTCATCCTCGTTCTCTTCAACACAACCTGTGTTTCTTTGCGATGCAGCTGCGGAGCTCCAGTGGCCATGTGCTGCCGGTGGACCAGCATGAGGACCCGCTGGGCGACACTTGCCACTTATCGTAACACAGAACTAAGGCCGTCTGTTCTGTCCTGCAGCTGCGGAGCCCCAGCGGGCATGTGCCGCCAGTGGACCGTCACGAGGACCCGCCGGGCGATAAGTTCCTGGTGCGCGGCGCCGACTACCTCAAAACCAAAAAGAAGGTGCCCAGCGCCAACGCCTTCTACAGGCGCGCCTTCTCTCTCTCTCCCTTTTCGATGGGAAATCAGCGAACTCGCTTTTTGATAGGGATCTGCCTGTCGCTGTTGGGGAACTGTGACTGCCTCAAAACTGACGAGAAGGTGACCAGCGCCGACACCTTCTACAGGTTTGCGCTTTTCTATTTGCTTCGCTTCTGCCGAGGATTCTTGGAAAACCCTCATCGTCGAATCAAGTCATTTCCTTCGAGGGTCACCTGTTGCGGACTACCCACAACCTACAAGAGCCAGCGCAGACACCTTCTACAGGTGCGCCTTCCTCTCCTTTTCCTTTCGAAGATAACCCTTCCTCTTAACAGAACTCAGCTCGGAACTAGCAAATCGATTGAGGTCCATCTGTCACTGTTAGCGGACTATCACAAAACCAATAAGAAGGTGCCCAGTGTGGGCACCTGCACACCCTCCACAGGCGCCGCCTTTCGCTGCTTTTCTGACAGGGATTCAGCTCGAGCCTGGCGTTTTGAGTGGGAGTCTGCCACGAGCGGAAGTGAGCGGAGGCACCCCACTGCTCTCACATGTCCTAAACATGTAGCTGTGAACCCACACCACACCACAAATTCCGCAGGCTGCTGGACGTGGACCTCTATTCCTTCGACTTCCGGCTGGGCCACATCGCGAAGCATGTGCAGCTGCCGCCGCTGCCGGCATTGGGTGATCAGTCGCACTTGCCGCGGGAACAGCGGCTGCCGCCGCTGCTCATCGTCAACATCCAGCTGCCAGAGTACCCGGTGAGGTTTCACGGTTTCGACACCCACACCAGCTCTCGGATCTTCACCGTTCCAAGAGGCCGTCGTGTACGCTGCTCGTCGATTAACAGCCAGCTGCCGGATGACCCGGTAAGGGGTCGCAGCTGCATTTCCCTGTCGTGGGCTCGTGGTCCAATAGTCAGTCGTGCAGTACATCAAGCACTGGTAATCGCGGCACTGCAGCAGCAGTCGCGCGCAGGGAGATGACATATTTGTGATGCCTTCCACCTGCCATCAGTGGCTCGCATGCTGACACCGTGGTGCAGGGCACGGCCAAACCACCTCCAGCAGGCACACGGACGCTGCGACCAGTTGTGGCAGCCATTATGACGTGCGTTGCCTGTCCTGTGGCGCAGGCCTCGATCTTCGGCAGGAACGACGGCCCCGGCTGCTCCCTGGTGATGTACTTCGGCCTTCCCGAGGGCTGGACGCCGGAGCAGGAGCCCAACAAGGTACCGTGCCTTGCAAGCAGATGCATCTAAAAGTCCAAGTGAACCGTCTTAAGTGAAAGGAGAAGCGAGTATTAACGGCCGGACGCCGGAGCAGGAGCCCAACAAGGTACCATTTTTTGAGACCGCTTTTTGCAACGCCTTGGCTCTGTCTTGTCCTGGGCCCTCCAAAGGCAATGGGGTCATGCAGGGCACTCATTGATCCCTCTCGCGTGACTGGTGCACCGCAGCCACCCGGGAGGGGGGTGTGCTTTGCTGCGAGACAGCCATCATCTTCCTAAACCATTCCGTACAACCATCCGCCAGTGGCGTAGGGTTTTCCAGGGCGCTGGGGCTGCGGCAGCGATCCGTGACCGGCAGCAAAGAAGACCGAGCAGACACAGTGACTGGGCAGCAACGCTCAATTGTCCCTTCAAATCTTCAAATCCAATCGTCCGCAGGCAGCGATGGGGCTGCTGCAGCGGTTTGTGAATGGCGGCAAGGAGGCCGACGGCTGCCCAACGCGCGACCGGCTGAAGCTCATCCCCCGCGTCGTCAATGTCGACGAGTGGGCCACCACTGCGCCGCTGTCCGGCACGGTGCGTGGAAACAAGCAACCATTGTACCCTTGACACTCTCTGCGGCACCCCTTGTGGAATCTGAGCGTTGCGACGCTCCATTGTGCACCGTGCAGGGGCTACAACGCTTTGGACTTCTTCTTGACGCCAACACCGCGTTTATGCATCTGAACCCTGCAGGAGCAGACGCTGCTGAGGCGGTACAATGACAAGCCGCTGCTGACGCGGCCGCAGCAGCGCTTTTTCCTGACGCCCGAGTACCTGGAGGTGGACCTGGACGTGCACAACTACGCCTACATCGCCCGCAAGGTCTGTTTTTAAAGTAAACCCTGCCAGGAAACCATGAAGGAGGACTGAGGTGACACCTCACTTTCAAGTTCATTTGGACCTGGACGTGCACAGCTATGCCCGTCTCGGCCCCCAGGTAGGCTGCCCCTCGGGGATGGAAACGCATATCGCCGACCGCCTGCCTGCAGAGATCTGCCAGCGGGTCACCGGACCCATGCAATGCAGTGAATGCACGGAGCGGCGCTTTGGCAGCCTTGCCACCTGCCTCGCAGCCGAGTCCCACCGCAAATCGCCACAGACACTGATTTCCTGTACAAGACTGGTGGCTGACCGGGCTTGCGTGGCCGTTGGCAGGCGTTCCTGGGGTTCTACGATCGCCTGAACACCGTCGTGTTCGACAACGCCTTCGTGGTCCAGGGCAACAAGTGCGCTTTCGCCTTCAGTGTTGACGCATGTGTCCATCACTGAGCTGGTACTCCAAGGCACGCAGCACAAACACGCAGCCTGGAAGCGGCTGAGCACAGCAACCTGGGCTATTGCTTACACTACTGCCAGCCGAGCAAACGCCAGCCGAGCAAACGCGCCCGTCCACCAAGCAGACGTGCCTCAGTGCCGCGGCAAGGAGTGCTTCCATGAAACGTGCGATCTCTTCCAACAGCATGTACAGAATGTCGGTGCAAGCGATGAGTGTTGGTCAATGTCACTACAGGGCCGAGGAGCTGCCGGAGCAGGTGTTTGCGGCGGCACGGCTGCACTACCCCGACCTCGGCAAGGTGGCTTTGTCACACCCCTGAACCCTAGCCCTTCTGGTTGGTCCTGCAAGCTGCACATGTTGCCTGCCTATATACTGACCTGCCTATAGCTTTGCACTGCCGCAGGGCTGCGCTCTGCACTGCCACACGCTGCCTTGCCACATGCCATTGTATCAAGATGTCGACTGCATCCTGGCAACGAGCTGTACCAGGCGTGCACACCCTCACGACGCCGGCATACGAAGCATCGCGTGCATAAACGTCAAGTTCCGTCGTGCAGGTGCGGCCGTTCCCGGCGGACCTGCTGGAGCGAATAAACGCGGCAGACGGCAGCAGCGACAGCGACAGCGGCTGACGTGCCCGGCCGACGGGCTGCGGCGATTGGCATCCCCACTGATGTGCCGTGTCGGCGAGAGCTTATGCCCCCCACCACGAGCCTGCCGCTGCGGCAAGCGGCGCCCGGGGGGCCTGCTCCGTCCAGCCTCCGAGCACAGCGATTTTGTGGTCCGTGCGGGGCTGTGAAGAATCGACGCACCCGGCGCCAGCCTGGGGAAACGCAGGGAGACGCTCCCGACACCAGTAGCTGGTTTGCTGTCAATTTGTGCCAGGGGGTGGTCAGCATTCTGAGGCGGTCCTTGCAGCAAAGGGAGGGCGGCTTCCGCAGCGGACACAAGAGCACGACAAATATTTCGTAAATTGGCTTGTTGGAAACTGGATGGGAGTTGCCCTTGCCCTCCTTTCTTTGGCCGACAGGGTATCATGTTTGGTGCGCCTTTCATGGCTCATGGTGACGGTGTGTGTACATTATCTAGCGCATTGAGCGGCACCGCTCACAGAACCTCGCGGTGGGATAGGGGCTTGGGTACGTCTGCTTCCTCGAGTAGATTTCGCAGGCTGTATGTTGTCCAGCATGCCACCGGTGCAATTGAACTGGACTGTCCACGACTTATTATTTGCGTCGATTACCTTGAGAGGGGATCCAGGACCCTCCCCACCCACCCATGCTGCCCCTTCCTTGGTACCTGTGACAAAGGGTCATGCACTTAGCAGCCCCTTCCCCCTATATCCACCCAGGCAGCACCCCCCTCCCCCACCAACACTGTGCGCAGAATGTTGACCGAGTGTTTGCCGCCGCCGCCGAGAAAGTTTGTAGGTCTCACTCTCAATTCTGGTGGCCAGCAAACATCTCAGCAGGAATCTGATAGAAGGCAGGGCAGAATGTGCATTACGGCTCGTGGGCTGCGGGATGATAGTGAGGGAGGGGGTGCGGCGGCGGACCCAGAAGATGCCCTTGATGGGTACCCGGGGTGGTGGGGAAGGACCCTCTCAACCCCCTTCCCACCTACCCACTCGAACCTTCCACCGGTACCCCAGGTCCTGTCAGTTTTCATATATACAATTATTTATTCATTCGAGCAGCTATACATAGGTTTGGAATTACGGTAGGGAATGGGAAAGCTGTGTGTGCTCTCCGGCCGCCCCACTTGCTGGAGTTATGAGAAACTGGTCACAGTCACATAGATATATATGAGAACTGGATCAATGGTGACTATGTACAGAGTTCTCATATATATCTATGTGACCCCGTAACTACAAACCTATGTATAGCTGCTCGAATGAATAAATAATTGTATATACGAGAACTGGATCAATGGTGACTATGTACAGAGTTCTCATATATATCTATGTGACTGTGACCAGTTTCTCATAACTCTTGCAAACGGGGCGACCGGAAAGCACACGCAGCATTCCCATTCCCAGGGTTAACCGACACCAATGTCAAGTAGTCTGGAAAATGGCTGGAGAAGACTCAACCACCATATCCTCTGCTCGGCACAAAGTTGGCGCGGGCAGCGTCAGGCTTCGTAGCCCACTGCTCCTCACTTATTACACTGGCCCTCGGGCCACGAAAGACTCAATCATACAACTGTCTACCTACTCGACTACGAAACGCGGGAAAGCGTAGACTGACGGGACAAGACGAAACCGGCAAGGGCGTGAGTTTGGGTCCTGGCCGCCCCCGCGCACAAGCAAACATGCTTTTTAAAGCATCCGGGAGACTTGTATGGCCAGGCTTTGCTCTGCAGCATCAGCTGGGAACGCGCATCGCAGGAAGCAAATTCTGTCCCCGTAGCATGTTGCGCAGGTCAATGGGAGCAGGCTCAAATGCCGCGGCTGGCCCGCGGATGCGCGCCAATGATGTAGATGGCGTGGACAATGCCTGCGATGCAGAAAGCCAAATTGTCAGGCTGCAGAGCATCTAGCACAGAGGCTTTCTCCTTGTGAGTATGACCAGATGACACTGGGGATACTGATGCTCTGAATGGTCGCCATATGCAGGACCCCTGTCGACTGGTGCAACGCACCGGGAATGTAACCCCTGCATGGACAGGAAAATGAAACAGTCAGCATCGGAAGGGTGATCAGGCGATTGCCCACTTGCCAGACAGCAATCAAAAATCACGAGGCTGTTGATAACCAGCATAGGTCACATAGTAGCGCAAACAATTGTGTTGTGATGCTACTCACAGGAGCGTCAGGAGGATATTGATCAGCAGGTCGGTCGAGAAGCCGGTGGCAAGGAAGACGCCAAGCGGCGGCAGCAGCACTGCCACCACGATCTCCACGATGTCGGCCAGGAGCGCCTGCACACGATGATACGGCGTGGAAAATGAGCCGGCGGCACGCTGTAGCAGTAAGGTGATTTGAGCGGTCACCCGGCTTGAGTTCGCCTCCTGCAACTTTGTGAGGAAGCAGCATGAAGCATTGCAGCCTGCCAAACGAGCCTGACGCGATGATGCCGCAGCTTAAAGCTGCTGGGGGGGAGCGGGCATGCGCTGCTGACGTGCAAGCAGCTAGCCGCGGACCTAGCCGTGCATTCAGCCACTAACACTCAGACTGGGATCGCTGCAGAGGGCCGCTCAAGGCAGCTGCTGACGATGGACGAAGCCGCTGTCTGTGTCAGCACTGAGACGACTACGACAACTCATCGGCAGGCCGCTCGAGGCTCCGTGCTTCTGTCGGAGCTGCATCACAGCCTGTGCATACGGAAAGGGCTGGTGGATTGTGTTCCGAGCAGGGGACAGGCCGTGTAGTGAAGGCAGTACGCACCATGATTAGTTCGACTCAAAGGTCCGCGCTCAGCAAGTAATGAGGCTCCCACGGGTTCAAAGTCCGGCGAATTCAGTTGCGCGTTTTTGTATGTGCAAGCCTTGCTGATTATTTCTGAGCGCTGCAGAGCAAACGGAGCAGCTTCGATAGCAGCTTCCCAACAACTCGCGGGTCAAAGTTAGGGTTTTGCGTGGTCCGTTGTTGGTGTGGTGATCGGTGAGCTCAAAGCGCCTGCCTGCCGCGTCACGATGGCATCTGCAGCCGTGCAGACTCGGGACCTGGCGCCCCAGCTGTCTGATGATGACGATGACGATGACCTCGGCGACGCCATCTGGGATGCCCTCTGCGAGGTCAGCGCTGATGCGGTGTCGGAGCCCGAGGTGCGTTGGAAAGTGGATCACAGCCTGGGTCTTTGTTTAACACCTTGCAGCGAATCATGATGGTGAAGCACTAGCCTGTACTTGTCTGCGCACTCTTGCGCTGCCGTCGTGAGAAACAGCCAACCAGCCTGCGTGTGTCGCACCTCCGCAGGAGCCGGACAGCCCGGCAAGCAAGCGCTCCAGGCTGAGCCAGGGCGAGGGCAGTCATGGTCACCTCGAACCGACGGATGCGTCGCCGATCGGCGCCCTGCCCAGCGAGGTGCTGCGCCGTGTGCTGTCCTTCCTTTCGGCGGAGGACCTAACGGCGAGCGCCGCGTCGGTCTGCCGCGCGTTTTGCGCCGCGGCGGACGACGCCGGCCTGTGGCGGCGGCTGTTCGCGGCCCGCTGGGGCGGCCGCCAGAACAGCACCGAGGGCAGCAACCTGTCGTGGAAGGTGCGGCGCTGAGTCTTGTCAGATAATGGTTGACCATACTCTTCGCCAACTTCCCTGCGCTGCGCACGCATGAACAGTTGCTATCCCTCTGCAGGCATTGAGATCGGCGCAGCACACAGTCGTCAACTACTGATCGGCTGCTGTCCTGAAAATCATTCTTTGAGTATCAGATTGTGGCAACTCCTATATTCTGATCACTGCCCCGGTGATGCGCAGGCCGTGTACATAGAGCGGGACCGGCTGGAGCTGCAGGAGATCCGGCGCCGCATCCCGCCGCCCATGCAGCAGTACTACCTGCAGGTGCGGCACCGCTGCTCTTGTTTGTCTGTGTCTGACACGATGCGCATCTGCAGAACGTTTGATCAGAGCTGCTCAGAGCTGATGATCTGCGCAGCTGTGAAGATACATGGCCGACTATCCAGCTGCTCTGGCGCTCGACTATCCCGCCATATGTTCAACCAGCAGCACTCTGAGCCCCTGCTGCGCTGTGCGCAATCCTGAGCCTCAGCTGCGCTGTGGCCTGCAGATGACGGTCGGCCGGCGGTCCGAGACGCTCAAGTCGGCCAGCCGCGACGGCGCGGCGCCGCCGGAGGGCGGCAGCGGGCGCACCCTCGCGGCGTGGCGGCAAGCGCGGGGCTTCCGGCCGCCGCCGCTCGCTACGCACGGCTGCGCCGGCCGCCCAACCTTCAGCGCCCTGCCTGGCAGGTCCGCTCATGAATCTCCATGCACATTTGGTGATGTTTGGCCGCCGGCACTTGCGGCCACGCACGGCTGCGCCGGCCGTCCCACCTTCAGCGCCCTGCCCGGCAGGCCTGAAGTCACAGCCCACTGGAATATATGGCTCTGTTATATACGCTACTTCGACCTTCGCACCCTCCCAGCTGCACAGCCCCATGCAGCCAGCATGTTCATGTCCACTGATACATTCATATAAATTCAACGCGCTATGCAAGACTGTCATCCATCTCCCTGCCATGCCATTCGGGCCTGCCCTCGCACCCCTGAAGTCGCACTGCAGGCACCATAGCGCCAGGTGGCACCTCAGGCACATTCACGTCGGAATTGGTGCCTTGCCCCATGGTAGAGAAAGGTCTCAGTCCCCATGTTGCCCTGCAGCGACCCGCCGGTGTTCCTGTGCGAGCGCTGCGGCTGGGCGCACGTGTGCGACGACGCCTGCCGGGAGCGCATGGTGGACGCCGTGACCGGCACCCTGGTCTGCCCCATCAGCGGCTTCTGCACCGGGCGGCTGCTCACCGAGGAGGAGGTGCGTGCTGGATGGCACACCTGCCAAAGACCTACTGTAGCAACTTGACGTATTCACATCCAGCATCCAAACTCTGAACTACTATTGTCAAGTTGTCGTGCTGTAGGAGGCAGCGGAAACCCGCGGCACCAAGGACGACAGGGGCGATGAGGCGGAGGCGCTCGGCGACGCCGGTCGGCTGGCGCGCGCGTACGCGGACGGCTACTCCTGCAGCGACGAGCGGGAGCTGGCGGTGCTCTGCGGTGCCCACCTTTGAGCAAATGCGGACACAGCAGGCGCCCGCCTATGAGCAAAAGCGCGGAAAGAAGAGGCGGCCACCTGTGGGCGCGGCCTGGCCGTCGCTGCAGGATTGCTGCGTCGCGGCTGCAGCGGGCACCCACCTTTGAGCGCGGCCTGGACGTTCTGTGAGTGCTCGACGCTGCAGCACCAGCACCGGCGGGTGCGGTTCGGGCGGTGCAGCACTGGCGGGTGCAGCGCCGACGGCAGCTTGCCGCACAGGAGGCATGGTCGCTGCACTCACAGGCTGCCTCGGCTGCAGCGGATGCGTCCACGGGCGGGTGCCCCCGGCAAGACGGGGCGCCGGCAGCGGCGCGGGATGCAGCAGGCTGCGCTCCCCAAGGTGCGGCCAGTGCTGTGTTGATGCACATGCAATACCGGCACAGCAGGCAGGCAGGTCGTCAGCGTGTGGTCACCTGCGGTATCATGGTCAATTCATACTGCGCTGCCATGCACGTCGACAGGTTGTTGTTCTGATGTGGATTGCATGCTTGGTTGCAGGAGAAGCCTCCATCGCAGCACACTACGAAGACGACATGGGCTAAGAGGTGCTGCAATTAGGTAGCTGCGGATTTCGCAATCAAGCTGCAAGCGCAGAAACCAGCGGGTCTCAGCTGATGCAAATTGTTAAATTCACAAGCTTTGGCGGTCCAGTTGCAACTCCATCAACGCTTGAAGACACGCGATGGCCCTCTGATATGCAGTGCACATACATGTATTCCTTCACTCAGCTGGTTGAAACTCAGACTCGAATGTGGTGTGTACGTAACCCTGCATGGCTCTCTCTGACAAAACTTCAGGAGCTGCTGTCATCGCCCACTCAATCGGATTGGCGCCAAGAAGCAAATTTTCCCCCGCCATAGCACTTCATACCGATGGACCGGTGGCGCAAATTTCAGCCCGAGCCAGTTCTGCCAGCCGGAGCCAGTTCTGCCCTGGCCAGTCCCCGGCACCACCGGCGCTTCAATTCGCCTTCAGCCTGGAAGCCTGCAGGGCATGAACCCCATCAAACCTCAAGGTAGCAGAAGCTGAAGCACCTGCTGCTGTGATGTTGAGAAGAACGGCAACTTTCACCTCAAGGCATATTTAGCGTGTCTGTGTTTGCAACAGCGCAGCCGAGAGGCGGAATGTTGCTTGCCTCTCGGCTGGCCGGGTGAAGAAAGTGATGAGTCTGGCGCCACAGCGGACGCCACAGCTTGCACGACTCGGCAGGGTGCGGTGCTCTCAGATCGAGCCAGGGGCGGGCATATGCGTCATCGAGGCACTGAGCCCTGTGGCAAGGCGGTAGAAGTGGAGAATCGGTCATCAGTCAAGCGGAAACCAGGCTGGAAATCCGAAAATGTGTGCTGCAAGGAAGGTGTGGGCCACTGCTTCCTGCCTGACAACATAATGTCGAGGTGGGGAGCGTCAGGGAAGTAGAATCTGCTTGATCCCTCTGGACGCACCTCCATGGGAGATGCGAGCGTCGGTAGTTCTCCAATCGCGCCGCCGCGCTTGCCGCCCGCCAGCCCCGGCCACGCCGGCAGCGGCTCGGCCGCCGGCGCGTTGCCGCCGCCGATGACGACGCCGTCCGACCGCGGCGCCGACGCTGACAGCAGGGCGCTCGACGCGGGGTCAGCCGCCGCGACCCCGACGCCGAGGCCCCGCTTCAATTTTAGCACTGCGTCCTGCACCCACGCCTGTGCAAAGGGAAGGTGTAGGTGCATCCTATGCTGCTTTGGGAACTTCTCAGTGTTCAGACCCTTGAGGAAGCACGCAGCGCCGAGCCAGCAAGCACTGGATGGAAGGTATTGTTTGCCGTGGCCGAGAATCATCAGAGGTGGAGTATGTGGAACTGCATTGAAACGAACGAGGTATCTGCTATCAGCTTCGAGGGCAAGCAACTGCAAACCCAGCGCACCTGGATCATGTTCATGAGCAGCGGGCAGCAGATCATGACGGCAAACAGCTCCGCGGTGGGCTTGCCATGAAAACCCACGTCCAGACCGTGCGCCACCCGCCGCAGCGGCTTGTGCGCCGCCACCACCTGCACCAGAGCGTCATATGGTGTTGGGGTTGTATGTTAATCAGTAACATGTCAGATCCATTTGGGCACTTGGGACAGTTCGTGGAGGCGCAGAGGGCGGCCTTGCTGGAAAGTTTGTGCATCCAGGCGACACGGGGGCCTGGCGCGCTGCCAGTCTCGCAGTGGTAGCTGCAGGGCAGGTGCTAGTCGCCCTTCCAAAACGTTTCCGTGAAGCGACAGCCAAGAGGAACGATGGCAGACGGAACGGGGGAGCCACCCACCACGATGCCGCACACGCCACGCGCCGCCACCGTGGCAAACACCCACTCCGCCATTTGAGCGCTCCAACGCTTCCACGACGGCGGGTCGCCTGCGGCCCAGCTGGATCAGTCAGCATTCCGCATTGGGATCTCTGTAGCTTCAGCATGAGGATGCCAAAGTGCAAGGGGTGGGCAGGCGTCAGCAGCCTGCATGCAATCTGAAGGTAAGGGAGGGTGTGAGTCTGAGGATTCGTCGGATGGAGGCGGTGTTAAGTGAGAGATTATTCAATATATCAGCCCACCGTAATCGCCACAGGTGGCAACAGCCTGCACCCAGCTGAACCGCTCCAGGGCCGCCTCAGGGTCAGGCGCCGCCCGCCGCCGCGCCGCCCATCGCACCAGCAGGCGGTGCAGCAGCACCGCCAGTGTGACACCCAGCGTTGTGTCGAAGGTGTATCTGCAAATGACAGGGGGAAGGAGTTTTGAAAGGGCTTAAAGAAAAGGGCGGCGTCAGTGCAAGTCCTCCGACGGTCACTGGGCAGCGTCCGGCAAATTTCAGTTGCATGGCGTTGGGGTGCAGCGACTGAGAACATGCACGCATCTGCTGTGATACAAACGAGGAGCACAGAGACTTACGCGACGAAGTACCAGGCGCATTCGCTGGTGGAGTGGCCTTGCCTGTTGCTGGCCACCAGCGCGATGATCAAACCTGCAGCAGGTAAAGCGCATTCCGTGGAGCGCGGACCGAAGATGCCATGTGTGCTGGCCAATGGCTGTGCGATGATGACTCCACACGTGCGATGATGACTCCAGATAGCGACGTTGCAACCCATTCAGGCTCACCGCAAATGTGCCCAGCCCCAGAGGAGAAGATCTGCTTGCTGACGTCCATGGTCCATACGCGGTATGGGCGCTGCGGCCGCTCTCGATGCCTGCAGTGTTGTCAAGGGATTGGTGGTTGACGAGCGATGAGATGTGGCTTAGGTTCCGCAAGCAGATGCAGTGATTTTAAAATTTCGTAGGCTGACTGCAAGCTGTGCAGATGCAGGTCCGCTATGCAGCGGCTTTGCCAAGTGTTGAATTGCGCCGGCCTATGTTGCTCGAATGAGGAATTGGGGCCAGGCAGATATGGTCATATGGCGCCCTCACCGTTTGTATATGAGCGACGTGAATGCCAGAACCGCGAGGAGCAGCTGCGCCAGCAGTGCCGGCCCGCCCGACAGCAGCTTGCATTGCAGTTGCGCCGGTTGGACCATGGCAGCGGGATGACCTACTGCATTCCTGCGCTATTGCGGTGCAGCGCTCTGGCCTCGCTGCTACTGACGCCTACATCATCGCATCATTCCTCTGCACAGCTGGATACGGGATTGCACCCAAACTTGCAGACGGCAAATACAGCCGTCGCTGCGGCTGTGCGGAATATAAATATGTCACAAAATTTCCAGAGATCTGAGGTGGCAACGGCCTCGCGAGCTCGAAATCGACTGGTGTATTCGGTTATGATCGGACAGAAACGCGTATGACTTTGCGTCCGCGCGCTTTCGGTGACACAGCTCACCAGACCCAGTATGCGATTAAAAAAATGCTTGGGACAACTGCCGGCTTTGACGCAGATGACGCTGCGCGCACCAGTCGTTCGGAATGTCACGTGGGTTTTCTTCAAGAAAACCCTACAGGAATCTAGCCAGGTGGGAGGTGAGACTCTCATGGTGTTCCAGCAGTCCAGAAGACGTGCATGCTGGGCCCAGCACACTGCGCACCTGCTCGCTGCTGTACACAAATTAGGCGCAGACGTCAGATAGCTTTGGACCACGTACGTCTGTGAGCGCACGGTAGCACAGGACTCACACTCGCAGCCAACTAAGCAGAGGAGAATTTTAAGGAGACATACATCACCATGTCGGACGGGGAGGCGACGCAGCCAGCGGAGCAGGAAACGAAGCCGGATGTGAAGCCAGACGCGGAGCACTTGAACCTGAAGGTCAAAGCACAGGTGAGCAGCGCGGCCTTCGAGGCAGCACGGCATTATTGACACTGTGGCATCAAACAAAATTTCCGGCTCGTCGTGAGAATCTGAAGCGATTATGCGCACACACTGTAGCTTCGGTTCAGGATGCAACCTGTTGTGCATGCTGTCCATGCGCCTAATCACATCACAATTCAAACTTGAACCTCTGCGCACTGCGCTTGTGACGCGTGCCACGGCTGAGACTGCTTGCACACAACATCTGGCTTCATCGCTCTCACCAACTTGGTACTCTGCAGGACGGCAACGTGGTGTTTTTCAAGGCCAAGAAGACCACGCCGCTGCGGTGCGCCATTTTCTGGAGTGCACATTGACCAGCTGCAGGTGCTGCTGCTGATGCACCACACCGCACCAGTCCGCCGCCATGATACCCACCGCAAAACATGTCTCCTCGCAGGAAGCTGATGGCGGCATACTGCAACAAGTCGTCCATTGACCAGGAGTCGGTCGCATTCATGTTTGATGGCGTGCGGCTGCGGGGGGAACAGACGCCCGGCGACGTCGACATGGAGGACCAAGACGAGATCCAAGTGAGCGTTATGCATACATCAGGCCCGGAGCTCAGCCGCAATCTCTGCGAATTGTGTCGATGCATTTCGCAAAGTCGTCATGGATTGCCCAGACGCACAGTGATGCGAGCCGATGAAGTTATCTCCGATTTTGCTCTGGTTGTGATTCTTGCAGGTCATGATCCACCGTGAGTCACTCTTGTCTCGACGCTCTTCCTACCGCTGCTTATCTTCTACTTCACCATGTGCTTGCAACGCAGCCCGCGATTGTGTCCACATGATGGATTTGTCTCTGCAGAGACCTTTCATGGACACTGATTACGCTGCGCGCACGTGCTTGCAGAAATTGGCGGCCGCTGAGTGGAAACGTTGAGCTGACAGGGAGGAGGCACCTGCACGGGCGTGTTGCTGTCATTGGTTTTTGCGTTTTGTCGGCCCGCTGCACTCGCCGCTGCAACAACTTGACGGAGTGATCACTGCGTGGCTTGCCGATGACGTCGTACACTGTCATACGTAGCTTTTCCCCTTCATGCCCACCAGTCGTGCTTATCTCACTGCCGCATTCACTAGTGCTTGGCGCCGTGGCACGATGTGTGCTTACAGCTAAATTTGATCGCCTATGGCTGCACCCATGCTAGCTGCAACTGTTGCTAAACTGTGCGAAGCTGCTGATCCTCAGCGACGTTTAAGCGATCAGATCGCTCCGCTTGACGGACCTTGCCAACCGCACACCTACTTTCGCGCTAATCCAGATCCAAGAAGTTAGGTCAAAAGGCTGTCCAAACTTATCGTGAGATCCCGTAAGTTGTCGACGTTCTCGCCTTCTGTCTACTTTCTTGCACCTTTGCATTGATCAACTGCATACTATCGATTAATACCGCTGGCATGCGTTGATCCTGGCTTCGCGAGTGAGAAAAAGGGGCACACCAGCGAATTTCGACACTATGGGGAAATCGCTCGGGCAGCACTTGGCCATGCGGCTCGTGGAGCTCGGAGTCGGACACGTTTTCGGGTGACAGAGACAGCAGAGATGCCCTGCATTCGATGGCGCATATTTTGCATTTTGCAATTGGCAAGCATTTAGGTCTCGGCCATTCACTTGCACATGTTGCTTTACATTGCGTACCGCAACAACTAGCTGCCATCGCACTGTGTCTCCGCTTGCAAGTCTTGCCGGCATGACCGCCGATATGGAAGATGGAGACGCGCCCAAAAACCCGCCAGCCCGTGCATGACCCTCTTCTGGTGCCCTGCAGTGTACCTGGGGATTTTTCGCTGGTATTATTGGTGAGTGGGTACCCTAGGTGCTTTGCCATTGCGTACACTGCGGCTTCGCGTCCCGCATGATGTGCGCCCTCAGCGCTGCTTAGCGGCGCCACGATTGTCTGTCGTAAGCACACCAGGACATCGGTAGGAGGCATACTTTCGGAGCTGCCGTCAACGCTGATCTGCAGGACCAGCTCATCAAGGAGGAGAAGCTCCGCTTTGTGGGGTGCTGCAACGAGCTGAATGCGGGGTATGCCGCCGACGGCTATGCGCGGGCGCGGGGAATCGGCGTCGTGTGCACCACCTTCACGGTGAGAGCATTGCCAAGGTCGTGCCTCGCTGGCTGAGGCCACGGTGAAGTGACGGCATGTGAGCGCATCTGCCACATGGCGCGGCTGTGTGCAGCAGGAGTGTCGAGCTGCGGCGGACACTTTGGCTGCCACTGTGACAGCGCCTGCCGGGCAAGCATGAGTGGGAGGTCACTGGAGCCCATGCACTAGTTCAGGCAGTGTGGAGCATGAGACACAACAATGATTGCTTCCGATCTATATGCAAACAGGTTGGCGGCCTGAGCGTGATTAATGCCATTGCGGGCGCCTACAGCGAGAGCCTGCCCATCATCTGCATCACAGGTGTGCTTGCAGAGTAGTGGGCTCCATGGCAGAGCGCCCAGCTCCTGATGACCTTCACTGCACCGTAAGCAACAGCATCTCAACGATGCCATGTCGCGCCAAGTGTGTCCTGGGGCCAGCGTGACACTTGTCTGTCTTGCTGCAGGCGGGCCAAACTCTAACGATCTGGGCACGAATCACATCCTGCACCACACGATCGGCTCGACGGACTGGCACCAGGAGTTCCGCTGTTTCAAGGAGGTCACATGTGCTCAGGTAGGGCGATGCCAAACCCTGCGAAGCATGCACAACAATGACCGCGCAGTGGTGTCTCTGAAGCTTCTGTCAGTGCCCCATCTCGCCAACCGAACGCGTTCTCTGTCTCCCCTGTGTGCAGGTGCAGATCAGCTGCCTCGCCGACGCGCACGAGCAGATTGACCACACCCTTGCGCAAGCGGTGCGGCAGCGCAAGCCAGTGTACATCAACATCAGCTGCAATATAGCCGGTGAGTTGGGCTGCGTGCCATAGCCCCCATCATGAAAGCTTTCTACTGGAGGCACGCAGCTGCGCGCGTGGCTCATGCCCGTTATGCAACACCCTGTTGAGGTACATGCACTGGTCTGACTGCGCATGCTATTGGCCTTTCCCCGCGTCCGCGGCTGCGCACCTGATGCTGTGTGTGCGTGCAGGCCTGGAGCACCCGACGTTCGACACCGTGCCAGTGCCGTTTGCCCTCTATCCGCGTGTGAGTACACCTTCGCTCCCACATTGTAGATTCCACAATTGACTCGAACCTTCATGTTTCGATGCACCATACGCTCATGGGATCGCCGCAAAGCCATTGCTGTGAAGGGAACGCTCTGGTGACCTTGGCGCAGGCGAGTAACCAGAAGAGCCTTGATGCAGCGGTGGAGGCAGCGGCGGTGTTCCTGAACGGCGCGGTCAAGCCGGTGCTGGTGGCGGGCGGCCACCTGCGCACCGAAAAGGCGATGGGCGCCTTTGCTGGTAATTGCACAAATACCTTATGTACCCTAGACTGTTTCAACCTTTCGAAAGGCCAAAAGCTTTCAGGGACTTATAAAGGCGCTGGTGGCGGGCGGCCACGTGCGCACCGAAAAGCCGACAGGGGGCAAGCCAGGCGGGCTCCTGGCGTGCGTAGTGTGGACCAAAGCAGCGTCCGGGGCGGTGCCTGGCTTGCTAAATAGCAATGCCATGCTGGAAAAGAGATTCGGCACAGCAGCCTGCGGAGGTGCATCAGCAAGTGGCGATGCGCATCTCGCGAGCAGTAACCCTGATGAAGCCGGCATACCTCCCAGCGGCGTAGCCGACGGTGGACGCCAAGCCGAAACCACTCTGTCGACTGGAACCCCATCTTAAACAAACTTGTCCCGCGTGCAGAGCTGATGAACACGGCGGGGTACCCTGTGGCAAGCATGGTGAACGCCAAGGGCATGGTGGACGAGCAGCACCCCAACTACATCGGCACCTACTGGGGCCAGGTCAGCAGCGCATATGCAGCGGAGATCGTGGAGTCGGCGGACGCCTACCTGGCGTCGGGTCCCACCTTCAACGACTACACCACCTGCGGCTGGACGCTGCTCCTGAAGGAGGCCAAGGTGGGAGCTGGACATGGTATAGATCATGGAATGCGAATGAAAGCGACCGCCCTTGAACGAAGTGACCCTTTGGAAGCGCACGGCAAAACGCCCGCTGCGCCGACCGCGACTGGACGGTGCTCATGGAAGGGCATCGAGGTGTCCGCTGTTGCCACCAGTCGCCTGGCGCCTCAATGCTGTGCATACACACACGCACGGCTCGCCTTTGGATTGTTGGCAGCAAGCATCGGCGACTGCAGAGTGACCTCAAATATGGTCGCACGGGAGGACTGCGCCTGGTGCTGCGGAGCGGCGCTATGGCTGTCATGTGAGTTTTGCGTGCGCTGTGAGACTCGCTCCCTGTCTGTTTGCAGATGGTGAACGTGAGCGCCAACTCAGTGACGATCGGCGGCAAGCAGATCTTCAGCTGCATCGTCATGTCCGACTTCCTCACCGCCCTGGCAGGTCTGCAAATGTCGCCTTCTTGTTCGGCAGGCAAATTGTGGGTTTCTTCGTATGCAGCCGCACCAACACCGCAAACTGTCCTGCATAAAATGTCCAGTCTCCAGTGTTGCCATTCTACGAATGAAAGCCTGCCAGCAGCCAGCTCTCCCGCCAACGGTGCTGCTGCAGCCCTCCCTGCCGCACAGCCCTGACGGTGCGTGGGTGTGGAACTGGCGTCGCAGGCAAGCTGAAGCGGAACGAGAAGGCGATGCAGAACTACAAGCGCATGTACATTGCGCCGGCGGTGGTGCCAACGTCGGAGGAGGGCTCTCCGCTGCTGACCAACGTGCTGTACAAGCATGTCCAGGTGTGAATCTGCTCTTCGGACGAACGCCTCATGTTAATGACAAGCAACAGAAATAAGATTGATCACAACTCAGTGCTGGCCGCCGCAACAACTGAGTTGTGAAGCGACACACTGCATGCCAGTCTCCGGCGGGCTCGAGGTCGGACGCTGCAATGACGGGCGTGTGCTGCGCTGCCGTGATGCCCGAATGAGTGTTGCTTGACAGGATCACATTTCACTGCAGGGCATGTTGAGCTCGAAGACGGCGTTGCTGGCCGAAACAGGCGACAGCTGGTTCAACTGGTGAGCCGTAAGGGCACAATCTGCCAACTTGGAAAGTGTTTGTGATCTGCAACTTGGAGTGTTTGTGTGTCTTGCAACAGTCCACAACTATGCTGTGCTAACGTGCCACATGCTCACTGATCAATTTCTCGTTTGTCTCCTCGCAGCCAGAAGCTTCGGCTGCCTACCGGCTGCGCGTGAGTGCTGCCGCCTCACTCCATGCATTCTCAGACAACCTGCCATAACGCCAACCATCGCTGCGCCCTTGCTCCTCCGTCCTCGCATGCACATCGATAGGCATGTGCTTGAGCTCCTCTGCTGTGACTGCATCCTGGTCCTGAGATCCTTTCCCTTGCAGGTACGAGTTCCAGTGCCAGTACGGTTCCATCGGCTGGAGCGTCGGCGCCACCCTCGGCTACTCGGTGCGCTTTCTGCCGCATCCTGCGCCTGAACATCTTTGAGGTGCATACTGCCCCTTGTGACCCCCACAGCAGCAGCAAACCCGCGGCAGTTTTACAAGCACCTGCATGACTTTCATCACCCCGACCTCGTTGCTGCACACGACCCTCTACGAAAGTGAGACGGAACGCCTGCCGATGCCATAGCGCGGCATGGCCCCTGAACGGCGATCCTGTGGGCACTGATGTGTGCTTGCTGGGCGGGCAAATACGTCGACTTTGATCATGCGATTGTTGGGTCCCACAGATCGGCATGGCGCTCAATGGCAAGCGGGCGATGCGCGTTCAACACATGACCATTTCAAGTCGCTGAAAGATGTAATCAATTGCAAAGGCGCATCGTCGTGTCGCGCAGATCGGCATGGCGCTCAATGGCAAGCGGGTCATCGCGTCCATCGGCGACGGCAGCTTCCAGGTCACCGCCCAGGTGCGCCACTGGAAACCCCATTTCCCCTCTCTTGCTTCCCGATACGCCACCGCGAGTCCAGGGAGTCGCTTTGACAAATACTGGGCATGCGTCGCCATGCCGCAATATTTGATGTCGACTCGCACATCGTGCAAAGTGACTTCCTGGGTTCACTCGTGTCCTGCTTGTTGCACTGCAGGACATCGCAACGATGATGCGCGAAGGTGCGAGATGCTGCACACCCGGCATGAAGGCCGCTCCTCTTTAACCACAGAGTTCTAACATAGAGCGTCACCGCGCTCCTGCACGTGCCAGGGCTGAGGTGTCCAAAGCCAAAGCCAAAAGTGCGATTGCTTCAAGATTCAAGTGCAGGCGCCAACCCTATCATATTCCTGATCAACAACGGCGGATACACCATCGAGGTGGAAATCCACGACGGCCCCTACAACGTCATCCACAACTGGTGGGTGTCCTTCCTTCGAAGCAAGCTTTGTGTTTGCTTTCAATCTGCAACGGTCCACACCACGTCATCCACACCTAGTGGGTGTCGAACTGATTGCCATACAGAACCGCATCGCCCGCAGTGCGCTTCCTTGTTCACGCAGGTTCCTGTCTCTGAGCTGGGGTTGTCAAGGCCTGGTCTTGTCACTCTACGCTGATATTGTTCACAACGTCCTTTGACTGTTACCCTTAGGTGAATGTTGCTATGGCAGGGACTATGTGGCGCTGGTGAAGGCCATCGACAATGGACTGGACAAGTCCTGGTCCACGCGGGTGCGCCGCTGCTACATTCAATACAGTCAGATTCAGTACAGTCAAATGCAATTTGCTTTTACAATCAATAAATACAAAAGTCCCTGATTCGTACCCCCTAAAGCTGGCCGCCTGCGATGCGGTGTAACATTCGCTGCAAGCGGGGACGTGGTGAACTGCTGTACATTGCATTTCCGACAGCATGCACAACACGGAAATGGCTGAAAGTTTGAAATGGTTCTATTCGTTTTCAGTGCAAGACGGAGTCGGAGCTCATCGCCGCCATCGAGACCGCGACGATGGAGAAGGCCGACAAGTGAGTCGCTGCGCCTTGTGTACCATGTCGAAATTGCATTATGTCATGCTGGCCGTGTTGCACGCAGTGCGGAAGAACTTTTACTACTTCCGCACACGGCTGCTCTCGACAGCCGGCCCACTGAGGGACTGCACACTGGTTTGGTGCCGCTGCTGTTTGGGAGATCGTGTGCGACTTCACAGGCGCATGACGCAAACGATTTCCTGTCGCAGGATGTGCTTCATCGAGGTCATCACCGACAAGGACGACTGCAGGTGAGCGCAGGCCCCCACAGCCCCATATTCGCTCGCTTGCCTATACCAAACGGGGGT
>JAABUM010001548.1_pt1 | contig 34086 bp, 24 predicted proteins | sample 5559161 | NCBI WGS metagenome assembly JAABUM01 (sample SAMN10711868, study PRJNA513369) | rock metagenome | isolation source: Antarctica rocks | place: Antarctica: Victoria Land, Siegfried Peak nord
CGCGTGCGGGGACCCCATCCCCGACCGCTAACGCCCCAGTGGCGCCCTAGCCCCCGCTCCGACCCTGCGGACGCCCCTGTCTTCTGCTATCTCCAAATGTCTTGCGCCGCTTGACCAGTTGTAGGGCGCGGTGGGCTGGCGACGGCTCTTGCACGGGGATTGGCAGCGTGGTAGCATAGAGGTTCTCTGTGCCCGCCAAAAGGGCGTGGCGATACATGGCACGGGGTTATAGCATTGGACACACAAGCGTGGCTGGGGCTACGCGGGGAGCGATAAGTGGAGTCGGTCGACGAGATCGATGAGGAACAGGCGCACGCGGTACTGAACCTGAAGCCAGGGGCAACCCCGCTTGAGATCAAGCGCGCATATCGCCTACAGGCGCGCCAGACCCACCCCGACGCTCACCCCAACGATCCAGAGGCGGCGGCGCGGTTCAAGCGGGTCAACATGGCCTATAACGTGCTCACCGGCGGTCATGCGGTAGCCCGCCACCGGTTGCGTAAACCACGCCGCCGGCCCGCGTCGGGCCTGAGTGAGGCGCGCCGCGCCGACGATCTCGCCCGCACCACAAACGTGGCGATGCTGCGCCGGGCAGCGACCATGCCTAGCGTGCTGTTCGCGGCGGCCATTGCACGCAATCCGCACACGCCCATTGACCTGCTGGAGAAGATGTCCACTTTAGGACACTGGACGATTGACCTGGCTATCGCCGGCCGTCTGGACGCGCCTGAGGACCTATTAATGGGTTTGGGCCAAACACACGACCACGCCGTGGCTCTGGCTTTGGCCCGCAACCCCAGCACCCCACCCGCCGTGCTGGATACGCTGGCAGTGCGCGCCCGCTGGCCTGATGTCCGCCGTGGCCTTGCCCAGCACCAGGCCTGCCCACCGGCGACCCTGGCGCTGCTGGCCCGCACCAGCCACGTGGATACGCTGCTGGCCGTGCTTAACCACGCTGATTGCCCTGTTGAGCTGCGCGAGGGCCTGACCAGGCATCGCGCCTCAGCGGTGGCTAGCGCGGCGCGCTCCGCCCTGGCTCGCGAAGGCTACGCCAGCGGATAGGGGATCACCTACTTTGTGGTCTCCACTCTCTTCCACATCGCTGAGAGGGGCAGACGAGCGATCCTGACTCGCCACAGGATGAGCAGCCAGACGTGCAAGCGGGCGGCGAACAGCAGAATCGTCCAGGCCCGTTCACGGGCTGTGCGCGGATAGCTCCAGGCCCGCGCCGTACCCGTCTTGACCTCCTCCCCGAAAGAGCGCCCGCCGACGCCGCGCCGCTCGGCGGTAGGCCGGCGTGGCGCTAGGGCAACGGAGATAGTGTGCTTTTGAGCGTAGCCGCCAGCGCTGCGGACCTTCTGGCGCAGCCAATCATGGTAAGTCGAGGGGTATTTGACGAACACGAGAGCCGTGGGGGCATAGCGGATGCGCCCGCCGCGCTCCCACACCATACGAGAGATCAGCCCATCCTCGGCCAGGGCGTCTTCGGGCAAAGGGGAGAGCAAGGGGCGTCGCACGGCATAAAGATAACCGGAACACTCCAGGTAAGCGCCAGACTGGTCACGCTCCACGCGCCGCGCGTGCGCCCCCGCCTCGGTAAGCAGGTGTGCCCAGTAGCCAAACAGCGTGGCGCGGCTATCCAGGGGCAGGGGGTGGCCGGTGACCGCGCCCACGGTGGGGTCGCCAAAAGGCCCAAGCAGTTGATCTAGCGCGCCAGGCCCGACGGTCACATCGCCATCAGTCAACACCACCAGGTCGTGCCGCGCGGCGGCGATGGCCAGATTGAGCGCGGCGGGTTTACCCCGCCCCTCATCGCGCAGCAACCGCACGGGGGCGCCAACGCCTTCTCCCAGGGCCGCTCGCGCCAGCACGGCGTGGGCAGTGTCATCATCAGGGCAGACAACGACCACCTCATCGTCCTGGGCGAGCTGAGGCAGCAGCGCATCAAGGGCCGCGCCGATGGTGCGCTGCTCATGGGCCGTGGTCACGATCAGCGAAACGGGGGGGCGACGCTCCATCAGAGAACCCAGCGGTGGCGCGGGCAAGCGGCGAACGGAACCATGCTCATGCCTCGGCCAGCAAGCGCTCCAGAAAGGCTTTGCCTGCTTGAATATCAGCAATCTGCTGGTCGCCGCTGATCTCGCGCTCGATGGTCAGGGCGCCGGCGTAGCCAAGGGTACGCAACCGGGCTAGCAGGGCAGGGAAGTTGACCCGGCCCTGGCCAAGTGGCTTCTCCTGGCCCAACTCTCGCCCATTCGTGGGGTACTCGCCGTCCTTGGCATGGACACCCCGCACATAGGGACCAAAGACATCAAGGGCGTCAACGGGGTTGCCCTTACCGTAGAGCAGCAGGTTGGCTGGATCGAGGTTGATGCCCAGATTATCCAACCCAATGTCCTGAATGGTCCGCAGCAGGGTAATCGGCGTCTCCTGGCCTGTCTCGAACCAGAACTGCTGCCCATTGGTCTGACAGTGGGCAGCCAGATCGCGCAGCACGGCCACGACTGGGGCATACTGAGCGTCATCGGGGTTCTCGGGGATAAAACCAACATGCGTGGTGATGCTGGGCAGCCCCACCCAGCAGGCAAAATCAGAGCCATGCTTCAGAGCCTCTAGCCGCTGAGTGCGGGTTCCCGGCGGCACAAGACCGATGGACCGTGGACCATCAATAAAGTTCCACACATAGGCGCCAGGGGCGCCCGCCCACAATGTGGTGATCTCCACCCCCGCCGCATCGGCGGACTGGCGAAGCTCACGCGCGGCCTCCTGGGTCATTCGCGCCGTGTTCCAGCACCCCACCTGGCACGTGGCAAAGCCCAGCTCTCGCACGTGAGCCATCACGCGCGGCCCATCTTCAAGGGACACAAAGACGCCCAGTTGCATGACCACCACGACCACCCCCTTTATCGTTACCACCCCGGCTGGTCACTGTCGTGACCGGTATTTAGCGTAGAAGCGCGCCCGTTCCCGTATGTAGGTAGCCATCAGCGCCCCTACCCGCGGCCAGAATACAGCAGCTTCAGAGGTGGCCCGCGCCCGGTTGAGACAACGCGCGGCAAGGCGCGCGAACGGTTCGCTGGGCTGGTCACCTCGCATCGCGGCAACCGCGGCCATTGGAGAGGCTACCCGAGGTCCAGGGCCTGCAGACTGTGAATGTGCTCAATCTCCAGCACGGACCGCTGAAGGTCGGGAGTAAGCGGCTCGTCCAGGGCCAGCAGCATAATCGCCTCGCCGCGCACAGCGGCGCGGCCCACATGCATGGCGCTGATGTTGATGTTTGCCTGACCGAGCAGCGACCCGATGCGGCCGATCATGCCGGGCTGATCGTGGTGGTGGATCACCGCCAGATGGCCCATGGGCACCACATCAATCCAGTAGCCGTCCACGAAGACGACGTGAGGTTGATCCTCCAGGACGGTGCCATAGACGGTGTGCTTTTCACCGCGCCCTTCCACACTCACCGTGAGCAGGCTGGAGTAGCGCTCAGGGCGCAAGCCGTGGAGCTCGCTGACCCGTAGGCCGCGCCGCTCGGCGATCAGCATGGCGTTGACCATATTGACCCGCTCCTCGGTGACTCGCTCCAACAGCCCTTTCAGCACGCTGGCCCGCACCGCCGAGGGGTCGCGCTCGGAGAGGCCGCCAGCGTAGCCGATCTCCACGCGCTCGAACCCCAATGTGGTCATCTGGGCGACGAAGCGGCCCAGCGTTTCAGCCAGACCAACCCAGGGGCGCAGGGCCTCCAGCTCGTCGGCGGGCAGAGCAGGCAGGTTGACCGCGTTGGCCACGGGCTGATCACGCAGGGCGGCGACCACCTGGTGGGCCACCTCGACCGCCACATTGTACTGTGCCTGCACCGTCGAAGCGCCCAGGTGGGGTGTCAGCACCAGCTTAGGATGCTCCAGCAGCCGCGTGCTGGTGGGTGGTTCCTGGCTGTATACATCAAGGGCGGCCCGGGCCAACAGGCCCTCGTCAAGGGCAGCCAGCAGATCGTCCTCAATGACGATGCCGCCGCGGGCACAGTTGACCAGAATGGCCGTGCGCTTCATCAGGCGGAACTGGTCCAGACCTAGCATGCCCTTGGTGCTGGGCAATAACGGGGCATGGACACTGATAAAATCGCTCTGGCGCAGTAGATCGTCCAGGGAGACCATGGCCACGCTGGAACGGGCCGCCTCTTCAGCCGAGGCATAGGGGTCAAAAGCAACCACGCGCATCTCCAGACCCTGGGCGCGCCTGGCCAGGGCATGGCCGATCTTACCGTAGCCGACGATGCCCAGCACGGCTCCACTCAACTCCACACCCATAAAGCGCGGACGTTCCCACTTGCCGGCGCGCATCGAACGATCAGCGGGGGGGATGTTGCGCGCGGTGGAGAGCAGCAAAGCCAGAGCGTGCTCGGCCGCCGCGATGACGTTGCCGCTCGGCGCATTGAGCACGATAATGCCCCGCTGGGTCGCCGCGGGCACATCAATGGTGTCCACACCCACGCCAGCACGGCCCACCACACGCAGCTTCTTGCCCTTCTCCAGCAGGTCAGCGGTCACCTTGGTAGCGCTGCGCACCACCAGGGCATCATAGTCGCCGATAATCTCACCCAGTTCGTCCGCCGACAGCCCCGTACGCACATCCACGGTAGCGTGCTCTTGCAGATGGCTCAGGCCCTCCTCCGCGATAGTCTCAGGTACTAAGATACGCATTCTAGCTCCTCAGATCCTCAGCAAGGCAGCCGCCAGGTTCATCCAGGACGACGGCTGCTTTCTCAGTGTACGGCGCCGCGCCGCCCCACTCCACCAGGCAACGCCAGCTATCGGTCAGTAGGTGCGGGCCACGGCGTCGTCGGCTAGCTCAAGCAGCGCCTGGCGGGCCGGCGAGGCAGGAAAGCCAGACAGATAACTCTTGGCCTCGGCCACAAAAGCCCGCGCCCTGCCGCGCGCCTCATCCAGGGCCGGCGAGGCGCCCAGCAGGGCCAGCGCGTCATCTACCCGCTCCTCACCGGTGATAACGGCGCGCCGGGGGTCGCCGGGGGGAAGATCACGCAGGTAGAAGATAACCGGTAGAGTCACCGTGCCTTGGCGCAGGTCGCTGCCCGCTGGCTTGCCAATCGTCCGCTCATCTCCCGTTATGTCGAGCACATCGTCAACAATCTGGAAGGCCATGCCCAGGGCCACGGCGTAGGCGCGCAAGGCAGCCACCTGCTCGGGGGAGGCGTGGCAGAGCACGGCGGCGCCTTCGGTACATAGGGCAAGCAGGCTGGCCGTCTTGTTGCGGATCTTCCGATAGTAGAGCGTTTCATCCTGATCCCAGGCGAAGGAGCTGCTCAACTGCAGCAGCTCGCCACGGCAAAGGTCCTTGATCGTCTCAGCCAGCAGCCGCATCGCCCGCAGTTCGCCCAAGCTAGCGGCCATGAAGGCGGACTGGGCAAACAGGTAATCGCCCACCAGGATGGCCACATTGCCGCTCCAGCCTGCATTGACTGTCACGGCGCCACGGCGGGTAGCCGCGTGGTCTAGTGTATCATCGTGGACCAGGGAAGCCGTATGGACGATCTGCACGGTGGCGCCCCAATCAATCAGATGGTCGTCTAGCGGCCCACCAACGTCGGTGAGTAGCTGACCAACCAGGAGCACCAGCGTGGGCCGGATCTCCTTGCCTGCTCGGGAGAACAGGTGGCGGATCGTCTCAACGAGCAGCTCGTTGTCCTCCTTGCCTACATCTTGCAGAACCTGGCGCACACGCTGAAGATCCTCCGCGACGAGCGACTCTCTTGTAACCAACCCTACCACCTCCTTTCTCTCACAGTCTCTAGCGCGAGACACGGCGTCTCGCATAACCCCATGCCTACCAGCCGAATAGGGCGCGCGCGTTGGCGGCGACCTGCCGTGCTAGCTCAGCAACGTCGCACTGGCGCGCCTCGGCCAACACACGCAGCGTCTGGGCAACATAGGCCGGCTCGTTACGCTTGCCGCGCCAGGGGTGCGGCGGCAGAAATGGCGCGTCGGTCTCGGTCAGTAGGCGGTCAGCGGGCAGGCCAGCGGCAATGCCACGTAGGCCCTGGGCGCTACGATAGGTCAGGTTGCCCGCGAATGAGAGGTACAAACCCAGCTCCAGGGCCGCGTCGGCCAGCGCCTGATCGGCGGAGAAGCAGTGCAGCACGCCGCGCACACCGCGAGGGGCCGCCCGCAAGGCGCGCAGGACCGCGTCATCGGCCTGGCGGTTGTGGATGACCACGGGAAGGTCCAACTCAGCGCCCAAGACTAGATGTCGGCGGAAGGACTCCTCCTGCACAGGGGCGGGCACGCGGTCCCGATAGAAATCGAGCCCCGTCTCCCCGATAGCCCGCACCGGCCCACCGGCCGTAGCGCTGTTCTGACGAGCCAGATCTTCCACGGCTTTAAAAGCATGCTCGTGGTCGCCGCAGCTGTTGGGGTGCAAGCCGACGGCGGCATAGACGCCAGGATTGCGCCGCGCGAGGTCCACCGAGGCAGCGCTAGAGGCCTGATCAACGCCCACGGCAAGCAGGCGATCCAGGCCAGCGGCCCTGGCCCGTTCAAGCACGGCGTTCAGGTCCTCCACGAAGTCGGGCCAGGCCAGATGCGCATGCGTATCTACCAGGGCGAGGCGCCTCGTGGCCGGCGTTGAACTCGGGCCATCAGGGTCCGTGGCGGCCAGTGTGGGGTCTTCAGGTCGTGTATCTAGCACCGATGTTGTGTTGTTCCTCCCACTACTCGCGGCCCACCGTACCGCCGGGTCACTGCCGCTGATTGCCTGGCCGTCGCCAACCACAACGCTTTATTATACCTGGCTCCGGTGTCACGTGGCTTGGCCTCACAGGACCACGCCTTCTGGGAGAGTAGGTTTAGGACATGGTGTCCAACCGCACAGGACGCGGTAGGACCACGCCTTCTAGGAGAGTACCCCAGGGCGTGCTACAATCTCTCTACATAGCTTGGGGGCCAGGGCTAACTTACGGAGGGCACAGGCAAGGTGAAACCGGTTCAACGACGCATCATTACGGCCCACAGCTCGCGGACGCGTAAAGCCAACATCGGGCTACGCCTGACCCTCGCTGGCGTCACGCTACTGGCCCTGTTCGCGGCGCTCCTGCTGGGGATCGTGGCCTCGGCCATGGGCGCTGGCGCGGTCGGCGTGAACACCTATTATCAACAGCTGGTGCCCCAACACATAGACACAATCGTGGCCCTGGAGAACCAGAAGGTGGGCCAAACGATCTTCCTGGACCGTACAGGCCAACACAAACTGGCCGTGCTCTACGACTCCAATCGCGGGGTGAGCAAGCCAGTCAAGCTTAACCAGATCTCACAGTGGCTGCAGCTGGCCACAATTGATATTGAGGACGCCTCGTTCTACGACAACCCCGGCTTTGACCCGCGCGGTATCAGCCGGGCGCTCTATGAGGACCTGCTGCACAGAGGGGCGGTGCAGGGTGGTAGCTCGATCACCCAGCAGCTGGTCAAGAACTCGGTGCTCTCCTCCGATTCTAACTATCAGCGCAAGTTCAACGAGTTGCTGATCGCCTATGGCCTGACTCAGAAATACAGCGGCCACGATGGCAAGAAAAAGATCCTGGAGATGTACCTGAACTCAATTGCCTACGGCAACCAGTGCAAGGGCATTGAGGCCGCCGCGCAATTCTATTTCCATAGAGCCGCCGCCACCCTGGACCTGGCCCAAGCCTCAATGCTGGCCGGTATCCCTAACGGCCCCAGCCTGTATGAGCCGGTGTACCACCGCGATGCGGCGCTGCAGCGCCAGAAGTTGGTCCTGGACCGCATGGTCCACCAGCGCCATATCACCGCTGATCAGGAGCAACAAGCTATTGATGAGTCGCAGCGCTTCGCCGCGTTCCCACCGCGTACGTTTCGCCACGACTGGTATGTGGCGCCACACTGGGTGGACTATGTGAAAACAAACCTGATCAACGACCTACCTGGCCATGAGGATCAGCTATACAGCGGCCTCACCGTGACCACGACACTGAACTACAATCAGTTTGTCACGGCCACAAATCTGGTCAGGCAGCAGACGGATCAGCTGACCGCTTATGGCCACAACGCCCACGACGGGGCGGTGGTGGCGATTAACCCGCGCACGCGAGAGATCCTGTGCATGGTAGGCAGCGCCAACTGGGCAGACGCATCGCGGGCGGGGGCGGGCCAGTACAATATGGCTATCCATCCGCGGCAGCCTGGTTCGTCGTTCAAGCCCTTCACCTATGTGACTGCCTTCGAGCAGGGAGCCTTCCCGGCCCAGGTCGTGATGGACAAGCACGTGGTCTACCCCGACGGCGCTAAACCCTATGAGCCGGACAACTACGACAAGAAATATCACGGCGGCGTAACGCTGCGCTTTGCCCTGGCCAACTCACTGAACATACCCGCCGTTGAACTGCTCAACAAGGTGGGGGTCAACGCTCTGCTGAAGACGGTGGCCGACTTCGGCATGCCCGGGTTGCTGGACGAGCAGCGGCTCCACCACCGCTTCGGCCTGTCGTTGGTGTTGGGCAGCGCCGAGGTGCCCTTGCTGGACATGACAAATGGCTACGGCGTCTTCGCTGATGGCGGGGTGTACGCCAAGCCCAAGTACGTGCTCAAGATCACCGACGCCAACGGCCAACCGGTCACCCTGCTGCATCAGGAGCAGCCACGGCGGGTTCTAGCGGCGCAGTACGCCTACCAGATCACCAGCATCCTCAGCGACAACTACGCGCGCGCCTACGAGTTTGGGACGCAGACCGCCGCGGCCAGCCCACTGGTGCTGCAGGATCGGCCAGCAGCAGTGAAGACGGGCACCACAAACAGCTTTAAGGACAACCTGACCATCGGCTACACCCCCAGCCTGGTCACCGGCGTCTGGGTGGGCAACGCGGACAACACAGACATGAATAACGTGATCGGCATTGATGGGGCCGGACCGATCTGGCAAACCTTTATGACCTCTGCCCTGGCCAGCACGCCAGTGGAGGGGTTCCAGGCCCCACCAGGCATGATCACCACCACGGTGTCGGGCCGCAATGGGCTGCTGGCGACAAACTACACCGGCTGGCGAATCCGTGATGTGTTCGCCCCCGGCCAGGTACCCCACTACTTCGACAACGGTTACTCTGATGGCACGCTCTACAACATCATGGGCGAGATGAGCCTGCACGGCTCTCTTGTGCCCACCTACGACGAACTGGCCGGGCAGGCTCCGGCCAGTACGACGCCGGTGACCAGCGGCGGCCAGCCCAACGGTCAGCCGGGCACCGCGCCCCAGCCGGGTCAGGCCGCGCCAGGCGCGACCTTCCACTCGGCCACAAACCAGGGCAACCTGTGTAACGGGCGCTTCTACCATTGGTCTTACGACGCGAACGGCGGCTACACGATCACCTGCCAGTAGGCATAGGGGCTGGCTAGCCACAGGAGAGACGAGGCGCGATGATCGAGTGCATTGACCTGAGCAAGAGCTTTAGCGGCAAGCAGGCTGTGCGCTCCATCTCGCTCTCCGTGGCCGCCGGCCAGGTGTTTGGCTTCCTGGGTCCCAACGGCGCGGGCAAGACGACCACGATCCAGATGATGGTGGGCCTGCTGCGCCCGGATAGCGGGACGATCCGCATTGGGGGCCATGATATCGTGCGGGAGCCGATCGAGACAAAGCGCCGCCTGGCCTTTGTGCCGGACACGCCGCACGTCTATGAGAAGTTGAGCGGCCGCGAGTACCTGGAGTTCCGCTGCCAGATGTACAGCGTGCCGTCCGCCGTGCGCCGCCCGCGCATCGAGACCCTGCTGGAGCGCTTTGGGCTAGGGCCTGACCAGCACCAGTTGATCGGCAGCTACTCCCACGGTATGCGCCAGAAAGCGGCTCTGGCCGGCGCCCTGGTCCATGAACCGGACTACCTGTTCCTCGACGAGCCACACGTGGGCCTGGACCCCCGCACGGCACGCACGCTGCGTGATGTGCTCAACGAACTCGCCGAGGCGGGCCGGACGGTTTTTCTATCCACGCACATCTTGCAGATCGCCCAGAGCATCTGCCATACCGTGGCAATCATTGATCACGGGGAGATCGTGGCCCAGGGGTCTATGGCCGACCTGCAAGGACGATCAGCCCACGGCAACCGCTCCCTGGAAGATATCTTTATCGAACTGACCGAGTCGGCCTCCAACGATGCGGCCGTCAGCAGCTAGCTAATCGGCCCGTTGCGGCCCGGGGCCAACGCGGTAGCCAGCCGGGGCGAGCTACCAGGGCCGCTCCCTAGAGATGAGGCATACAGTGTCCGGGTTCCTCCCTTCTTCTCGTGTGTTTCCACGTAGGCTGGCTCTTCTTGTACTCATCGGCGCCCTGCTGCCCCTATCCAGCGGCGCGGAGCCACGAGCCTCGGCTACCACGCGGGTGGTCCGCGACACGGCGATCTATCTACGCGCGGCCACTCTGCGCCCCCAGGCCGGCAGTTTCCAGCCAGCGGCTCTGTCCGCCAGCGTGCCAGCCTCGGGCCACGCCTGGTTCCTGGTGCAGCTAACCAGCCAGCTCACGCCGGCGTGGCGGCGACAGCTTGGCGCGCTGGGCATCCTGGGCGGCTATATCCCGGTCAACACGCTGATGATCGGGCTGGAGCAGCGGCGGGTAGATCAGGTGGCCCGGCTACACTTTGTGCGCTGGATGGGGCCGCTGACGCCGCGCTACCGCATGGCTCCAGCGCTGTGGGCGGCCACGGCCCGCCTGGCGGCGCGGCTGGCCGGCCAGCGCACGGAGCTGCTGGCCCACGGCTTCGCCGGCCTGGTGCTGACCGCCGCGGCGGTGCGCGGCCCTGGCGTGGAGGTGCTGGCGCGCTCCCCCAGTCGGCTGGTCGGCGACATCCTGCGGATCCGGGTGCGCTGGGATCGCGTACGGGCATTGGCGGCCACAACGGATATAGCCTGGATTGAGCCACGTGGCCGGTTCCGCCAGCAGAGCGATGTGGTGCGCCGCCTGGTAGGGGTGGACCGCGCCTGGTCGGCGTTCGGCCTATATGGGGCTGGTCAGATCGTGGCTATCGCCGATACAGGGCTCGATACCGGTGTGACCACGACGCTGGGCCTTGATGTCGCCGGCCGCCTGGTGGGGGTGCAGACATTGGGCCGCCCCGGGCAATGGAACGACCCAGAGGGGCATGGCACCCATGTCGCGGGCATCCTGGCCGGCTCAGGGGCGCTGTCAGGGGCCAACCCTGCTACCCACGCCTATTCAGGCACGCTGGCTGGCGTGGCCCCCGAGGCCAGCCTATATGTGCAGTCTATCCTTGACCCGAGTGGCACGATCAATGGTATCCCGGACAACCTGGGCGACCTGTATGGTCCGGCCTACCAGGCGGGAGCACGCATCCACAACGATAGCTGGGGCAATATCCCCGCTGATCCGGCCAACCGGCCAGCCTATGGGGCCTACGATGCGGCGGCCCAGCAGACGGACGCCTTTGTATGGGCGCACCCCGACATGCTGATCGTGCTGGCGGCGGGCAATGACGGCGTGGACCTGCATCCCGCCGACGGCGTGGTGGACCTTGGCTCGATCAATACGCCAGCCCTGGCCAAGGACGTGATCGCGGTAGGCGGGTCGGAGAACGACCGCCCACCCCACACCGGCCAGGGTGGCCTGACCGACGACACCTGGAACAAGCCGCTCTTTGTCAACTCAGACAACGTGCCGATCACTTTTACGCAGGAGCCCATCGCCTCCTCCTACATCTCGGGCAACCCCGAGGGCATGATCCCGGTCAGCTCCCGGGGGCCAACCGCCGACGGTCGGATCAAGCCGGACCTCACCGCTCCCAGCTCTAACGTGGCCACGGTGCGCTCGGTAGAGGAACCGGCAGGCGGCAGCTGGGGCGCCGTGCCAGGCCGGCCTGGCTATGTCTACGATGGGGGCACCAGCATGGCCGCCCCCGTCGTCTCCGGGGCGGCAGCCCTGCTGCGCGAGTATCTGGGGCGGGTTAACCCCGGCGCCCCGCCTAGCGCGGCGCTGCTCAAGGCGCTGCTACTGAACAGTGCCCACGACATGCAGCCCGGCCAGTATGGCACAGGCCCTAAACAGGAGATGGGCGCGCGACCAAACAACGTGGAGGGCTGGGGACGGGTTGACCTGGGGGCTATCGTGGCCCCCCGCGCGCCCACAAACGTGGGCTGGGCCGAGGAGCGCACGGGGCTGACCACGGCCCAGAGCACGACCTACTCGGTGACCATCACGGACACCAGCGTGCCCCTACGGGTGACCCTGGCCTGGAGCGACTACCCCGGCGCACTGACCGCCGCGCGTGAACTGGTTAACGACCTTGATCTGACGGTGAGCGGCCCTGATGGGTCAGCGGCGATCAACGGTGGGCAGGGGGCCGACCACGCGAACACCGTTGAGACCGCCGACGTGCTGGCGCCACGGGCTGGCCTCTACACGGTGACGATCAGCGGCTACAACGTGCCGCAGGGGCCGCAGCCATACGCGCTGGCCCTCTCCTGTGGCTGCGGCGGGCTGCTAACCCGTGGGCCGACCGTGGTCGAGCCGCCAATCATGGCCACGGCCACGACTGGCCCTGTCCCTTTAGCCACAACTGGCCCGTTATCATCGGTAGCCACTCACCTTGGCGCATGGGATCGGGCCACGATGCGGCGTCGAGTGGCCGCCCGCCGGCTGCTGACCAGCGTGCAAGCATATCAGCAGGTGAACCGCCAGCGTATCGTGACGCGTATTACAATTCAGGGACAGGCAGGCGCCCCGGTGCAGGTACTGATTGACTTCGCTAGCGGCCTCCAGATCAGGGTACGCCAGGTTCTTGATCGGCACGGGTTTCTGCAGGTAGATGTGCCCCTACCTACTGGCACAAAGGAGCCCTCCACAGTCAGGAGCGTGCGCGTCATCGTGGGCAGCGGTAGTGCGGCGCGCACCTATAGGCCAACCGTGCGGTGACCGGTACACTGTACTGATACGTAGGGATAAAGGGACCAGCAGGCACGTAGGGATAAAGGGGCTAGCAGGCACGTAGGGATAAGCAGGATACACCCACATTGACGGTAGCCATGTAGTTGGCGCAACGAGACGCGGGAGGCCCATCGTGAAGAGCAAGCTCAGCAAGCGGATAACCACACTGGCGATCACCGGCGCATTGGTAGGTGTCACGACCGTCTCCCTCGTCCCGCGCGCTGTGTCGGCCTCCCCTGGTCAGCCGCCACCACTAAACCAGGGCGCGCATGGTGTGTTAGCCCCCTCCCTAAAAGGGCTACTGGCCACGCAGGCCGGCAGCAAAAACCCTGCCCTGGCCGTGATCGTGCGTCTGCGTGGCGTGGCGCCAGGCGCTAGCCGGTTCCACACACTGTCGCTGGCCCACGCGCCGCTGTTCCATGCCCTGGCCAGCGGCGGCGCTAGCGACATCACGCCGCTGCCCCTGATCAACTCGGTGGCCGTTAGCCTCCCTGCCGCGAGCATACAGACGCTGCTGGGCAACCCCGATGTGGCCGAGATCCTGCCTGATCGGCAAGTCCACATCCCCCAGTTGCCCGCCTTGGCCGAGATGAGGGCACAGTTCGCCGCCGCCCAGGCCGCGGGGACCACTCCCTACAACGGGCCGGTGGTGCGGGCGCCCCTATCTACCGAGCCTGAAGCGCTGTCACTCGTGCATGCCGACGCGGTACAGCAGGAAGGCTATGCCGGCCGGGGCGTGCGCGTGGCCGTGATTGACTCCGGCCTGGATATCACAAACCCCGACCTCAAAGGAGTCGTGGCCACCGACGCGCGGGGCCGGCCCCTGCGCGCCGACTTCACGGGCACCGATCTCACCGATACGGTAGGACACGGCACCGCTTGCGCCAGCATGATCGCCGCGCAGGGCACGCAGGTCTACACGGCGACCAACGCAACCCTGGCCCAGGTCTTTCCCACCCTTCATCAGTGGCAGACGGTGCGCGCCTATTCCCGCTTCACGGTGAAGGGCATGGCCCCTCAGGCCAAGATTATGTCAGCCAAGATCTTCGACGCGCGTGTGCTTGGCGGTGGTGGCCAGGAGTCGTGGATCGTACGGGCCATCCAGTGGGCCGTGCAGAACAAAGCCGATGTGATCAGCGAGTCGTTCGGCGCCCTGGCCCTGACCAGTTCGGGCTCGGACCCCATCTCACAGGCCGATCAGGCGGCGGTGCGCGCTGGCGTTATCGTGCTGGTGGCGGGGGGCAACTCAGGCCCCGGCACCACAACTATCAGCTCGCCCGCCGTGGCCCCAGGTGTGATTGCCGTGGGCGCCTCCACCAGCTATCGCCAGTTTGCCCAGACAGGGTTCCTGACCCAGTATGGCCAGTACCAGAGTGATAACATCGCCTACTTCACCTCACGTGGCCCCACGGCCGATGGGCGGCCCAGCCCCGATGTGTTCGCCCCTGGGGCCTTTGGATGGGCGCTGTTCCCCACCAACAAATCGGATGATGGGCCGACAAGCCCGCCCTATACTTATGGCACGTTCGGCGGCACCAGTCAGGCCACACCGGTGACTGCCGGCGTGGTGGCCCTGCTCTACGAGGCGTATATGCGTAGCCACGGCGGAGCGCGACCCTCGCCGGCCTATGTGAAGAACGTGCTGATGAGCACGGCCGACGATCTGGGCTACCCAGCCTTTGATCAAGGCGCCGGCCGGATCAACGCGCTACGCGCTGAGCACGCTATCACGGGGCAAGGTCCCTCGGTGAACATTTATCCCAACAGCATCGTGAGCAAGGGGTTGCCCGGCGCGCCGCTCTCCGCGTCGTTTACAGTGACCAACACGGGCTCGACCACGCAGCGGCTGACCCCCAGCGCAAGCATCAACGCGGTGGCCCATCACCTCACATGGAGCGGGCGCGTGCTGGCTGACCTGACCATGCCCCACTCATTCTGGGTGCCAGCAGGGATGGGCAAGCTGACCGCTTCAGTCAACTGGCGGCGCACCGATCAGATTGTGTTTGCCAACGGATCTACCAAAAAAGACGTCGTGCTGCGCATCGCCCTCTACGATCCGCTGGGCCGGCTGGTCAACTACGGCTACGGGGTGGGTAGCGGCTTTGCCACGACCTACGCGGCGCACCCGATACCTGGCAAGTGGGTGGCCGTGGTCTCACAGAGCGGGCGGCACGACCCAGCGAACAATAACCACTTCATCAACGAGCCCTATACAGCCGTCGCCGTGATGAGCACGGAGGCCCCTTTCGGGCGCATTGAGCCGGGGGCAGTGACGCTGGCCCCAGGCGCACGCCAGACATTTACGGTGCTGGGCTCACAGCCAGATAGCCCCAGCACGGATATGGCCACAATTCGGGTGCGCACAGGCAGCGGGCAGGTGGCTATTATCCCAATGGCCCGCACGGCGTGGGTGCCCTTCCTGGAGGATCAAGGCGGCTTCCACGGCGCGTTTACCGGTCCGGCCAGCGCCGGGTTGGACAGCGAACTAAAATTTTATTCGTTCGCCGTGCAGCCGGGGGCGAGCAACATCGCCGTCTCGCTGAAGTGGCCCGACCCTGGTTATGGCATCCTGGCGCTGCTTGTGGACCCCCATGGGGCCGTGGTCAACTTCCAGTTCAATGGCCAGCAGAATAGCTCGGACCCCAGTGCGCCCCTGGATCTGCGCCAAAACAGCCTGCAAGTGTACTGGGCCAACCCTGAGGCCGGGGCCTGGCAGATCGTGGTCAGTGACATCTACTTCAGCGGCACGCACGAGAGTGAGGGATTTAGAGGCGCTATTACGCTCAACCAGGGTCTTGTCGGTCCATCATTGGTGGCCCGCACGATCAAGCCAGACACCCAGGTGAACTTGAACATCCATGTGCGCAATCCCGGCGTTGTACCCGAACTCCTCTTCGGCTACGCTACCACAAACGACTATAACTGGATCCCCATCCAGTCGGCGGCGGGCCAGTTGGGCAATGGCAACCCGGTCATCACAAACACACAGGTCTTCACGTTCTCCACCGGCTTTGTGCCGCCGAGCACAAAGTCTATCGTGAGCTACGTCGCCTCAATCAGTCCTTCGGTCCCCGTGGACCTGGTGCTCTCGGCGTTCTTCGGCAGCGAGACACCTGGCGTTCCTGGACCGGTCAGCTTTGGCGGCAAAACCTATAACGGGTCCACGGCAGTGGTCAACGGGCGTGAGCTGCCTATCGGCTCATGGGACGGCCAGGTGACCCTGCAAAAGCCCAAGGATGAGCGGGTGACTACGACGATTGTGGGTCAAACGATGGCCTATACGTTGCAGCCGCACCCCTGGATTACCCTGCGCACCTCGCTCAACGGCAGTGTGCTCTCCGGGCGGCCCCTGACAGTTGACGCGGGTGGTAACGCCAATCTGGCGGTCACAATCAAGGTGCCCAAGGAGACGGCCGCCGGGACCTATACGGGGCATATCTTTGTCTACTCGTTGAACGGCGATAAACTGGGCGACGTGCCGGTGATCATTACAGTGCCCAGGGCAAGCCCAGACCCGGCACCCACGGCTGAGCCGAAGGTCAACGACGTGGTGAGCAGCGCCTACTTCCCGGAGGGGCAGACCAGCGCCGGCAGCACCCAGTCCATGGATGTGCTCAACACCACCGGCAACCCCGCCAACGGACTGCTCGTGCTGACGCAGGAGGGAGGACAGACTATTCAGACACCGTTCCGGGTCCCCCCCCACACGCATAGCTCCCTCAACGTGAACAGCATCGTGGGTGGAGACAAGTTCTTGTCCGCTCAGGTGCGTAGCGACGGGAATCTGGCCTTTGGGCGGGTTATCCTACGCCCGGATAAGACCGGCTCCTATAGCACGGGTACCCCAGCGCCCAGCGGTTCCTGGTACTTCGCCGATGGCTACACAGTAGAGACTTTCCACCAGTACATCGTACTGTTCAACCCCAGCTCCAGCCCCGTGCATGTGCGGCTGACCCTAGCGCCGGACGCCCCGGGGGGCCAGCGACGGGAGGTCCGTACCTACGATACAACGGTCGGCCCCATCGGGCGGCAGTCCATAGACATCAATGCGTTGATGCCGGGACGCGCCTTGAGCGTGGCCGTCAAAAGCGCGCGGCCCATTGTGGCCGAGCGGGTGCTCTACTTCGGCACGAATGGTCAGGGCCTGACCAGCCGCCTCGGCGCGACGGCCCCTAGCACCGACCTGTTCTTCGACGCGGGCAGCGCGCCAGCCAACGCTCAGTCGCACCTCAGTGTGTACAATCCCGGCGTTCGGCCAGCCACCCTGCAGATCGTCTATACCGACGCCAGCGGCGGCATGATCGGCTTCAAGAGCGATACGGTGCTGCCGGGGCGTCGCGTGGTCTACAACATCACGGGGCAGCTACGCGTCGGGGACGTGGCGGCGCTGCTACACAGCTCGCAGCCGGTGGTAGCCGAGAAGGTCACCTACTTCGGCGACTTCCGCGCGTCACGACTAGGCGCTGAGGATAGCTTTGGCACGGCCCAGGCCGCCAGGCAATGGACGTTCCCTGGCGGTACCAGCGGCCTCGGCTTTCAGGAGACTATAGCCCTGACCAACCGTACGGGCAGCGTGGCGCGTATCGTCGGCACGTGGTTTGACAACAAGGGCCACATGGTCAGCCATACCTTCACCGTGGCCGCCGGCGCGCGCGCCGTCGTGGATGTGAACAAGCTCAAGGGGGTGGCGCGCGGCGTGCATGGTTCGCAGTTCCAGTCGCTGAACGATGTGCCCTTCTTCGCCACGCAGCACATCCTCTATGCCGACGGCACCGCTGGCCTGGATTCGCCAGGGGTCACTCTGGCGGGCAGTGCGCCGGGGCTCAGGAACTAGCATAGCTCTGCTGACATGACCTAACCGACTGCTTACCCCTTGTGGCGCCCAGGTAGCCTGGGCGCCTGCAAGAGGTGGTACATGGTCGGCGCCGACACACTGTTATGGTGTGTCAATCGAGCTGTCGTGGCGACAGACTGGGGCTGAGGTTCAAGGACCAGCGACAGGCCCTTGAACCTCAGCACTCCCGATCCAGCGCTTTGCGCAGGCGCTGACGCAAGCGCTCCGGCGCTGCCTCATCACACAGGCAGCGATGCACCAACCGCTTGACGCTACCAGCGACAACAAAATGGTCGGCGCAGCCACCGCAAGCGTCAAGGTGGCGCTGTACCTCTATCACCTCAGCGGAGGTTAGCTCCCGGTCCAGATAAGGGTTCAGGCGGCGGGCCGCCTCCTGACAATCCATGCCCACAGTGCTCTCTCTACAAGGTTCGCCAGGGCTGTCGTCGCCCCTTTGGCGAACCGCGCTATGCCAGGTTTATTCTAGTATTCCGGGCGTGCCGCGTCAATACGGGCTGATCACGTCGCGTAACGCAGCAGCACAGGCTCCAGAAAGCGTTCACTGGCCCCCACATAGGCGTCCAGGGCCGCCACGATGTCTGGGCGCTCTCGGCCAAGCTGGCTGATCAGGAAGGTGACCAGGCGCTCCCCACCGGCGCGCACGATCTCGCGGGCCATGCCCGACCCCGGGCTCACATCAGGGGCACGATCAAACAGGGCGGTGATGCGCTGGCGCGCGGCGGTGGTAGAGATCGTGTTGAGCGCGTCCAGTTCACTCTGCAGAACAGCCTCCACCTGCCGGGCCAGAGGCGACATGGCCGTCTCCATAAGAGCGCGGGCCTGACGTAGCTCCCCCTGGGCCGCGCCTCCGGCGTTGTTGTTCACCTATGCTCTCCCCCGGCTCCATCACATTGTACTGGGAACAGTGTATCATGGGCAGGACCGACGCGGGCGCGGCTTGCACAAGCCTGCACGCCGTTCTACACTGGGGGAGGGCAGCGCGCCTTGTTTTCTACAGCCACGATAGGGCGGCCCACCACTGCATGACCAGGCATGGTGGGTGAGACCACGACCGCGTCGTCGCGCGTGTGCTCAGAGGTCCCCTGGGGTGTTACCCCAAGCGCCCAAGCGCGGAGGACACGCTAGCCGCGCGCCCCGGACAACAGCGTGCCCCGGACAACAGCAAGGGTGATTTTCTGGCACAATTGACGGGGAGGAGAGGGATAGTGAGCGCGACCAGGACAGAGCAGGACATCCGTAGCCAGCCCCAATGTTGGGCGGCGGCGCTGGCCCTAGCCGACAGCGCGGCCGCCCGCATCGCCCCGTTCTTCACCGGACCACTGGATGCGGTGGGCTGCGGCACGTCTTACTATATTGCGCTGGCCGCGTCGGCATACTATGAGCAGGCCACGGGGCATCAGGCCCAGGCCTATCCTGCGTCGGAATATCACCCACGTCCTGGGCGGAACGCCGTGGTAATCAGCCGCAGCGGCACGACGACGGAGGTTTTGGACACTCTGCACGCCTTGAAGGCGGCCGGGTCGCCCTCACTGGTGCTGACCTGCGTGGCCAACAGCCCCGCCGTCAGGCTGGCTACCGAGGCGCTCATCCTGGACTTCGCCGACGAAGTGAGCGTGGTGCAGACGCGCTCCGCCACGTCTAACCTGCTGCTGCTGCGCGCTGCTATCGAGCGCCATGCTGGCCAGAGCACGGGTTTGGCTGATCTGCCCGGGCGCCTCGACGCCGCGCTACCTTCCTACACCCCTGAGGAAGCTACGCGCTTCAGCCATTTTGTGTATCTAGGCAGCGGCTGGACCTACGGTGTAGCCTGCGAGGCAGCGCTCAAGATGAAAGAGGCCAGCCTCTCCGTCACCGAGGCTTATCACACAATGGAGTACCGCCATGGGCCAATTGCTCTGGCCGGCCCACATAGCCTGGTGACCATCCTGGGGGCCGACGAACGCTCGGCCCGCATGGCCGAGGATGCGCGGGCCACGGGGGCCACTGTCCGCCTGGTGGCGGACGACGCGCTGTTGGGTCTGGCGTTGGTGCAGCTAGAGGCGGTGGCTATCGCCGCGCACAAGGGCATCAACCCCGACGAGCCACGCAACCTGACCCGCAGCATCGTGCTGAGGCCGGAGGCGTGAGGACCCGCGGCAGGGCGCATAAACTATGACAGGGCAGCCGAACCGCCCAGTAGGCGTATTGGGCGTAGACATCGGGGGCACAAAGGTAGCGGTGGCCGCCGCCGACCGGGAGGGCCACCTACTGAGCCGGGCCACCCGAGCCACCACGGCCGGCGACGGCGCCGAGGCGGCGCTGGGCCGCATCTTCGAGGCCATTGACGCGGCGTGCGCCGAGGCGGGCATAGCGCGGCCAGAGGCGCTGGGGGTGGGCGCCCCTGGCATCAGCGTGCTGGGCGGACCAAACCTGCTGTGCCCCAACATCCCTGGTTGGGCTGAACTGGATCTGTTTAGCCGGTTCGACGCCCGCTACGGCTGCCCTCTGGCTATCCGCAACGATATCAAGACGGCGGCGCTGGGTGAGGGTTGGCGTGGCGCGGCTCAGAGCGCCCGTAGCTGGATCTATGTGGGTATAGGCACCGGCATCGCGGCGGGCATCGTGGTGGATGGCCAGCTATGGGAGGGCGCGCACGGCGCGGCCGGCGAGATCGGCTACTGGACGCCCTCAATGCAGCGTTCCGCCGATGCGCTGCGCGCGGGTCAACCCCTGCCCAGCTACAGCGGCGGCCACTGCCCCCTGGAGGAGATCGTGGCCGGCCGCGCCGTGGGTGAGCGGGCGACAGCGTTAGTGGCCGCCGGCGGGGCGCCCTTGCTGCGCCAGATAGGGGCCTCTGACGGCACGGTGACCGCTCACATGCTGTTCGAGGCGGCAGCGGCGGGGGACGCCGCTGCCCGTGATCTGACCGACGATGTGGCCTACCTATTGGGCGTCGCGCTGGCCCACCTGGTGATTGTGACGGACCCTGAGTTGCTGGTGATCGGCGGCGGCCTATCTGGCGCCGGCGCACCCCTGCTCGGTCCAATTGAGCGAGCAATGGCCGAGTTGACGCCGTTCCCGCCCCGGGTGATCTTCTCCACACTGGGCGGTGACTCCGGGCTGTACGGCGCCGTGCGGTTAGCCCTGGACCTCTGGCCCAATGGATAGCAGGATGCCTGACCACGTGAGGCCACCCATGCCGGAGCATAACGCTCCACCAGGCCGGCCAGCCATGAACGCCGGGTACAGAGCGGGCCTGCGGGCCATGATTCTGGCCCTGCTGCTGACCGTGCCGCTTAGCGTGCTGGGGGCGACGCCATCGCCGCTGGAGGGGGTGGCCGAGCGGGTGATGGAATGGACCCCCGTGGCCCTGGCCACACCTCTGCTGCTGGGGATGGGGGCCTGGGCAAAGCCTCTGGCCCTTTTAGGGGCCTACGCCGCGCTGCTGGCCTTGGGCGGGGTGGCTGGAGCGCTGGCCCCACCCGGGCTATGGCGCCAGGGCCAGCTCGTGGTTGGGCTAGGGCGGCCGGCGCTGGCCGTGGCTTTGCTGGGTCTGGCGCTGCTCGTGGTCATGCCGCCCCTGGCTCTGGGGCCGGTGGGGCTACTGATCGCCGTGTTCGCCGCCATCGAGCAAGGAACCGTGCTGCTGGGGCGGCGGGGCGGCCCCAACACCGAGACGCCCAGGGGGAAGGTCAGGGCGCGTGGGCAGGCCCTGCGCGACTCAGCAGCCATGGCCGGGGGCGCCGCCGTCCTGCTGGCGGTCATCTGGGTCGCTGGCCCGTTCTACCGGCAGCTGCGCTTTCGCACCGCCGGTGGGTCACTGTTCCCCTGGCAGCCACCGGCGCCGCGGGATAAGGCCTTCACGGACGTCACGGGGCTGGCCCCAGAGGTGTCGCGGGCCACCAACGCGGCGGTGATCGGCACGGATACCTTTTACGTGATGAGCAAAAACCTGGATGATCCCGACCTGGACCTGGCGACCTGGAGCGTGGAGGTGCGTGGTCTGGTGGATCACCCGCTGCGGCTCACCGCCGCCGACCTGCTCACCAGGCCGCGCCGCGACCAGTATGTCACCCTGGAGTGCGTGGATAACCCGCCCGGCGGGCCATTGATGAGCAACGCGCTGTGGTCGGGAGTGGCCCTGCGAGAGCTGTTGACCCAGGCGCGGCTGAAACCGGGCGCCCAGCGCGTCGTCTTCCGAGCAACCGACGGCCACGTGGACAGTGTGCCCCTGGAGATGGCCACCAGTGAGCACGCCCTGCTGGCCTATGGCATGAACGGTTCGTGGCTGCCGCGCGCCCACGGCTTCCCCCTGCGCGCCCTTGTGCCGGGCCTCTACGGCTTCAAGAACGTCAAGTGGCTCAGCGCCGTGGAGGTCATCGGGCATGACTTCCTGGGCCACTGGCAGCAGCGTGGCTGGACGCAGGCGGCGACCATCCACACCACGGCGCGCATTGACACGGTGCGCCACCTGCCTGACGGTCGGTTGCTGGCCGCCGGTGTCGCGTTCGGCGGGGCACGGGGCATCGCCAGCGTGAGGGTGCGCCTGAACGGCGGCGCCTGGCAGCCCACCCGGTTGCACACCCCGCCGCTCTCACCGCTGAGCTGGGTGCAGTGGCAGACAACGCTGCGGCTGCCTCCAGGCTATCGGGGCACGGCGACGGTGACCGCGCGGGCCACCGATGGCCACGGTCACCCTCAGGAGGCGGCTTCGCGCCAATCATACCCGGACGGCGCGGCGGGCCTGCACAGCGTGTCGGTCAGCATATGACCGGCCCAAGGATCGGCGGCCTGCTCACGGTGGTCACGCAGGCCGTGTGCGGCGGCCTCTCGCTACGCCACTACGCTGCCCTGCCACTGGTGGAGGCGCGACCCTGGCCAGCGGACGCCCCGGGCCGGGGCGTGTCGGTTATCGTTCCGGCGCGCAACGAGGAGGCCACCCTGGGCCGCCTGCTGGCCTCTCTGGGGGCACAGGATTACCCTGACCTGGAGGTCGTGGTGGTGGACGACCGCTCGACTGACCGCACGGCCCGGATCGCCCGTGGGTTCCATGGTGTGCGTCTCGTGGAGGGGACGGAGCCACCGCCGGGCTGGACAGGCAAGGCCCACGCCTGCGCCCAGGGGGCCGCCGCGGCGACCGGCGATTGGCTCCTGTTCGTGGACGCCGACACGGCGTATGCGCCCACGGCGATCTCCAGCGCGGTGGCCTATGCGACGGAGCGACGGCTGGACTTCCTATCCCTATTTTTGCAGCAGGAGTGCGGTAGCTTCTGGGAGCGGCTGCTGCTGCCCTACGCCTATGCCCTCTATTTCACCGGGGTGGAGGCGGCACGGGTCAGCAGCCCCGACTATCCGCTGCAGGCGCTGGCCAATGGTCAGTTCATGCTGTTTCGGCGCCAGACATACCAAGCCGTGGGCGGCCATGGCGCCGTGCGCTCCTCGGTGATAGACGATGTGGAGATGGCTCTAGTTCTAAAGCGGCAAGGCGTGGCTATGGCGATTGGCCATGGCGAGGCGCTGGGCCGGGTGCGCATGTACCAGGGGCTGGACTCCCTGCGGGAAGGCTTCGTCAAGAACTCGTTTAGCTTTGTACGGATCAACCCGCGCGGCGCCCCTGCCGTGGTGGGTGGCACGGTGGCCGTGGGTAGCGCGCTGCCCCTCCTGTGGCGATGCTGGCGGGACGCCGCGATGCCTGAGGCCAACCCAAAGGCCGGGGGAAACGCTACACGCTGGCGGGGCGCGGTGGCGCCCGTGACAGCGGCGGTGGGCTGCGCCCTGCCAGCGGCCCTATTGGCCCCGTGGTATCGCCGGTTTGGCGTCGCGGCAGGCTATGCGCTGCTGCACCCACTGGCCTTTGCTGTGTTCCAGTGTATCGCCCTCACATCGGGGTGGCGCACTCTAACCCAGCGTGGAGTGACCTGGAAGGGCCGGACCTACGGGGTCGCCCGCCGCCGCTACTACCAGCTGCCCCGCCGTCAGCTAGCCGAACTGGGCCTGGCCATGGTCGCAAATAGGCGGCGCCTGCTAGCCGACGACGGCGCCCGGCTGATGGCCAGCCTACCTAACCCGCCACGGGTGGAGGGCGGCGAGCATATCCCGGTGGAAGGGCCGTTTTGCATTGCGGCCAACCACTACCAGCGGTGGGGTCTATGGATCGGTTGGGAGGGGGGCTTGCTGGCCGACGAGGTAGCCCGGCGGCGCCCGCGCAACAACGACCTGCGCCTGGTGGTCATCGCCAACAGCCAGCTCACCCTGCTAGGGCGCTCGTTTACCGTGCCCGGTACGGCCCTGCTCTACGAGCGGGTGGCCCGCGTGTGGGGCATGGTGCCCCTGCCCGGTGGACCCGGAGAGACAGCGGGCCGCGCCCGCGCCCTGCGCCGCCTGATGTCCCTGGCCCTGCCCAGGGATGGTGGAGAGGGTCAGCCAATCGGCCTCTTTCCCGAGGGAGAGCTGGGTAGCGTGGATAGCCTGCGCCCCGCTCTACCCGGCGTAGGGGCCTTCTTTCTGCTGTTGGGCCGTCGCGGCGTACCCGCGCTGCCCGCCGCCATGTGGGAAGATGATCAAGGGCTAGTAGCCCGCTTCGGCCCTCCCCTGCTGGTCACGGCGGAGGGCAGTGGCCCAGAGGCCGACCGCGCCGCCGCCAGACAGGTTATGAGGCGTATCGCTGCCCTCCTGCCGGAGAGCTTGCAGGGCGACGGCGCATCTGAATGACCCAAAGGCGCCAGGTGGCGCGCAGGGCCTACGGCGTGATCTGGGCGGAGCAGCGCGCCCCGACGCGCCGCGTTGCGGCGACCAACGCGGCGATATCCTGCTCGGTCGTGCCGTAGTGGAGGATGCAGGCGCGCAGGGCGAAGCGCCCCCGCAGCACGGTGCTGGAGACAAAAGCCTCGCCGCCCACCTGTAGCCCCTCCATGATGGTTTTGTTCAGGTCGTTCAGGGCCGCCTCGTCACCGCGTAGCGCGAGGGGCGCATAGCGGAAGCAGACGATGGAGAGCTCCACTGGGGCCAGCAACTCCAGGTCGTGGTGATCCTGAATCAGCGCGGCCAGGGTGCGGGCCAAGGCGTTGTGGCGAGCCACCATGGTAGCGATACCAGAGCGTCCGGCGTGCCGCAGGGTCATCCATAGCTTGAGCGCGCGGAACCCACGGCTCTGCTGGAACCCATACTCGGAGAACCAGGGCAGCCCACCGAAACCCCTGCCCTCCTCAGTCCGCAGGTAGGGCGGCACCAGGCTGAAAGCGTCGCGCAGCAGTTCACCGTCGCGCACCAGAGCACAGCCGCACTCCACGGGCACGCACAACCACTTGTGTGGATCTAGGGCCAGCGAGTGGGCGCGGGAGAGGCCAGCGTAGCGCGGCGCGACGGCAGGGTCCAGCACACCCACGGCCCCATAGGCGCCGTCCACGTGCAGCCACAGGCCCTCCTCCGCGCACAGGTCGGCCAGGTCATTGAGCGGGTCAATGGCCCCACTGTTCACGGTCCCCGCGCTGGCGGCCACGCAGAAGGGCCGCCGGCCAGCGGCTCGGTCGGCGGCTATCGCCGCGCGCAGCGCCTTGACATCCAGGCGCCAATCCGCGTCCACCGGCACGGCGCGCAGGTTCTCATCGCCCAGGCCCAGCACCTGACCGGCCTTACGCAGGCAACTGTGGCCTTCCTCGGAGAGGTACAGCACCAGTGGGGCATGACCGCAGCCCTGCAGGCCCTCCTGGCGGTCGTTCCAGCCATCCTGGAGGGCGGCCCAGTGGCGCGCGGCGGTCAGGCAGGTTAATGAGGCCATTGAGCCGCCGCTGACCAATAGGCCTTTGCTACCCTCCACGGGGAAGCCAACCAACTCCATCAGCCAGCGCACCGCGCAGTGCTCCAGATAGACGGCGGCGTGGTCGCCACCCGCGCAGCTAGGGTCCAGCGCCGTGGCCAGCAGGTCGGCCAGGATGGCCGCGGGGGCAGGCGGCGAGTTGACCCACCCGAAGAAGCGCGGGTGGCCATTGCCCATGGGGTGCGAGAGGATACCATCCCGCACCACCTCTAGCAAGGCCTCGGGCGACTGGCCATGCTCAGGCAGAGGCTCGTGCAGGAGGGCCTGCCGCTCGTCGGGGGTCATGGGCTGGAACACGGGCCGCGCGGGCAACCCCGCCAGGTGCTCGGCGGCGATATCCACGGCGCGGTAGCCCAACCGGCGGAACTCCTCGATGTCCAGGGCCAGGGCTGGAGCGGCGTCGGAGATACTCTGATGGGTCAGGTCGGCGGGACTCATAGTGGCTGATACTCCCATCGGGTTTCGTTGGGGTCAGGGAGAGCCATCTGGCGCGCTCTGCCCCTGGTCATCATGCTGGGTTGATCATACACGCTGAGCGCTGGCCAGGGCAACCGCAAATTGGTCACGACCCAGGCGGAACGGTACACTTGAGCGACGCGGCCGAGTACGCCACTGCATATCCTGGAGTGCGCTTTGGCGAGATATTGGAATGGGCGGCGGGCACACCGCGCCGCCAGTTCTTGCCCTAACGCGCCGCGCCCGGATGGGGCGGAAAAGAGAGGAAGGGATGACCTACCTGCAGTTCCTGGTGATCTTCCTGGGCCTGCCTATCATCGCCGTGCTGGTGGCGCTACGGGGGCGTGTGCCCCGGTGGTACTGGCTGAACATGGCCGCGCTGTGCGCGCTGGTGTTGGTCTACACCGCGCCGTGGGACAACCTGATCGTGGTCAACGGCGTGTGGTCGTATGGGTCGCGTCAGGTGCTGGGGCTGGTCATCGGGGTGATTCCCCTAGAGGAGTACCTGTTCTATCTGCTGCAGGTGATACTCACAGGGTTGTGCTGCCTCTGGTTAGTGCGGCGGCTGGAGCGCCCACGACGCCCGTAGTTTCACCTCGGCGTGGCTCCCACGAGGTACGGAACTTGCAGCAACTGGGCGTGTGCGCACCACATGATGGTACGTTGGCTAGAAGATAAGGAGCACTACACAATGAGTCAGACGCACGAGGATGCTGGCGAGCACCACGTTGGCCCTGATAAGACTGGCATGGGCGCCCGGGGTGGCAAAGGACCAACCGCGGCGGCTAGCTCGGAGACGCCGGGCGCCTTTGGTGATGCCTTGGGTCGCCACGGCAAAGGCGGCGTTCATGTGCCCGACGAACAGGGCTCGATCTTTGACGAGGTAGCGGGCACACAAGAAAAGCCCAGCACCCCCTGAGCTTATCTGCCGGACCGTGAAAGGAAGAACGGGGGCGTCCTCCACTGGCGCCCCCAGTCCGGCGCCACGACGCAGGCGCTATACCAGCGCGCCGTTCAGCAGATAGTGGCTGTGCTCAGGGGTGCCAGTGAGGGGAATGAAGGGGTCGGGATCAGGCCTTTTTGAGGTGACGTTTCATGTCGTGAACGGCGACGAAGGGAAGGTAGGAATGCGTTAGGCCTGGAAAGAGCGCAGGATCACCGACGAGTTATGGCCGCCCAGGCCCATTGAGTTGGAGAGAGCGGTACGCACCGCGACATGGCGCGCAACATTGGGCACGTAGTCCAGATCGCACTCAGGGTCGGGATACTCAAGGTTGATCGTGGGAGCGACGCAACCATCGCGCATGCTGAGCAAGCAGACCGCTGCCTCCAGGGCGCCGGAGGCGCCCATCATGTGTCCGGTCATGGACTTGGTGGAGCTGATAACTAGCTTCTGGGCGTGCTCTCCGAAGACAGCTTTGATCGCCGCAGTCTCCGACCTATCGTTGAGCGGCGTGCCCGTACCGTGTGCGTTGACGTAGTCTACCTCGTCGGGGGTGATGCCGGCCTTACGCAGGGACATCTTCATCGCCCTCGCCGCGCCCTCCCCACCCTCCGCCGAGGCGGCCATGTGGTAGGCGTCGTTCGTCGAGCCGTAGCCGATCACCTCGCCGTAGATATGGGCGTCGCGATCCTGGGCGTGCTCCAGGCTCTCCACGATCAAAATAGCCGAGGCCTCGGAGACGACGAAGCCGTTGCGCTTGGCGTCGAAGGGGCGGCTAGCTTTGGTAGGGTCCTCGTGGTTGGCCAGCGCGTTCATCACCACGAAGCCGCCGATGATCAGGGGCAGGACGGTGGCCTCGGCGCCCCCGGCGATCATCACGTCAGCGTCGCCGCGGCGGATCGTTTCCATGGCCTCGCCCACGGCGTGGCTACCCGTGGCGCAGGCCGACACCACAGCCATATTTGGGCCCTTGGCCCCTGTGGCGATAGCGACCTGGCCGGATGGGGAGTCGCACAACATGTTCTGCACGAAGAACGGGCTGAGTCGGCGAGGTCCGCGCTCTATCAGCACCTGCTGTTGTTCGATCACCGTGCCCAGACCACCGGCCGCGGAGCCAATGATGACACCCACCCGCTCCGCGTCCTCGCGGTCCATGCGCAGGTTGGCGTCGGCCAGCGCCTCCTGGGTGGCCACGACAGCGAACTGTGAGCAGCGATCCATCCGCCGCGCCTCTTTCGGCTCGATGTGACCCACAGTGTCAAAGCCCTTGACCTCTCCAGCGATGCGCACGGCGAAAGGAGAGGGATCAAAAAGGGTAATAGGGCCGATGCCTGAGCGCCCGGCGATGAGGTTGGCCCAGGATGTGGGCATATCGTTGCCTACTGGGGAGACGATGCCCAGGCCGGTCACCACCACACGGCGGGTCACGCGGAGCCCTCCGCGTTTGAGAGTGCGCCGGGGAGGCCAGCGGCACTGACGGGCAACAGCTGGGCTAGCGAAAAGTCCTTGACGGTAACGGCCTGCACTTCGGCGTTGATCCGGCGGATCAGGCTGGAGAGCACATGCCCCGGCCCGATCTCCACAAAGGTACGCCCGCCGCCATTGATCATCTCCAGCACGGACCGTGACCACTCCACGGGCTTGCAGACCTGTTCAGCCAGTTCACGGCGGATATCCTCGGCGGTGCTGAGCACCTGACCACCGATGTTGGCCACGATAGGCACCTCAGGGTCGCGGAGCGTCATATTAGCCACCATTTCGGTCAGGCCAGTGGCCACCTTGCTCATCAGTGGCGAGTGCGAGGCGATATTGATCTTCAGCCGGGCCACCTTCCGCGCGCCCTCCTGCTTGGCCAGGTCCATGGCGTGCAGCAGGGCGTTGATCTCACCGGAGATGACCGTCTGCAGTGGCTCATTCTGGTTGGCCAGCGTGATCACGCCCATCTTGCCCGCGCGGCGGCACACGTCTTCCAGCTTCTCTCTGTCCAGCCCCACGATAGCGGCCATACCGCCAGGCCGTGTCTCCCCCGACTCCTTCATCAGCCGGCCGCGTTCGCGCACCAGCCGCAGGGCATCGGCGAAATCAAGCACGTTAGCCGCCACCAGGGCGGTGTACTCACCCAGGCTATGACCGGCCACGTAGAGGGGTTGCACCAGCCGGCCAATATCACGCAGCTTCTCGCGCAGGGCCTCCAGGCTGGCCACGCTCACCGTCAGGATAGCCGGCTGTGCGTTGATCGTGTCTTGCAGATCCCCTGTCGGCCCCTCGAAGCACATCCGCGAGAGCGGGAACCCCAGCACCTCGTCGGCTTGCTGAAAGACGCGCTGGGCGGCAGGCGACGACTCGTAGATGTCGCGGCCCATGCCCACGAACTGAGAGCCCTGACCAGGGAAGACAAAAGCCACATGGTCGTCGCCGTAATGAGTGGCGCGGGGGATCGGAGAGGTATCAGTCATTGTCGTTCTGTTCGTGTCCTTACACCTGTACTAACGTGCGCGGCGTCCAAGAGGAGACCCTAGCCCATCACCATGCCACCATCAACCGTAATCACCTGGCCGGTGATGTAGGCCGCGGCGTCAGAGACGAGAAAAGCCACGACCCCAGCCACATCCTCGGGGCTACCATAGCGGCCCGCTGGGATAGCCTCCAGCACCTTGGCCTGCTGCTCCGCGCTGAGCACGGCAGTGATATCCGTGGTGATGAAACCCGGGGCCACGGCGTTGACCGTAATGGCGCGCGAGGCAACTTCCCGCGCGGTTGACTGGGTTAAACCGATCAGACCAGCCTTGGAGGCCGCGTAGTTGGCCTGACCCGCGTTACCGATCAGGCCGACCACCGACGATATATTGATGATGCGGCCCCAACGCGCTTTGAGCATGGGACGCAACACCGCCTTTGTGCAGAGATACGCGCTCTTCAGATTTGTGTCCAGCACGGTATCCCAATCATCCTCGGAGAGGCGCATCAGCAGGGTATCACGGGTGACGCCAGCGTTGTTGACCAACACTGTAATGGGTCCCAGCGCCTTGCTGGCCTCGTCCATCACCCGCCCAGCGTCCTCGCGCTGGCTCACATCGCCCTGCAGGATCACGCCCCGCCCACCCGCCGCCTCAATGGCGGCCAGCGCCTCACCGGCCGCCTCGCGCTGGCTGCGGTAGTTGATGCCCACGGCGCAGCCCTGCGCCGCCAGGGCCAGTGCGATGGCCCGGCCAATGCCCCGTGAAGCCCCGGTGACCAGAGCTACCCTCTGCTGCACTCTCCCTTGCCTCCCCACCAGTAGGGTATGGCGCAGTGACCACGCCGTTCACTGTCGCCAGTTGCGTTACACGCCGTAGTTCTCCATGGTATGGCGCCCATTATCGCAAATGTGTGGATAAAACGCAATCCCATCAGGCGGCGCCCGAGTATTCCTGCCGGTTGCGGGCTGTACTGGTCCCCTGCCAGGCGCGGCTGACCCATCGGACGACGGCTCTCCCACTGTTGGGCAGAGCCTATGCGCCTCCTGCTCACTCCCAACCGCGGCTATCCAAGGGGCAGGGTGAGCAGGGTCATGCTATGCGCCGGGAAGGTATAAACAGGGTGTGTAGCGTCGGCCGTCCAGGCGCGTTGCTGTACCGTCACCAGGTCCGGTTGCTCAAAGCTGTTCGTGGCCTCAATGGAGGGGCCAGTCAGTTCCTCAGCTGTGCATGTCTCTTTCACCTGGGCGCCGATGATGCGCAACTCAGTGGGCACAGCGACGTCGGGGTGACGGTTGACCACACAAATGGTCAGGGTGCGCTGGTCGGGGGCCAGCGCCGCCGAGACATCCAGGTAGGGCACTTGCTCATCAACCTGCCAGGTGCGGAAGGTATACTGAGCCCGGTAGCCGTCGCAGCGGACCAGCGCGTGCAGTGACTGATGGCCAGCCAGCCGCCGATACAGGGCTAGGGGCCAGTAGACCGTCTGCCGGAACATGCCCTCTGGGCTGGTGAAGATTGGGGCCAGCACGTTGACTATCTGGGCATAGTTGGCTATGGCCACAATGTCCGCGCAACGGAGCAAGGCGTTCAGGTAGCCCGCCGTCATCAAAGCATGCTTCACGGTGTAACGCAGCTGATCGGGGTCGGCGCCTGGCGTGTTGCCCCACACCCCCCACTCATCCCAGGCCAGGGGAATCGTCTTGGTCAGTTTCTTCTCCCGGCAGACCAACCGGGCTAGTGGTTCGTCAAGCCCTTTTTGACACATGGCCTGAAGCCTCTGCCTGAGGCCATCAACGTCTCAGATAACAATTGACAGACCACTAGACCGCTATGCCAGCGACTTAGCTGCTCCAGAAGCAGGGGCATGGCCATGGCGGTCGCGTAATCGTCGTCGTCAACATACAGGTGCAGCGAGAGATAGTCCATGTAGGGGGCCAGCGTCTCCAACACCGTCGTGTTCCACACCTGGCTATTCTCCCAACCACAGGCAACCAGCTTGATCGTGGGGTCCACCTCACGCATGCGCAGAGCCGCCTCGCGGGCCACCACGGCGTAGTCACTGGCCGTCTTGTAGCCGATCTGCCAGGGGCCATTGATCTCGTTACCCAGGTCCCAGAGGGGAATAGCGAACGGATCGGGCGCGCCATTCGCGGCGCGCTGGCGGGTTAAGGTTGTGTCGTGGCCTCCATTACAGTACTCAACCCAGTCGGCGGCCTCCTCTGGCGAACCACTGCCCAGGTTAACGCAGAAGTGCGGGGTGGCCCCCACCCGGCGGCAGTAGTCAACGCCCTCGTGGCTGCCCATCTGGTTTGGCTCGACCACACTCCAGGCGTGATCAAAGCGCACGGGGCGGGACTCTTTGGGTCCCACGCCATCACGCCAGTGGTAGCCGGAGACAAAATTGCCCCCAGGATAGCGCAGGTGCGTGGGGGCCAGACCGCGCACTGCCTCCAGAACATCAACGCGGAAACCCGAGTCATCGGAGAGCGGCGACATGGGCTCGTAGATGCCGCCGTAGACGCACCGGCCCAGGTGCTCTACGAAATGGCCGAATAGCAGAGGATTGATCGTCCCAATAGCCGCTGTTGGATCAATGGTGATCGTCGCCACAACCAACTCCTTGCTTACTACACGACTCCTACGCACGGCGGGCCGGACTAGGCTGTGGCAAGCCCGGGCAGCGGCTCTGACCGGAGCTGTACTGCCCGCTTGGCGTGCAACCAGACGCATTGGTCGCTGACACACCCAAAGCTCATGACCAGGCTAGCATCGCGGGTGGGCTTACTGCTTAAGGCCAACCGTGGCAATGCTCTCCACGATAAAGCGCTGCATGAGCGCAAACAGGATCAGCACCGGGGCGCTGGCCAACAGGGCGCCAGCCATCAGGTAGCCAGGAAAGTTGGCATATTGGCCCTGAAACTTGGCCAGGCCCACTGGCAGCGTGAGCATGTTATCGTCGGTCATCGTGATCAAGGCCCATGTATACTCGTTCCACGAGCCAAGAACGCCCAGCACAAACAGGGTAGCCAACGCTCCCTTGGAAAGCGGGATGACAAGCTGCCACAGGATGCGCAGCAGCCCCGCGCCGTCAATCAGCATGGCCTCCTCCATCTCGGTGGGCAGGCTGAGAAAGAACTGGCGCAGGAAGAAGACGCCGAAGGTGCCGCCCAGGCCAGGGATGATCAGCGCCTGATAGGTGTTCAGCCAACCGAGGTTACTCACGATGATAAAGTTTGGGGTCAGGAACAACACGCCAGGAATGAGCAGCGTGTAGATCAGAACGCCAAACATCAGCTTCTTGCCCGGAAAGTCAAGCCGCCCATAGGCATAGGCCGCGGGGGCGGACACAATCAGCCCAGCCGCCGCCGAGATAAGGGCCACGAACGAGCTATTGCCCAGCCAACGCAGCAGCGGCGCGCTCTCAGTGGCCGCGGCGCCCGGCTGAAAGAGCACATTGAAATTCTGCAAGGTCGGCTTTAAGGGGATCAGGTTTGGCTGATACCACTCTTCCTGCGGCTTGAACGCCTCGGAGATCATCCACAGCAGCGGTAGCACGAAGAAGAGGCCCACTCCAATCAGCAGGATATAGATGCCCAGGCGGTTGAGCACGACCCGCCGCGCCATGCGCGGCCGGCGAATCACGGTGTCGCCAGGGCGATCCAGCGTCCTCTGCATGGTCAACGCGGCCCTCCCCTATGAACGCTCGGTGCGCAGCAGACGGAAGCTGATCAAGCTGAAAACTGCCAGGATCAGCCCAAAGATAAAACTCATCGCGGCAGCCGAGCCGACGTGGTAGTCCTGAAACCCAATCTCATAGATGCGCATCATCATCGGCGTGGTCTCATCACCGGGGCCGCCCTGCGTCATCAGCTGAGCCTGGGGGAAGATATTGAACGAACCGAGCAACTGGGTGATGATCAGGAAGAGCAGCACGGCGCGCAGGCCAGGCAGGGTGACGTGGCGGAAGTTCGCCCACCACCCCGCGCCATCAATTGCCGCCGCCTCGTAGAGAATGCTCGGAATACCCTGCAGCCCTGCTAACACCACAATGATATTGAAACCAAGGCCTTGCCACAGTACATCCGCTGTGATGGTCAACCAGGGCCACGGCATATCCGCGAAGAAACTGACCTGGGGAATGCCGAGATGCTTCAACAAGAGGTTTAGAATGCCCTGATCGGGGTCGGCAAAGATCAGCCGCCACAATAGGGAAGCCGCCGCGACCGAGAGCAACCAGGGCGTCAAGTAGATCGAGCGGAAGACATCGCGCCCACGCACCTTGGAGTTCAGCAGTAGGGCCAGCAGCACGCTGACCACGATGGCCACCGGCGCGCTCCACAGCACAAAGACAAACGTGTGGTACAGCGAGTTCCAGAAATAGTCGTGCAGGAGCTTGGTCGGGTTAAAGATAGCCTGATACTGGCGCAGGCCCACGAATGGCTTATGGGGGATCAGAAAGTCGAACTCATGCAGGCTGATCCAGAAGCTAAACACAGCCGCGTAGCAGTATCCTCTCAATAATCGGTGGGGACTCCTTTGCCTCCGGTTGGGCAGACCGGCTACACTTGATCCATGCTTGAGAGCTTTGATCCCACGTCCATTGCTGACGAGACGCTCCGTGCCACCGTCCTCC
>JAABUM010001549.1_pt1 | contig 34068 bp, 30 predicted proteins | sample 5559161 | NCBI WGS metagenome assembly JAABUM01 (sample SAMN10711868, study PRJNA513369) | rock metagenome | isolation source: Antarctica rocks | place: Antarctica: Victoria Land, Siegfried Peak nord
CGCACTCCTGCGACCGTCGAAAAGAATAGCTTGGTCAACATGGCGATCCTGCCCTTCCCCAGAGATACCATGCCTCTGGAGCCACAGGGTACCGCCATTTCGGGCGCATCAAAAGCGCCCAAGAGCCGGAACAGTAACGGAAGGTACAAGTCGTGGATAGACAGGTTCGGATGGGGATAGCCGAGGCGCGGCAGGACGCGACCGCCTCGCTCGGCCGGCGGATGTTGAACAAGGTCCCCGAAATCACACTCTACTTCTGGATCATCAAGATCCTGTGCACCACGGTGGGCGAGACCGCGGCGGACTTCCTCAACACCCAGTTGAACCTCGGCCTGACCAACACGACCTACGTCATGGGCGCCCTCTTGATCGCCACGCTCGTCGTCCAGTTCAAGGCCAGACGCTATGTGCCGGCGCTCTACTGGTTCGCGGTCGTCCTACTCAGTGTCGTGGGGACGCTCATCACGGACAACCTGACGGACAACTTCGGGATTGCCCTGACGACGACGACCGCCGTCTTCGCGGTCGCGCTGGCGGCCACCTTCGCGGCGTGGTACGCCAGCGAGAAGACCCTGTCGATCCATACCATCGTCACGACCCGTCGGGAAGGCTTCTACTGGCTGGCCATCCTGTTCACCTTCGCCCTGGGCACCGCGGCCGGTGACCTCACCGCGGAGCGCCTCAACCTGGGCTATCTGCTCTCCGCCCTCATGTTCGGCGCGCTGATCGCGGTCGTGGCCGTCGCCCACCTGCGTTTCAAGCTCAATGCGGTGCTGGCCTTCTGGGTGGCCTACATCCTGACGCGCCCCCTCGGCGCATCCCTCGGCGACTACCTCTCGCAGCCGCGCGCCAACGGCGGTCTTGGCCTGGGGACGATCGGGACGAGCGCGCTCTTCCTCGCCACGATCCTGGGCCTGGTCATCTACCTGACCGTCACACGACGCGATGTGGCCACCGCGGCGGCCACGATCTGAACGAGATTCTTACCTTCTGGTTCGCCTACATCGTCACGCGTCCGCTCGGCGCATCGTTTGCCGACTGGCTGGGACGGGCGCACCGTCTGGGTGGCCTTGGGCTGGGTACGGGAGGGGTCAGCCTGGGTTTAGCCATCGTGATTATCGGCTTCGTCGGCTACCTGACAATGACGTGCAAGGATAGTAGCGGCGAGCTTTAACCGGCGCTTAATGAGCCTTTAACGCGATCTTAATCACCGCGGGCTACTCTTAGAGAGGTGTCGCGCCTAGACTTTTTTGACGTGACATCTACACCCCCTCCAGCGCCTCGCTCGGAACAGCGTCCCCTTACGGCGGCTGGTGGCCTACGCGAAGGAGAAATTATGTCCATCTTGATACGCCGCGCACTCATGTCATCGTTCGGTACAGCAGCGATCGTTCTCGGGATGATGACCGGACCGATAGGCCATTCGCGAGCGGGCGGCGCCATGGCGCCGCCACACGTCGTCGCCCTACCCGGCTACCAGGTGTCGCTGTTCGCCGCCGGCGGCGCGACCTATTCTCATCCCGACCCCATCGTGCTCGACGGCAGTCGCGTATACGTGGCCTACGCGAACAAAGCCGCCAAAGATGGAACCGACCGCCAGACGAGCACGGTCGTCGAATATACGTTGCAGGGCAAGGTCATGCGCACGTTCGCCATACCCGGACACTGCGACGGCATGCGCCTGAACCCAATGAGCCACCAGCTCTGGGCGCTGTCTAACGAGGACGGCAACCCCAAGCTGATGACGATCGACCCCATGAGTGGGGCGACCCGGATCTACACGTTCCCGCCCACGCCGCACGGGGGCGGCTATGACGACCTGGCGTTCCTCCACGGCGTGGCGTACATCGACGCCTCGAACCCCACCCTCGACAAGGCGGGCGCCAACCCGGCGCCCGCGCTCGACACGATCGCGCTGCGCGGCCACAGCCTGACGCTTACCCCGATTGTGATGGGCGACGCCAGGGCGATGGACTTGACGACGAACCACATGGTCACCTTGAACGAGGTCGACCCCGACTCGCTCTCGATCGACGCCCAGGGGGATGTCGTGATGGACAATCAGGCCGGTTCCGAGTTGGTCTTCGTGCATAATCCGGGGACGGCGCGGCAGACGCTGACGCGGTTGCCCGTGGGCACGCAGGTCGACGATACCGTGCCGGCCACGACGGCGCAGGGACGCCTCCTTGTGGTCGACACGAGCGCGAACGCCATTTACGCGGTGCAGGCCAGCTTCACGCCGGGAACGATGTACTCGGCTTCGCCGAATGACTCAGGTGTCGCCAGCTTCGTCGGCACGGTCGATATGAAGACGGGCGCCGTCACGCCGGTCGTCATCGGGCTCGGCAGCCCGCATGGCATGGTCTTCGCCCCCAGCGCGTAAGTCCGGCAGCGGACGTTAGCCTGGCCCTGAAGGACCATGGCTGCGCCGCTACGTTTCTTCGGGCAGCAGCACGCAACGCTCGACTGGAAACCGCACCCACACCCGGTCCGCCGGCGCACGCTCGGGTGTGAGCGCCTGGATGGTGAGACCGGGCTCTATCGCCACGACGTGACGCCACCGTCCACCCAGGAACTCGCTGTGCGCCACCTCGCCCGCGAACAGGTTGCCGTCCTTGTCATCCGCCGCGTTATGCTGATCCGCCGTGGCGGCGGGCGGCGCCGGTGTGGAGAGGATCGCGGCGTCTTCGGGGCGCAACATGACCACGCCGCGCCCGTTGCTCTCGAGCCCCGCGTACGACAGACCGCGCAGGCACAGGCCGCCGCGCCGGACGACCGGCTGCCCGTCGGGGCCGGCGCGCACGTCGCCCGCCACGAAGTTGGCCGCGCCGAGGAAACCGGCGATAAAGGTGTTGGCCGGACGGGCATAGAGGTCCTCGGGGCTGCCGGCCTGCACGACGCGCCCGTCGCGCATCACCACGATCTCGTCGGCCATGGCCAGGGCTTCGATGCGGTCGTGCGTCACGTAGACCGCCGTAATGCCCTGCGCCTTGAGGATCCGCACCAACTCCACGCGCATCTCCTCGCGCAACGCGGCGTCCAAGTTGGAGAGCGGCTCGTCGAGCAGGAGCAGGCGCGGGCGCGTGGCGAGGGCGCGGGCGATGGCCACGCGCTGCTGCTGTCCGCCGGAGAGTTGGTCGGGGTAGCGCGCGTCGAGGCCGTCGAGGCGTACCAGGCGCAGGGCCTCGGCCACGCGCTCGTCGCGCGCCTGCCGCGCGAGGCGGCGCAGGCGCAGCCCGAAGGCGATGTTCTGGGCGACGGTCATATGTGGCCACAAGGCGTAGTCCTGGAAGACCATCCCGATGTCACGCTCCTCGGCCGGCACGGCGCGCCGGCCGCCGTGGACGACACGGTCATGCACGGTGATCATCCCGTTATCGGGCGTCTCCAGCCCGGCCAACATACGCAGCACCGTCGTCTTACCGCTACCGGACGGCCCGAGCAGGGCCAAAAATGCGCCGTCCCGCAGCGCGAAGTCGACGCCGGCGACGGCGACGGTCGCGCCGAAGCGCTTGCTCAAATTAGAGACCTCGACGGACAAACACGCCTCCTCCCCGCGCCCGGAAAAGGCGGGCCGCGATAGTGATAAGCAGGGCCGCCGCGACCACGATCAGCAGGGCTACGATCGTCATGGCCGTCCCCGGCCCCTGCTTGAAATTGTTGTACTGGGTCACAATCTCGACCGCGAGGGGCGGTTGCCCGGGCGGCTGCAACAGCTCCGAGGCCGGCAGCTCGAAGAGCGTGCCGGTGAAGACGAGCATCCACGTCGAGAGCAGCGCCGTGCCGACGATGGGCAGCACGATGCGCGCGAAGACGCGCGACGTGCCGGCCCCGGCCAGGCGCGCCGCCTCGAGCAGGTGCTCGCCCACCTGCGCTAGCGCGCCGCCAGCAAGGCGGGCGCTGAACGGGAGCGCCCCGGCGACGTAGGCGGCCAGCAGCAGGCCGAGCGTCCCATAGGGTGTACCCCCGAAGACCGTGTTCATCCAGGGCTGGTTCCAGGCGAAGATGTAGCCCACGGCCAGCACGATGCCGGGGATGGCCAGCGTCACGATCGTCAGCAGGCGGAGCACGCCGCGACCTGGGATACGCGTGCGCTCGACCACGAAAGCGACCGCCGCGCCCAGTAGGGCGGCGATCGTCGCGGTGGCCACGGCCAGGAGGGTGCTGCGCCCGAGCGCGGGTAGCACGTCGCCGCTCGCGTCGAGCACGGCCTGGTAGTTGACGGTCGAGAGGTTCCCCGCGGCCAAGCCGTTGATGGGGTTGCGCATGAACGACACGCCGACGGTCGCGATCAGGGGCAGCAGCAGCGCGGCGACGAAGAACAGTGCCACGAGGGCCAGCAACGGAAAGCGCCAGGGGCCGAGCGCGGCGGGGTAGGCGCGCCGCGTCCTGCCCGTGATCACCTGGTACGAGCGCGCGCGCAGGAGGCGGGCCTGCACGAGCAGGGCCGCGGCGATGGCCACGATCAGAATGAGCGCCAGGGTCGCGGAGAGGGCGAAGTCAACGGGGGCGTTGTTGATGGCCGCGTAGAGTTCGTACGTCACCAGATTGAAGTTGGCCTGTTGGGCAATCGTCGAGGCGGTCCCGAAGTCGGAGATAGCCTCGGCGAAGATGATGAGCCCTCCCGCGAAGAGCGCGGGGGTGAGCAAGGGGATGTTGACGCGCAGCCAGCGGCGCGCTGGCCCGGCCCCGACCATGCGCGCGGCCTCCTCGTACTCCGAGCCCAGGCCGCGCAGGGCAGCGCCGACGGCCAGGTACGCGAAGGGGAACAGGCGCAGGACGAGCAAAACAGTCAGGCCGACCGGCGAGAAAATGGTGTTGACGACGACGTCGGGCAGCGGCGCGACCGCGGCGTCGATGAAGCCGCCGCGCGCGAATAGCAACTCCCAGGCCAGCGCCACGAGGTAGCTCGGCGTGAACAGGGTGATCCACACCAGCCCGTCGACCAGGCGCCGGCCCGGCAGGTCCGTGCGCAGCGCCAGCACGGCTAGCCCGAGGCCTACGAGCGTGCCCAGCACGGCGACGGCGAGGCCCAGCCACAGGGTGTTGAGGATGGCCGTGTAGATCTCGTGCGACCCGAACACGGCGGCGAATGAGGCCAGCGACGGCGTCAGGCGCGCTGGTACGGAGAACAGGCCCGGCAACACGCTCTGGACCAGGATCGTGACCAGGGGATAGGCGACCAGCGCCAGGAGCGCGGCGGCGGAGAGCAAGGCGAAGGCCAGGCTGGCAAAACGCGCGCGGCGCGGCCCCGCCGCGCCAGACGCGCCTGGCGCGCCCTCTAAGACGCGGACGGGCGCGGGGCGCGGCAGCGTGTGCCGTGTCCCCGTCCCGCCCGCGTCGCCGTGGGTCGCGTCCATGTAGCTACGTAGCTACTGGACAATGTGCGTGTGGAACCACGCCTTGATCTCGTTCTCGTGCGCCCCGGCGTACTTATAGTCGAGTCGCTGGAAATTGATGCCCCCCGTCTGGCGCCCCGGCAGCGCCGCCACGCCCGTGACGATGGGCACGAAGTACGAGTCGCTGTCGTTGGGGTCGTGTACCATCACGTTCTGGCCGGTCTGCGAGAGGATGTAGTTGACAAAGGCCTCGGCGGCCTTGAGGTGCTTCGAGCGGGCGTTGATGGCGACCTCGCCGGGCAACACCGTCACCCCGCTCTTGGGGTAGACGACGCCGACCGGGGCGCCGGTCGCCTTGGCGGCATAGTACGCGGAGTCCTGCACGATCGCGGCCATGCGCGCGCCGGTTTCTACGGAATGGATCGTGGGGTCGTTGGTCTGGAAGATCTTGAGACCGTTGCCCTTGAGCCGCGTGAAATAGTCCTCACCGGCGGTGACGCCGCCGTCGCGCTGCAGCATCCCGGCGATCATCGGATAGGTCGGCCCGGAGTACGCCGGGTCGTTCATGGCCACCGCGTCCTTGAAGCGGGACGTGGTCAGGTCGGACCAGTCCCTGGGCGCCTGCGCCGGGGAGAGCTTGCGGGTGTTGTAGGTGATGATGCCGGCCGCGGTCACGCCGGTGGGGTAGAAGGCGTGGTCGGTGGGGACGAGCGAGGCGCCGAGCGACGTGTAGTTCTTCGCGTTGGCGGGGCTCCACTTGTAGAGCAGGTTCAGGTCGTCGAGCGACTGCATCGTGGAGTCGCCGTCGAACCAAACCACGTCCCAGTGCGGGTTGTTGCGCTCGGCGGTGATGCGGGCCACGAGGGGGCCGGTGCTGTCGTCGGTGGGCTTGACGGTGATGCCGCTGGCCTTCTGGAACGCCTTGGCCATGGGGATGTCGTAGCCCTGGGCCGAGTAGAAGACGATGGAGTCGGAGGCGGCGCCGTGCGCGCGCGGCGATGTGGCCGCGTGCGATGCGGCGAGCGGCGCGCAAAGAGCGGCGGCAAGGAGCGCGGCGCCCACGCGGACGAAACGGGTGATAGGCATCGAACCTCCTGATGGTGACGGACGGGAGAAAAACCTCTCCTGTAACAGATGTACAATGTAACGTCTGCACCTTCAGCCTAACATCCATCTCTTGCGCGTCTATAAGGAGCGGGTTAAAAGTAGGTTAAGAGTGTGTTAAATGTTATCCGCGTCTCGACGGGCGCCAGGCGAGATCGTCTCACGCCGCTCGCCCACCACCCTTACAGGGGTAAGTTTTTTGGTCGGAGGGGTGGGCAGCGTCGCTGTCCACCCCTCCGCACGAGGGGTATCACGGAGGCTGTGCCCTCGGCGCCTACCTCCTTCGTGAAAAACTTGCCCTTAAAAGCGCCCACCACCCCGTGGCCGAGGCTTGATGGTCGCGCGGGGGGAGCGCGGGGGACGGAGGGGGCGGGGTTCGTCGATGCGGGCGTCGGGGCCGTGGCCGTGGCCGTGGCCGTGGCCGTGGTCCAGGGTTATGGACCCCGCCTCGTCGGCCTCCTGGGCCGCGAACACCTTTTCCTCGAACGCTTCGAGCAGCGTGTCGCAGCGTTCGATCCACTCCAGGGCGGCGGCGCGCCGGGTGGAGCTGAACCAGTCGCGCTCGACCACGCGGTCGTACCAGCGCCGGATCTTGTCCAGATCCTGGCGGATCTCCTCCGCCTCGGCGTAGCTGAAGTTTTGCCGGAAAGTCTCGAACTCGATCTCCTTGGTGAAATTGATCTCGCAGTTCTCGATGATCTCCTCGTATTGGAGGTCGCTCTGCGCCCTGAACCCGTCGACGATCTTGGCCTCCTCCTCGGGCGGCAAAGAGCGCAGCGGCAACAGATGGTACGTGCCGCCGAGCTCGGTGACGCGCGCGGCCACGCGCTCCAGTTGCGCCCGTAGCGGCGCGGCTCCGGGCAGAATGCAGACGCTCTGCTGCAGGTAGAGCGCGCCCATGCGCTTGAGTTCGCGCCACACACCGACGCGCGCCGCCGAGGGTTGGCTGGGGACATGATAGATCAATAGATGGTAGTGCCGTCGATTTTGCTCCACTACTACAGCCTCACCTTGCCCGATCCCTGCTATAACCCACCGGCGCGGGCTATCCGGCATGCCGCGCGCACGCGCCGCGTCCCCTGCCTACGATGGTACCGCGTGGGGCGCGCACGCCACAACTAAACGCGTCCAACGAGATTATGCGGGATGGGGCGCCGTCCCCAGGCGCGACCGCCCGGACCCTCGCCCCCTCCGCCCATGGCTGACTAGTCCCCCGGACCCTAGCCGCGGGTCCGACGTTGGGGCGCGCCTCCGGGAGAACTCTGGGAGATGCCTCCCCCCAGACCCCCGCCAACCACAACAGGGCGGGCAAACGGGCTCGGCCCCCCGACAATGCACAGGACACGGGTTGGGGCGCCACCGTGTGGCGCCCCAACCCGTGTCCTGGTATCCTCACGTCTGTCCAGCGTTGACGAATGACAAGCAGCGAACGACCAGGCCCACCTGGACGTTCTGGGCCTATAAACGGCCGAGGACGCCGCACCTATGCGGCGTCCTCCGATTGTGCTCTGAAGGCTACCTGCTTGACTGCGCCACCCGCCAGACGCTGGCGCCGAGGGAGAGGAGGACGACGATGGGCAGGAACCACCACGCGGGAACGTTGGCGTGGACCAGCAGCCACGTCACGGCGATCGCGGCGACCACGGCCAGTGCGATCGTCCAGTCGTCGCCGACGATGAAGTCGTACCAGAAGCGGCCGAAAGAGTTGATGAATCGCATCGCTATTACCCTCCTACCTCTAGGCTGCGGCGTGCGCGACGGCTGCGCGACGGCTCTGCAACAAGCGGACGAAGGCGAAGGACACGACCACGTACACGGCTAGGATGCCGAGGATGGCCGCGTCGGAGCCCGGCCACTGTACGCCCGCGCCCTCGGCCGCCCAGAAGGTCCCGAAGGTCGAGAGCATCAGCCCGACGGCGTACTTGAGCGTGTTCTCAGGCACGCGGCTCAAGGGTCCGCGCACGGCCGCGCCGATGCCCACCACGAGCGCCAGCGCGACGGCCGCCCCGATCGCGGCCAGCGTCACCCCGCTCGTGTCACCCTTGCGCGCCGCCGCGGTGGCGCCGAAAGTCACGACGATGAAGGCGACCTCCAGGCCCTCCAGCAGGACGCCCTTGAAGCACAGCGTGAAGGCGTACCAGTCGAGCCCTGCCCGCACCACCGTCCCCTCGCTCTTGGCCGCCGTGAACTCGCGCTGATAGATCGCGGCCTCGTCGTGGAGCGCCTTGTAGCCGCTGGCGCGCAGGATCGCCTTGCGCAGCCACTGCAGGCCGAACACCAGCAACAGCGCGCCCACGACGAGGCGCAGCGCGTCGATGGGGATGAGCACAAGGGCAGGGCCTAGCAGGGCCATGATCACCGCCAGCGCGACCAGCGCCACGCCGACCCCGATCAAGGACGATCGCCAGCCACGCGTCACCCCAGCCGCGAGGACGATGGTGAGCGCCTCCACCATCTCGACCGTCGAGGCCAGGAACGAGGCCAGGACGACAAACACTCCACTCATGACAGGCATCCTCCTTCACGACAGATACGACGTAGCTCGGTAGCTCGGTAGCTCGGTAGCTCGGGGAGATCGCGCGCATCCAGCGCACCCTTGTCTTCTCTGCTACAGTGTAACAGATGCTACACCCGATCGCCATGTCGTGTACAACGTGGGGCGCGCCCTACAACGCGGGCAGGATCTGCGCATTGTCGGAGCGGCCAAGCCTGTTCACCCGCACGCGTCGTGGGTGGCGGGGGTCTGAGGGGAGCCCTCTCCCCGGGTTTCCCCGGAGGCGCGTCCCACCGTCGGACCCGCGGCCAGGGTCCGAGGGACTAGTCAGCCATGGGTGGAGGGAGCGAAGGGAAAGAGAAGGGGCGCGAGGGCAACTTTTCACGAGCCCTCCGCCTCAGCCCATGCCCCCCACTCAGGGGGCCGTCTGGATGTCGTGATCGACCTTGGCGGCGGCTTCCTTCATCGCCTGCGCGGCGCTCTCCTGGCCGATCATAGCCTTGCTCATCGCGGTGTCGATGTCGCCCTGGGCTCCCGCCCATCCGCTCACCGTCGGAGAGTAGTAGGCGCGGCCAAGCTCGGTGATCGGCACGGCGACGAGCGAGTTCTTGAGCGCGCCGCTCTTCCGCATCAGGGGAACCGCGCTCTGGCGCACGGGCGACGAGTCGGTACGCTCGGCCCACCACGCGGTCCAATAGGGCTGTGTGGCCCACTTGATGTAGGTCCAGGCGGCCGCCTTGACGTCGGCAGGCGCGCCCTTGAACATGAAGATGTTGTCGCCGGCGTTGCCGGCGTCATTGTTCTTAGGGCCGGCCGGCATGGGGGCGGCCTGCATGGCGAAGCGACTGCCGATGAGTTGCTGTTCCGACGAGGCGCCCGAGCTGCTGTAGACCTCGAAGGCCACGTGGCCGCCGGCGAAGTCGGTCTGCCACTGGCTGGTCGCGCTGTTCGTGTGGTGGACGTAACCCTTCTTGACGAGTTGCACGAAATAGTCGAGCGCCCCGACCCCCGCCGACGAGTTGAACGCGGTTTTCGTGCCGTCGCCGTTGACCAACCGGCCGCCCCACTGCAGCACCATCGGCTCCCACAGGGTTTCCTCGTTGTCGGTCGTGTCCATGCACCAATTACCGCCCTTAGTCACCTTGGCGCAGTCCTGCGCGAACTCGGCCCAGGTGCGCGGCATCGTGGTGATGCCGGCCGCGCGCGTGACCTTGGGGTTGTACCACAGCACGGTGACCGAGGTGTCGTTGAACGGCATCGAGTAGAGCTTGCCCTTATAGTAGCCGTTCTGCAGTTGCGGCGCGAAGTAATCCTTGATCTGCGCAGGGCTCAGGCCGTTGGGGCCGTTCACGTAGGGCGTGAGATCCTGCACCGATCCTTCGTCGACGTAGGTAGCCACGGCGTAAGCGTCGGTCTGCGAGAGCGCCGGCGGGTGGCCTTGCTGGATGGCCGCGAGCAGCTTCGGTTGCAGCACGCTGGCGTTGGAGAAGGGCCGTGGCTTGAGGACAATCCCGGGGTGGCTCTTATTGAAGGCGTCGACCATGCTTTGCAAGTCGCTTTTGGCCGGCTCGTGGCTGAGGTTCTCCCAATACTCGACCACGACCGGGCCGGCGTGCTCCTGCCTGGATGGACGAGCGGCGTGCGTCGCGGTAGCGCCGGCGGTCAGAGCCAGCGCGAGGGCGGCGGCGCCCGCGACATGGGCGAAACGAATTGGCTGCGTCATAGTATCTCCTCATCAATGATTGCCGTGAGTAGGCGTCCCGACGGACGGGCATGCGAAGGGTTCACGTGGATGCCGTGAGCCCGGCCCCGCCCGCGACTGACGTCGCTCCAGGGCAACGGCGTGTCGAAGAACGCACATGTAGACGGACAAGAGTATGGGGCCACACGCTTCAGCGCCCATTTGCGCGCCATGCGACGTCAGTCGCAGGCTTCCATGCCGCACACCTCCTTTCCGCCGATGCCGGCCCTCATCCCTTGAGCGCACCACCGCCAGCCGTGGCGACACCCTCGATGATGATCCGCTGGGCCGCGAGGAAGATGGCGAGGACCGGCAGGATCGTGAAGGCCGAGGCGGCCGCGAGCTGCCCGTACTGCACGCTGTGCGGGACGCCGAGGAATGTAGCCAGCCCTACCTGGAGCGGCTGCACGTCGGGCGTCGTGGTCACGATCAGCGGATACAGGAACTGGTTCCACGAGCCCAGGAACGTGTAGAGAGCCACGGCGACGAGGGCCGGCCCGGCCAGCGGAGCGGCCACGCGCACGAGGTAGCGGGTGCGCGAGCAGCCGTCGAGCTGCGCCGCGTCCCATAACTCGGGCGGCAGGCCCAGGAAGACCTGCCGCAACAGGAAGATACCGAAGGCGCTGGCCCCGAACGGTACGATTTGCGCCTGGTAGGTGTCGAGCCAGCCGAGCCAGCCGAGCACCTGGTATTGCGGGATCAGGATGACCTCGTCCGGGATGACCAGGACCATCAGGATGACCAGGAAGAGCAGACGCTTGCCGGGGAAGCGCAACACGGCGAAGGCGTAGGCGGCCGGTAGCGCGGTGGCCAGGGCGAGCGCCGTGGTGGCCCCGGCGATGAACACGGTGTTGGCGAAGTAGCGCATCCAGCCCGGATTGGTCACGGCGTTCCAGGCGTCGGCGTAGTTCCCCCAGTCCCACAAAGGCAGCACGTTGGGCGGCGTGTCGCCCAGGCGCGCGTCCGGCTCGACCGAGGTCACGAACATCCAGTAGAACGGGAAGGCGAAGATCACGGCCAGGAGCAGCAACAGGGCGTAGCGGACCACGCGGCCGGGACGTATCCCCCGCCGTCGCCCCCCCGCCGCCGCATACGTCGCGCTCATGCGCCCCCCCTATCGATCCTCATACACTCCCACCCATCCCCGATGACTATCCTATCCATAGAACACCCAGCGCCGCCCGATCGCGTTCTGCGCGAGGACGAAGGCCATAGTCAGGGCGAACATGACCACGGCGACGGCGCTGGCCTCACCCAGGTTGAGGCTCTGGAACTGCTGATACAGGAACACGCCGACCGTAGTCGTGGCCCCGGCGGGTCCGCCGACGGTGAGGGCGTAGATCTGGGTAAACACTTTGAGCGACTCGATCATGGCGACGACGAACACGAAAAAGATCGTCGGCGTGAGCAGGGGCAAGGTAATGTGGCGGGCGACGGCCCAGGCCGGCGCGCCGTCGACGCGCGCCGCCTCTTCGAGTTCGGGCGGGATCGCGGTCAAGGCGGCCAGGAAGACGATGGTGTTGAAGCCGGCCGACTGCCACAAGGAGTAGATGATGACCGAGGGCATGGCCCACACGGGATCGTCGACCCAGCCCAGCGCCGGCAGATGGACCAGCCGCAGCAGGCTGTTGAGCAGCCCGGCGCGCGGGTCGAACAGATACAACCACACGATCGCAGTGGGCAGCGCCGGCGTCACGTAGGGCAAAAAGAACGTGAGCCGGAAGAAGGACCACCCGCGCACCTTACGACGCAGCAAGAGCGCGCACAGCAGCGAGAGGATAACGCCGCCCGGCGCAACCCCCGCGACGTAGTAGAGCGTCGCGCCGAGCGCGTTCAGGAAGCCGGACTGCTGCGCGGGGTCGAGCAGATACGCATAAGTGCTCAACCCGACGTATTGCTGGGTCGGCGCACCGGGGCGGCGCTGCACGCTGGCGAAGAAGACGTATAGAAACGGGGCGAGCGTGAACAGGACAAGCAGGAGAAAGGCCGGCGATAGGTACGCATAGGCCAGGGCCGCCTCCCGCCAGCGCCCCCGGCTGCCCGAACGAGGTCGGGCGCGCGCGGCGCGCGCGGCGCCCCTAGTCGGCCGTGGCCGTGAATCCGCTTCACCGGCGTAACCCGCCATGTACTCGATGCTCTCCCACGCCAGGGGCGGGCGACGTGTCACGAAGGGCGCGCGACAAGACGACCCGGACCATCGTCGCCGTGCGGACGCAGGCGACATCGCGTGCGTAGCAGCTATAATACACTACTTGTTACATGTAGCAGCTATTACACGACACTCTCACTCTAACAGCAGAGTGTTAAGAGGTCTTTAACGAGGGATTAAGAGAGCGTAAAACATCACATGTACTGGCTACTCCGACCTCCTTGCGCCGGGCTGGAATGACGCCATCATCCGTCGAGGAGGCATAATGCTATGGTATGTCGACCCACCTGCGCTGCTCATGCGAGCGCGCCGCGGCGTCGAGGATCTCCTGGCAGCGCACACCGTCCTCGAAGCTCGGCGCCATCGGGCGGCGCGCCAGCGACGCGTCGACCCAGGCGCGCACGTTCCCGCCCCAGGTCGAGGCGTCGGGGTCGTGGGCAAACACCAGGCGGAAAAGGTCGCCGCGCCAGCGCGTCGCCTCGTCGGCGCGCAGTACGCGGTCGACGCCCTTGTCGGTCTCCAGCACCAGCGAGGCCCGCTCGCCGTAGAGCTCGACGCGCCTGATGTCGCAACGGCCGCGCGCCACCCGCGAGACGCGCGCCAGCCCGTGCGCCCCGCCCCTATATTGGAGGTGCAGATAGGCCAGGTCGTCGGCGTCGACGCGGGCCGTCGCGCCGTCCGGGCGCGGGCGCTCCGGTGTGACGACGCCGAGGTGCGCGCTGACCGCGGCGACCTCGCCCGCGCACAGCCAGCCGAGATCGAGCATGTGCGAGGCGATGTCGCCGAGGGCGCCGGTCCCGCTCGCGGCGGCGCTGTTGCGCCAGGTGTAGGGGGCGTCCGGGTCGGCGAGCCAGTCCTGCAGGTAGGTCAGGTGGACCTCGTACAGGCGGCCGAGTGCACCGCCCTCGATCTGCTCCTGCATGTAGCGCACGGCGGGGTTGGGGCGATTGCTGAAGTTCGTGGCGTGCGTCACGCCGGCGGCGCGGGCGCGCTCGAGCAGGTCGCGCGCCTCGCCCGCGTCGAGCGCCAGGGGTTTCTCGCACAGCACGTGCAGCCCGCGCTCCAGCGCGGCGCGAACCATCGGCGCGTGCAGGCTGTTCGGCGTGGCGATGCACACGCCGTCGAGCTCCTCCGCCTCGAGCATCGCGTCGTAGTCCTTGTAGACGGCCGGAATACCATGCGTTTCAGCAGTCGCGCGGGCCAGTTCCTCGTTCGGCTCGCACACCGCCGCGATACGCGCCCGCGCGTGGCCGGCCAGCGCCTCCACGTGCCCGCGACCGACGCCCAACCCCGCCACCGCCACCCTCAGACTGTCTCGCGCCAGCTCACCCATAGTGTTCCCCCCTCTGCTTCCCATCCACAACGCTTCGGCAGGCGGCTCATAAGCGGTTCGCCACCTATACCGGCCACGTCGAGCGACGTACGCCTGTACACCATACTACAACAGAGAGGGGGCCGGACGCCCGAGGCCGGACGCCCAAGGCCCGGGATCACCCTTTCGTGCTATTGCCGCCCGGCCGTTCGTAACGGTACCCTGCGATGATAGTGGGACTGAGACACGTGGGATAGGCCGGCCGTCGTCCGTCGTCCTGCCCCCGCCCGCCATCGATAACAGAGGGGAGCGCGCGGCATGGCGGCGGATGTCGTCGAGATACTGTTGGTGGAAGACAACCCCGCCGACGTACGGTTGACCGAGGAGGCGCTCAGGGAGAGCGGCCGTCCGCTGCACCTCTCCGTCGCGCCGGACGGCGTGGAGGCCCTGGCCTTTCTGCGGCGGGAGGGCCGCTATGCCGCCGCGCCCCGGCCTGACCTCGTGCTTCTCGATCTAAACTTGCCCCGTAAGGGCGGGCGCGAGGTGCTGGCCGAGGTGAAGGCGGACCCGGCGCTGCGCGCGATCCCGGTGGTGGTGCTGACCACCTCGCAGGCCCCGGGGGACGTGCACGCGGCCTACGACCTGCGCGCCAACTGCTACCTCACCAAAGCCGGGGATGTGGACCAGTTCTTCGACGCCATGGCGCAGCTCGACCGCTTCTGGCTCGGCACGGCGCAACTGCCGCCGCGGCCGGCGACGACGGAGAGGGGCGCGCCTGGCGAGGCCACGGTGCTGGTCGTCGACGACGATCCCGACATCGTCGATCTCCTCGCGGCCGCGCTCGGGGACCGCGGCTACCGGGTGCTCTCTGCCCTGGGGACGGAGGCGCTGCGCCTGGCGCGCGAGGAGCAGCCCGGCGTCGTCCTCCTGGACATGAATATGCCCACGATGGACGGCGCCGAGCTCAGCCGGCGCCTGCGCGACGACCCCGCGACGGCCGCGATCCCCGTCGTGATGATGTCGGCCCAGCGCGCCGTCCGCGCCAGCGCGGCGCTGCTGCCCGTCACCGACTGGCTGCCCAAGCCGTTCGATATGGACCTCCTATACGCGACCGTCGCCCGCTGGACAACCGGGCCCGCCGCCGCGTAGGATCGGATAGACCAGACGGCCGCGCCCGGTTATACCTGCCGCGCGTGCGCGAGGGCATAGCGTCGGAGCGTCGGGACGTCGACGCCCGCGGCAACCGCGGAGGGCAGCAGGACCGTCCAGCGGTCGGAGGACGGGCGCGCGCGGTCGTGCGCGAACCACAGGAGCACGATCGGCGCGGGACAGAAAGCCGTCGCCGTGTTCACGACTCTGGCGGCTCGGCCCCAGTCCTCTGCGCTCGGCGCGCGGCTGTAGGGGTAGCCAACCACGTTCTCAGGGTCCACTCGCAACGACCAGCGGCCGTCCGGCCCGCACGCCGGATCGGTGGCGCGCGGATGCGCCCTATCCCTGTAGACCAGATCGGTGGCCGCCGCATCCGCGGCGTCAGCGGTGAGGAGCGCGCGTACGGCACCGTTAGGGTCGGCGCCGGCGCCGCTCTTGATGCCCGCGAGGTCTATCGCCGCGGGCATGGGAGTCGCCGTCGGCAGAAACGGGACCAGGTGTAGAGGCGTCGCCTGCGGCCCCGGCCGCGGGCCCCCTAACGGCGTCGCCTGCGGCCCCGGCCGCGGGCCTCCTAACGGCGTCGCCTGCGGCCCCGGCTGCGCCGTCGCCGTCGGCAAGGGGGCCGGGGGCAGAACAGGGGCGGAGGTCGCCAGAATAAGCGCGACGAGCCCGCCCACGAGCGCCGCGACGAGCCCCGTCAGGGCAATGGCAAGGCGGATAATCAGGCGACGTGGCATCGGACAGTCTTCGGATGGCAGACGCGCGCAGCGGGATCGGCGACAGCAGAATTGAGCGGGCGCATCACGGGCGTTTCGTCGGCGGCGGTACGCTTGTCGCGGCGGCCAGCGGCGTCGATAGGGGGAGCGGCGCCGGTGTGCCGGCGAGGGTCGCGATCGTCGCGAGCGGCGATGCAACCGGCGGGGGCGTCGCGGCCGGCGGGAGGGTCGCCAGAGGGGTAGCCGCGACAGGCGCCCCGGTCGCGGGCGTCGCCACCACAGGTATACCCGTGGCTGGTACAACGGACGCAACGCCACCCGACGGCGCGGGCGCGATGGGCGTGACGCCGCCGGATGGCGCGGGCGTGACGGGTGCGATTGCTCCGGGTGTCGTGGGCGCGCCCGGCAGCGTGAATGGCGTGCCAACCGGCGCTGGCTGGCGCGCGATGGCCGTGAGCGTGCGCGGTGGGATCGGCGCGAGCGTGGGCAGCGGCCCCAACGGCGCAGCCGTCGCGGTCGGCGTCGTCCCCGGCGCGGGGAGCAACACCGCCACGACCGGCGTCGTGGGCGCGCTCTCGTTCTGCCCGTCGAACGAGGTCACCGTATAGACGTAGGTCGTGGCCGGTGACAGGTTCTGGTCGTCCGTGAACGACGTGATATCCGGGGCATTGACCGTCCCGACGATGGTAGAGGGTGAGAAATGTCCGGTCGCGCGGTAGATGCGGTAGCCCACGGGGAGCGGCCGCGGCGCGCGCCAGGAAAGCGTAATCGCGCCGGCCGTCGTCCCCGTGACGAAGGCATCGGTAGGAGGGCGCCCCGCGAGGGTAGCCGCCCCGCGCGACGGCGTCGCGGTCGTCCCGGCCATTGGAGCGTCCGCCCGCGACGCCGTCGCGGGCACAGCCGACGGTGGGACGAGCGCGAGGGCGAGCGCGACCGCGCCGAGGAACAGCAGCGCCAGCGCGGCCCCCACGAGGGGCACGCCCGCTATCGTCCTATCGTCCAGCCCGCCCCGCCCCGCCAGACGCGCACGCGCGGGGCGCGCCGCCCCCCTCTCCCCATTCCCCTGATTAATAGCCGTCACCCTCCGTCTTCGTCTTCATCTTCTCACACCGTGGACATCCGTAGACATGGGGAATACGGCCAGGGACTGCACTATCGCTCGCGCGGCAAGCCACGTGAGCGGCCAGGCATCGCCCACTCCGCGTGGATCTCCTCGATCGTCGTAGCCAGGACAGCGCCACGGTGGGCGCGATACCACGACGGATAGTCGGCGCCGCCGCCGAAAAACGACACGTGGAAGAGGGGGTGGCTGATGATCACGCGCGCACCCCTCCCACCCGGCCCCGCTCGCCCTGCTGGCCGAAGAGGGAGCGTTCGGCAATATCGCACAGGATATGCTCGACCATCAGGTGCGCCTCCTGCACGTACTGCGTGCTCGCGCTGGGGATCGCGACGGCGATGTCGGCCATCTCCCGGAGCGCGCCGCCCGCCCCGATCAGGACGACCGTGCGCATGCCGATGCCCTGCGCCGCACGCACGGCATGGACGACGTTGGCCGAGTTCCCGCTCGTGCTGATGCCGATCAGCAGATCTTCGGGCTTGCCGAGGGCCTGGATCTGGCGGGCGAAGACGCCGTCGTAGCCGCAATCGTTGGCATAAGCGGTCAGGAACGACGTATCGGTGGTCAGGGCGAGGGCGGGCAGGCCGGGGCGCACGAAATCGATTGTCAAGCGGCTCGTCAACTCCGTCGCCATGTGCTGGCAATCCGCGGCGCTGCCGCCGTTCCCGCACAGCAGCGCCTTACCGCCCGCGCGGAACATCTCGGTCAGCGCATCCGCCGCCGCCAGAATAGCGTCGCCGCAGGCATCGACGAGCTGGCGCGCCACCCGCGCGCTCTCCGCGACATGCGTCCGCATCCTCTCGCGCGGCCAATCACCCTCAAACGCCATCTACCGCTACCACCATCCGCGTTACGCGTCTTATCATGTGTACGCCATTTGGGTATGTGTCATCCATGGTGGGGCGCCGCCCCTCCTATGTCGTCGGACACCACGCCCGCTGCGGCGACCGTCGTGAGAGGGGAGGCGGCCCCCTCGCGCGACGGCACCCCCCGTCCAGGCCCACGCTGTGCCCGTCCTGTCCGTCTTGAGCCCGTGCAACGCCCTGTCCTGGGCACGTGCGACGCCCCGTCTTGACCGTCTTGAGCACGCGCGGCGCCCCGTGTAACGCCGTGCAAACCGTACAACGCCACGCCGAGGCCCCCAGCCGGGGGCGTACGTCCCACCAACAGAGCTAGTGTAGCACGGATCGGCGGGCTGTCAAGAAACCGTGCGGGCGCCATTCACGACAAAACAGGCTATGCCTCGTACGGGGACGTTACGCTACAAGACATCGCTCCACAGCGCCCTGTGATCGTCGAAGAAGCGCTCGGCCGACGCGTACGACTCAGGAGTCCCGATGTCGAGGAAAGGTCCCTCTCCGACAGTAGCATACAGACCATCTCCGATCAAGGTGGGGAACGTGTCACGCTCCAGCGACATGGCGCGGCCGGCGGGGATATCCGCCAGCGTGCGCCGATCGAAGAGATAGACACCCGCGTTGATCAGCCCGGTGCCGAGGTCGGGGCTCTTCTCATGGAACGAGCGCACGCGGCCGTCGTCCGCGACATCGACCGCGCCGTAGCGCCGGCAATCGTCCATGGGGACGAGCCAGAGCGTCGCCCGCGCCCCCGTACGCTGATGGCTCTCAACCAGGCGGCGCACGTTGAATGGACAGAAGGAATCGCCGTTGAGGACGAGCACATGGTCCGTCGTCACCTGCTCCAGGGCATGGCGCGCGGCGCCGCCCGTCCCCAGGGGGACCGTTTCATGGGCGTACGCCAACTCCATGCCCAGGCGCGCGCCGTCCCCGAAGGCCGCCTCGACCATCTCGCCCTTATAGCCGGTCGCCAGCACGGCCCGCCGCACAAGCTGCGCCCGCAGCGCCAGCAACAGCCACTCCAGGAACGGCCGCCCCGCCACCTCAGCCAGCGGCTTCGGCCGGTCGCTCACCATACTTTGCAGGCGCGTCCCCCGACCACCGGCGAGGATGATGGCATCGAGTCGGTCAGTGTAATAGGTGGAGCTAGATCCGTTCATGAAGTGAGTAGATAAAGGGCGCGAGGCATAGATAGAGATACTACTCAAGCGTCTTGCGGCTGCGCTTGTTGTGGGACAAGTGTCGTAACACTGAAGCGCGCGCGTGCGATAAATGACGCAAACAGGACGACAAAGAGAACTGTATTGGCAATAACTACAGCTTGCACAAGATCCTCGACTGTGGCATGGCGTACAACGATGAGCGTCGCTTGGAAGACACAGCAAGACACAACGGCAACAACGAATAGGCGACTTCCGATGGACAGGAAGTAGGAGATTAGCGTCTGCGCGAGCGCCAACATAAGCATGGCAAGACCATACCACACGAGCTGGTTCGCTACCGTCAGTAGTTTTGGATTGTGAAACAATACTTGTATCACTGTGCGAGGCACTAGCAAGAACACGATCTCCGCCGAGGCAGACAGCGCTGCTACCCCAAGTAATGCCTGCAACACAACCGCCGTTGTTCGCTCTCCGCGCTCATGTGCGGCCGCAGCCTTCGGAAACATCACGGCTGCAACGCTAGCGCTTACAAACAGTACAGTCCGTCCGATGACCGCTAGCCCATCGTACAAGCCTGCCTTTTGCGCGGAGAGGAAGTGACCCGCCAGGATAGTATCCATATTCAACAGCAAAACGCTACTTGCGAGAGCGATCACCGCCGTTATCGAATAGGAGAAGAGAGGCCGTAGTGAGCCACTAGATGCACGGGGACCCATTAGCAACTGTCGCAGTGGCACGAGGCTAAGCAAATAAGTTAACGCGGCGCTCAAGACAATGCCAAGGAGTGCCCCATTAACCCCGAAACCCAATTCAATCAGCGCAATAACCAACATAAGCCGCGAGATAGGCGTAAAGACGTTGATAGCTGAATACCATGAAAAGCGTTGCAACCCTTGAAGCGCACCACCACTTACTGGACCGATAAAGGCAAAGATCAGCGCAATACTCATGATCATAACCTGTTGCTGCGACCGAATCTGCAAGAAAGCAGCAATCTTGCTACTCAAAGACACAAATATGATGGCTATAATGATACCGAGCGGAAGAAGAATGGCCGTAAGACGTCTAAAGAGATCGTTTAGCTTGGAGTAATTACCTGTAGCGCCCAAACTGGACGCATATTTGGCGATAATCGTACCAATGATCTGCGTTGGCGTTAAAATAACTGCTAATAGCCCCAACAGTGAGACAATTTTGCTATAAGTTTCCAGACCGAGCGTGTGCGTAAGCACAGGATTGAGGAGATAGTTGAAAGCGCCGGTCAATATGGTACCAACAAAAACGATAATGTTGTGGACTAGATATTCATTCTTGACGAAACGCTGGTAGAAGCGGTTATACCGCGACACTGTACTCACATCGTTGGTGTCTACTATTCTGTTGGTTGTGCTCTCCACCTGCGCTCCTCTAACATATCCCTGTGTTTCGTCCGGTTTGACGATCGGATAACAGTCACGAGTTGGCCCCAAAACTGAAGGATAGCACTCGTTTCTGTTTGCGCCCATGCATAATCATCAAACCAGCGCCAGCTAGCGAGACTGCAGCACTTAGGACGAGTCCCACTAGGACGAGTTGCTGCGGCCAATATTCTACAACTATATGATATACACCGGGCTTGCGAATGATCCACGCATTGGCATATCCATTGGCAACAGCGCGATCGACCGTCGACAGCGGCTTGTGCAGCAGCAACATCCACCAAGGGAAATGCCTTTGATCAGGTTCAATGAAGGCAAGCCAATGGGGATCATAAGTCTGCTGTAGCACGACATATATAGGGGCTTTCGTTGCATGCAGCCGTATATCGTATGAGGTGCCGGCGCTATATGACGGCCGCGCTAGTTGCATAGCCTCCGGGTGTACTTCAATATGTAAAACCGAGGAAAACTCACCGATACATATAGCCCCATAGGTACATGCCGCACTGCTTGGCACATGCCTAGCATCATGTGTGGCAAAGAGGAACGGGTAAGCCGAAGCATTGCTGAAGATGTGTAAGCGTCCGATTATTTGTTCTTGTTGATTGGCAAATAATGTACGTGTTGCCGCAAGAATTATAGACGAGGGTGTATCCGCAATGACCGTAGGTTGGCCAATGAGATCATTGGCGACCGTCCCAATAGGCACAACTATATAGCGAACCGAGAGCTCCTGTAACGTCCGTACCGCTAGAGGTGAGCGGAGCCAGGACCATGGTTGGTTCGTGTTGGACAGAGTCTTGATACAGCAATCGCCCAGTGCAGTTGCATCCAGACCAGGATGCAACGTCGAGAAGCTGCCGAACCGTGGCCGCGCGGGTATCCACAAGATGCGGAAGAAATCGCGCTGATGATCAATGTACTTGTTGAAACGGGCATAGTCGCTCGGCACCGAGTTAACGACGAACGCGCCCTGTGCTTGTTGCGTAAGCGCAGGGTAAGCGGGGAAAACTGCTAGGCCGATGAAAACAGTGGTAGATGCAGACAACAGCACACGTCTCAATACGGTTCGATCGCCTATAATGTTCCGAAGCCGCACCGTCGCCACGCCGAGGAGCAGCGCGTACGCGAATGCTAGAGGCTGATAGAACTTGGAGGGATCACGAAAGAACGAAAACCCGGGTAAGTACATAAAAAGCCAATCGTAGACACCGCCCGCCGGATCGTTGTCACCCTTGACCAAAAATGCGGCAATCAGGGCAACAACGACCAGAAAAAGGACGACGCGATCACTGCTCCGGCGAAGCAGCAGTCCGAAGAAGAGTAGGGGCGTGATAAAGAACAGCGGGTTGATGGGGGCTATATGCAGGTCATTAGCAAACCAGAATGGATGAAACAGAGCCATGCTGTTGCTAAGCCGCATGTGGCTGAGCGCATGTACGCCCACAACATCCGCATAGCCGGACGGCAATTGGGGAGCATGGACGAACAACGCCGGTAAAATCCACCATAGATTCAGCACAGCTAGCGTCCCCAGCGCCACAACTATGTGCGCGACTCCTACGATTTTAAGCAACGGCATGCGGCCACTAGGAATAGCACCCGAGTCGATATGCCTTACCTGTAATCGCAAGCAACACACCGAGCCATACAGCACCAGCACTCCAACGGTTATATAGGTTGACCGAATGTCATACATTGCCTGGATCGCCATGAGTACGCCCGTAAAGGAGAAACTCCGCACCGTACCACGGCGTTGCCCATGCACGAAGGCCCATAAGATAAGAGGAATACATCCATATGCGACGGCAACTCCAAACTGACCGCCCTCGTACAGAAGATAAACGTAAGAATTCATGACTATGGCGAGGGCGCTGACAAACGCGGCCAGATGCTGTCGGAACCAGGCCAGCGATAGTACATACGTCGATGCGCTCGGCAGAACAACTGATGGGATGATCCAGAGCAACCGCTCGCTTATACTCCAATCGATACCAAACGATGCCATAATTCCCTGGAGCCATGCAAGTGGAAAAGCAGGCGCATTGAGGATGTTATACCCACCGGTTGACGAGCTTGATTCCCACAACGACGGAAACGGGTCTGCATCGAGCAGATGCGACAAAGTAAAGTAGGGGAAGTCACCAGCCGTCACAAAACCGACCTTCAACCAAGCGTGATAGAAAGCGGCGATTACCAAACACACTGTGGCAGGCAGAATGAACAGTTGTAAAGAACGCCTGTCCGATCGCTGCCACAGTAACATCCTGCGTGTCACACGGTTGTCTTTCACGGCCATGCGCGGTCCCAGATTATCGCGTTACTCGAACGCACGAGGCAACTGTTCCGGATTTTTTGATGCGCGTACAACCTTTACCGACATCACCAATACTGCAGCGGCGGTAATTCCAGCCGCCGTTAGGAACGAGACCAGAGCGGCAAGATCTGTAATGTGCTGCACTCCAAAGTCGACGATCACCGTATAGCGGCTGGCCGGGCCGGGATCTATGAGCCATCCATTAAAGAGGCCGAACGGGCTGAGGTGGACGCGAGGGGAAAGAAACCCGTTGAACCAACACGTCCAGGGCCAAATTGGCGTTCCAGTAGGTACGACGCATACGTGCCAGTTCGGATTGTAGATGGTAGAAAGCACCAGGAGTACTGGTTGTGTCGTCCGGTCAATCTGAACAGTAAATCGCACCGAATTGACTTGATGCCACGACCATCGCATGACATGCGGCGAAGCGGCCGGTTGCAGCATCTTGCCATGAGTCCTTGAGGGCGCACCAAGCACCGACAATAAGTAATCATTCTGCAGCTTTACCTGACCGTATTTTGACATGACAATCGGGGGAGCGGCGACAGCGTAGAGAATAGGAACAAAGGAACGCTGATCGACCTCGTACAGATCGAGCTTGCCGAACGATCGAACGAAGTGTAGATAGGATTGTGTCTGGAGATAGGACCGTACTTGCCGCGGAGACACGATATGGCGCCCGATCTCATCAGTCACGATGTCATTACGCTGGACAATGTATCGCATGCCTTGTGCCGCCAAATACGGCTCTATTGTAGGATGGGCACTGTCCTTCACCGCTTGCAGTATCTGACCATTGAGATCAACGCCCCCCGATGTCGCCGCGACATACCCGCCCGCAGCGTTTATTGTGATAGTACGATTGGGAATAAACTCTCCAGGCACCGCGTCGGCTCCGTAATATCCCCAACTATAGCGCATTTGATAGTAGTCGTCGTTGGGCAACAGCAGTACCTCAGCATGTACGTCCTGCCGCGACAGATAGTCCTTTAACTGGAACCAGTAGCTCGGAATGGCTATGCCGGGTGGAACTGTAACCCCAGGGCTACGTCCAACAACTTGCCCCGTAACAAGAGGGAAGGCGGTCACGATGAAGGCCAGGCCAGTAACGGCTAGAACGCAAGATTTGACCAACATTACACCTACCCATCGTCTCCTCAATGCATGAGCCAACTGGCCCGCTAGACATTCGATTTGATACCCGATAAGCGGGGCATAAAGGACAAGGAGCGGGAAGGGAAATTTGGTATCCGGCTCACGGAACAGCCAGAAGAGCGGCACGTGATGGAAAAAAAACTGGTTGGCGTTGTAGAATGGATCCGGCCCGTGCAATCCCGTCGAGACAAGAAGCAATACCAAAGAGCCTGCCGCTGCAGGCACGACAATCCAGCGCGGGATCGAGCGATTAAGGAGTGCTGAGAAAGCAATCAAAGATGGGAGGAAAACAGTAACGAGCAGGAGAGGCGTTTTGTAGACGGGTGCATAGGGGAAATAGTAAGTCCATGCCCATGTTGGATTTAGCCAAAACATGTTCAGAATACTGGAACGTCGCGCTACGAAGCTCCAATCCTGCGCCGGGGCGGCAATCACTTGCTGGTGACCAGCACCAAACAGGACAAAGTACGCCTGCGAAATCCAGTAGACATTGACAAGTACGTAGATGGTCATGAGAAGAGCGACATGCAGTAGGACTTTGCCTCTCCATGCGTGAGCGACAATATAGAGACTCACAGACAGTGCATAGAGCAAGAACACCATGAAAAGAGGAGGGTTGACGAACAGCATTCCGCTTAAGCTCGCTGAAACGGCGAAGATTGCTAAAGACACGGAGTTTAACGACCCAGTCGCCAGCCGAATGAATAAGGCACTCATATACGGCAGGTACACAAGGATGAATAAGCCTAAGTAACCTGGTGGAACGAGCACAATGAAAGGATTGAAACAATAAAATAATGCGGCAACAATGGTTGCTACACGGTGTCCCGGCAACACCGTGAGTACGAAGTACGACATGGACAGGAACTGCGCCCCATAAAGGAGGACGTAGAATGCACGTTGCGCTTCGGCGGGCGCAGAAACCGCCCGCAAAAGAGCGTCAAAGACGATCTGTGGCAGTGCTTGAATCAGACTACTAGGTCCTCCTGCACCTCCCAAATCCCAAGCATAACGCATGCGCCCCACCCATTTGCCCGGATCGATAGTGTAGGGGGGAAAGTTATCACCGCCGGCTAGTAGCCGCCCAGGAACAAACCACTTTCCGGTGATCAAAAGCGCCACCACAAGAGCCAACAGGACGAGCATGATGCGCCATGCTAGCGGCCCTGCGCCGCTAGCCGCTCGTGTCTGCACGAATGAGGCTACACGCCTTGACCAGCAAGCAACCCCTTCTCTATGTCGCGTCTGATCGAGCGTCACCAATCGCCTCATGCTTGTAATCCACCCCGACTGCGAGAGCGTGTCGCGGACACAATCTATCGTCACTTGATTGTAGGCATGCCAGTGTGCAAAAATTGGCTTACCGCCGCTACTTTCCAGTGCATCCTGTGTAAGATAACCCAATCGTTGACCGTACGCGTCGCCTGGATTGAGCGCCGCCGCGCCAAGACATACGACCGATGTCGCAGGAGGTCGCGCCATGCCCGCACGTAGGAACCAGTCACAACGGATCGTTGTCCTGTGACCAAGAGCAGGAACATCTCCCCCATGGTCAAAGCGGCAAAGAGAGGCAGGATAAACAGGAGCGTCGGCGCGGAGTAGTTTTTCAAGAGGGTAGCGAATTGATTCCGGTGCGTGAGCCGACGCTTGCTCCTGCTTGTCTCATGGCGCTGATCTTCAACAAGCGATGAACCAGCTGTGCCACCCGCTTTGTGGAAAACAACAGCATTCGGAACAATCCCCACCTGATAGCCCCGAAGCCATGCACGCCAACACAAATCAATCTCCTCGAAAAACATAAAATGATAGGGGTCAAACGCTCCTAGCTCCTCGAAAATGTCGCGTCGAATGAAGAAGCAGGCGCCATCTGCATAGAACACGTCCTCTTCATTAGGGCTCCCTGAAGCAGGAAATCCCAAAATATCTACGCCCATGCCACAACTAAGGGGCAGGATGCCATCGTATGATCGTTGTTGAGGGGCAAGGATTGGCATATCCGATCGCCTATTGGCGACGTCGACCAACGCCTCCATGGTATCTACATTGAGGTGCGTGTCATTGTTAAGGAAGCATAGATACGTAGAGTGGCACAACGCCGCACCCCGATTATTTGCCTCCGCATACCCAAGATTCTCATCGAGCTTGAGGATGTCTACTTCGGGGAAATCCCGCCTGGTCAGTTCAAGCGAATCGTCGGTCGAGTCATTGTCGACGAGCAGCACACGGAGGTTGCGCAGCGTCTGCAATCGCAATGACTGAAAGCAACGCGGCAGGAAAGCCGCGCCATTCCAGTTAAGTACGATAACCGTGAGGATAGGCTGCGCACACTTGGTCATAAGCAACGTTGTATCGCGGTCCATCCTACCCGCGCTGTTTCATCCCAACTCAACTGCTTGGCGGTTGCCCATGCTTGGTCACGTAGCCGTGCATACAAGGCTGGATCGTCACGAAGCGTTAGAATAGCGCGCGCAAGCGCGGCAGGCGTTTTCTCCCGGCAAACCAAGCCAGTTTTCCCGTCGCACGTCGAATCGCGCAAGCCAGGAACGTCGTAGACAACGGCGGGCGTGCCCAGTGCGTTGGCCTCGGTTACGACGAGCCCCCAGCCTTCGCGTATCGACGTCATAACAAAGACTTGAGAGCGCGCCATGAGGCGCTCCTTAGTCGCCCGATCAACGGACCCAAAGAACGCAACATAGCGCGACAGGTCCAGATCCGCGATCTGGTGATCTAGCGCGCGACGATACCTGTCATCCCACGCGCCGATTATCCAGAGATGGGCCTCGCAAACGCCGGCTTGGTGAACATGTTTGAGCGCCTGGATGATATGATCTACACGCTTCGATGGGACCACGCGTCCAACGAAAGACAACGTCAGGCAACGCTCTTTCGTCTCCATGGAAGGGAGAGTGTCGGGCGATCCCGTGTCGACCGACATTGGGAGGATCGTGCATGGGCCAGACAGACCCAACCGGCGCAGGTCGTCCGCCGTGGAGCGGGAGATCGTCATTAACGGCGTGCGACGGTATGCCTGCAAAGACAAAGGCTCAGCCGCATAACCCACCGCACTCAATGGGAACGGCGCCTCGTAGCGCCAGACTTCCCGCGCGAGTTGATTGCTATACATAATCACGGGCTCACGGGCATAAAGGGGCGCGAAAAAAGGAATCGTATTGACCTCATCAATGATCGCATCGCATCGCCCACGGAGGCATCGCCGGTAGTAACGGTAAGCTTCCCAGTGAACCGTGTGCTGATGACCGCGCCTGATGACCTGCACACCATCAATGAACTCCTCAGCTAACGCGCCAGGGTACGAAGCACAGAATAAAGTCACCCGGTGTCCCCATGAGACCCAACGGCGCGCCATCTCATGGGTCACCTTCTCGGCGCCACCCCCACGCGGATGCATAATGTCGCGCCAATTTAAGATGAGAATATGGCGCGGCATCGTCGCCCGCATATCACACGACTGATGGGTAATCGTGGAACTCTTCACGACACCCACCATTACGACTGCGCAGCGTGCTGCGTCTGCTTAATCTTGGCCTTGAGGGCCGCGGTATCCTTTGTGAAGTGCATCGCCTGTTGATACTCAGCGATCGCCTCCGCCGTTTGGCCTTTGCCCGCGAGCGCATCACCAATACCCTCGTGCGCCGCCTCTACGTCGGGACCACGCTTCGTGAGGTTGAACACCTGTGTGTACAGGCCGATCGCATCCGTAAAATGGCCAGCGTCGCGGTGGATATTGCCGGAAACAACGTAGAGATGTGCATTGCCGGCCTGCAAGCTGATAGCCTTGCGCATGTATGAGAAGGCTTGATCGTAGTCACCCTGACCGGCATACACATTCGCAAGATCAGCGTTGATGGACGACTGAGCTGCTTTATACGGAGCCACGGCAATTGCCTTCTTGTAGTCACTATAAGCGTCCGTGTACTGCTTCGCCGTCAAATAGATATTTCCACGCGCCTCATACAGAGAGGGATCGTTAGGGGATAGGTCAATAGCTTTGCCCATCGCCACGATAGCATCTTGGAAATCGCTGAAACTACTAAAGCCGTTTTGGGCAATGCTGACGTAAGTGTCACGCACTCGTGGAGCAAGTCGCAACGCCTGGTTATAGTCAGCCTGAGCTTGGCCATTCATGCCGAGGGCTACTTCGGCCCCCGCACGCTGGTAGTACAAAAACCAATTAGTGGGATCAATTGGAATAGCCTTGTTATACTCCGCAATAGCCGCGTTGTCAGACCCCTGACTATGATAGCAATCGCCAAGGCTGCGGTAGGCATTCACATAGATAGGATTCTCACGAATGGCCCTGAGGAAAAGGGTGATCGCACGATCACAATGACCAGCGTTCTGCAACACAACACCCGCATTATAGTCGCCTCCAGCGCTGCCTGACCCCGTGCTGGATGCAGTCGTAGACGGAGACGTACCGCTGACCTGATTGAGGCTACAACCGGTAAGGGTCACCGCGACCACCAAGAGGAGGGATATGATGCTGGTCATCTCCCGGCCTTGTCGCGACCGTACGTCCACCTTACCGAGAAGACGACGTATCGTCATGCTGTCTAGCACCGCTTTAAATTGTGTTTCTTCCACTCTCATGTCTCTTTCTTGTTACAATACCACGCGCCACCTGTGCCACCACGCCAATACTTAGAAAATAATAGGCCCAGACCGCCATTGTGTCGGCAGCCACACTGGCATTGTATAAACCTACGTTGGTGGCGTAGTAGTTGACGAGCGTCGACCGCTGCAGCCATGCCTCGCGGTCAGCAATCAGCAAGAGAGGACAACTAGCCAGGCTAACTAGACCTAGCGCCACGCTGACACGTCTGTCGACCAAACCCGTGACCGAGGCTGTCAACAGGGTCAGAAAAAAAGCAGCGCCACCATCAAAACGGAGTAGAGCGACAAACGCCACCGCGACCGTTGCTACAACCTTGATCAAGAGGCGACGGCGGATGCTGAAAACACTGCCCACACACATTACCCAATGCCGTACTGATAGACCGCTTGGTGTAATAGCGCCTCGCCTGCCCCACCCTTTTACATGCTCACGCGCCATCTATCCTCTTCGGCGTCGTCTACACGGACATCACTCGTCTGGACGCCAAGTGTTAACCATTTACGTCCCTTAGTGTAGCAACTCCGAACGATCCCAGTGCAGCCATCGGTGAGCCAGAGCGCGACGTTGCGAATAATATGCTGCCCATCGGCAACGGCTGCAAGCTCCGCCTCCGTTAGCGCCGATAAGCCATCAAACGCTACCGGCACATGGGAATGGTCGTAGTAATGGAGCACGTTCTTGCGGTAGAAAATAGCGGCCGTTTCCCAAAGGATGCTCATGATTGCACGACGATTTATGGTACTGCTAAAGCGTTGGCCGATACGTACAGGGGCCTCGACCACGTGCTTAAAACCAAGATGGTTGGCGACAACTAGGAGTTCGAGATCAAAGGCATATCGCTTGACGACAATGCGTGGTAATACGACTGTCAGCACCTCGCGGCGGAACAGCTTGAGACCCACCTGAGTATCACGCGCCTGGAGGTCAAAGAGCACCCGTAACAGCGTCTGATAGGTGAAGCTATAGATCCGACGTAACGGAGGATAAATGACTTGAGACTCAGAGTGTCGTTTCGAGGCGATGACAATATCAGCCGACGTTTCATGCATGATACGCAGGTATGAAGCGATCTGCAGCGGGTCTATGTCACCGTCCCCGTCGATAAAGGTCACAATTTTGCCGTGGGATCGTGCAACACCGTAACGCAACGCGAAGCCTTTGCCCATGTTGCGCGCATAGTGATAGACATGCACATGCGGTGCATCGAGCCGCTCCGCCTCCTCACGCGTATTGTCCACATCACCGTCCGAAACAACAATGATTTCGTAGAGTTCACCAATGATGGACAAAGCATGGTCCAATTTGACCAGATTACCATAAATGCGCGGACCACCACGGTAAGTAGGGACAATAATGGACAGTGTGGGGGGAACGGCGAGCGGGGCTATTTCCGTCATGCACACTCAACCTTAGACTATTGCGTTGGGGGACGCACCTATCAAGTCTAGCATATCCGTCCGTAACAAAGACGCAACTAATGAGACGAGACCTGGGGGCGAAAAGACGGCGCTTACAATGGAACCACTATGCTCACTCGCCCACTCATGCCCCCTCAACCCTGCGGCGACATCATGCCCAAGGCGGTCGACTACTCCACCCCGTTACGCCACCGTGATTGGGCATAGAGGAAGGCGTACAGGACGGGTACATACAGGCATAGGATGGGATGGATGAACCAGGCAGGGTCGCGCAACTGGCGGTATCCGCGCACAGCATCTCGAGTGGGCACAACCACCGTCACCATCTTCAACAGCGCCAGGGCCGTCGTCCAACGGCCCATCGTCCACACATGCCGACGCTCACCACGCTGTGAATAGAATAACAGGGCGTTACGACGCAGTTTGCCGCATAGATGGGCGACGGATCGCACGTAATCGTGGCCAACCTCACGCCGGAGAATGACATATAGATTATGCCCAGCCGTGACAAGCTCAAGGTTGGAATCTACGTGGAACAGGGAGGGAGACCAATTCGTCTGCAGCAGCAAGCTCTTGCGCGTCAAAAAGCCTTGAGAGCCGATGGTTGGCATGGTTTCCGGGCTGAAGCGCACAAGGTAGTAGTCAGGTTGGCGTTCTACAACCGTCCCATTGAGTGTCCAATCCTTATCAAGACGCGAGAGATGATCTTGCCGATGCAAGTAATACGCCACCGGGTCGCCGATACCAAACAGGCTACAGTACCGGTTAGCCAGCGGATCAGCACGCCTGTACGTAAACCACGCAGCCTGCGCGCCGACCACGTTAGGGTGATCGAGCAGCGTGATCACAGCACAGCGCAGCCAGTCAGGGTTGGACAGACTATTATCAGAGTCCAACAGGAAAATCAATTCCGACTGCGCATGCGCCAGGCCGATACTCTTACCCCGTTCGATATTGCGATGCCCATTGCGGATAACCATTGCACCGTTCGCCTCGGCAACCACTCTCGTCGCATCATCCGAGTCGTCATCGACCACCAGAATATAGAGTTTTTCACCTGGGTAGTTCTGCGCGTGTAGGCTGCGCAGACAGTGCTCTAACTCCTCTGCGGCGTTATAGACGGGGATGATCACGGTGACGTCGGGTAACACATCCACTGGTTGTGTCGCGGCAACATCCATAATGCTAGTCCGTCAACGCGTTCGCGCACACATGCGCATATGCGGAGAGGAATGGACGGGCGGAGGTGAAACTCCACGGCCACAATAGCCGCCACAGCACATGTCCCGCCGCCCCGATGGCGACCCCTATCCGTACGGCAAGATAGCGCCGCCGCGTAGCGTGTAGGCGATAATAGCGCAGCATGCTCTTGTAGTGCCAAATCAGGCTGACCGCTTTCACGCGGGACCGACTTCGGCCACCGAGATGCACAATTTCAGCGCCGGCAAAAAATACTGTCGGCCACCCGCGCTGCCGTAACCGATAGCACAGGTCCGACTCTTCATAGTCAAAAAAGTAGTTTTCATCGAGGACACCGACTTGCTCGATAGCCTCACGGCGCAACATCAAACAGGATCCCTGGACCCAATCAACTTGATGCGTTTCCAGATAATCCGCCTCAAACGCACGTTGCGCATAGCGACGCGCAAGATCCCCAAGCACGAGCCAGTGCTTGACCTCGAGCAAGACGACCACGTCATGATCCAGCCGTGGGAAATCGCGTGTCGATAGCTGCAAGGAACGATCCTCGCTTAAGAGGCGCGGCCCAAGCGCGCCTACGTCCGAGTGTGCATCCATATAGCGCACCATCGCATCGAAGGCACCCGGCAGCACAATCGTATCGCTATTTAGCAGGAGGAGGTAGCGTCCCTGTGCGCGCCGTAAACCATAATTGTTGGCCACGGCAAAACCGAGATTACGCTCGTTGGGCACCAACCCCACGTTGGGGAAATGACGCGCGACCATGTCCACGCTGTCGTCGCGCGACCCGTTGTCTACGACGATGACTTGCAGACGCGCTGAGCCGGCGTTCTGGAAGATCGACGACAGGCAGCCGTATAGGAGATCTTTGGTGTTCCAATTCACGATCACAATAGATATGTCCACATGCGGATCGAGTTTACCCAAATCCGTCACATCCGGCTGACGAGCTTGTGCCTTACCGGATGATCCAGTACAGTTTGACGCCATAATGCTCCCGACCAGTTCAACCTCTGTTACGTTCACCACATGAGCCTACGAGGCATAACACTTTACATCTAGCCGCCATAGAACGATCAGAGTTTGTGCAAAACAGCTATTTACGTCAAAAGGGCATCGATATCCTTCGCGCTCCGACGCGCAGCCTGTTGTATTACGTAACGTTTGCGCAACATGCGCGGTAGCACCCGCAAGTCATCTAGACAGGCACGAATATACAGATCTACCTGCCCGGTTACAGCTCCATAAATTGCCTTCGACAACGGCACAGCGACGATAAAGGGTAGATAGCGCCATAGAAGTGGGGCCGGCATGTTTTTTACAATGACGAGTAGACCATTACGGGCGAGGTAATAATACTTCTTACCGAGGCCAAAGCTATTACTTGATGCGCCGTAATGATGATAGACTACCGCTTGTGGCACATACAAACAGTTATATCCCGCAAGCTGAGCCCGAAACGAGAGATCAACGTCCTCAAAATAGATATAGAAGTCTTCATCGAAGTCGCCAATATCACGAAACATGGCCGCTCGGTATACCGCAGCCCCAGCACAAGCCCCAAACACCTTAGCCGCTCTCTTAAAAGGCGCCCCGTCTCGCTCAAAGTGGCCACGATTGATACCTGTACCATGCTTGAGAACACTAATTCCGGCTGAGTCGAGAATATCGCGCTGGTCATAGAACAGCATTTTGCTCGCACACGACCCTAACGAAGGGTCCGCATCGAGCGCATCAATCATATGAGTCATCCACTCCCCGTCCAGGAGCAGATCATTGTTCAGGAGGGCGATGTAGTCGCCTTTAGCCCGACGGATGCCGATGTTATTGGCAACGCTAAACCCTTTGTTCTCGCCCAGTTCGATCAGGGTCACTTCGGGATATCGCTCACGGATCATTGTCTGCGATTCGTCTATCGAACCATTGTCCACCACCAAGATTTCGTCGACAGTGCGGCTCTGCATCCTTAACGAGTCGAGGCACTCGGCTAGCAAGGACTTACCGTTCCAGTTTACGATGATGGCACTCACTGTACTCATCGCCGCCATATCCTCGTTCGCATTAAGACTTCCTGGAGCGCCACTGCCGCGAGCATGACTGCTGTCGTAAACAACCCAATACTCGCCGCCCCTGCCACTGTCGCTATCTCGCTCACCTGGGTCGACGTGAACAACTTACGGCCACCGGGCCAATCGCGCGCAGTACTCGGGCCTATGAGGACAATGCGATCGCTCAGCAATAATTCGCCGAGGATACGGAACGCTGTGTAACCAGTCGTCGCCTCATCATCTGTCGTGCATAGCACGATGACCGTACTATAACGATTGACCAGTACACGAGAACTTTGCCAGAGATTACGCAAAGGGCCAAATGCCTGCGAGTGCGGCGGCTTTGATACAGCATCCACTCGTAGCGGCGCTACAATGCTATTGAGGTATGTAAAAGACTCCGGACTATGCACCTTAATGGAAACGATCTCGGAGTGATCCCTCAACCAATCCCGCAAGGCTCCGTATGCCACTTGAATGGAAGGGCAGAGTATAAAGGCCGATCCCGCTCGCGGCATAGAGCGGCCACTTTGATTACGACCAAACACCCTTTGCACACAGGTCCTTACTTGCACGACGCGACATCATGGTAAACGTCACGGGTAATGCGCGCGGTCCGCTCCCAGGAGAAAGCGGCGGCGCGCGCTATCCCGCGCCCTGCCAACTCCGCCCGCAACTCGGCATCCCCCAGCACTCGCGCCAACGCCCCCGCCAGCGCCTCCGCGTCGCGCG
>JAABUM010001550.1_pt1 | contig 34032 bp, 36 predicted proteins | sample 5559161 | NCBI WGS metagenome assembly JAABUM01 (sample SAMN10711868, study PRJNA513369) | rock metagenome | isolation source: Antarctica rocks | place: Antarctica: Victoria Land, Siegfried Peak nord
GACCAGAGCTTTGTTATATTGACTCCAGTTACGGAGACGGTAGGTGCGTTTGGTTTTCTTCTGTTTCACACCAAAAGATTACCAGCACTGCTGTCCCCGTAGCTATTTACGCAACAAAGTCATCGAGAATTGAAAGTTCAATGCTCATGGCAAACTCACTGTCGCCTGTTTATTGCCCGCTTTCCACTTCTGATTCACATTAATGGTGAAAGCAGAGTTCAGCGGCGGCGGCTGAATTTCAACGCGTCGGAAATTTCCTGCCCTTCTTCGGTGCGTCCTTTTTAATTCTTTCCCGCGTCCTGCCCTTCGTTGTTTTAGCAGTGGATTCATCTCCCGATGCCTCCGGCAGAGCAGCCGCGCGGACATTCGCATTGTGGCCGCGTATGCGGCTGCCGCTCATGCGTTGCAGCACTTGTCTAGCGTATTCCGTTGGCACGTCAACAAGAGTAAAGCGGTCATGAACGTCAATTGCACCGATGGCTTTACCCGGCACGCCTGCTTCGTTAGCGATAGCCCCGACGATGTCCGATGGCCTGACATTGCTGTTGCGGCCAACGTCAATGAAGAGGCGCACCATTCCGTCCTCCGGCTGCGTGAATTGCTCCGGTTCCGTCTCCAGCTCAATGCCTATCGGCTTGTCGCCTTGCGCCAGACGCGCGGCGGCGGCGGCGATCTCGGCGATGTCGCGCCCGCTCTCATCAGCCAGTTCTTCGACGAGCGACAAATAAGCGTCAACCGCTCCGTCTTCAGCGAGCGTCTTCAGAATACGCTCTTTGAATAACGACGCGCGCCGCGCCGCGACATCCGCTGCCGTCGGCATCCGCATCGGCTCGATGCGCTGATTAGTGTAGCGCTCGATGTCTCGCTTCATGCGCTGCTGGCGCGGTGTCACGAACAGTATCGCTTCGCCCGCGCGCCCTGCACGACCCGTGCGCCCGATGCGATGAACGTAGGATTCAACGTCGTTCGGAATGTCGTAGTTGAAGACGCGGCTGATACGTGCTACGTCCAACCCGCGCGCCGCGACATCCGTCGCCACGACAATCTCGACTTGCCCGCCGCGTAGCCGCCGTATCACCGTCTCGCGCTGTGCTTGGCTCATGTCGCCGTGCATCGCTTCGGCGGCGTAACCGCGCGCTCGCAGTTTCTCTGTCAACTCTGCGCAACCGATTTTCGTGCGGTCGAAGATGAGCGATGCGCTGTCGGCGTCTCCGTCGCTTTCGAGCAAGCGCGTCAACACGTCCAGCTTCTGTCCTTCGGAGACATTGATGTAGAACTGTTTGACGGTTGGCACGGTCAATGTCTGGCGCTCGATTTCAATGCTCTCCGGGTTCTTCAGGTAACGGTCTGCGATGCGACGCACCTCACGCGGCATCGTGGCGGAGAAAAGCGCCGTTTGATGTTCGGCGGGCGCTTGCTTGAGAATCCACTCGACATCTTCGATGAAGCCCATGCGCAGCATCTCGTCTGCTTCATCGAGCACGATCATCTTCAGACTTGCGAAGTCGAGCGTCTCGCGGCGCAAATGATCCATGATGCGCCCCGGCGTGCCGACGATTACCTGCGAGCCGCTCTGCAAACGCTTGATTTGCGGCACGATGGACTGCCCACCGTAGACGGGCAGCACGCGCACGCGCTTCATGTCTTTGGCGTAAGTGTGGAATGCTTCGGCGACTTGAATTGCGAGTTCGCGAGTCGGCACGAGAACAAGCGCCTGCACCGCATTACGATTAACATCGAGTCGTTCGAGCATCGGCAAGGCGAAGGCAGCCGTCTTGCCCGTGCCGGTTTGCGCTTGCCCTACAACATCACGGCCTGCGAGCAGCAGCGGAATGGTTTTGATCTGAATCGGCGTCGGGGATTCGTAGCCGACGCCGCCGATTGCCTTCAGCAATTCTTTGCTTAAGCCGAATCGATCGAACGAATCCGGGCCAATCTTTGCATGAGTCTTCATAAGAAACTTTTATTACAGATCAATGACTTCGACGATCTCAAGCGCGTCTCTGCGAAGCACCAGCACGTCGGAATCCTTTCCCTCTTGCAATCTTCCTTTACGGCTAAGCTTCAGCACTCCGGCAGTGTTTGAAGTGACAAGCGTGAGCGTTTGACGACGATACTATTCTCCCTCTATATGACAACCTTTTTATCAAAAATATAAAGCCAACGTCTGTACGTCAACAGACGAAATGCTTGTATCTTTTCGTTCATTGTCCAAGCGGAATTTGACAGACATTAATTGCGCCGTCTGGTATAGTCGCGCCTAAATTCATATTGCAAGGAGATAACAATAGTGAGTAAAAGACCGGGCGGTGAACTCGCGTCAAGACCGCTGCATTTCATCTGGATCGCCGATAATTCCGGCTCGATGGAACAGGACGGAAAGATTCAGGCTCTTAACACAGCGATCCGCGAAGCCATTCTGCACATGCGCAAGGTCGCTGAAGACAACCCGCTAGCGCTGTGCGGAGCGAGCGACGGTGGCGTGACAGTCGGCGACTTCTTCTTGGGCTATCGAGGTCAACCGGCGGCTCAACTGCTGGCACAAGAAGCTGAACTCGTGCTCATTACACGTCGGGATACACCGACACAGAAGTTCTTGCTCTCGCAGGTGCGGCAAGCGATTGAGACAAGTTTCTCTCAACTGTAGCATCAGTTTATAGATCGCGTGTTCTCTCGGTCATGGAACGGGCGGTGGAATACTATCAAACTCAAAGTCTTGTTCTATAACATTCGTCACGCAGGTGTCGTTTCTGTCTGACTTCAACTCATGACTCGGATTAACTTATCTATCTACAACTGTAGTACTAATACCACACGCCGCAAAACCAATTGACAGGTTTTGCGGCGTTGTGGACGAAGCGGTGCGAATTCTTTAGCAACGCACTGGATAAATTAGCGATTCATGTTGCTATTGCCCATATTCGAGTTACCGCCCATGTTACCACCGCTCATGCCGCCGCGGTGATGGGTTCTGCGGTGATGACCGCGACGGTGATGACGGTGGTGGTGACGACGTTGGCGCTTTCGCTCACGTCTATCCTCACCCATATCTCCCCCACGCCTACTGCCGCCCATGTTACCGCCGGACATATTGCCGCCCGACATATTCCCATTGCTCATGTTGCCCATGTTGCTGTTCTGCGCGAAGACCAATGTGCTGAGGCACATGACGAGCGCCAGAACCAGTCCAAGTTTATTTCTCATGTTGTTCTCCGTAGATGCGAACGATTTGTAAGGCATGAAATTTCCGATACATCTCTTTCTATGAGCTAGTAGATACAACTTGGAATTTCATGCGCAATTTCATCTCGAACAAAGTGCCAGAGTGATTTACATCCTTAGAGGACAAAGCGCTCTTTGCTCTGGCTCGACGATATTAGATTTCGTCTTACTTTTTCGATTTTTCACGTCTCTCTATTCGCTTTTCTGAAGCCTCTTGCTTCTTGTTCTCATGCTCAACGCGCGCGATTTTACCGGTCATCGCATTGACCTGCACTTCGGTGATCGTCCCCTTCGGGTTGCGGATATCGAACGAATAGACGAGCTGCCCGTGCTCGCGCTCCAACTCGCCGCTCTCGACGTTGCCGGAAGCACGACCTAGAGCCGTGGCGCGCGCCTGCTCCATTGTGACCTTGGCTTCGCGCGCGAGGGCGGCCTGATTTTGCGCGCCACCTTCGCCTTTCTCTCCCTGCTCGCGGCGCTCACCTTTTTCCTTTCGTCCTTGTTTCTCGCTCCGCTCCTTGCGCTTCGATTCATGCTTTTCACTCTTCGGCGCCAGTTGCGATTTGGGTGCGGCGGCTAATGCCGCTCCGCCCGCCAATAATGTGGCGAGAAGAGTTGCGGTTAATGTTATGCTGCGTTTCATCTTTATCTCCTCTTTGAGCGCGGTATAAACGCGCCCGTTGTTTGTATTCACTGCCAGTGCCTTCGCTGGACGAATTGACCGGCAAAAGCTATTCACTATCACTACCCATTCGATGACGGGCACAGTCTTTTATAACCCAGAAAGATTGCCAGCATCTTTCCTGAACATTACATTTGTGAAAGGTTTGAGAAACGCCGGAGTTTAGCGGCTTCCATCGACACTTTTAGGAAGATTTGGAAAGTATAGAGTGAAGAGAGAGCCTGCGCCGGGTTCGCTCTCGACTTCAATACGACCCTGATGCGCCTGAACGACTGCCTTCACGAGGCTTAAACCCAGTCCAAGCCCGCGCTGCGAGCGGCTCTGGTCGCCGCGATACAGCCTGTCCCAAATCTTTGATACCTCTTCCGGTAAAATACCCACGCCGGTATCCCTGATCTTAATCGCAACCACACGGTCTCGCTGGCAGGCTTCGAGAGAGACACGTCCGCCGCCCGGCGTGTACTTGATCGCATTATCCAGCAGATTAGCCAAAATCTGCCGCATCCGATTACGATCCGCCGTCAGGAAAAGATCGCCGGGCGAGAGGACATTGAGCGTAATCTCCTTTTCTTCGGCGACGTGCGTATAGAGTTCGATTGTCTCTTCCAACAAACTCCGTATATTCACTTCTTCAAGCTGTAGTTGCATCGTGCCGGTCTCGGCTTCGGAAATATCCATCAGTGTATTGAGCATGGTGAGAATCTGATCCGCTTCCTCTACGCAGTCGGCGAGAGCTTCACGGTAGCTCTCCGAATTCTGATTCGATCCGAGCGCCATTTCCGCCGTACCGCGTAGCCTTGTGAGGGGTGTACGAAGATCATGTGCGACATTATCCAGCGAGCCGCGCATCCCGTTGATGAGCACTTCAATCTTTTCCAGCATAGCGTTGAATAACTTAATCAACTCATCCAACTCATCGCCTGTTTGACTGGCGGGCACACGCGCATTCATCTGACCGGTGGAAACAAAATTGACCGTCTGGATAAGGCTTCTGATCGGGCGCAGCGCGCGAGAGGCGAGGAAGTATCCGCCGACGATGCCAAGTATGACCACCGGAATCATGAACCCGATGAAAAGCTCCCGGAAGCGGTCGAGGATGTCTTCTCGATCCTCTGCGCTCTTCCCGACCTGCAAAGCGACGCCACCGCGTAGAGGCGCCGATTCAACGTCCAAAGTCTTTTCACCATCCGGGGTTTGTAGAAATACGAGTTGTGCTCTTTTAGGGACAGCGCCGCTCTCCAGCGGCGAAAAGTCGAAATCTTTCCAACGATTAGGATCGTTCAGAAAAAGCGTGTTCTTTTGCGGCCCCACGATTCTGACGAAGAAAGGATGCCCTTTAATTGACCGCTCCTCAAGATTCGTCTCCTTCTTCAGCGCATCCAGTCCGCCCGCACGATAACGCGCCGCATATTCCTCAAACTTCTGATGGATTTCCTCACGATCTTTTTGCCGCACGGATGAAGACAGCAGAAGGTAACCGAGGGCAAAAAGAAATGATGTGCTGAGTATGAAGATAACCGAATACCAGAGAATCAGCCTGAAAGTGATGGTTCTCCGGATTTGGTTAAGACGCTTTAAGAACATAACCGACCCCACGAATAGTGTGGATCATCTTTTCGGCGAAATTCTTGTCCACCTTGTTTCTTAAACGGCAGACTAAGACATCGACGACATTCGTTTGCGGATCGAAACTATAGTCCCAAACATGCTCCAGAATCATTGTCTTTGACACGACCCGTCCCGCGTTCCGCATCAGATACTCAAGCAACGCAAACTCACGAGCTTGAAGTTCTAACCTCTTATCTACGCGAAGGACTTCCCTCGACAAAAGATTCATGGAAAGATCACCGACGGCGAGCCGTGTTGCCTCCGCGTCTGCCGTTCCGGTGGCGCGTCGAAGCAAAGCCTGCACCCGTGCCAGCAATTCGGAGAAGGAGAAGGGCTTGACCATATAATCGTCGCCCCCGGCCTGCAACCCTTTGATGCGGTCATCAACCGAACGTTTCGCGCTCAGTATAATCACCGGAGTATTGATTTTCTGCTGCCGCAACTTCTCAATCAAGCTTAGTCCATCCAACCCGGGCAGCATGAGATCGATAACGGCGGCATCGTAATGACCCGTTAAAGCCATCTGAAGCCCATCCTCACCGTTAGCAGCACAATCCGTCGCAAAGCCCGCCTGTTTAAGACCGTGACTGACAAACTCGGCAATCTTGTGGTCATCCTCAACGACCAGTACTCTCATCCGACGCTCTCCCTGAGAAATTAATCTGCCTGTTGACGACACTAACCGCCTTGCCGCGAAGCGATGGCGAACAGACCCGCTATTCCCACCGCATATATGATGAGTACGATGAAAGAATCAATCCCCATTCGCAGTAGTTTGCGTTGTGGGCGGAAGATTAGCCCGTAGATGTAGATGGTCGTCAGTAATACGCCAAGACCGGCGAGATAGATGTCGGTCGCTTGCGCCTGCGGCAACACGGCTTGCCCCGATATCAAGGTCGCCATCAAAAACAGCACCGGCAAGAATGCGTTGCCGCCGAAGATGTCGCTGAACGCGAGTTGGTAGTCGCCCATCTTGACGCTGGTGAGTCCCGTCGAGAGTTCCGGCAAAGAGGTCGCCGCCGCGAGCACAGTCGAGCCGAAGAGCACGCCGCTCATGCCTATATGTCCGGCGATGGTGTTGCCGCTCTCCTCCAACACTACACCGGCGGCGAGTGTAACGAGCGCAGCGATGCCGAAGACAATTGCGGAGCCTGCCGTGCTCTTGTTCTGCTTCTGCGCGGCCTTTTCCTTTTCTTTCTCGGCGCTGCCGCGCGGCTTCTCCTGCGTGTCGGGCGCATCGCCGTGCTCGTCGTGCCACGGCAAATTGTTGCGTGCCTTACCGATGAGATAAATCCCCGCGATCCACAGCAGCGCAATCGTCACCCCGCCCGGCGCGACGCGCGCGAAGACGAGCGACGCGGGAAGTTGACTCGCCATGATCGCGACGATTAGCACGGCGACGACGAGCACCGCTTCGAGGACCAATCCCAAACTCGCGGCGTGATACGTCAACGGCTGTTTATCCTTATCGTCGAAGATGTCCAAGAGGACGAGCACGACGGTTTGAATTGCGATGCCGCCGAAGATGTTACCAATGGCGATGCCCAAGTTGTGGCTGTACGCCGCGCTCGCCGTGATCGCTATTTCCGGCAAGTTCGTTGCGACGGCGAGCAGGATCAACCCGCCGAGCGCCTGACCTAATCCCAACCGCGACGAGAGTACGTCCGTTGTGTTCGACAACTCGATGCCCGCGACCCACACGGCGGCGGCGGCACCGGCGAAAATGAGCAGCAGCACGGGTAGGGAGAGGGAATTGAACATACGGAATTTCCTTTCTCATCGAAACATATGCGGTCAAATGCGAAACAAACAAAGGCAAACCGATTCAGCCTCGCACAAAGAGCGGCGATGTTCCACCCCATGTGCGAGGCGAAATCAAGCAACTCCTTTATAGGGAAGTCCGGTCGATCTTCATGCGGACAAGTGAGGGCCGCTTCGTTGGCACTTTGTCATGCCGGAAAACAGAGCGGTATCGTGGATCGTGAAAGACCTTACCGGTCGCTGGCACAGGTCGTGTGAATAGCCCCGAACGCCTGAGGAGCGCCGCTGATACCGCCCCTACGATTGGACCCGCGAGATACACCCAGGCAAGTTGCCAAGCGCCGGTTTGCGCGGCGGGACCGAACCATCGAGCCGGGTTCATGCCTGCGCCGGAGTAATCGCCGTCCAAGCAAACCATGATGCCAGCCATCAGCGTCACGGCGACGGGCGTCCACCGCAACAACTTCTTACGGCTGGCGAAAGTGTAGAGCACGAAGGTGAGCGCGAAGGTTGCGCCTGTCTCCGCGAAAAACGCCGCGCCCGCTCCGACTCGCTTGGCGGGACGCAGCAGCGCCATGCTAACCTCGTTGGCTAAATGTCCGAAAACGATGTGCGCGATAGCCGCGCCGCCGACCGCTCCAAGCATCTGCGCGATGACGTATCCGACCATGTCGCCACCATGCATCTTCTTCAACAGCCAGAACCCGATTGTTACGGCCGGGTTGAGATGCGCGCCGCTCAACCTGCCGGGAGGTGAGAGCGCGACGAGCCAGCCTGAACTGCCGATGAACAGTCCGGCGAAGAACAGCCGCACTGCCGCTGAAGGAACGATGCGCGCTGCGGGCGAGCTTGTGGCGAACAGCATCGCGACCACGCCGACGACACAGAACATGAAAAAGGCTGTGCCGACAAACTCGCTCGCGTATTCCTTGATGTGTTGCCCGTAACGCTTCCACTCTTCGTACAGGTCGGATTCGAGAAGAGCGCTGTCGGCAATGGGACTGTTAATTATTTCAGCGCTTCGCATCAGCATCACACATAGGCACCTGCCAACCCCACGTTTGGCAAAGTGAGATTACGCTCCTTCGCATGATCCATTTGTTTTCTTTCCAGCGTCACGACGCCTCCTGCACAAATCAACAACGATGCCTCTAAGCCGCGCCGACTTGGGCGACAATCTGATTTTTCCTAGGGTGCTCTTTTTAGAAGTTAGAGGTGAGGCTGTAACTGCCCGTTGGCAGCATCTCGCGCCAGTTGGCGATAAGTTGACTGTATGCTGCGCCGACGGGACGGATGTTACGATTCAAATCGTAAAGACCGAGCGGGTTGACGTTGCCGTTGTCTTCTCTAAGGGCCGTGTCCCAATCAACCTGGTCAGTAAGCGAGTACCACGTAAATCCGATAATCGGCACGCCGTCTTGTCTGAGGCGCAGCATATTCGCCCATTCTTTTCTGAGCCAGCCCGGAGCGCGTTCCGCGTCCATTAGGTTAGTCTCAGTGTGCATTACGGGCAGGCGGTAACGTTCGAAGTATTGATGTGTGATGACGTAATAGCCGAAGATTTCGCCTGCCGCCGTCCACGTTCCATCTTCGTGGACAAGATGTTCGTTCGTGACGTAGTAATCGTTGCCCATGACGCAACTCGCCTTAACGTGGTTCTCCAAAAACCAGTGATACTCGTCGCGCGTCATGCCATTGTCAAGTAAGTATTCGTACATCACGACGTTTAACGGATAGCCATAGGTCAGGTCAAGCGACAGGAATCGCTTCTCGTTAAGTACGTTCGCGGTGTATAGGCAGCGCGGGTTCTCGGCATGAAAATACTCTGAAGATTCACTTTGAATGAAGATCGCTTGCGATTGCACTTCGAGTATCGCGCGCATCGCCAGCACGTTCGCTTTGCATAAGTTTTTGAGAGCGTTGACGAACGCGCGGTCGCTAGCTAATCGTTCATTCCACCAGCCGTACTGTGCGGAGAACGTCGCGGCGATAAAGATTTCGTTGACCGGCGTGTAGTAGCGCACCCAAGGATAACGCTCCGCGAATGCTTTAGCATATTCGGCAAAGAGTGTCGGGAAGTCAGGATTCTGAAAGTCGCCGAGCCAATCGGGAACGCCGAAGTGACACAAATCTGCGATAGGAGTAATGCCGAGTTGCTTCAGAGCGTTAAAAGTTTCGTCGGAGAAAGACCAGTCATATCGTCCCGCTCCGACGTGCGCCTTGTAGTACGGCGCACCGTAGCGCAAATATTCCAGCCCTAGTTCTTTGACAAGTCGGAAGTCGTCCTGCCACCTTTGATAATGCCCGCACTTATCCATCTCGTCGATGCGCTTCATCTCACCGTTCGGCAGACGAATCATCGGGTAGCTGTTTTCGATTCCCGTCGCAAACATGAAGCTAGCCATAAAGCAAATTCACCTTTTTCTCAAAGAATATCGAGTCGCCCGCCGTCCACGACGAGCGTCGTCCCCGTGATGAAGCGCGCTTCATCCGCCGCGAGAAAAAGGATCGCGGCGGCGATGTCGTCGGGTTCACCGATTGCGCCTTCGACCTTCTCCGCCCCGCTTTTGACATTCGGATTGTTCCACAGCATCGGCGTGTTGACGGCTCCCGGCGCGATGCAGTTAATGCGTATTTTGCGATCTGCTAACTCCTCGCTGAAGCCCCGCGTGAAGGCTTCCATGCCGCCTTTGGATGTCGCATAGGGCACGACGTTCTTCGTCGTTTCATGCGCGTGTACGGAACTGATGTTAACAATCGCACCGCCTTCCGGCATATGCGGCACGGCGTACTTGCAAAAGAGAAACACCGAGCGCAAGTTCACGCCCATCACGCGCTCCCAATCCTCTTCCGGCGTGTCCACGAGCGGCGAAAAGGTCATCATTGCCGCGTCGTTAACTACAACATCAACCTTGCCCCACTTCTCCAGTATGACTTTAATCGCAGCTTGCACTTCGGGGGAATCGGCAACATTGGTTTTAGCGAAAATGCTTTCACCGCCCGCTTGTGTAATCGCCTGCACCGTTTCGTTGCCGTGTGCTTCGTTCAAATCAACCACACAAACTTTGCCTCCCTCCGCCGCAAATCGCTCGCACGCCGCACGCCCTATCCCCGACCCCCCGCCCGTCACCACACAAACCTTGTCAGTAAACCGCATAAGTTAATTTCCTCCTGAAATACAGTTCTAAAAATGCTCGACTGTCACACGCAAGTAAGCGATCATCCCGACTGCAAGCAGCGTAATTGCAGCAGTCACAAGCAGAAGAGTATTCGTTAGCTGAGTAGTTACGGCAAGCGTGCCGCTCCCAAAGGTGATGATCTTGATGTCTCTTTGGAATAGCGGTTAACTTAATCATAGCAGACGCTACACCTCAATAGAATCTCCGGGCTTATCCAGCCATTGGAAATCAATACCGAGGGGCGAGAAATATTTCCGGTAGTTTTCGGCGTTATCACTTACAATTTTACGCTTCTGTAACAGAAATGAGGAATAACTTGAAATGTACGCTACGCCGCTGGCTATTACTCTTGGCGCTGTTTAGCTATGGACTGCATTGTTCAGCACAAAGCGATAAACCAGCACGTAAACCGCTGCCTCCGCGCCTTCCCGCCGGTGAATACAACCTTCAATCATGGAAGGAATTTTCATCGGTAGCCGGGCGTTTTAGTGTTTTGCTTCCCGGCGTACCAGTAGAGAAAGTTTGGAGTGAACCCATCAGACTGGGCAGACTTGCATAATCGTTAATACATCTCCTGCTTGCGGGCCAGAGTTTATGTGTAAGGTTTCGAACTCTACTGGCGGCACATAGCCAAGTGAAGAATGAAGCCTCTGTTGATTGTAAATCTCATCAATGTAATATGGCACACGCTCTGCCAGTTCTTCTGTCGAGACGACATCCGCCAGATAGATTTCTTCGACTTTGAGCGTCTTGAAGAAGCTTTCAGCTTTGGCATTATCGTATGGATTGGCACGGCCAGACATCGAGAGACGCAGTCCGTGATATCGGGCTAACTCAACATACTCAGCCGCAGCATATTGTACACCACGGTCTGAGTGATGAATGCAACCTGCGGGAGGTTGACCAAGCCTGCACCGCAGACAGCAGCGCGGCCACCGTCAATTCACTGTCGATGTGGCGTGACAGTGCCCAACCGACCACCCGGCGCGAGAAAGCGTCGAGGATGACCGCCAGATAAGCGAAGCCCTCTTGGACATGAATATAGGTGATGTCTGCGACCCACAGTTGATTGATCTGTGTCAGTTCCAGTTCTCTCGTCAGGTTCGGGTACAGTGGCAAGTCATGCTCGGAATCAGTGGTGCGGATAAAGCGACGTTTCGTCTGACAAAGCAGGTTGCTGGCGCGCATCAGGCGCAAGACTCTCTTGTGATTGACCTGAAAACCTTCGCGTCGCAGTTGCGCCGTCATCCGCCGATAGCCATAGCGCGGAAAGACAAGCGCCAACGCGTGCATCCGCTCACACAAGGTGGCATCAAGAACTGACTGCGCTTTAGGCGAATGAGACGTGTAGTAGAAGGTGGAGCGCGCTAAGCTGTGTCATCGCACACCTCGCTTTCTTGGAGAGGCAACTCCGGTGGCTATTAATCCACTGCCGCTTGAGTGCTGGCGTTGAAAGCTGGCGGCTTTTTTTAAGAACTCGATCTCCAAAGCCTGCTTGCCGACAAGTCGTTCGAGTTCGCGGTTGCTTCGCGTGCGAGCGCGTGTAAGTCCCGGGGCGGTGGCTGATCGGCGAGACGACCTGTTTGATAAGCTTGCCGCCATTGAATGAGCAAGTGTGAAGAGACTTCGTAGCGGCGTGCGAGAGCCGCTAAAGTCGTCTCACCGGTAAGTATCTCAAGTACCACTTGGCGCTTGAAAGAAGGGCCGAAGTAACGTCTGTTTCGTGGCATTGCCGGTTCTCCTATGAAAGGTCCGGCAGGAATGTACTAACGGCAAAACTTATTTGTCCAATCGCTGGGGTTTCACTCCAAGATTACACTGATTACTTGTATGTACTCAAACGAGAACCGCTATAGACGACTACCATAAGCTTATAGGCCGCTGGTATCTAATCAATTTACCGGCAGCTTTGATCATCCGAAGAGGAAGGATAGAGCAGCTAAGCAGAGATTTCAGTGTTGCTACATAAAGGACGTTATGTTGCATAAAGAAGTCCCGCTACGGAAACAACACGATGGCTATCAAGCTGCTGGTAATGGAAGTTGTGTTTGGAGCCTGATAAAAACGTAATGTCTCTTATCAGCCACTTTAATCAGCACTTCACGCATTAATCTATGCTTGGGTATTTCCCAACAAGAGGCACTTTTGTTTCATAGGAATTAAGGACTGGGGCGGCTTCTGGCGAGCTTCAGTCCGTGCTTCTTGAGCCAGTTGTGGAGATTGGCTTCCGTCGTCTTGTACCGCCCGGCGATGAATTTCTGCGTCGAGCCGTTCGCCAGCAGGCTTTCGATCTCAGGGCGAAATGCATCGAGCTTGCTCTTACCCGGCACCTTCGGTCTGCCCAGTTTAATGCCTTGCGCCCGTCGGTATCGCAAGGCTTCGGTCGTGCGTTGCGAGATCAGGTCATGTTCGATCTCCGCCGCCATCGAGAACGCCATCGCAATGATCTTGCTCTGAATACTTCCATCAAGTCGCCAGTTACCCTTCACCGCATAGACGTTGATCCCTTTCTGCTACCGCGATGGAGAGGATCTCCATGCACTCCAACATACTGCGTCCCAGTCGCGATAACTCGCTGACGATGAGATTGTCTTTCGCGCCTAATGCGTCCAACTCATCGGCGATCTTGCGTTTGCGCCACGAGACCTTGCCTGACACGCGCTCTTCGACGAACTGCACCTTGCCTAAATCGTAAGTACTGGCGAGGCGCAATAAGGTTATCGTCTCCGTTTCGTTTGGCGTCCTGTTCGATGGTATAATTTATCACATGTGCTAATTAAGTGTCAACAATTATTTACGTCATGTGCTAATTTTCCTTGATTTATTTTTAGCGCGCGTGCTAATCTCGCGCGCATGGCAAAGAATTCACCATCGGATTTAACAGTAAGAGAGGTAGCAGAACGAATGGGCGCAGCAATTCCCACGGTCACACTTTGGTGTCGTGATCGTCGCTTCCCTAACGCACGGCAAGAAGACACACCGCGCGGCCCCGTGTGGTACATCCCGGAAACAGATTTAGAAGGCGTAGAGATGCGAGGCAGAGGTAGACCGCCGAAGCAAGCCACGCCGCCCGCAAGCGGCAGCAATGCGGCTCTCACGGCAGCAACGAAGGCGAAGAAGAATGGTAATAGCAAGAAGTGAAGCCGAGCGCGGCCACACCATTACCACAGCAGAGAGTTCTCGATGCGCTACAAACGAAACCGTGCTCGTGGAAGGAACTGCGCGCGGCCACAAAACTCAACGAAGAGGCACTAGGCTTTGTAATTGGTGTATTGCTCGACGCTCGAAAGATATGGACGGTGGAGCATAAGCAGAGCGACGTCCGCGTGTACGGGATCGAAAGGCGAACGGGACTCGCGCCCAGATTCCAAGAGCACCGGCGGGCAAGCGATTTAGACGCTTAACAGCGATCTTCTTCTCTGAAAAATAGAAAGGCAGCAAGAAATGAGCAGCAGAACGGAATCCACTGACCAATTATTAACCTGCGTTGATTGCGGGCAGGAATTCACCTGGAGCGCCGGTGAACAGGACTTCTTTCGTGATAAGGGATTTACCGAGACGCCCAAACGATGCAAAGCCTGCCGCCAAGCTAAAAAGGACAAGCGCGGCGACTCCACCAACCAAGATAGTTTCTTTCATAAAGAGAAGAACTGGAAGGTATGAGCACAGCCTATGAGTGATACTAAAAACGAAAACGGAGTGGAGATTACAGGCGAGTTTTACACGGCCACTGTTTTTGAGACTGTCGGAGAATTTAACGCCGGGGCGGATACGATCTCGGTGCGCATGGAAGCATATAGAGACCCGAATAAATTGTTCGTGCAACCTATGTCTGAAATACCCGCTGAAATGAGAAAGGCAGCTAAAGTCAATGGATTCAAGTTCTGGGCACAAGCAGATATATCCGTCGATAAACAGAACCGCACTGAGTCGCTTAAAATTTCAGATATAGAGCCGATGAACGATAAATAGAAAGGCGAGCAGCATGAGCATTGAAGAAAGAGTGGTCAACCTCGAAGAGTTTGCCGCTGACGTGCGCAAGTTCACGAAAATCTTAACCGATATGATTCAACGCCATGATGAACGCATGGACGATCATGCGGCGCAAATCGCAGGGCTGCGCGAAGCCGAAGCGAACGCAGACGCCCGCATTGCTGCCTTAGCCAATGCTCAAATCCATACTGAAGCGGCAATGGCAAAGATGGCCGAGGCTCAGGCGCACACTGATCGAAAGCTCGATGCGTTGATTGATATTGTGAGCGGCGGGCAGGGCAAAGCGAACAATCCGAACACCTGAAAAAGAGGCGAAAACTTAACGCATAAGAAGTTTAACGCTGACCCCTGAATTATGAGCTATCAAACTTACATCCCCGAAACATGGCGCGAGATGCGCCAGCGTGAAGAAGCGGCAGTGCAGAAGATTGAGACCGCACGCTTCATCACAAAGCAGCGGCGCGCCGCAAAGCTACGCCATGCGTTGCAGGTGACACTCCGCGTGCTGGTCACAACAGCGAAAGTGATCGGCGTGGCGACGCTCGCGCTTCTCGGCTTTCTGGTGGCGCTGGTGGCCGTGCTCGGTGCTGTCAACTCGGCTCCAGCTCGCCGTAGAAGAAGACGCAGATAACCCGAAGGAGATAATACATGGCAACCAAGAAGGCGCATAAAGACCGAAGCGATATGACCGTCGGCACTCTGGAGAAGAAACATGGCCTGCCGCCCGGCACCGTCAGAAACCCTGATGGTAGAGATACCCGGAGCGATAAGAAGGTGGGAACTATTCGCAAGAAGGCAACGAAAAAAGGCAGCAAGTAATGACAACCTCCTCGCAAGGACATGTCCTCTATTTGGAAGACCATACCGATACCCGCGTGTTGATGACAATTATGCTTGAGCGGGCAGGTTTTGAGGTGACATCCGTAATGCTTGGGCGCGGAATTTCTCAAGCAAGCTAAAGAACGGCACTTTGATCTGTACTTGCTCAATCACACGTTTCCTGACTCATCCGGCGTCTCTGTTTGTTTAGAAACGCGCGAATTTGATCCCGACACGCCGCTTCTCTTTTACTCGGCGCGCGCGATGCCGAAGGAGAAAGAGCAAGCCATCAATGCCGGTGCGCAGGATTATCCGATTAAACCGGATGACCTTTTCAATGTCGCCGGACACGTCGCCAAGTGGATCGAAGCAGCGAAGAAGCGCGGCAAGAAATAAGCGACCAAAAGAAATGACAAGTGCCGGTTAGGGTGTAGAAATGATACGGATTCTGGTGATAGATGATGATGCAATCGTGCGCGGGGTGCTGAAGGATTTGCTGCGCGCAGAAGGCTACGAAGTGCTCGAAGCGACAAACGGGAAAGAAGGTGTGCGGCTTTACCGCGAGTCACCAACCGACCTTATCATTACCGATCTGTTCATGCCGGAGCAGGAAGGCATTGAAACAATCGTGGAACTGCGTCGCGCGTATCCGGCAGTAAAGATCGTTGCCATCTCCGGCGGCAATAAGTCGATGAGCGGCATTGACTATCTGCGAATGGCAGAACAATTGGGAGCGCGGCGTACCGTCACCAAGCCCTTCGATATAGATGATCTGTTGCGAGCCGTGCGGGAAGTGTTAGAGCAAGCGGAAGATGAGGCTCCCCGAAATTAGGACCAGCCGCTAAGGTGATAAACTCGCTGCTCAACTGGGAGCGACAGATGAGCACACAACGAAAGGTTTACAACGCAGACTTCAAAGCAAAGGTGGCGCTAGCTGCCATCAAAGGACAGCAGACGGTTAACGAGATTGCTTCGCACTACAGCGTTCATCCGAATCAAGTAATGAGTTGGAAGAAGCAAGCCTTAGAAGCCATTCCCGATTCGTTTTCGACGCGGCGCGAGGCAAGTGCGCGCGCGGACGAAGAACTCCGTGCGCAACTCTACCAGCAGATCGGTCAACTCAAAGTCGAGTTGGACTGGTTGAAAAAAAAGCTGGGCTGCTCGCTTGAACAACGGCGGCAGTTAATCGATGCTGGTCATCAGCAAATTAGCCTGCGACGGCAGTGTCAGTTGCTCGGTTTGCATCGGTCGGGTCTGTGCTATCGACCGCGCGGCGAAAGCGATGAGAACTTGCAGTTGATGAAACGGCTTGATGAGCACTACACGCGCGCTCCTTTTTATGGCGTGCGGCGGATGACGGCTTGGCTCCAGCAGCAAGGCTATGCGGTCAATGAGAAGCGGGTGCGGCGATGGCTGCGGAAAATGAGACTGTGGGCTGCGTATCCCAAGCCTTCTTTAAGTCGGCGCGCGCCGGGAGCACAAGTTTATCCTTACCTGCTGAAGGGTGTGGTCATTGAGCGAGTTAATCAAGTGTGGTCAACCGACATTACCTATATCGGATTGCTGACGGGTTTTGTCTATCTGGTGGCGATCATGGACTGGAGAGAGCCGCTACGTGCTGGCGTGGGAAGTCTCGAACACATTAGAGAGCAGTTTCTGCGTGGCAGCTTTGGAGCAGGCATTGCTCGTGGCTCAGCCGGAAATTTTCAACTCAGATCAAGGGGCGCAGTTTACGAGCCTGAGCTTTACCAATCGTCTCTCGGCACGGGGCATCAGGATCAGCATGGCGGGCTGTGGACGGGCGTTGGATAACATCTTCATCGAACGGCTCTGGCGCAGTGTCAAGTACGAAGAAGTGTACCTGAAAGATTACCGCCATGTGCCAGATGCGATTGGCGGCTTGGGCAGCTACTTTGCGTTCTACAATGGCGAACGTTTACATTAATCGCTTGACTATCAAACGCCGGCAGCGGTCTATCGGCAAGGCTTAAAACTAGCAGCGGAGACCACCTTAACTTGACCGTTTTTTGGTCTTGATTTTGGGGAGCACTATAATTTACGCGGTCAGAACTTGTTCATGTGGCCAATATGTGGACAGAATTAACAGCACAAGGCTGGCGCTCAACCGTAAAAGATGTGAACGGATGTAAAATGCTTGGAAATCTTCGATGGCTGCAACCTCATTCAAAGGCAAAAACTTAGATTCTTGTCGGCGTTCGCGTTATTCTACCTTTACACTTGAAGGGTAGTAGCTGAACAATCAGAGCTTCAGTTATCAGCGAGGAAGCTGTGACAAATTTAATTCGCAACGGTTTTAGTAAATACAGTGAAGGCCTCGAAGTACAAGGGTTTCTATATTGTTCAGGCTGCCGTTTTACCAGCGCGGGCACCCCAGCAACTTGATATATTCATCAGGTAGACTTGGACTTGATATGCATCCGTGTCGGACTCCGACCGTCTTTGCCTAAAAGGTAGATTCATGAACAGTAAGATTTCATTTTCCGTCGCTTAAGGTGATGATACCTTTTCTCCCTACCTTTAGATGGTTTACTAAAAGATGCAATAAAACTGTCTCTGTCCATTGAAGCGGCTCCTTTGCGGATAGCGAGGTTTCGCTACCAGCTATTCTACAAGACTTTCGGTTCAATGGATTTCTTACGAAGAATCACACATTAGGTATCAAATAATTATGACTGACACAGCAACATATCAGGCAGCGGCATCCTCGTTTGTCGCGCCAGCCTCAGAAATTCGCGCGCACTTTCCCGCTCTTGATCGCATTCATAGTGGACTCCCTGTCGCATATTTCGATGGTCCCGGCGGCACGCAAGTCCCGCGCGGCGTGGTCGAAGCGATGGCCGATTACCTTTACCATCACAATGCCAATACGCATTGGGAATACCCGACCAGCAATGAAACGGATGCGGCTATCGAATATGCGCGGATGGCGATGGCGGATTTCCTGAACGCATCGCCCGCAGAAATTGTGTTCGGCGCGAACATGACGACGCTCGCTTTTCATCTCTCGCGCACGCTCGGGCGCAGGTTTACGGCGGGTGATGAGATCATCGTCACGGAAATGGATCACCACGCCAACGTTGCGCCATGGCAGGCGCTCGAAAAAGAGCGCGGGATTGCGCTGCGCACAGTCAGTATGATACCTGAGACCGGAGAACTCGATTGGGAAGATTTCGCAAAACAACTCACCGAGCGAACCCGGCTCGTCGCTATTGGCGCGGCCTCTAATGCGCTGGGTACGATCACAGATGTGCGCCGCGCGGCGGAGTTGGCGCACGCCATCGGCGCACTCGTCTTCGTTGATGCCGTACACTTTGCGCCACATCAAACAGTTGACGTTCGCGCTCTTGATTGCGATTTCCTCGCGTGTTCCGCCTACAAGTTTTACGGGCCGCACGTCGGCGTAATGTTCGGCAAGCGCGAACTTTTAGCGTCGCTGGACTTTCCCAAACTCCTGCCCGCGCCCGATGCCGCGCCCGAACGAGCGGAAACGGGGACGCAGAACCATGAAGGCATTATGGGTGCGGCGGCCGCCGTTGACTTTCTCGCCTCGCTCTCTGTTGGCAACTCGCGCCGTGAACGTTTAAGCAACACGCTGGCGGGTCTTCATTCGCGCAGCATGGTCTTGCTAACTCAACTATGGAAAGAGTTGTCGGCGATTGATGGCGTTAAGCTTTATGGCCCTGCGCCCGCACAGCCACGCACTCCGACACTCGCTTTCACGATCCATGATATTGCGTCAACTGATGTTGCTCGCAAATTGGCCGAGCGAGGGCTTTTTCTCTCGCACGGAGACTTTTATGCGATGACCGTCGTCGAGCGATTAGGACTATGGGAGGAAGGTCTTGTGCGTGCCGGGTGCGCTTGCTATACAACAGAAGATGAAGCGCAAAGATTAATTGATGGTGTTCGAGACATCACTCGCCGTTGATAAGTCGGCGATCAGGCATTTCAGTAACCGGTTCATTCGGGATACACGCACGCCGATGCCACACCGCGTTGTGCAGCGAAGCCGTTAATTCCCTTTCAGCGTTCTTGAGGAAGCGTCGCCTCAAACAACCGAACCTGTTTGAATAGGCTGCAACGCTTCCTGCTGATCGTTGATTGTTCGCCCTGATTTATCTCTTTACGATTGGCAGAATAATCTGCGACGGATGCGCGCCGCCGCGATAAACGCGCTCGGTGGCTTTTTGAAAATCCGCATTGGTCGCCTGTTTATAGTTCGGCATAAACTTTTGCGGATTGCGCGCGATGAGCGGAAACCATGTGCTCTGAATTTGCACCATAATGCGATGTCCTTTTTTGAAGGTATGCACGATGCCGGGCATCACGTAAGAGATTTTCGCGGGCGTGTTCGGCTTCAAGGGTTCCGGCTTTTCAAAGCTGTTGCGAAAGCGCGCCGGAAACGGTTCGCCGCGCAGCAGCATTTCGTAGCCGCCCGGCTGAAACACGCAGGCCGCCGAATCTGCGGGCGGTTTCACGCTTTCTGGATACTTATAATCGTCCGGGAAAACGTCAATCAGCTTCACGACGAAATCCGAATCCGTGCCGCTCGAAGCGACGTAAAGCTCCGGCCTGATGTCGCCCGCAACCGCGATGTCTTCGGTCAAAGGTTCGGTCTGGTAAACGAGTACGTCCGGGCGATCTGCGGCGAAGCGTTGGTCTTCGGTCATAAAATCGCGCGGGTAATTGAGCGTGATCTTCTGCGTGTACGGAACCGGATGCAGCGGGTCGCTCACGTATTCGTCATAGGCCGCGCGTTCCGTGCCGACGTCGAATTTCCCTAACGAGAGTTTGCCGTTCGCTGCGAGGTAAAGCGGCGTGGCGACGGAGTTTTTCGGCTCCCATCCGGCAAGGTCGCGCCACTCGTTCGCGCCCGTGTCGAAGACGTTGACTTCCTTGATCTGCGCGATGTCGCCTTTGTCCTTCAGGAAGTGATTAAAGAACGGCAGTTCAAAGTGTGCGCGGTAATACTCGCCTGTCTTCTGCGCGAAGTAAGCCGTGCCGAGCCATTCGCCATCGGAACGCGCCCAGCCGCCGTGAAACCAAGGGCCGACGACGAGGACGTTGAAGATGCCGGGATTCTGTCGTTCGATGTGCTGGTAAGTTTCAAGCGCGCCGAACAAATCTTCGTTGTCATACCAGCCGCCGACGGTCATCACGGCGGCCTTGATGTTCTTTAACTTCGGCAGAATATTACGCTCCGCCCAGAATTGGTCGTAGTTCGGATGCGCCGTCAACTCGTCCCAGAATTTAATGCGCGTGCCGAGTTGCTTCTGATAAATGTCGCCGGAATTACCGACGCCGCCCATTTCCAGATAAAACTTGTAGCCGTCCTGCGTTCCCCATTTGAACGGTTTGAGATAATCCGTAGTTGAAGTCGGGACGGGGCGCGGCTGGCCGAACTCTGTAAAGAAGTTGTAATTCTGCGCGAGGAACAACGCGCCGTTGTGGTGCATATCGTCGCCGTGAAACCAGTCGGAGACGGGCGCTTGCGGGCTAATGGCTTTGATCGCCGGATGATTGTCAATGCCCGCCATCGAAGTGTAAAAGCCCGGATACGAGATGCCGTAAACGCCTGCGCGCCCGTTGTTGTTCGGAATGTTTTTGACGAGCCACTCGGCGGTGTCGTAAGTGTCGGATGTTTCGTCAATCTGCTTTCCGGTCTTGTTCGCAATGTACGGGCGCACGTCCATGTATTCGCCCTCGCTCTTCCAACGCCCGCGCACGTCCTGATAAACGAAGATGTAGCCTTCACGCGCGAAAAGCTCGTCGGGGCCTAAAGACGTTTTGTATTTGTCCGCGCCGTATGGAGCGACGGTGTACGGCGTGCGGTTGAGCATAATCGGATACTTCTGCGAACTGTTTTTCGGTTCGTAGATCGAGGTGAAAAGTTTGACGCCGTCGCGCATCGGGATCAACACCTCGCGCTTGGTGTAGTTGGCTTTGATGTAATCGGCAAGCTGCTGTTGCTGCGGATTCAATTGCGCTTGCGCAAACAACGCAACCGGCGACATGGCGAATAACAACACGACAAGCGCCAGATTCAAGAAACGATTCAGCTTCATAGTTTCTCCGCTAGAACAATGGAAAGAGATTAGTTTTCAGCGCCCGCCGACGTTTGGTTGCTCGCCTTCAACTCAATCAATTGACCGGCGAACAACGTGCTCGCTCCGCGTTCAATTGCGAGTTTATTAAAGGCGGCAATATCCGTGACGAGTAGTTGATTCACAGTGTTTAGATAACCTTGAAGTTGGTTGCGGACATCCGCCATCTCTGCTCTCTGAAGCTCGCTCGGCGCTTGGCCGTAATCGGAGAGCACGTTTCTCATGACTCCCTGCAAGCGATCATGGAAACGCTCTAGGAAGTGCAAACGGTCTGACGCGCCCGGTTGGACTTCGTTATTGTAAAGCGGTAGCTCCGCTTGCTCCAGCTTCTTGCTTAGAAGGCGAGACTGCTCAAGCACAGGTTTATACGCAGCCGCCTGTGCTTCCGTGCCTTGACCATCGCCGCCGAGAAGTTCTTGCAGCGAGCTGATCTGTTTCTTCAAACTGTTGATGCGATTGAGTGCTTCCGCAAGCGCCGAGAGTTCGTCGCGCAACTCCAAACCGGCCTGCACCTGTGCGCGGAAAGCGTTCACGTCCGTCTGCACGCGCGGGTCGAGTCCGACTTGCACCGTCTGCGTCTGCGTTCTTCCATTCGCCGTGACAGCCACTTTGTAAACGCCCGGCATGACGGACGGGCCAACGGAATTGTCTTCTTGAAAATCCGCGTCCTCGCGCTCGGTCGCAGGCGCTGGCGTGAAGTTCAATTTCTTCGCGCCTTCGTAGCGCAAGTCCCAGTTAGCGCGATTAAAGCCTCGCTTCGCCGGGCCGTAAAAAGTTTTGATGATCGCGCCCTGTTCGTCGGTGACGACGATTTTTACGGACGTCTCTTTCTTCTTTTTCTGCTCGGGAGTGGTCTTAATTTCTGCCGGGAGATAATAGTCAATAATCGCGCCGCGCGGAGGATTCGGCGCAGTGAAACCGCCGAGGCTGAAGCCGCGTTTGTTCCACATCAGCCAGTGATTTGTCGCGGGCGTGCTGAAGAGTTGGAAGCCGCTGTTAGCCGCCTGAGCGTTCATCTCTTCAAGGGGCGAGACGTTGTCGAGCACAAAGAGGCCGCGCCCGTGTGTCGCAACAACCATGTCGTGGCTCTTCTTGACGAACTTAATGTCATAGGTGGGCACGGTGGGAAAGTTGCTCTTGAGCGGCGTCCACTTCGCTCCGTCGTCAGTTGAATAGAATATCCCCGTCTCTGTTCCGACGACGAGAAATCCACGCTTATTGGGGTTTTCGCGGATCACTTTGGCGGGCTGATCGTTTGGCAATCCTCCGGCAATCGGCGTCCACGTCTTGCCGAAATCATGCGTCTTAAAAACGTAGGGCTTATCATTGTCAACTTCGTGAAAGTCAACGGCGATGTAAGCGGTGTCCGCCGAAAACGGCGAGGCTTCGATCTGCTGCAAGCGTCCCCACTGCGGCAGGTTCTTGATGTTGGCGGTGGCGTTCGTCCAGTGCTCGCCGCCGTCGCGCGTCACTTGCACGAGGCCGTCATCGGTTCCGACCCAAATTGTTTTTGGATCAACGGGCGAAATGGCGAAAGAGAGAATCGTGTCGTAAGTCTCTGCGCCGCTCAAATCGAGTTCAACCTGCCCGCCGCTGCTCTCCTGCTTCGTCTTATCGTTGCGCGTTAAGTCCGGGCTGATCGGCGTCCAGTGTGCGCCCGCGTCCGTTGACTTGAAGAGAACATTTCCGCCTAGATAAATTTCATCTGGATTGGTGGCGGAAACGGCAATCGGAGAAGTCCAGTTAAAGCGATATTTGAGGTCGGCGGGCTTCAACGCGCCGACGCCTTGCAGATACGGGCGAAGCGATCTCGCGAGACCGTTTCTTTTATCCAGACGGCGTATGAAACCGTTTTGCGAGTCGGCATAGATTATGTGCGAAGCACCCGGCGCAGGCACGACGTACTCGCCGTCGCCTCCCACGACCGTGTACCAATCGTTATTAGTAATTCCGCCGGGACTCAAACTGTTCGACGGGCCGCACCAACCGTTGTTGTCCTGCAAGCCGCCACATAAATTGTACGGCGTTTCGTCGTCTGCGGCGACTTGGTAGAATTGCTCTATCGGCAAGTTATCAAGAAAACGCCAGCTTCTGCCCGCATCGGCGGAAGTATAGACGCCGCCGTCGTTGCCTAGAATTGTGCGGTCGGGATTCTGCGGGTCAATCCACATCGAGTGATTGTCTGGATGCACGCCGCGCCCGATGATGCGCGCGGTTTTGCCGCCGTCATCGGAGAGCACAATGTCGAAGGAAAGGAAATAAACTTTCGATTCATCTTTAGGCGAAACCATCAGTTGACTGAAATAGAAGGGACGCGCATTCAGTATGTGGTTGTTGCTCACTTCGCGCCAGTGGTCGCCATAATCCATCGAATCCCACAGCACACCTTTCTTTGCTTCGACGAGCGCGTAAACGTGGCGCGGGTTCGACGGCGCGACCGCAAGGCCGATGCGCCCCGTCGCGCCTTCCGGCAAACCGTCCGTTAATTTCTTCCAAGTGCCGCCGCCGTCTATCGAACGATAAATGCCGCCGCTTGTGCCGCCGCTCTCAAGCTTCCAGGGAAAGCGTTGCACCTGCCACATCCCCGCGTAGAGAATCAAAGGATTGCCGGGGTCTATAACCAAAGAACTGACGCCGGTGGTCTCATTAATGTAGAGCGTCTTAGCCCATGTCTTGCCTCCGTCGGTTGTGCGAAAAACGCCGCGCTCTTGATTCTGCCCCCACGCGCGGCCAATCGCGCCGACGAAAACGATGTTCGGATTTTTGGGATCAACGATGATGGTGGAGATTTGCCCGGCATTTTTCAAGCCCATGAAGCGCCACGTATTGCCGCCGTCGGGCGACATATAAACGCCGCGCCCCGTAGAGATGTCGTTGCGTATGTTGGCTTCGCCCGTGCCCACCCAAACGATGTTCGGATTCGACGGCGCAAGCGCCAGCGCGCCGATGGACGCGACCGCTTCTTTTTCAAAGATCGCTTTCCATGAAAGCCCGCCGTCGCTTGTGCGAAAGACGCCGCCCGCCGCCGCGCCGATGTAATAAATGTTCGGCTGTCCGGGAACTCCCACAACAGATGTCACACGTCCGCCTCCGGCTGCCGGCCCTAGATTGCGGAACTTGAAATTCTCCAGCGGATCGAACGGCGTATTTTGAGCCGGAGCATCTTTCTTCGACTGGGTAGATTGTTCTTCGACTCGCCCTGATTCCTGCGCGTCGGTGGTTTGTGCTTTGGCAATCGGAAAAACTCCGAAGAGCATTAGCATCGCCAAACCGATTAATGAATACTGCGACTTCATAAGGCAAACTCCTGTATGAGGATGGCTCATAGTAATGAGCCATCTATCTGAATAAATGTGTTGATCGTCGTTCGGTTAACCGGACTGAAAAGGACTGAAGATTATCACTTCGCGGGTTGTCTCATCAACATCTCGAAAAGAACAGTAGCGGTTCAGCTTGCATTATGAGCAAGTGTTTATCGGCACGATAATTTGAAACTGAACCACTACCAAAAGAACAGTAGTATGGCAATTTGTAGATTGACCCTATGGAAGTTGCACATCAATACTTCCTGAATTTGATATTGCGATTGTAGACTAATGGCAACAACCTAACACGCAGAGGTTAAGGCATCCCATGTTATCCATCTTTTGCGGCGGCGAACTTTTAAGGAAGTTGAGCACGCCAGCAGCCGTGTAGCAGATCAAACGCCATGGTCTTAAGTGCTGCTGTCGTCTATTTCTTAACAAAGATCGCTTTCGGAATCATCATGTGGACGCCCTTTGTTCCGTCCACAAGCTCTGTGATGTGCAAATCTGCCGCGACGCTTGCGAGCATATAAGCATCGTCGCGCGTCAGGCGCTTTTCCGTCACGAGAAAGTCTATCATCTCGCGCACCGCTAACTTTGCTGCTTCATTCAAGTCCACGTTGATGCCCATCGTAATGTAGTGCGTCGGTGTCTCGGCGCGCGGCCACTTATAATGCAAATCTTTTCGTACAACGAACTCGAATGTGCCGATGAGCGATGTTTCCATCGCCGTGATGTCCACTTCGCCGTCGCCCTGTCCGGCGTGACCATCGCCGACTTCAAAGAGCGCGCCCGGCACATGAACCGGAATAAAAAGTGTCGTGCCTGCTACCAATTCTTTGTTGTCCAGATTGCCCGCATGAACGCCGGGCGGCGCGCTGTTGATACGCCCCATAGACGGGGGCGGCGCAACGCCCATGCTGCCGAAGAAAGGCCGTAGTGGTATCTCGATGCCGGGAGCAAAGCGCGCGATCATACGCTTTTCATCGAGCGGCACGATCTTCATTCGAGAATAGGGAAAGTCTTCCGGTATAAATCCACCCTTAGGCCCAAACGCATTGTATGCATAAGGAATCGCCAGCTTGACAGTCTTGATGCGTACCTCCAGCACGTCGCCCGGCATTGCATTCTCGACGTAGATCGGGCCGGTGAGGATATGACCGCCCGGCCCCTTGTCTGTGACTTCTGTGTAGATGTCGCGCAGGGATTGTTCGACATCAACGGGACGCACGCCTGCTCCTTCGAGCCGCGTCGGGCTGGAAGTGAGCAGCGTCTGCACTTCGACTGTATCGCCGGATGTGATACGCAAGACGGGCTTGGCGCTTGCGTCATAGTAGCCCCATGCAACAGTCTTCGGCGTCGGCTTTAGTTTGTATGCTCCGGCAGGTGCGGCTTTACGCTCTTGACCACTGACTTCAAATGAAATCAAGGCGAGGGCACATACCGCGAAGATCACAGTTTGTTTCATCATCTATCCTTTTTGACGTTAAATTTGAAAGGATGACAGTTGCGCCATGGCTGCTCATTCATCAGCCACTTAAACTGCTGAATAAGGTCCACTCAATGCTTGCGCGCATTTTGTTTCCTTCATTAAGTTAAGAATACCGCAGGCGACGCGAAGTGCAACAACTTTCCGTGAAGTACTCGTTGGACAATCACACTCAAGCAACCAAAGTTCCCTTCACTGTTTCACGAAGGAGGTAAAATGCAATGGTAATTTTAAGCGACAGTTGTGAAGCCTGGTCGAGTATCTGCTTTCCGACGCTAAAAGACTTTCTTCAATGTATGTATAATTCATGTACTTTGTGCGGGCAGTTATCAAGGCAACTTGTTTATAACTAAATGATGGAACGCGCAAGCTGGCAATCAAAGGTATGACTTCAATCCGGCTTCTCATAAGCTTAGCGGCAATCGTTCTATTCTCTGTCGATGCACCTCCCTATAATGGCAATAGTAATGTGTTCACTCAAGCATCTCATGCTCACGTAGCTTTAATGAGTCCGAGGAATAAGCACTGGAGTCAAAAAGCCCCTGCCGTTTTTCGGGTGAAGATTGAAACTTCCAAGGGCTATTTCATCATTGAGGCTCATCGTAATTGGTCACCTCACGGCGTTGACCGATTCTATAACCTCGTGCGCGCAGGATTTTTCGATGATTCTCGTTTTTTCCGTGTGCGCGCAGGCTTCATCGCACAATTCGGAATCTACGGCGATCCAAAGATTGCCGCTATTTGGAAAAACGAAACGATCCCGGATGATCCTGTCCGGCAAACTAATACGCGCGGATTTGTGACATACGCGATGACCGGGCCTAACACCCGGACGACTCAACTCTTTATCAACTTGGGCGACAACTCCCGTTTGAACGGCGAAGGATTCGCGCCCATCGGCAAAGTCATAGAGGGAATGACGGTTGTGGATCAGCTTTACGCCGGCTATGGAGAGGAAGCAGGCGGCGGGATGAGAGGCGGGAAGCAAGGGAGAATCTTCGCCGGAGGCAACGCATATCTCGACCGGGAGTTTCCCAAACTGGATAAGCTGGCACGAGCCAGAGTTATAAACAGGCGGAGGAAGTTTCTATGACTCAATCGTCGCAATTGTGCATTGGTTTGACACGAATCTTAAAAAGTGAGCTTACACAAATGACTAAAAATCTACTCCGCTCTCGCTTGATTTTATCAGCGACAGCGCTGCTCATCACGAGCGTTTTAACTGTGCTCGCGCAGAATGGAATCAACAACCCGGCGCAGGCTTGGTGGGCGCATATACAGTTTCTGGCCGACGACAAGTTAGAGGGGCGTGACACAGGAAGCGTCGGACACCGCAAGGCAGCCGAATATATTGCAGATAATTTCAAGCGCGCCGGACTCATGCCTGCCGGTACAGCAGGCTATATTCAACCCGTCCGGTTTCGCTCACGCCGCATCGTTGAGGAGCATTCAAGTTTAGCTCTTATACGCAAAGACGGCGTGCAACCGATTCAACTCGGTGAAGAAGCAACTTTTAATATGCGCGTCGAACAGGCGCCCCGCACCGAAGCGCCGATTGTTTTTGTGGGCTACGGATTGACCGTGCCTGAGATGAAATACGACGACCTTGCGGGGCTAGACCTGCGCGGCAAGGTCGTGTTGCTGTTGACGGGTGGGCCTTCGACGATTCCCGGCCCGCTGCTATCGCATTATCAATCAGAGCGTTGGAGCGTCTTGAAACAGGCGGGCGCAATCGGCGTGCTTGCGATTCAGAATCCACGCGGAATGGACATTCCATGGGATCGTGCAAAACTGGCCCGCTTTATGCCGTCGCTAACGCTGGACGATTCAACTCTTGACGACACGATTGGCGAGCGGCTTGCCGTGACGATCAATCCGTCTCGCGCCGAAAAGTTTTTCAATGGTTCAGGTCACACTTTTGAAGAGATACTGGCACTGGCAAACGCTGACAAGCTATTGCCGAAATTTAAGATTCCGGCCTCCATTCGTGCGTCCGTGAAGATGGACACTTCTGAGATCGAATCACAGAACGTAGTTGGCGTTCTGCCCGGCAATGATCCGAATTTGAAGAACGAATATGTCGTCCTCTCTGCTCATCTCGATCATGTCGGAGTCGGGCAACCCATCAATGGCGATAGAATTTACAATGGCGCGATGGATAATGCGTCGGGAGTCGCCACGTTGCTTGAGACGGCGTCGAGGCTTCACAACACAAAGCAGAGCTTTCGCCGCTCCATAGTTTTTCTAGCAGTCACGGCAGAAGAAAAAGGACTGCTCGGCTCCAAATACTTTGCTGTGCATCCAACTGTGACCGCAAAGCAAATCGCTGCTAACGTCAACGTTGATATGTTTCTGCCGCTCTTCCCGTTGCGGAGCCTCATCGTTCAGGGCTTGGAAGAATCAAATTTAGCAGATGACCTGCGCCATACGGGTGAGACGCTCAACATCAAAATCCTCTCCGATCCGGAACCCGAACGAAACTCTTTCATACGCAGCGATCAATATAGCTTTATCAAACGCGGCGTGCCAGCCGTCGCATTAAAAGTCGGGTACACGAAAGACTCACCCGAGCAGTTGATCGTCAAGCGGTGGCGCACAGATCACTACCACGCTCCGTCAGACGATTTGAGTCAGCCGATTGACTTTCAGGCGGCAGCCGATTTCAACAGGGCTTATCTGCTTATTGTTAAATCAATAGCCAACAGGGACGCGCGGCCCAAGTGGAATAGTGATAGTTTCTTCCGTAGATTTGCACGCTAATCTGGGATTACACGGGAGGTCGTAAGAGTTTTAAGCAGGCACACCAAGGTCGAGTCGGCGGCGTAGCTGTTGCGCGAAGCCAAGCGGCGCGGAATCTGCCCGCATCGCTTCGGGCGTGCGGTCGGACGGTTGCGGAAAGTTCATCACGAACTCTGCGTGGTCAAAGACGGGCGACGCTACTTCGTCTCCAACGACACGCACTTCTCATCACGAGAAGTCAAAGCGCGCTACTGGCATCGGCAGCAGATTGAAGAAACTTTTCGTCTTCTCAAACAAGAGTTCGGGTGGGGCACGGCGAGCGCACCGAAGGCCAGAGCGCAAGTCGCACATCTGCATCTCGGACTCTATGGGCGATGTATCACGTAAACGGCGGCGATCAAGCACGGGCAAACCATCCTCGCTTTCAAGCACCGGTTATTTCGTCTGCCCATTATGAAACATCTCGCGCGGTCGGAGCGGTTACCTCTTGCTGCGTAATTTCAGATACGGGTATGCCGCAATTTACGCGGTCAGAACTTGCTCATGTGGCCAATATGCGGACAGAATTAACAGCACAAGGCTGGCGCTCAACCGTAAAAGATGTGAGCGGATGTAAAATGCTTGGAAATCTTCGATGGCTGCAACCTCTTCAAAGGCAAAAACTTAGATTTTTGCCGACGTTCGCGTTCGCAATGCGGAGGTCAGGAGTTCGACCCTCCTTTGCTCCACCAGTTAATTTCAATCACTTACAGCCATCCTTCAGGTTGGCTGTATCTCTTTTTTGGGGCATATAGTTGGGGGCTTTACGCGAATTTGATCCGCAGTTCGGTGGCTACGCGCTGTTTGCTGACAAAGCCTATGCGGATGCTACGACAAAGATGACTTTATTGAAGCGGGGAACATATCTGCTGACGCCGTACAAACGACGCAGAAGTGAACCGGAGACTGCTGTTCCGACTTTGTTTAATCGCTTCGTTTCCAGCATCAGGCAGCCACTGGAAAGCTTGTTCGGCTGGCTCATTCAAAGAACAAATTTACAGAGCGCTTCTCGCGTGCGTTCGACCAATGGATTGTTAGCATAAGGCTCACGGCAAACTTGCCGTCGCTTGTTTATTGCTAACCTTCTACTCTTGATTCACATAATTAGACGCCGCATAGTCTCGCGGCACTACTAATTCGTCTTGATTCAACAGCGGTCGGTGTCTCCATTCTATATTGATTTGGTCGCCAGCATATCGAGAGATGAAATCGTGGGATTTTTCAATTAGCGCCAAAGGTTATTTAGCCTTGCGAGAAAGTTCCCATCTGGCTCAATGTGTAGTCCTGCATGGCAAGCAGGTCGTCAAGCAGATCGAGCATCGAGGCGGCACGGCTCAGTTCCGCGCGCGCGCGCGTGCGTTGATTTTCATCGAGCGCGGAGTTGTCGGCGTCGTCGAGAAGCCGGGTGAAAGCTTCGTTGTTGCGTTGACGTTGATGGTCGGAAGAACGAATGACGCGCTCTAAATCCTGATTGGTGCGCGCAAGGCGTGTACGCATGTCCGCGAGCGCGGCATCAGCCGTTTGTCCTTCAAACAATTTTCCGAGTGAAGGATAATTAAAGAGCGAGGCGAGGTCGGCGGAAGCGCCCGTCGCCGCGTCATTCCGGCCTGACGCAGAGCCGCGCGTGTTTGCTTCGTGTTCGTTCATCACAACTCCTCCTGACAAACTTTTAACATTTCATTCTTAATGGACATAGGCGTTGTTGCATAAATCAGAATGAGCGTAATCTTCTCCACGATTGAGCCGGAACAAGATTCATACCGGGTGGCTGTCGGGCATTCCCAGATGCGTCATGTGGTTGAGTGCCGCACAGCGTATCAGCAGTTGCGCGGCTTGCCCGTCAAAGCTGCGCGCACTGACTCGCTCACCAAAGATTGTCTTGACTCTAAAGACCTGCGTCTCCGCCAAAGAACGCCGATGGTAGCCGCACTCACGCTTCCACCCAGCACGCCCCTGACGCCTGATGGAGCGCAGGTTCTCATCGCGGATGTGCCGCTCACCGCGCGTGTTGCCGTGCTGCCAGATGCGTGCGTTCTTTTGTGGCGGGATCGCCGCGCGTGCTCCGCGCTCACGCAGTGCCGTGGAAGAGTTGCGACTATCATATGCTCCGTCCGCCGAGACTTGTGTGATCGTCTCATCGGTCTGCTCGAGCAGGTCGGGAAGAAGTTGCGAGTCCTTGAAAGAGTTGGTCGAAACCGTGACGGCGACAAACTCCATTGTTGCTTGGCCCATCCCGAAGTGGAGTTTGCGCCATGTCCGACGCTTCGTATAGCCGTGCTGACGCACCTTCCATTCACCTTCGCCATAGACTTTAACTCCGGTCGCATCCACCACCAGATGCAGTGGCTCACGCTTCTTCCTCGACAGACGCGGCAACTCGACCGCCAGCGGGCGACGGCGACGGCACAGCGTAGTGTAGTCGGGTACGCTCAAGTTGACACCCATCAGCTTCATCACCGAGCGCATCAACCCTTCGGTGGCGCGCAAGGGCAGGCGATAGACTTCTCCCAAAGTCGCCATGCAAAGTATCGCCGTCTCCGTGTAGGTGCGCGGATGCCCGCGTCGTCCCGTTGTGCGCGCGCCCTCACGCCACGTTTGAAGAACATCTCGGCTCACCCACAACGTCAGACTTCCACGCCCGACATGGGCTTTGTTATAGTCACTCCAGTTGCGGAGACGGTAGGTGCGTTTGGTTTTCTTGCGTTTCACACCTCAAGATTACCAGCATTATCGTCTCCGTAGCTCTTTATGCAACAACGCCAATTAGAACTAAAAATAAAAGGGGCGGAAGAACGGGGTTTCAGCGCGCGTCCTTTTTTTCTGTCGCCCGACACGACTCAAAAGAATTTTTGAAACAATTTTTTTCGCGTTCGCGTTAATCAATTTTATGACGGCAAACCGGAATGATGAATTATGGGAGGTGATACCTTTTCCGCCCAACGATGAGTTAATCAGAAAACACGTTGAGTATTATTACATTTCTAATTATCAGGAAAAGCCGATCAACAAAAAGGTTTTCATTTACCCGCATTATTTAAGCACATTAGCCCTCCAAAACAGTCATCGAAGCGTTTTTTCCGGCAATCTATTTACTCTGCAAAAACTAAAAAATAAAAAACCCAATCTCGGCATCATTGGCGGATTCACCGAACCGTTAATCGGCGAAGTGATCGGACGAATCAAGTCGTTAGCAATCATATTTAAACCCGCCGGCATCGGCTTTTTCTGCGATAAATCGTTTGATGAGATTGTCCCGAACGGGTTTAATTATTTTCCCTTTTGGAACGACAAGTTGGATGAATTGGAAGAACTGCTTTATTGTTACGATACCGCCGAAATCGCAAGAAAATTGGATAACATCCTGCTTTCGCTTTACCGTCCTTTTGAGAACGAAATTTTATTTGAAACATTGTCTTTGCTTCACAGCGATTACGGCGATTACTCGGTCAGTAAGCTGCAACAGACTTTGGGCGTCAACCGAAAAACTCTTTCGCGCCAATTCAAAAAGCACGTCGGAGTTAGCATTACCGATTACAGAAGGATTTTAAGATTCAGGGATGCGATAAAACTACACTCGGCGACCGATGAAAATCTGACCAGAATAGCTTATGAAACTTGTTTCAGCGATCAATCGCACTTTATTAAGGACGTTCGGAAATTAACCGGCGACAATCCCAAAAAGTTGTTTCAAGAAGCGGGTTATCTGAAAGACACTCCGATTTTTATCAAGGTTAGCTAACTGTCCCGAATTTACAATTTTGCCTGCCTCATTCCTGTTAATTTTTACAAGGAGACGAAGAATTCAAACAAAATCACATCTTTTTTATTGAAACATTTGGCAATAAGGTAATGAGTCGCTTGGAGGGATTCAAATGGCAACTCGTTCCATTGAGACAATACAAAGTAATGTCGCAAGCGGCGCAGTCGTTCCGCAACAGTTGCATCACAGCGCCGCGTCGCAAAAGCCGCGTTCACTGCAAAACTTTGCGGACACCGCCTTGAAAGCTGCAGCCGGGTTTTGGTTTGTGGTTGCCGTCGTCGGACAACTGATGTTCGCGTCTTATGTATTTATTTTCTATGGTGGTTCTGCTGTGCGAGGCGATTGGGCAGGGTGGAATAAAGTCATGCCGCACGGCTATGTCCCCGGCGATACGATAGGCAATTCGGTAATCTCCCTGCATCTTTTGTTAGCCGTTTATATCATCGTCGGCGGAGCGCTTCAACTCGTTCCGCGCATCCGAGACCGCGCACCGTCCTTTCATCGCTGGAATGGACGGATATACATCCCGACGGCTTTTATAATGAGCATTGGCGGTCTTTATCTGGTTTGGATTCGCGGAGCCGTCGGCGACGTTTCTCAACACATAGATATTAGCCTGAACGCCGTCTTGATTATGCTCTGCGCGGCGATGACCTTGCGCTATGCTCTTGCCTACGAACTTGACGTTCATCGCCGGTGGGCGCTTCGTCTGTTTCTGGTGGCGAGTGGAGTGTGGTTCTTCCGCGTAGGATTAATGCTCTGGGTTTTGCTTAATAAGGGTCCCGCCGGTTTCGATCCCAAGACGTTTCAGGGACCGTTTCTCACTGTTTGGGCTTTCGGTCAATACTTGCTGCCGCTTGCCGTTCTTGAATTATATATGCGCGCGCGGGACAGAGGCGGCGCGCCAGCTCGCCTCGCTATGGCGGCAGGTCTTTTTGTGCTGACCGTTGCGACGGGCGTTGGGATTGTTGTGGCTACGATGGGCTTGTGGCTGCGTCACATCTATTAGAAAAATCACCGGGACGCTGGTTGCGCTTGCCATCTTTTCAAATGACCGACATAACACAATCTGTCTGTTGACAATGGCAGCATCGAACCAGTCATTGGAGCGGACGGCGAGTTAGCGTGCCTCTCATCGTTAGCTTGTCTTTATTCGAGGTTGTGTGCGCCGCCACTCAATTCCGTCTATAAAGCGAGTCAAGAAAAAAAGAACAGACTTCTCCCTAAACGGCCATTGCGCCGTTTTTGTGTTTTCTCTTGATGGCCAAGGTGCGGGTTATGCAATCGCACTGATGTAGGTTTGTGAACTAT
>JAABUM010001551.1_pt1 | contig 33979 bp, 30 predicted proteins | sample 5559161 | NCBI WGS metagenome assembly JAABUM01 (sample SAMN10711868, study PRJNA513369) | rock metagenome | isolation source: Antarctica rocks | place: Antarctica: Victoria Land, Siegfried Peak nord
CCGCCGCGATGGCGGCGATGGCGGCGAGCAGCGAGCGGGGGGGGCAGTTCCTGGTCTATGACCTCGGCGGCGGCACGTTCGACCTGGCGCTGGTGCAGGCCAGCGGCGGGGTCGTGAACGTGGCGGCGCACGAGGGCGTCAACATGCTTGGCGGCCGGGACTTCGACCGCATGATCCTGGACGAGCTGGTGCGGCCCTGGCTGGCCGCCACGTTCCAGTTGCCGGACGGGTTCCAGGCGGACAAGCGATACGACCGCCTGGTCCGCGTCGCCCGGCTGGCGGCGGAGCGGGCGAAGGTGGAGCTGTCCACCCGGCACGAGACCAGCATCAGCGCGTCGGACGACCTGGTCCGGCTGGAGGACGCGCGGGGCGAGCCGATCTACCTCGACGTGCCGATCACCCGCGCGCGGCTGGACGCGCTGGTCGAGGGGTCGGTGGCCCAGACCGTCGCGCTGTCCCGCAAGATCATCGAGGACGCGGGCTATTCGGCGTCGGACATCAGCCGCATCGTGCTGATCGGCGGCCCCACCAAGATGCCGCTGGTGCGCGCCCGCGTCGGCGCAGACCTGGGCATCCCCGTCGAGGACCCCGGCCGCGTGGACCCGATGACCGCCGTCGCCATCGGCGCCGCGATCTACTGCGAAAGCCGGGACTGGTCCGGCGCCACCAGCCGCGCCAAGCCGACGCGCGCCCGGGCCGAGGCCGGCGCCGCCATAGCGGTCGCCCTGGACTATGAGGCCCGTACCGCCGGTTCGTCCGCGCGCCTGCGCGCCACCCGCACCGCCGGGCCGGACTGCGTGACGCTGCAAGTGGAGAGCACCCTGGGCTGGAGCAGCGGGCGCCTGCCGCTGGACGCCCCGGTGGAGCTGCAACTGGCCCTGCCCGACCCCGGCCCGAACCGCTTCCGCGTCCTGGTGTTCGACCCGCAGGGCCGCCCGGTGGCGGACGCCTCGCAGGAGTTCAGCATCGTCCGCGCCGCCGCGGCCAGCGCCGGCATCCCGGCGTCGCAGACGGTCGGCGTGAAGGTGCTGGACGACGCCGGGCGCAACACCATCGAGACGCTGGTGCCCAAGGGCGCGCTGCTGCCGCTGTCGGGCACGACTCGCTTCCGTGCCGCCAACCTGCTGCGCGCCAGCGGTCACGGCATGTTGCGGCTGGAACTGTTCCAGGTCAGCGACACCGCCGTGCTCGACCCGGCGCTGAACCTGCACATCGGCGAGTTCCGCATACGCGGCGCCGACCTGCCGGACAGCATGGCGGTGCGCCGGGGCGACGAGCTGCTGGTGCATTGGGTGATGACCGAGGGCCAGACCCTCAAGGCCGAGCTGGAGGTGCCGAGCCTCGCCCAGACTTTCGACAGCACCAACTTCTACGACTGGCAGACCGGCCGCACCTCGTTCGAGGGCGAGGAGGGCGCGCGCCTGGCCGACGAGATGCTGGACGACGCGGAGGAGGAGGTGAACGAGGCGGTGAAGACCCTGCCGCTGCACGCCCGCACCAAGCTGGAGCCGCTGGGCGCCCGCGTGTCGCGCGCCCGCGCCTTGCTGCGCGGGACGCAGGACCCGGATGCGCGCCGGGGTGCGGCGGAGGAGGCGCGGCTGATACGCCAGGCTGTCGCGACCGCGTGCAGCCAGCCCGACGCCCGCGCCGCGGTGCTGCGGCGCGAGCTGAATGACTGGATCGGCTTCTGGGACCGCGACGTGCGCCCGGCCGCGCCGCCGCACGCCAACGCGCGGGCCGACCAGCTTGTCCGCAGCGCCCGCACCGAGATCGAGTCCGCCAGCCAGGACGGCTTCGACATGGCGGACAGCCTGCTCCGCCAGCTCGACAAGCTGTTCTGGCGCGAGGGATTGGAGCAGGCCGGCTTCCTGGCGACCTACTGGCGGTTCGCCCGCAAGGACCGCCACAAGATGCGCGACAAGGAGCGGTTCGACGCCCTGCTCGCCGAGGGCGATGCGCAGCTTGCGGCAGGCGACATGCCGGCGCTGCGGGACACGCTCCATGCCGTGTGGAACAACAAGACCTCGACCGTGCGCCTGCGCGACGTTGCCGCCAGCGCCGACGTGCTGCGGGAATGACGGGGTTCCCTTGGCTGCCGATCGGCACGCCGTTGCCCGGCGGCGGCGGCCTGGCGCGGCTGCTGGACGGCGGGCCGGCCTGGCAGCTTTGCGCGACGACCGGCGGCGGCCGGGTCGCGCTGCTGCTGCGGCGGGAGACGTCTGCCCCGTGGTGGGCGGAGGAACTCGACGCCCTGGCCGCCGCCGTGGAGCATCCGTTGCAGGAGATGGAGGGCCTAGCCTGCCTGATGCTGCCTGCGTCCGCCCGTCCCTATACCCTGCCCGGCCTGGCGCTCCGCAGCCCGGCGCTGGGCGCGGCGGAGGCGGAGGCGCTGGGGCGTGCCCTGACGGCCCTGCACGGCCGCCGTCCGCTGGCCGGGTGGTCGAGCGCGCTGTTCCTGCCCGACCCCGGCTTTGCGCTCGCGATGGCGGAGGACCCGGCTGACGACCGCCGGGCCGCCCTGGTTGCGGCGCTGTCGGGCGGGGTGCGCGACGGGGGGCTGGCGCCGGGCCGCATCGCCGAGATCAACCCGCGGCTGGACCCCGCCGCCGTCGAGCGGCTGCTGGCCGCCGCGGGCAAGCCGGCCCTGCATCGCGCCGGGCCGGATGCGGAGGGGTTCCACCTGCCGGGCCAGCCCCGGCTGCAATCGCTGCTGCGGGACCGGGTGCTGGACGTGCTGCACCGTCCGGCGGATTATGCCCGCATGGGCGTGCCCTTCCCGGCAGGCGTGCTGCTGGCGGGACCGCCGGGCTGCGGCAAGAGCTTTGCCGCCGGGCGCATCGCCGCCTTCCTGGGCTGGCCGCTGCATGAGATACAGGTCTCGGGCGTCGGCAGCATGTGGCTGCACGAGACGGCGCGGCGCCTGGCAGATGCGTTCGACGCCGCCGCGGCGGAGGCGCCCGCGGTCGTGCTGCTGGAAGAGCTGGACGCGCTCGGCCGCACCCGCGCCGACGGCCAGGGGCCAACGTCGGAGGAGGTCAACACCTTGCTGCGCCTGGTGGAGGCCGCGCCGGGCCGCCGCCTGCTGGTCGTCGGCACCACCAACCGCCCTGACGCCATAGACCCGGCGCTGCGCCGGCGCGGGCGCTTCAACCTGATGGAGACCATGGACTTCCCGGATGAGCACGGCATCGGCGAGATGCTGCGCGCCCTGCTGCAAGACCGCCCGCACGCCCCGGCGCTGGATTTGCAACGCGCCGCCCGCACCCTGGCCCGCCGCCCCGTGAGCGACGCCGTCTGGGTCGTGAACGAGGCCGCGCGGCTGGCGGTGCGCGGTGGGCACGAGATGATTGACGACCTGGTGCTGGCCCGGGCACTGCACGCGCTGTCATGAGGTTGGCGACGGGCAGGCGGCGTGCGGCCCCTGCCCCGGCCGGTGCCGCGCGGGTCGGCTGCCTGACCGCAAGCAGCAGCCGACCCGCCTGGCAAGGCCGGCGGCTGGTTCGAGAAGGAACGATCCATTGACCACCCTGCCTGCCCTGCCGGACCGTCCCCTGCACGCACGGCCGCCGGCGACGGTGTTCAGCGGCATCCTCGGTTTCCTGTCGTGGCTGTTCTGCGCCGGATGCCTGGTGTTCATGACGTTGGGTCTCGGCCCGGACTTGGTTGCGGACTGGCGGGTGCGGGACGCCGCCCTGCCGGTCCGGTCCGGCCACCTGGCCAGCGGCAAGTGCAGCACCAAGCTGTTCGTGCATATCTGCGAGGCGACCCTGACAGCGCCCGGCCCTGCAGGGGCGCAATCCCTACGGCGCAACGTGGACTTCGCCTTCGGCTCGTTCACGCTGGGAGACTTCAGCGCAATGGTCGTAGCTGACCCGGCGCAGCCGGCGCTGCTGACCACCGACCTGGCGCTGGACCATTTCTGGGATCGCGTGGCGACTTTGGCCCTGTCCATGGCGCTGTTCGCCGGCATCGTCGCCATGGGCCTGGTGGGCCTGGTACGGACCCGGCGGGACCGGGCGCTGTGGCGCGCAACGCCGTCCGTCCTCGCCCCCCTGCACCTGACGAAGATCGTGCGGTCCCGCACCAGCGCGGCCTGGACGGTGCAGGCGGAGGACGGCAAGGCGGCGCAATGGACCGTGCCGCTCCGCTCCCGGCCGTTCGCGCTGGATTCGGACGGCACGGTGCTCGGGCTGCGGCGCCAGGTGGATGGGGCGGTGATGCCGCTGGACGCCGCCCTGCGCTGGGTGGACTTGACGGCTGCTGAGCGGGCGGTGGCGGCCCCATTGGCTTGACGCATGATCCCCGGCGCGAACCGTGGCCTGGCCGGAGCGTATGAGACCGAGCCGCATCATAAGCCGCATCAAAGGAGCGCACCCATGCCGCCGAGCCGGAGCCTGATTGCAGCAGCCATAGCCCTTGGGGTCGCCGCTGCGCCCGCAGCACTTCCTGCACAAGCCGCCGGGTCCGGGCCTGTCCTGCTGGCGCAGGGGGCCGCCCCGCCTGTTGCATCGTCCGATGCACCTCTCACGCGCCGGCCGGAGGAGTTGCAGGCGGACCCGATGCGTGCGTTCGACATAGACAAGGATGGCACGCTGGACCTGGCGGAGGTGAAAAGCGCCGCTGCCGCCCGCTTCGACGAATTGAACCCGGACCAGGACGACAGCCTGGACGAGCGCGAAGCCGCTCCGGTCCTGCAAGGCGAGGCGTTCCGCCAGGCTGACGGGAACGGCGACGGCAAGGTCAGCAAGGCCGAGTATCTCGCCTACGTCGAGCGCACGTTCCTGCTCGCCAATCCGGACAAGGATGGCACGCTGGACCGGGCGGAGCTGAACGGCGAGGCCGGCCGGGCGCTGATGCGGCTGCTGCGATAGAGTATGACTGCATCAGGCTGCACAGCCTGGACGATGACATGCCCGCAAAAACAAGGCTGGAGCGTGTTTGGTTCATACGCCTGAATCGTCCGCGCTCTCCAGCAGGTCCGGGGTGGACGGCTTCGTTCAAGGCGGAAAGAGAAGCTGCAAAGCATAAGGTAGCGCGTTTTATGCAGTCACCTGCACCGGACGCGCTTCAGTATCAGGAGGTACCGTAATGAAGTTAGCTGCAACCATGGTCTTCGTCCTGCTAGCGGCGGCGGCGCACGCCCAGATCGGGCCGCTGGGGCCGTCCGGCCTGCCCGGCAACCGGTTCCCGCAGCCGGATCGCCAGGTGGCGCCCATCATCTCCGACCGCTGGGCGACCGAGGACCAGCGGGAGCGTGCCGGCGAGGCAGCGCGGGTGCTGGACTTCCTGCATGTCCGGCCCGGCATGGCGGTGGCCGACATCGGCGCCGGCAGCGGCTATTACGCGGAGCGGCTGTCCCGCCGGGTCGGGCCGACCGGGCGGGTGCTGGCGCAGGACGTGGTGCCGTCCTACCTCGCCGGCCTGCAGCGCCGCGTGACGCGGGAGGGGCTGGCGAACGTGACGGTCGGGTTAGGCGAGGCGCATGATCCGCGCCTGCCGCCACGATCGGTGGACTTGGCGCTGCTGGTCCATATGTACCACGAGATCGAGCAGCCGTTCGGCCTGATGGTGAACCTGCTGCCGGCGCTGCGGCCCGGTGCCCAGGTGGCGATCATAGATACTACCCGCGCCACGCAGTATCACGGCACTCCGCCGGCCTTGCTGGACTGCGAGCTGCAAGCGGTTGGCTACCGCCGGGTCGCGACCTTGCCGATGGAGAACGGGACGGAATACCTCGCTGTGTTCGAGCCGCCGGCCCAGGCTCCGGCACCGGAGGCCATACGTCCCTGCGCGCCCCCGTGACGCCAAGCCCGTGACGCCAAAACGGTGCGACCGCTGGGCGCGGCACGGGGCCGTTCCTGATGCTGCGGCGGCGGGCGTCCCGGCAACGCGGGGACCCACATCGGCGTCACCAGTGCTGCACCCATGAAACCCTGGCCGCGCAAAAGCCTTGTGACCCCGCGCCGCCATCCCGCGGCGCGAGCCATCAGGAGCGGGCAATGCCGCAATTCGATTCGACCATCAAGCACATCAGCGACGGCGTGAAGAGCTTCACCGTCGCCGCCGCGACCAAGAACATCGAGGGCTGGGAAGCGACATTGGAGAAGGTGGACAGCCCGGCCGCCAAGGCCATCGTCAAGGACCTCGAGGCCCTTAAGAAGCACCTGCACGCCGACAAGCTGGACGGCGCGGCTATCAGCAAGCTGGTGGCCAAGCTGGGCAAGGAGACGGTCGCCATCGCCAAGAAGACCGAGGGCAAGGGCGCTGAGAAGATACAGGCGCTGGGCGAGGCGCTGAGCCACGCCGCCGAGCAGCACAGCTAGGCCGGCACCAAGTCTTAGCCTGCCTGCTCCCTCTTCCTACGGGAGAGGGCCGGGGTGAGGGGGCGGGCAAGAACCATCCCTTCAGCTTGCAAGCGCAGTCTTGAGAGAGGGGGTCTTGGCGCCGCAGCCAAAACCCCCTCACCCCGACCCTCTCCCGAAGGGAGAGGGAGAAGGGAAGTCTTAGTAGTCCATGTCACCCATGCCGCCCATGCCGCCGCCCGGGGGCGTGGACTGGGCGCGCTTCTCTGGACGTTCGGCGACCATCGCCTCGGTCGTGATAAGCAGGCCGGCCACTGACGCCGCGTTCTGCAACGCAACGCGGACGACCTTTGTGGGATCAATGATCCCCGCCGCAACCAGGTCGCGGTAGGTGCCGGACTGCGCGTCGAAGCCGAAGCCGTACTCGCTGTTCTCCAGCACCTTGCCGCCGATGACGGCACCATCCTCGCCGGCATTGGCCGCGATCTGGCGCAGCGGCGACTGCACCGCCTTGCGGACGATCTCGATGCCGAACTTCTGGTCCTCGTTGTCGGCGTTAAGCTGCGCCAGCACCAGGGACGCACGCGCCAAAGCGACGCCGCCGCCCGGCACGATGCCCTCCTCGACGGCTGCGCGGGTCGCATGCAACGCGTCGTCAACGCGGTCCTTGCGCTCTTTCACCTCGACCTCGGTGCTGCCGCCGACGCGGATCACCGCAACGCCGCCCGCCAGCTTGGCCAGGCGCTCCTGCAGCTTCTCCTTGTCGTAGTCGCTCGTGGTCTCCTCGACCTGTGCGCGTATCTGCTCGCAACGGCCCTTGATGAGGTCGGATGCGCCGGCGCCCTCGATGACGGTGGTGTTCTCCTTCTCGATCAGCACGCGCTTGGCCTGGCCCAGCATCTCGAGCGTGACGCTTTCCAGCTTGATGCCCAGGTCTTCGCTGATGACCTGCCCGCCGGTCAGCACGGCGATGTCCTCGAGCATCGCCTTGCGCCGGTCGCCGAAGCCCGGCGCCTTCACGGCCGCGACCTTCAACCCGCCGCGCAGCTTGTTCACGACCAAGGTCGCCAGGGCCTCGCCCTCGATGTCCTCGGCGATGATGAGCAGCGGACGCGACGACTGCACCACGGCCTCAAGCAGCGGCAGCAGGACCTGCAGGCCCGACAGCTTCTTCTCGTGGATCAGGATGTAGGGGTTGTCGAGGTCAACCGTCATCTTCTCGGCGTTGGTGATGAAGTACGGGCTGAGGTAGCCGCGGTCGAACTGCATCCCCTCGACGACCTCAAGCTCGGTCTCCATGCCCTTGGCCTCCTCGACGGTGATGACACCCTCGTTGCCGACCTTCTGCATGGCCTCGGCGATCATGCGGCCGATCTCGGCCTCGCCGTTGGCGCTGATCGTGCCGACCTGGGCCGTCTCGGCTTGCGTCGTGATCTTCTTGGTCCGCAGCGCCAGCTCGGCCACCAGGGCGGTGACCGCCTTGTCCACGCCGCGCTTCAGGTCCATCGGCGCCATGCCGGCGGCGACGGCCTTGCCGCCCTCGCGGACGATGGCCTGCGCCAGGACGATGGCGGAGGTGGTGCCGTCGCCGGCGAGGTCGTTGGTCTTCGAGGCCACTTCGCGCACCATCTGCGCGCCCATGTTCTCGAACTTCTCCGCCAGCTCGATCTCCTTGGCGACGGTGACGCCGTCCTTGGTGATGCGGGGGGCGCCGTAGCTCTTGTCAATCACGACGTTGCGGCCCTTGGGCCCCAGCGTGACCTTCACGGCGTCGGCGAGGATGTCCACGCCGCGCAACATGCGGCTCCGTGCGTCGTCGCCGAAGCGAACGTCTTTGGCTGCCATATTCTGATGTCCTTTTGTAAGCTAAGGCTTATGCGGCTTTGGCGACGGGTTCGGCGCCTTCGATGATCCCGAGGAGGTCGCTCTCCTTCATGATCAGCAGCTCCTCGCCGTCCAGCTTCACTTCCGTGCCGGACCACTTGCCGAATAGCACGCGGTCGCCGGCCTTCACGTCGAGCGCGACGATGGCGCCCTGCTCGTTGCGGGCGCCGGCGCCGGCGGCGATGACCTCGCCCTCCATCGGCTTCTCCTTGACGGTATCGGGGATGATGATGCCGCCGGCGGACTTCTCGGCCGGGGTGATCCGGCGGACCACGACGCGGTCGTGCAGGGGACGGAACTTCATGGGTATGGACTCCTGGACGGGGCGGATGCGGCGCTGCCAATCGGGTCGGCAACCTGCCCGTGCCGGGGTCTTAGCACTCTTTCAATGAGAGTGCTAACAAAGTTAACAATTGTGAGCGGGATAGTCAGCAAGTGCTGTACTGCGCCCTCTCCCTCCGGGAGAGGGAGCAGTGCGCGCAATTGCGTCCTGGGTGCTGCTGGACTTCTTCTTGAAGCGGTAGAGGCAAGCGGTTGCGGCGGTGCGCGGAAAGCCGCATCGTCCCGGCCATGAACGCCGCACCCGCAGCCCGGCTCCGTTCGCCGTCCGAAGCCGCCGGCCGCTGGCTCGTCCGCCTCCTGCTCGCCGCCGCCGTCGCCGTCATCTTCGTGCCGCTGTTGCTGACCCTCTATCTCAGCGTCTTCGACGAGACCCTGATAACCTTCCCCCCGCACGCCTACACCGCCCGCTGGTACGCCCGCATCCTGCCGGAGTTCGGCGGCGCCCTCCGCACCAGCCTGCTCGTGGCGCTGGCCGCCGTGGCGATCAGCCTGGTCCTGGGCGTGCCCGCCGCCATCGGCCTGGCCCGGCACCGCTTCCGCGGGCGTACTGCCCTGTCCACCCTGCTGCTGGCGCCGCTCACGGTGCCGGGCATCGCCATCGGCCTCGGCATCTACATCGGCGCCGTGCTGGTCGAGGAGCGGACAGAGTGGCCGCTCAGCGGCTCCGTGCCCGTGATGGTCGCGGCGCACGTCCTGATCGCGCTACCCTGGATGGTGCGCCTGTGCCTCGCAGCACTCGCCAACAACGACCCGGCGGCCGAGGAGGCCGCAGCCAGCCTCGGCGCCAAGCCCTGGCAGGTCGCCTGGCGCGTCACCCTGCCGGCCATGCGCGGCGGCATCGTCGCAGGCGCGCTGTTCGCCTTCATCATCTCGTTCGAGAACCTGGAGATGACGCTGTTCCTGACCGCGCCCGGCATGACGACGCTGCCGATCTCCGTCCTGCAATACCTGCAGTATCACATAGACCCGCTGGTCGCCGCCGTGGCGGTGGCGCAGGTCGCGCTGGTCGGTGGCGCGCTGGTGCTGCTGGACCGCTGGGTACCCATCGCGCGGGCGGTGGCATGAGCCGGCTGACGCTCGACCGGCTGGGCAAGCGCTACGGCCGGGCCGCAGCGGTGGACGGCGTCAGCCTGGACATCGCACAGGGGGAGCTGGTCGTGCTGCTCGGCCCCTCGGGCTGCGGCAAGACTACGACCTTGCGTATGGTCGCCGGCTTCGTGGACGCCAGCGAGGGCGACGTGCTGCTGGATGGGGAAAGCGTGCTGGCCCTGCCGCCGCATCGGCGCGACATGGGCCTGGTGTTCCAGAGCTACGCGCTGTTCCCGCACATGACCGTGGCGCGCAACGTCGCCTTCGGGCTGGAGATGCGCGGCGTCCCGCGTCCGGCGCGCGACGCCCGCGTGGCCGAGATGCTGCGCCTGACCCGGCTAGAGCCGCTGGCCGGGCGGCTGCCCCGCAGCCTGTCCGGCGGGCAGCAGCAGCGCGTCGCGCTGGCCCGTGCGCTGGCGATCCAGCCGCGCGTGCTGCTGCTGGACGAGCCGCTGTCCAACCTGGACGCCGCCCTGCGCGCGGAGGTCGGGCGGGAGATACGCCTGCTGCAACGCAGGTCCGGCCTGACGACCGTAATGGTGACGCACGACCAGGACGAGGCGATGGCGATGGCCGACCGCCTGGTGGTGATGCGGGACGGCCGGGTGCAGCAGGCCGGCACGCAGGAGGACCTGTACGAGCGGCCCGCGACGCCGTTCGTCGCCGGGTTCATCGGGCGCAGCAACATGGTGCCCGGGACGCTGGCGGGCGGCGCGGTGTCCGCGGGCGGCGCCGTGCTGCGGCTGGCCGGGCGCTATGCCGGCGTCGGCGCCTGCACCCTGGCGCTGCGGCCGGAGCGGCTGCAGCTTGCGGCACCGGGCACGGGCTGCGGCGATGGCATTGTCGGCTGCGCCGATGGCATCGTCGAATTGGCCAGCTATCTCGGTGCCACTCGCGAGCACCTGGTCCGGCTGGGGCCGGACCTGCGCGTCGTGGTGCGGGACCCGACCGCGGATGGCGGGCGCCTGCACCGGGCAGGGGAGCCGGTCGCGCTCCGCTGGGACGCCGGAGCGGAGCGCCTGTTCGACGCAAACGACGCTTCGCTTCCCCCTCTCCCTCCGGGAGAGGGCCGGGGTGAGGGGGTCTTGCTCGCAGGCAGCAGGGCGATGGTGCCGCCGGACCACACCCCTGCCTCGGCATGGACCGTGCCCCAAGACCCCCTCACCCCAACCCTCTCCCGGAGGGAGAGGGAGCAGCCGCCTCATTGAAAGGACCAGCCGCCATGCCCCCCATCCCCTTCACCCGCCGCGCCGTCCTGGCCGGCGCAGCCGCCCTCCCGCTGGCCGGCATCCGCCCGGCCCACGCCGCCGAGCAGATCGTTGTCGCGACCTGGGGCGGCGACTACGCCAACCTGTTGCGCGCCAACGTGGACGACCCGCTGATGACGCCGCAGGGCATCGCCGTCGTGCAGGACACCGGCGACGAGGACCCGCGCGTCGCCAAGCTGTATGCCCAGCGCCGCCTGCCGCGCGGCGCCGCCGACGTGGTGTGCCTGCAGGGCGTCCGCGCCCACGAAGTGGACCAGGCCGGCCTGCTGGAGCCGCTCGACGCCGCGAAGGTGCCCAACCTGGCGCACGTCCTGCCCAACCTGCGGACCGGCTTCTACGGCCCGCACATCTACAGCCCGCAGGTCATCATCTACAATCCCGACCGCATCAAGGACCCGCCGCGCACCTTCACCGACCTGCTGGACCCCAAGTACAAGGGCAAGGTCGGCGTGGGCGACGTGAACTACTTCTACGTGATGATGGCCGCCGCCATGGCCGCCAGCGGCAACCCGAACGACGTGGAGTCCGAGGCGGCGCGCGACTTGGTGCTGAAGCTGAACGCCAACGGGCTGCGGCTGTATCCCTCCACCGACAGCATCGGCGCCGGGGTGAAGTCCGGGGAGATTGACGTGGGCCTAATGTGGATGGCCCGCGTCATCATGTGGCAGAACGCCGGCATTCCCGTCCGCGCGCAGTTCCCTACCGAAGGCTCGGTAGTCTATCTGTCCGGCATGGTGGTGCCCAAGAACGCCGCCAACAAGCCGGGGGCCTACCGCTACCTGAACGCCATGATGGAGCCGTCGGCCCAGCGCGGCTTCGCCGAGCGCATGGGCTACCTGCCCACCGTGGACAACTCGCCGCTGACCGGCGCGGTCGGCGAGAAGCTGGCCCTGCCCGACCCGGCGCCGCGCATGACGCTGCCGGACTACGGCATCGTCGGCAAGCTGCAAGGGCCGACCTCCGAATGGTGGAAGAAGAACGTGCAGCGTGCCTGACCTCGGCATCACCAGGAACGTTGCGGCGACAGCGCCCCGGCGGCGCCGGACCGGCGCCGCCGCGCTGCTGGCGCCGGCCACGCTCGCCGTGTCGGTCATGCTGCTGCTGCCGCTGCTGCTCCTGCTGCGCTTCAGCTTGAACCAGTATGACCCGAAGGAGCTGATGATCGAGACGGTCACGGGCGCCAACTACCTGCGCTTCGTGTCCGACCCGTTCTACCGCGGCGTGCTGCGCACCACCCTCGGCGTCGCCGCGGCGTCCACGGCGCTTTGCCTATTGCTGGGCCTGCCGGTGGCCTACCGCCTGGCGCGCATGGAGGGGCGGTGGAAGTCGCTGTGCATGTTGGCCGTGGTGCTGCCGCTGTTCGTCGGCAGCACGGTGCGGATGGTGGGCTGGATGATCCTGTTCGCGCATGGCGGCCTGGTGGACAGCATCCTGCGGCGGCTGACGGGACAGGGGCTGGAGCTGATGTACACCACCTTCGCCGTGGTGGCCGGCGTGGTGTCCATCACGCTGCCGTTCGCGATCCTCACGATCCAGAGCGCCATCGAGACCATTGACCCGCGCATGGAGGAAGCGGCGCGCAGCCTGGGCGCGGCGCCGGGCCGCAGCTTCTGGCGGGTGGTGTGGCCGTTGGCGTTGCCGGGCACGGCGACGGCGGGCATCCTGTGCTTCATTCTGGCGATGAACGCCTATGCCACGCCCTACCTGCTGGGCGGCCCGCGGTTCCAGATGATGGCGCCGCTGCTCTACTGGGAGTTCGGCACCAACAACAACTGGCCGTTCGCATCGGCGCTGGCACTGGTGCTGATGACCACGACGCTGCTGCTGACGTCGTGCAGCGGGCTGCTAATCCCGCGGCGCTACCGGGTTTAGGTGGATGGTCTTGAACCTCGACGGCGCTGGCCTGACCCTGAGCCGCCAAGAGAAGGATGCAACTCGGAAGCGCCATACGCCAGTCAGCGCGATACGCCAATCAAGCGACCGCCCTGGTTCCTGAAGCCGATGGCCGAGTTGGGGTCGCCCAGGTCCGCCACGGTCATCCCCGAACGACAAGGCCCGGCATGGCCGATCCCGGAGTGTGCAGGGGCCGGCAACCCTGGCAACATCGCACCATGCAGCCGCGCCCGTCCCGATGCCACGCCGGAGAGACCAGATGAACGCTGTGCCGCAGGCCGCCGCGGGCGGCGTTGCGCCCGACTGGCCGCTCGACGTCTTCAACACCCTCCGGCAGGCCGGCGTGACGCAGGCGGCGTATGTGCCGGACGCCGGGCACTCGCGCCTGATCCAGCTCATGCACGGGGACGCCGGCGTGCGTACCGTCGTGCTTACCACCGAAGAGGAAGGGGTTGCGCTCGCGGCCGGCGCGTGGCTCGGCGGGGCGCGTGCGGTGCTGCTGATGCAGTCCAGCGGCGTCGGCAACTGCGTCAACATGCTGTCGCTGATGGGCGCCTGCCGCTTCCCGTTCCTGACGCTGGTGACGATGCGCGGCGAGTGGGCGGAGTTCAACCCGTGGCAGGTCCCGATGGGCAAGGCCACCCCGGCGGTGCTGCGCGCGATGGGCGTGGCCGTCCTGCGCCTCGACCGGCCGGAGGAGGCGGCGGAGGTCGTCCTCGCCGCGGCCTCGCTCGCCTATGACGGCGACCAGCAGGTGGCCGTGCTGGTGTCGCAGCGGATGCTGGGCCGCAAGCAGTGGCTGGGGAGCAAGTGATGCCGTCCCCGTTCGGGACCCTGGACCGGCGGGCGGCGGTCAGGGCGCTGCTGGCCGGCCGCACGGACCTGCTGGTCGTCACCGGCCTCGGCTCGCCGGCCTATGACGTGTTCGACGCGGGCGACCATGACGGCAACTTCTACCTGTGGGGCGCCATGGGCGGGGCGGCGATGGTTGGGCTGGGGCTTGCGCTGGCGCAGCCGTCGCAGCCCGTCGTCGTGGTGACGGGAGACGGGGAGCAGTTGATGGGCGCCGGCGCGCTGATGACCATCGCTGTCGCCAAGCCGGGCAACTTGACCATCGTCGTGCTGGACAACGGCTACTATGGCGAGACCGGGATGCAGGTCAGCCACTCCGGCCTGGGCGTGCGGCTGAACCAGGTCGCAACGGCGTGCGGCATCCCCGAGGTGCAGGAGATCGTGGACGAGGCCGGGTTGCGGTCCTGGCAGCCGCAGCTCGGCAAGGTGTCGGGCGGCCCGCGGCTGGCGGTGGTGCGGATCGGGGCCGGGCACGTGGAGCGGGCGCTGCCGCCGCGCGACGGCGTGTTCCTGAAGAACCGGTTCCGGCAGCACCTCGGCTTCCCGGTGTCCTGACCAGACGGCCCTGGCGCGTTCCCCTCGGCGTGGACGGCCACTTGGGCGGCGGCATCCCAGGCGACGCTTTTCCGGCCGTTGCCGTATGCAAAGCGTCGGAAGTGGATAACATGCGCCCTGAGCCTTTTGCCGCGGAATGATGAGGCTGGCCGAACGGAGGGCATGGCCAATGAACCGCAACGCCTGTGACCCTCGCTCGCTGCGGCGGCTGGAGGATGAGCGGTTCCTGCGCGGCGCCGGGCGGTATGTGGACGATGTACCGGCGGCCGGGCACCTCCATGCGGCCGTGCTGCGGTCGCCTCACGCCCATGCGGCCATCCTGGGCATCCGGACGGCCGCCGCCGCCGCGATGCCCGGCGTCCGCGGCGTCTTCACCGCGGCCGACCTGCTCGCCGACGGCATCCGCCCGATCCCCTGCGCCATGGCGCTGCCAGCGGCGGCGGCCCTGGTCGTGCCGCCGCGCCACGCCCTTGCATCCGGCCATGTGCGGCATGTCGGGGAGGCTGTCGCCCTGGTGGTGGCGGACAGCGCCGCCGCCGCACGCGACGCGCTGGAGCAGGTCGCCGTGGACTACGACGACCTGCCGGCGTTGACGGCGCTGGGCGACGCGCTGACAGAGGGGGCGCCCCAAGTCTGGCCGGAGGCGCCGGGCAACCTGGCCTTCCACTATGAGCGCGGCGACCGGGCGGCGGTCCTGGCGGCGTTCGGGGCGGCGGCGCACGCGGTCAGCTTGGACCTGGTGAACAACCGCGTCGTCGCCGCGTCCCTGGAAACGCGCACGGCGCTGGCCGAGCATGACCCGGCGACCGGACGGATGCGCCTGCTGCTGAGTGGCCAGGACGTTCACGGCATCCGCCGCGACCTGGCCCACTGCTTCGGCGTGGCGCCCGGGACGATCCACGTCGTCTGCGAGGATGTCGGCGGCGGCTTCGGCATGAAGAACGTGGTGCATCCCGAGCATGTCGCGCTGCTGTGGGCGGCGCGTCGCCTGGGCCGGCCAGTGCGCTGGATCGCCGACCGGACGGAGGACTTCCTGGCCGGGGTGCATGGCCGCGACAACCTGACGCGGGCGCGGCTGGCGCTGGACGCCGGGGGCCGCTTCCTGGCCTTGCACGTCGAGACGACGGGCAACCTGGGCGCCTATGTCTCCGCCCTCGGTCCCGGCGCGCATACCGTCGCGCCCGCGACGGCGATGGGCGGGCTGTATGCCATCCCGGCGGTGTTCATGGACGTGCGGGGCGCCTTCACCAACACCGTGCCGGTGGACGCCTACCGCGGTGCCGGGAAGCCGGAGGCGAACTACGTCATCGAGCGGCTGGTGGACATCGCCGCGCACCGGTTGGGGCGGGACCGCGTGGCGCTGCGCGAGGCCAACCTGATCCGCGGCTTCCCCCATACGAGCGCGCTGGGCGTCACGATGGACACCGGGCGGTTCGGGGACAACCTGGCCGCGGCGCTGCTGGCCGCCGACCACGCCGGGTTCCCTGCCCGCCGCGCCGATGCCGCGCGGCGCGGGCGGCTGCTGGGCCAGGGCATCGCCTGCTTCCTGGAGACCTCCCGCGGCAAGCCCGGGGAGGACGGCGCGGTCCGCTTCCTGCGGGACGGCACTGTCGAGCTGCTGTCGGGCACGCAGTCCAACGGCCAGGGCCACGAGACGAGCTTCGCGCAACTGGCCGCCGCCCGGCTGGGGCTACCGGTTGGGCTGTTCCGGCTCGTGCAGGCGGACAGCGACCGGGTGGCGTCCGGCGGCGGGCACGGCGGCGCCCGGTCGCTGCCGATGGCGGGCACCGCGCTCGTGATGGCGCTGGACGCCGCGCTGGCCACGGCTTGTGACGAGGCCGCCCGCCTGCTGCAGGCCGACCCGGCGCAGGTCAGCTTCGCCGACGGCGTGTTCCGCACCGCCGAGGGCGGCAGCGTCGGGCTGCTGGACCTGATGCGCACCCTGCCCGCCGGCACGCTGGACGCCGCCGCGCACAACCCGAACGAGGAGTTCGTGTTCCCGAACGGCGCCCAGGTGGCCGAGGTGGAGGTTGACCCCGAGACCGGGACGGTGCGGCTGCTGCGCTACGTCGCGGCGGACGACTACGGCATCCTGGTCAACCCGCTGCTAACCGAAGGCCAGGTCCAGGGCGGCCTGGCGCAGGGCATCGGGCAGGCGCTGATGGAAGCGGTGCGCTACGACGGCGAGGGCGGCCAGCTCCTGACCGCCTCGTTCCAGGACTATGCCCTGCCGCGGGCTGCGGACCTGCCCTGGCTGGAGGTGCGGTTCAACGAGCATCCCACCGCCCGCAACTCGCTGGGCGCGAAGGGGGCAGGCCAGGCCGGGGCCATCGGTGCGCCGCAGACGGTCATGGGCGCCATCGCCGACGCCCTGGGCATCGCGCACCTGGACATGCCCGCCACGCCGGAACGGGTGTGGCGCGCGTGCCGGGCCGCGGGTGCGATAGAGGCGGCAGCCCACCCTGCCATGGTTGCGCCTGCTCCCTCTCCCTCCGGGAGAGGGCCGGGGTGAGGGAAGCCACAAGGACCGCGCTGGCCTGATGCAGAGCCAGTTCGCGCCATCCAGGCGGGGTTCGCGCTGGCGGCTTCTCTCACCCCGACCCTCTCCCGGAGGGAGAGGGAGCAGGCAGCTCTGCGCGGCGATTATTCCACCATGCCCAGGCTGGGCCTGACAGGAGGACTCCAGGATGCAGCGCAGCTACGACGTGGTGATCATCGGCGGCGGCGTGATCGGCAGCTCCATCGCCTACCACCTGTCCGCCAACCCCGGCTTCACCGGGCGCGTCGCGGTCGTCGAGCGCGACCCCACCTACGCCGCGTCGTCGTCGTCGCTCTCGACCAGCGCCATCCGGCAGCAGTTCGCAACGGCGGCGAACATACGCATGTCCGACTACAGCATCGGCTTCCTGCGCCGCGTGCGCGAGCTGCTGCACGTCGAGGGCCATGACGCCGGCATCGGCCTGCGCGAACCCGGCTACCTCATCCTCGGCACATCAGCCGACATTCCGGCGTTCGAGGCCAAGAACGCGACGCAGCGGGCCTGCGGCGTCAACGCCGAGCTGCTCACCCCCGCGGAGATGCGCCGCCGCCATCCCTGGCTGCGGGTGGACGACCTCGGCATCGGCTCCTACGGGCCGGAGAAGGAAGGCTGGTTCGATGGCCCGGCGCTGCTGCAGGCGTTCAAGCGCAAGGCCCGCGCCCAGGGCGTCGAATATATCGCCGGGACCGTGACGGGCCTGGAGATGGCGGGCGCCGGGCGGATCGGCGCGGTCCTGCTGCAAGGCGGCGGCCGGCTGGCGTGCGGCACCGTGGTCAACGCCGCGGGTCCTTGGAGCGGCGGGATCGGCCGCATGGCCGGGCTGGACGTGCCGGTGGTGCCGCTCAAGCGCTGCGTGTTCGTGTTCGACAGCCCGGAGCGGATACCGCACGGACCCTTCATCTTCGACACCAGCGGCTTCATCTTCCGGCCCGAGGGGCACCTGTATATCTGCGGCACGACGCCGCGGACCGAGAACGCGGCCGACGACTTCAGCCTGGACGTGGACCACGCCCTGTTCGACGAGGTGATCTGGCCGGCCCTGGCCCACCGCATCCCCGGCTTCGAGCAACTGCGGATGCTGCGGGCCTGGGCCGGGCTATACGAGCACAATCTGTTCGACCACAGCGCCATCATCGGGCGGCACCCGGAGGTCGGCAACCTGGTGCTGGCCTGCGGCTTCAGCGGGCACGGGATGATGCACTCCCCGGCGGCCGGCGCCGGGGCGAGCGAGCTGATCCTGCATGGAGAGTCCCGGTCGGTGGACATCAAGCCGTTCGCGTTCGAGCGCATCGCGGCCAACGAGCCGATCAAGGAGCACGTCTATTAGCGGCAGCACGCACGTTGCCGAAGGCAAGCCGCTTGCGCGGCGTCCGGTCATCAACGCCAGGTGCTGAAGGCGTGGCCGGTGACAACCAGGAAGCACATGCCGCGGTAGGCGCGGTCAACGGCTGGAACGGTCATGGCGGCTTCCCTGGACCAGGCCGGTGCAGCACCGGGCGCGGCCGGGTGAAGGTCATGCGGCCGGCCTTCATGCCCCACAGCGGCTGCGCCAGCTCCGCCACCGCCGCCGCGCCCGTGCCGGCGTCCAGCAGCACCAGATCGGCCGGCGCCCCGGCCCGGATGCCATACCCATCCACCCGCATCAGCCGGGCCGCATCGGTCGTTACCATGCCCAGGCAGGCCAGCAGGTCCGCCGGGCGGGCGACGTGGCACACGTTGGCATACAGGTTCGCCATACGCAGCAGGTTGGCGTCGCCATACGGCGTGAACGGGTTCAGCACGTTGTTGGTCGCCACCGAGCACGTCACCCCTGCGGCCCGCAGCGGCTCCGCCGTCACCACGCCGCGCGGGATCGCATGGTCGTGGGTGCGGCCCATCAGGAACAGGTCGGTGCTGGGCAGGACCGTCACCGCCACGCCGGCCCGCGCCAGCGTCGCCGCCAGCGACGCGAACTGCGCCGGCGGCACGAGCGACATCTGCGTCACGTGGCCGACGGCGACCCGGCCGCCCCAGCCGTGTTCCTCCGTCTTGCGGCAGACGTATTCGACTTGCATCCCGTCGGGCGTGTCGCCCATGTCCAGGTGCATGTCCACGTCCACGTCCCACTCGCGGGCGAGGGCGAAGACGCGGTCTATCTGGCCGCGGGGGTCGGTGTCGCAGTAGGGCGCCGCGCCGATGACGCGGGCGCCGCGGCGCAGGCCCTCCTGCAGCAGCTCGTCGGTGCCGGGGTTGTCGAGCAGGCCCTCCTGCGGGAACACGCACAGCTCGATGTCCACCGCCCAGGCGTAGTCGCGGGCAAGCTGCTGCACCCCCTCGAAGCCGCGCAGGCCGATGCCGGGGTCCACCTCGACATGGGTGCGGATGCGCGTGGTGCCCCAGCCGATGCAGCGCTCCAGGGTGCGCTGGCCGCGGGCGTGAACGTCCTCCGGCGTGAAGCCGCGCTTGGCGGCGCTGGTCAGGCGCACCGCCTCTGCGACCGACCCCTCGGCGGCTGGGCAGCGGTCCAGGATGCAGGTCTTGTCCAGGTGCAGGTGGGTCTCGACCAGGCCGGGGATGAGCAGGCAGCCCCCCGCCGGGATCACGGGCGCGTCCGCATGCAGGGCGGGCGCGATGGCGGCGATGCGGCCGGCGGCGATGCCCACGTCCATGGGGCCGGTTCCGTCGGCCAGCATCGCACCCTGCACCACCAGATCCATCACGCCGCCTCCGTTCCCGGGTGGTTCAGCGCGTTCCCCAGAACCAGCCCGCCGGCCAGCGACACCATCGTCAGCCCCACCATGACCGTCACGCCGCGCAGGAGGAAGGCATTGTCGAGGCAGCCGGCGAAGGCCCAGAAATCGAATATCCAGGGGCGGCGGCGGGCCGCTGCTGCGGCCCCGGCCCACATATCGCGAAACCACCTTGCAGCTTGGCCAGGCCGAACTTGTCGAACAGCGCGTCATAGGCGCCGCCCGCCCGCATCTCCGTGAACGCCGCCGACGCCACCGCACGGTCGCGGAAGCCGAAGGTGGTGTCCGTGCCGCCGAAGCCGGTCAGCAGCAACTGCATCCCACGCTGCTTGGCGATGGCGCGCGCCGCGTCCTCGACGATGATGACGACCTCCACCTGCCCGGCCCGCAGCGCCACCGTTGCCTCGGCGGCAGTGCCGAAAGTGTCAAATTCCACGGGCTTCAGGCCGCGCTTCGCCATGTCCTCGTTCGCCTCCTTGGCCTTGCGCTCCTGGTAGGTGCCGATCTCGATGGCGGCGATCCGTCCGGCCAGGTCGTCGAACGACTTCAGTTGCAGGTTGGACGACGCCATGCCGAACACGCCGATGGCCTGCTGCGCGAACGGGACCATCCACATCAGCCGGGACCGCTCCTCGGTCCAGAACATGCCGGTGTCTATGCCGTCGAGGCGCCCGCCGCGCAGCGCCGGGACCATCGCGGGGAAGTCCATGCGGACGAACTCGGTGGGGACGCAGATGCGCTTGCCCAGTTCGCGGCCCAGCTCGACGTTGAGGCCCTGCAGCTCGCCCTTCTCGTCCACGAACTGCTGCGGCGGCAGGGTCGGGTTGATGGCGAGCTGCAGCTTGCCGGGTTCCACCAGGTTGGCGGCGGGCACCTTCGGGACGCATTGCGCCCCGGCGGCACCCGCCAGGAACAGCAGGGCCAGGATGGGCACGAGGCGCGGAATACGCATGGAGGCTCCTGCATCAGGGTCATCGGGACGCAGCAAGGATCATGCCATCCCGTGGCGGCAGGTTGGACAGGGGCCGCCCCAGCCCTGCCCGGCGGACCGAAGCGCGGCGCGCTGCTGATCGGGCACCTGAAAGGGATGTCCCTGGATCGGGGAGGCATGGCGCGGGACGCGGAGGCTGCCGAGGGTTGCGCTGCCCGTGCGAGGCAGCGGCTGCTGGACAAACCGCCGGGATAGGTAGTTTCCGAGGCTGCCTCGGATCGCGGGGCGCGGGTTAGGCGTAGGGTCCGCTGGCCTGGTCCGGCCAGCCTGATACCGGAAGGGCAACCCTCATGCAAACCAAGGCGCAAAACTCCGTGGTCGCCGTGTTCCCCGGCCACGACGAGGCGGAGGCCGCCGTAAAGGCGCTGACCGCGGCGGGCGTGGCGATCAAGTCCATCAGCATCGTCGGCAAGGGCTACCATACCGAGGAAAAGGTGCTCGGCTTCTACAACATGGGCGACCGGGTGCGGTTCTGGGGCAGCCGCGGCGCGTTCTGGGGCGGGCTGTGGGGCCTGTTCTTCGGCGGCATGTTCCTGACGCTGCCTGTCACCGGCCCGGTGATCCTCGTCGGCTACGTGGCCGCCGCCGCGGCGTCGGCCATTGAGGGCGCGGCGATGGTCGGGGGCTTGAGCGCGCTTGGCGCGGCGCTGGCCGGCATCGGCATCCCGCGCAACAGCGTGCTGCGATACGAGACGGCCATCGCCGCCGACGGCTTCCTGGTGATGGCGCACGGCACGGCCGGCGACATGGCCCAGGCGGAGTACCTGCTCAAGGGCCTGAACCCGTCGCACCTGGAGATCCACCTCGGCAGCGAGACGTTTGTGGCTCCGGGCGTTGCGCCGGGCGTAGTCCCGGGCGCGTTGGCCGGACAGCTTGCCGGCATGGTCGTCTGATGGCCCGGATCGTCGGCAACAGGCACGCCGCGGCCTGGCCGTGGCGGCCGGGCGAAGGATCATGCCCGGCTGGAGCGCCGCCATGCCGTCCCGTTCCTCGGGCGTTCCGAAGCTGGCTGACAGCATAGCAAGGGCGTTGCGCGCCTGGACCGCCGATGGCGGACCCGGGTGGATTCATGCCGTCGTCACCGATTGGCAGCCGGGCCGCGGCAATGCCGGCCGTAGGAGAAACAGCCGGCCTGGGCCAGGCATCAGCCTGATCGCGTCCACGGTCGCGTCGCAGGCAGCCTCCGGTCCTTCCGCGCCCGTCCTGGCGGATCAAGCTGACAAGTCACAAGAAACCTGCGCTAACGTAGCCTTCTCCTCCACAGGTGTGCGCTCTTTTGTCGCGGGCCTGGCCGCGCGGAGCGCGTTCAGCGTCACGCCCACCGACGACGCGGCCATGGCCAGCGCAGCCAGCAGCGGCGTCACGAGGCCCAGGACCGCAGCCGGCACGGCGACCACGTTGTAGGCGACCGAGAGCGCGATGTTCTGCCGCGACAGGCGCATCGCGCGCCGCGCCGCGCGGACGGCATCGGGCAGGGCAGCCAGGCCCTGCCCCTGCACCACCAAGTCGGACACGGCCTGCGCCAGGCCGGTCGCGTCCGCCAGGGACGCCGAGACATGCGCCAGCGCCAGCGCCCCGGCGTCGTTGATGCCGTCGCCCACCATCAGCGGACGGCGGCCCCGGCGCAGCAGGGCCTCGATATGCGCCGCCTTGCCGGCCGGGGTGGTCCCGGCTTGCCACCGGCCGATCCCGGCCGCGTCCGCCGCGGCCCGGGTCGCGGCCGGCGTGTCGCCGGACAGCAGCTCCACCTCCAGCCCCAGGCTGCGTAGGGCGGCGACGGCCTCCCTCGCATCCCCACGCAGCCGGTCGGTGAACCGGAACGCGGCGGGGCGCACACCCGGCGCGCAGTACCAGAGTACGGTGCCGCCGTCCGGCTCCCCTGCTACGCCGCAGAACGCGGCGCTTCCCAAGCGCTCGGCGCCCCGGCACATGCCCCCGCCCGCAACCTCGGTGGCGTCCACCGCCGCCACAGCGTCCGGGCAGGCGCGCACCAGGGCACGCGCCAGCGGGTGGCGGCTGGCGCAGGCCAGGCTGGCGGCGGCGGCCAGGAAGGCGCCGGGACGCGCCGGGTCCGGCAGCAGGACCGGCCGGCCCTCCGTCAGCGTGCCGGTCTTGTCCAGCACGACCATGTCCGCTGTGGCGAGGCGTTCGAGCGCGGTGGCGGACGCGACCAGCACGCCACGCCGGAACAGCGCGCCCACCGTCACGACCTGCACGGCGGGCACTGCGATGGCCAGGCCGCAGGGGCAGGTCACGATCAGCACCGACACGGCATGGACCAGCGCGACCTGCCACCCGGCGCCCAGCACCACGGCCCATAGCACGAAGGTCCCCGCAGCCGCCCCGTGGACCGCGGGGACGTAGAACCGCGCGGCCCGGTCCGCCAGCGCCACGAAGCGCCCACGGGCCTGTCCGGCCTGCTGCATCAGCCAGGCCATCTGCGCCAGCGACCCGTCCTGCGCCGTCCGGGATACTACCATGACCAGCGGGGCGCCCAGGTTCACGGCGGAGGCCGGCAGCGGCTCGCCCGTCCCGAACCGCCGGGGCACGGCCTCCCCGGTGGTGGCTGCGGTGTCCAGCAACGCCTCGCCCGCTTCCAGGGTGCCGTCGAGGTGCAGGCGCTCGCCGCTGGCCACCAGCAGGCGTGCGCCGGGCTGCACGGCGTCGGCCGGCACGGCGAGGGGCGCGCCGCCGTCCGGGGGCAGCACGCGGACGTCGCCGCCTTGCAGCGCCAGCAGCTCGGCCAGGGCACGTCCGGCGCGGCTGCGGGCCGAACGGTCCAGCACGCGGCCGGCCAGCAGCAGGGCCAGCAGCGAGGTGGCGCTGTCGAACCAGGTGTAGGGGCCGTTGCGGACCGCCTCCGACAGGCTCATGGCCGTGGCCGCCAGGACGCCCAGCGACACCGCAAGGTCCATGTTGGCCCGGCCCGCACGCAGCGCGCCCCAGGCCGAGCGGAAGAACGGCCGCCCCGCCACCGCGACCACCGGCAACGCTATGGCCGCCGCGGCCCAATGCAGCAGGCCGCGCGTGGCGTCGCCCATGCCGGTGCCCGCCCAGACGGCGAACGAAATCAGCATGACGTTCACCGCGCCGAACGCCGCGACCCCCAGCGCCCGCAGCAGCGCCCGGCCCTCCAGGTCGTCCGACGCGCGCAGGCAGGCAGGCGACCATGGCACGACGCGGAAGCCCAGGCCGGCAACCAGGGCTGCCAGGGCATCGGCGCGCGACGCCGGGCCGCGCCACCGCAGCTCCAGCCGCCGGGCGGACAGGGTGACGCGGGCGCGCAGCACGTCCGGCTCGGCAGCCGCGACCTGCTCGACCAGCCAGGCGCAGGCGCCGCAGGTCATGCCGGCCACCAGGAGGTCCAGCGCGTACTCGCCGTCCCCGGCGTCCCGGGCGTGCGCGGCGCAGTCCGCGGTCGGCAAGCCCCCGTCTGGCATGTCCTGGGCCGGCCGCAGCAGCCCGGCGGCGCCCACGCGCCGGCGGTAGAACGCATCGAGGCCCAGGCCGGCCACCGTCGCATGGGCGGCTTCGCACCCGCCGCAGCAGAACCGTGCCTGACCGGGCAGCAGGGCGGCGGCGCAATGCTCGCAGGCGTGCCCCGGCGGCGGCGCCAGCGCGTTCAACCCTCGATGCCCGAGACCCGCACTGCCATGACGGCCAGGACCACCGCGTTCACCAGGAACAGGGCCGAAGCAGCGGGGCGCAGTCCGGGCAGGCGGCGTCCGAACAAGCGTCCCAGCAGCCCGACGCCGATCAGCGCAGGCATGGTGCCCGCCACAAAGGCCGCCATCGCCAGCGCCCCGCCCACGGCGCTGCCCGCGGCGGCGGACGCCGCGAGCGCGCCATACAGCAGGCCGCACGGCAGGGCCGACAGCAGCAGGCCGAGCGCGACGCCCCGCCATCCCAGCGGCGCTGCCAGCAGGGCGCCAAGCCAGCGCGCCATCGCGCGCGGCATCGGCAAGGGCGGAAGCCGCGGCAGCCACCTGCGGAACCCGGACGCGCCCTGCGCCAGCATGAGCAGCGCCGCCGCCGCCAGCAGCGCCGCCAGCACGGGCCGCGCCGCGCCGCTGGCCAAGGCGAACAGCCCCGCCGTCCCGCCCACCAGGGCGCCCAGGCCGGCGTAGCCCAGCATCCGGCCGAAGTGGTAGGGCAGCAGCGCCGCGCCGGACAGGCGCCGCAGCGTGCCGCCGCCGCCATCGGCCACGGCGGCGGCCTGCGCCAGCACGAACGGCGCGCACATGCCCGAACAATGCGTGGCGCCGCCGGCCAGGCCCATCAGGAACAGCGCGAGCATCAGGGCAGGCTCCCCGCCGCCGGACGCCAGGGCCGTCAGCCCGTGCAGGCATTGTGCCATCATGGGACCATCATAGGGCCATCATGCGCCGCCGCGCCGGCTACTCCGGCACGACCAGGTCACGGTAGGCGTGCCAGGTCGCGTGCCCCAGCACGGGCAGCACGACGATGAAGCCCAGGAAGCCCGGCACCGCCGCAACGGCCGTCAGCGCCACGATGACGGCGGCCCACAGCGCCATCGTGACCGGGTTGGCGCAGCAGGCCCTCATGCTGGTGATGGCCGCCGTGATGGCGTCCAGCGGGCGGTCCACCAGCAGCGGCAGGCTAATGGCGCTGAGTCCGAACACGATGGCCGCCATCACGGCGCCCGTTCCCGTGCCGACCAGCGCGAAATCCAGGTTCTCCCGCGCCAGAAAGGCCGTGGACAGGAACCGGCCGAGCGGCGGCAGCTCCAGCCCGAAGAACAGCGCGAAGATCAACGTGGCGATACGCAGCCAGCCATACAGGAACAGCATCAGCAACGCGCCCATGAAGGCGATCTGCGAGGGGTTGCGCCGCCATGCCGCCCAGGTCGTGCCGGGCGTCACCGGCAGGTGCAGGCCGTGCCGGCGGCTGCCCTCGTACAACCCGACCGCCAGCAGCGGCGCCGCGAACATAAAGCCGGCCGTGAGCGGCAGGATCAGCACGGCGTAGCTCGTCGCCATGATGGCGCCGGCCAGCGCCCAGCTCAGCAGCGTGCAGACCAGGCCCACGGACATGGAGGCCAGCGGCGCCCGCCTGAAGTCCGCGATCCCCGCTGAGAGCCAGCGCAGGATGGCGGAGGGCGGGACCGACCGGCAGATGGCCGGGCCTGTCGCCGCCAGCTCGGCGGTGGCGCTGCGCGGGTCAATGGCGGAGCCGACCGGGGCGTCGTCCGCGGCCCGCAGCGGGATGTCGCTCATGGCGACCAGCGCCGCATCAGCCGCAGGCCCAGCAGCACGCCGAAGCCGATGAACAGCAGCCCGCAGACGTACATGTAGTCGTCGCCGGCGTTGGCCGCGAGCACCAGGCCCCCCAGGGCCAGGACGGCCGCGAACACCCCCCAGCGCGCCAGGTCCGTGGGATCGAGGGCGTCCGGGCTTCCCGGCGAGCGGGCCGTGCGGGCAGGGGCGGGTTCCGTGCTGGCCATCGCGCTCTGTTCCCTTTTCATGAACGGCCAGCCTCGCACCGCCGGTCGCCGCCCGCCTTGATCGAAATCAAGGCGCCCCGCCCCGGCAACGTGCGACGCAGGGCCACCCCGCGGCACGAAGGCCGCGGGCGCAGACCTGGGATGGCCCATGAGCGGAGCAGTTTCGACCCTCGACGCCACCTACCCGCGGCAGCAGGCCCGCGTCACGGCGGCGCTGGGCTATGACGACGCCATCGTGCGGATGTTCGTGGTCGCGACCTTGTTCTGGGGCGTGGTCGGGCTGGCGCTGGGCGCGCTGATCGCCGCGCAGCTCGTGTTCCCCGACTTCACGCTCGGGCAGCACTGGGCGACGTTCGGGCGGCTGCGGCCGATGCACACCAGCGGCGTCATCTTCGCGTTCGGCGGCAACGCCCTGCTCGGCACCAGCCTGTATGTCGTCCAGCGCACCTGCCGCGCCCGCCTGCCCGGGCGCTTCGCCGCCGAGTTCGTGTTCTGGGGCTACCAGCTCTTCATCGTCATGGCGGCGCTGGGCTACGCCATGGGCGTGACGCAGGGGCACGAGTACGCCGAGCCGGAATGGCTGGCCGACCTGTGGCTCGCGGCGGTGTGGCTCACCTATGGCGGGCTGTTCGTCGGCACGCTGATGCGCCGGACCGAGCCGCACATCTACGTCGCCAACTGGTTCTACCTGTCGTTCATCGTGACCATCACGGTGCTGCACGTCGTGAACAACCTGTCGCTGCCCATCGCCTGGAACGAGTCGAAGTCCTACTCGCTGTTCAGCGGCGTGCAGGACGCCATGACGCAGTGGTGGTACGGGCACAACGCGGTCGGGTTCTTCCTGACGGCCGGGTTCCTGGGCATCATGTACTATTTCCTGCCCAAGCAGGCCGACGCGCCGATCTGGTCCTACCGCCTGAGCATCATCAGCTTCTGGTCGCTGGTGTTCATGTATATGTGGGCCGGGCCGCACCACCTGCACTACACCTCGCTGCCGGACTGGACGCAGACGCTGGGCATGGCGTTCACCCTCATGCTGTGGATGCCGTCCTGGGCCAGCACGCTCAACGGTTTCATGACCGTGTCGGGCCGCTGGGACAAGCTGCGGACCGACCCGGTGCTGCGCTTCATGGTCGTGGCCGTCGTGTTCTACGGCGTCGCCACGTTCGAGGGGCCGCTGATGGGCATACGCACCGTCAACGGCCTGTCGCACTACACCGACTGGACCATCAGCCACGTCCACTCCGGCGCCCTGGGCTGGAACGGCTACATCACCTTCGGCGCGCTGTACTACCTGGTGCCGAAGCTGTGGGGGCGCGAGCGGATGCACTCCCGCGCCGCCATCGAGTGGCACTTCTGGCTCAGCCTGGCCGGCATCATGCTCTACGTGACCGCCATGTGGGGGTCGGGCGTGATGCAGGGCCTGATGTGGCGGGCGCACACCGAGCTTGGCTTCCTGAAGTACAGCTTCGTGGACAGCGTCGCGGCGTCGCGGCCCTACTACATCGTGCGATTGCTGGGCGGGACGCTGTATCTCGCGGGCTTCCTCGTCATGATCTGGAACGTGCTCCGCACCGTGTCCGATCCGGCCGTCCGGCAGGCGTCCGCGGTCCCCGTGCCGTCCCTCCTGGCACCTGCGGAGTAAGGACATGGCAAGCCACCGCTTCGCCGCGCTGCACGGACGCATCGAGCGCAACGCCATGGTGTTCACCGCCGCCATCCTGGTGGTCTGCTCCGTGGGCGGCATCGTCGAGATCGCGCCGCTGTTCGCGCTGGAGAACACCATCGAGCCGGTCCGCGGCATGAGGCCCTACACGCCGCTGGAACTGGCCGGGCGCATGATCTACGTCCGGGAGGGCTGCTACGGCTGCCACAGCCAGCAGATCAGGCCGTTCCGGGACGAGGTGGAGCGCTACGGCGCCTACAGCCTGGCCGCCGAGAGCGCCTACGACCACCCGTTCCAGTGGGGCAGCAAGCGCACCGGGCCGGACCTGGCGCGGGTCGGCGACAAGTACTCGGACGCCTGGCACACGCAGCACCTGGCCGCGCCGCGGTCCGTGGTGCCGGAGAGCGTCATGCCGTCCTATGCCTTCCTGCGAGAGGCGGTGCTCGACCCCGCCCGCACCGTGCCGCACGTCGTCGCCAACCGCCGGGTCGGCGTGCCCTACACGGACGAGATGGTGCAGCAGGCCGCCGCCGACATGCGTACTCAGGCGAACCCGGACGCGGACGCCGCCGGGCTGCAGGCGCGCTATCCCAAGGTGGCCGTGCGGAACTTCGACGGGCAGCCGGCCCTGACCGAGATGGACGCCGTGGTGGCCTACCTGCAAGTGCTGGGCACCCTCGCCGAGTTCGACTGGCGCCGGCCGGACCCGGCCATGCTGCGGTAGGGGAGCGCCATGCCGGACGATCCGCTGAACATCCTCCGGGTGCTTGCGATGCTGGTGTTCATCGCCGCCTTCCTCGGCATCCTGCTGTCGCTGGTCTGGCCCGGCGCGAGGCAGCGCAGCCGGGAGGCCGCGATGATCCCGCTGCGCGACGACGACGGCGGCACCCCTGGAGGACCCGGATGAACGAGATGAAGCGTCCGCCTGACACCGACCCGCTGGCGCCCGAGCGCCACGGGCCGCTGAGCTTCGACGGCATCCGCGAACTGGACAGCAACCCGCCGCGCATTTGGACCGTCATCTACATCACCAGCGCGCTGGCGGCGATATGGCTTGTGGTGGCCTATCCCGCGATACCCTGGCTCACCTCCAGCGCCACGAGCGGCTGGTCCCATTGGAGCAGCCGCGCGCTCCTGACCGAAGCGACGCAGAAGGCGGCGACGAACGCGCCGGGCATCCAGGCGCAGTTCGAGCAGGCCACCATCGAGCAGGCTGAGGCGGACCCGGGCCTGAAAGCCTACGCCGTCGCCGCCGGCCACGCCGCGTTCGGGGAGAACTGCTCCGCCTGCCACGGCCGCGAGGGGCGCGGCGGCCCCGGCTTCTCCAACCTGACCGACAAGGACTGGCTGTGGGGCGGCTCGGCCGAGGCCATCCAGCATACCCTGCAGGTGGGCATACGCTGGCCGGGTTCGGAGGGCACGCGGGAGTCGTCCATGCCGGCCTTCGGTGCGCTGCGCCTGCTGGAGCGGGAGCAGGTGCTCGACCTGGTGGAGCACGTCCGCAGCCTGTCCGGCATGGAGCACAACGCCGCCGCTGCCGGGCGTGCAAGCGAGACCTTCGCCGCCAACTGCGTCGCCTGCCATAACGAGGGCGGGGTGGGCAACCGGGAGCTGGGCGCCCCGAACCTGTCCGACGCGGCCTGGCTGTACGGCGGCACGCGGGAGGCCATCTTCGACACCATCTGGCGTTCGCGCGCCGGGGCGATGCCGGCATTCGGCAAGCGGCTGTCGGATGACAGCATACGCAAGCTGGTGATCTACGTGCGGAACTTCGGCGCCGGCGAATGAGCCGTCCGGCGCCGGGGCGGGACCTGTGGATACCCTGGACCATCGGCGCCGGCTTCGCGGCGTTCCTGGCGGCGGCGGTCGCGCTGTCGGTGATCGCGGCGCGGAGCGACCCTGGCCTGGTGGCGGGGTCCCCGTCGAGCAAGGTCGCCGGGTCCTACATCATGTCCACCGCGCCGGCCCCGGCGCTGAACCTGCGCGTCGTGCAGCGCCGGGGCGGCGAGATCGAGGTGGAGGCGAGGCTGCTGCAGCCGGACGGCGGGCCGGGACGGGCGGCGACGCTGACGGCGAGGATGCAGCGGCCCACGGATGCCAGGGCGGACCAGGCAGTATCGTTTACCGAGCGCCCCGACGGCGCCTGGCGAGCGGTGCTGCGGCTGCCGGGGCCTGGGACATGGGACTTGGCGGTGCTGGCGCGGGACGCCGCGGGCGGGGAGGCTGCCGCCAGCCTGCGGCTGTGACGCCGCAGCGGTCAGCCAGATCCTTGGTTGTCCCGTCCCTGGCCGTCCCGCCGTGGGCCGGGCGGCCCGTCGTCGTCCAGGATGCGGTAGGCCGCCGCATCCAGGTCGTCGTATTGCCCGGACCGCACGGACCAAGTGAACAGCGCGACGCCGCCCAGGCCCAGCAGGAGCGTGACGGGGATCAGCCACAGCAGGGAAAGCATGGTGCGGTCCTCCGTCCGGCGCCGGGTCAGGCGTTGAACCGTTGCAGGGCGGCGGGGTCAGTGACACGGATGCTGCGCGCGGCCGTGACCTCGATCACCGCGTCGCGCTCCAGCCGGGTCAGCGTCCGGGAGACGGTCTCGATGGTCAGGCCCAGGTAGTCGGCGATGTCCTGGCGCGTCATGGCCAGGGTCACGACGCGATGGTCCTGCGAGCACCTCGCGCACTCGGCCATGAAGGCGGCGACCTTTTCGATGGCGCTGCCACGTCCCAGCATGATCGAGTGCCGCTGCGCCTGCGCGTGCCCGGCCATGGCGTGCAGCAGGAGCTGGTGCGACAGCCGTTCGCCCGCCGCCGGCATCCCGGGGCCGCGCCAGCGATAGGACAGCACGGTGCAGTCGCAGACGGCCTCGGCCGACAGGCTCTGCGCGCTGCCGGCCTCGAAGCCGAACACGTCGCCCCCGAAGTGGAACGCCTCGATCTGGCGCCGGCCGTTGCTGAAGTAGGTGCAGGTGCGGACGACGCCCGACACCACCCGGAAGAACACGCCGGCGTCGCTGCCCTCGCGGTAGATCACACGGTCCTGATCATAGTGCAGCACGGCTCCAGCCGCAGGAAGGCCCGCTATGGCCGGCTGGCCCGGCGCTGCTGCGGACGGGGCCGACGACAGGGTGGCGGCTGCCTGCCCGGATGCGTTCGACATGGGCATCTCCGTTGAAAGGGGGCCGATGCTGTGCCGCGCCGCTGTGGCGGCACGTTTGCCGGGCCATGCCGGTTCAGCACGGTGCGCTGTTCCCGCCGCGGCCCGTGTAGTGAACGTGACGGTGACGCGCCGTCTGCGATAGCTTCGGAAACTACCCACGCGGCGTTACCTGTCCCCAGGACGCCGCACCGGCGGACCTACGGCGCCGAAGCGGACTCCGCCGCAGCGCCGCCGCCGCACAACCATTCCGGCTTCGTGGTCATGTCTTGCGAGCGTGGCGACCTGCGGCCGATGCCGGGCGGGGTCATGGTGCATGGCGACGACGAGCGCCGGCTGGACCCCTGCCCGCACCTGCCGTTGCGCGGGCCGAGGTGATGGACGAACTGGCCGATGCCATATGCCTGGGCCGGGTGCCGCTACACCCCGGGACGTGGAGGCTGGCGACCACCGAGGTGTGCCTGGCTATGCCGGCCTCGTCGCGCATAGGGCGGGATGCCGCCTTGCGGCACCAGCAGGGCACAGTGGCAGCATGAACGGTTAAGCCGGAAAGCCGCCGGGACGGCACCATCCGCGGCATGGACGAGGAGCGCGAATGGAGCGACCCATGAAGGCTGGTCGGCCGGCCGGGCAGGAGGCTGCCATTCCCCTTGGCTCCGGGTGCCGCTTTGCCGTCTGAACTGCACTGGAAGCGCCGCCGCGCCCGCACCTGTTTCCGACTTCGGAAGCCCTTCTCAAATGGACGTTCAGGCGTTTGGATCGAGCAGGATTTTCCCGGTGTGGGTGGCGTTCTGCATGGCATCGTGCGCCCTCGCAGCCTCTGCCAGCGGAAATACTTGAGACGTCACAACCCTGATGCGCCCACTTGCGATCTTGGGCCACACCTGGTCTCGAAGCTCGGCGACCGTCCGGGCCTTGAACTCCGACGGACGTGTTCGCAGCGTTGACCCCGTATAGGTAATCCGCTTCAGCATGACGGGCATCAGGTTGATCTCGACCTTGGACCCGAGCGCGAAGGCAAGCTGCACGATGCGCGCGCCGGGCGAGGCCGCCTTGATGTTCCGCTCGATGTAGCCGCCGCCGACGATGTCCAGGATCATGTCCGCCCCGCCCGCCTCGCGCACCACGGACACGAAGTCCTCGTCGGCATAGTCAATCACGCGGTCCGCACCGAGTCCGGTGCAGACCTCGCACCGCTTCGCCGGGCTGTCGGTTGCGAAGACGCGGACGCCGAATGCCTTGGCAAGCTGGATGGCGGCCGTGCCGATGCCGCCGGCGCCGCCATGCACGAGCAGGGTCTCGCCGGCCTTCAGGCCGCCCTCAAGGAACAGGTTGCTCCAGACGGTGATGAAGCTCTCCGGCAGCCCGGCGGCGTCCCGAACGGAAACGCCGTCCGGGATAGGCAAGCAGTGCCGGGCATCGGCGACGCAATACTGCGCGTAGCCGCCGCCATCGGTCAGGGCCGTCACATAGTCGCCCAGCGCCCAAGCCGTCACGTCGGCGCCGCGAGCGACGACCTTGCCCGCGACCTCAAGACCCAACAAGTCGGACGCGCCCGGCGGCGCGGGATAAAGGCCCTTTCGCTGCATGATGTCGGGACCGTTGACACCCGCGGCTTCGACCTGGATCAGCACTTGGGCCGCGGAGGGCTGCGGCACCGGACGGGCTTCGACCACGAAGACCTCTGGCCCGCCATACCCGCGCATCGTTGCCGCGTTCATGGTCCTCGGAATGGTCATGGCCTCGCTCCCATTGTTCGCGCGTGCCGTTTCGACGTTCGCTCAGCAGGCTTGGGCATCGTGGCGGCGCATCCGGCAGCGAAGCAGGAAGGACAGGTGCGGGCGCGCATCAAGCGATGCCTGGCCGGTCTTGGCCGCAACCGAACTCTTACAAGCTTGGGCTACCCGGCATCCGCCGGCTTTGAAGCCTCGCGTGACGCCGTTTCGGCAATCGTCTTCTTAACGTCCGTCTCGGTCGTACCGTAGCCAACAGAACCTGCAGCGTCGGGAACAGCCTTTGCCGCAGCTCCAGATGCGGGTTGACCGGCATCGGCCGCGCCAGCTTGGCCCTGGGTTTCGCTGCCATGCGCCGCCTTGTCCATTGACGCGGCCTCATCATCGGCTTCGCCATAGCCCGGCACCACAGCCGGCACCGCCTGACCCTGTTCCGCTTCTTTCGCCATAATCCGCTCCCGTTGGTGACAGTCAGCCTGGTAAAGGTACTTTGACGACAGCGCCGGCCAGGCTCCGACTCCGCAACGGCCATGCCTTGTGACAGCGCGGCGTGCAACGGAACCTGGAAGCCCGGTCTTCCAGCACTGGCTGGCGTGGCTGCGGACGCTTCTTGGCCATGTTCGGCTTTCGGACGTCCAAGGACGCCCGAAAGCCATATGGCTGCCCTACCCCCGCAGCGCGCGCACCATCGTGCTGCCCAGAGACGCCGGGCTTTCTGCGACGTGGATGCCGGCCTGGCGCATCGCCTCGAACTTGGCTTCCGCCGTATCCTTGCCGCCGCTGATGACCGCGCCGGCATGGCCCATGCGGCGGCCCGGCGGCGCGGTGGCACCGGCGATGAAGCCCACCACGGGCTTGTTGCTCTTGGCGTCGGCGATGAACTGCGCGGCGTCTATTTCCGACTGCCCGCCGATCTCGCCGATCATGATGATGCTTTGCGTCTCGGGGTCGGCCAGGAACAGCTCCAGCACCTCGATGAAGTCGGTGCCTTTCACCGGGTCGCCGCCGATGCCGACGCAGGTGGTCTGGCCCAGCCCGGCCGCCGTCGTCTGGCTGACGGCCTCATAGGTCAGCGTGCCGCTGCGGCTGACGATGCCGACCGACCCGCGGCGGTGGATGTGGCCGGGCATGATGCCGATCTTGCAGGCGTCGGGGGTGATGACGCCGGGGCAGTTCGGCCCGACCAGGCGGGACTTGCTGCCGGCCAGCGCCCGCTTGACCCGGATCATGTCCAGCACCGGGATGCCCTCGGTGATGCAGATGATGAGCGGCAGTCCGGCGTCTATCGCCTCCAGGATCGCGTCGGCAGCGAACGGCGGCGGCACGTAGATGGCCGTGGCGTCGGCGCCGGTCGCCTCGCGCGCCTCCGCCACGGTGTCGAACACCGGCAGGTCCAGGTGGCGCGTGCCGCCCTTGCCCGGCGTCACGCCGCCCATGACCTTAGTGCCGTAGGCGATGGCCTGCTCCGAGTGGAACGTGCCCTGCGCGCCCGTGAAGCCCTGGGTAATGACGCGGGTATTGTGGT
>JAABUM010001555.1_pt1 | contig 33846 bp, 70 predicted proteins | sample 5559161 | NCBI WGS metagenome assembly JAABUM01 (sample SAMN10711868, study PRJNA513369) | rock metagenome | isolation source: Antarctica rocks | place: Antarctica: Victoria Land, Siegfried Peak nord
CGCCTCCGCGTCCAGACGGTTTGACGACGACACGTTGCGCATGTACAGCTGCAAAATGCACAGCATGGACCGAGCATGGGGTGCAGTTTTGCTGCTTGTTGCGCGTGTAGAGCTGCAGAACACACCGCACATCTCGTTGCTTGATGCTGCAGAACGCGCAACGCACGACGACACGTTGCGCATGTACTGCTGTGCAATACATGACATTTGTGATTGCTATCTGCTGTGCAGCTTGTCTGGTTGCTTGATGTGCCGCAGCCAATACCGCAGCCGCACAGGCCGGGAACCAGCTCTCGAGAGCAGCACCTGAGCAACATGACATAGTTTGGCGGTATCCGGCGCCGCTGGCTGCAAGTGATGCCATCAGCACTGACTGCATACATTTTTGAGGCTCACCACAGGAAGCATCTGTGCGCACCTCGCGGTGGTACTCGGCGGCGTTAGGGGCGGACATGCGCGCCACCGCCTCCAGGAGCTCGGACACGCGGGAAGTGTGGCCCGCCAGCGCCGTCACTCGCTTGTACACCAGCACCAGGTCGCCGACGCCCCTGCATGAGGTGTGCGGGACGGGTCAGCATCACAACATGCATCAAATCACATTGTATCACATTGAGAACCTCGCAGGCAACGGCGGCACGCCCCGCCATCACTGCCAGCGCCGTCACCCGCTTGTGTACGCAGCACCAGGTCGCTGACGCACCGCGGGGGAAAAATCTACATGCAGTGTCCCTTTATGACCACTCAAACTCAGAGACGTCAAGAGGCAAAACAGGGTGCCCTGCCAGCGCCGCCAGCTGCTTATATACCAGCGCCTGGCGTGGTACGGCTGTATGAGTAACAACCGCCTCCTCCAGCGTCCCGAAGGCAACCATCACCAGGCCGCTGCCGCCCAATCCGCGGAGTGGCTGGGCACTTTCCGCGTGGCGAGGTGCTGTCCCGCATATGCACAGGCAAAGCCCCGCGCCGCACCTGGAAGTGTTCTGCAGCAGGCGCATCGCGCGGATGTAGTCCTGCGTGAGGTCGTCGCGCGACGCGGTGGAGGTGCCGCGCCTCAGGTACAGCGGCGCCGCATATGTCAGCAGCGCCACCACCGTCGCCCCATACTTGACCAGGTAGCCGTCAAACACCTGCACCGCGATTGCTGTACCTGTTAACGACATATGCTGACACCGATCTTCGTCTGCAGGACCGAATGAAAGTCAGTGCCGGCATTGCCATTGCGCCGTTGAGCCATCAGGAAAATGTCATTATTTGTGCGATCGTACCTGTGAACAGTGCGATGCAGCAGGATGCCCTGGTGAGCCAAGGCAGGAATGCTGGCGTGCAGAAGGAGGCGCAGTGTGCATGGCACGGCGCACGCACCCCCTGCACAAAGCGCTGGAAGGCGGACAGCCCGGATGCTGCTGGCCGGAATGGAGTCAAGAACAGAGTCAAAAATGGGATCCAGAAGGGGCAGAAGTGCGCGCACCCCCTGCACGAAGCGCTGGAAGGCGGAGAGCTTGGAGTGGCGCAGCAGGCGCGCCAGGTGCTGGTTGAGGATCATCTGCTCCGCCGCACCGCCCGGCGGATCGTTGAAAGCCACCTCCTCCGCCGACGCTGCCAGCCGCTGCGGCGCAAACAAAGCATTACATTTGAAATGAATGAAATTGTGACAGCGCCAGGTGCTTCGGAAGATCAGAATCTCCACCCTTGCTGCAGCCCAACGGGTCGTTGACGCCAGTTCCGGCGATGTCGCCAGCCGCTGCGGCGCTAAACCACAACAAGTTCAATCAAATATACGAACTTCAAAGACTCCATCCTTGCTGCAGCGTGGCGGGTCGTTGCAAGCTATCCTCCCAACGCCGCCAGCCGCTGCGGCGCAACCATGTTTGGTGTGTGGCATCATTTCATGTGGAGTTACCACAGCATTGAGGCAGCGTGTCTCCGGCCGCCCACGCCGGCGAATCCCAGTCCCGTGCCTGCCATGCCTGCTACGAGCCCACGACTGAATTGCAAATGGGTGGTAACTTATATTGGCGCAGTACGGCAGACGAAACAGTCACACACCTGGTGAGCGGAGCGGTAGGCGCCAGACAGGTGCGCCTCCTGCGACGTCATGAGCGCCAGCGCCGGCGACATCGCCCGCAGCCCCGCCGCTGTAGCCACGTAGTAGGCGTACAGCGCAATCTGCAGGCAGTTGTAGTACGATGACAAGTGTTTGTGGTGTGATCTTTAGCATGCGGTGACGGCATCAGCAGGCAAAAATGTTGTGGGCATCGAGCCACACAAAACAGGACCCGGCTGAGCTGTCTACATCACAAAGAGTGGCAGCATAAACTGCCACTTTTCCCCCACTGATCAAAACAAGGCAGGGGCGACATGTGAGCCCAGGGCGATAGGATATCGAGTTGTTATGCCCGTTTAAAACAATGCTAAGTCTCTGGGGCGCGGGCACACCTGGCCCTTGTAGCCCATGATGCGGCCGAGGCTGCGCGTGAACAGGATCACGTCCAGCAGCGGCTTGAAGGTGTAGGAGAACAGGTCCGCGATCGCAAACGAAAACTTCTCCACGTCCTCCGTGATGCGCTGGTCTGCATTCGTCAGCCCTGCATGACGCAGACAGTGTTGAAATCTTATGGAAAGCATCGGCAGAATGGCTACCTCAGATTCCGATCATCAGACCATCAGCCTGCAGGAGTCTGACGGCTGGATTGCGACGCGAACGCCATCCTGTGTGGCAGCCCTCCTCAAAACATGTTCTACTCATTGACACCCAGGCTGCCAGGCGGACAGGCTGTGCGAGAGGCGCACCGCCAAGGGTGGACGCCGCGTAGTAGGCCCGGTTGGCGGTGTAGTGCTGGTGCAGGTTGTGCGTCAGGCGGCGCATGAAAGCGAGCTGGATGCGCTTTTGGAACAGCTTCAGGCCGCTGTTGACGAGCGCTGCCGGCACGGCCACGCCCGCAAACACCAGCAGCAGCCGCCCGAATCGCCCGTATTGCTGCAGGGCAGCAGCGCAAAGATCGCTTCGTCAGGAAGCTCCTCCCAGCTCCTCCCAGCTCGTCCAGGTGAAATTTGAAGACGCTGCAGCAGGACGAGATCTGGCACTCCAACCTCATGCGCATCGCACACAATCACTTTCTGTCCGAGACAATAAGCCAGAGTTGGAAACGATGCGTTGGAACATCCTGTTTTGAAAGGCAGTCACCTGGGCGATGAGGTGGCGACCGGCGCGCGCCTCAATGCGCGAGATGTAGTCCGTGAGCCATGTGCGCGACACCAGCAGCACGCTCTGGATCGCAATCAGGCCCGCCTCCCTCGACTGGATGCCCGGCACGCATCTGCGGGTCAGAAAAGCAGGGGAATTGGAACAGCCACTGTCAAATGCAAGTTGAGGGTTCTACCGGAGGGCGCCGGTACGCATTTGGGAGCCGCGCTCCACGACCCGCTACAACAGCGACCCATATTGGGCGTCCACAGTGGCTGACAGTCTGAAAGTCTCAGCTCCAGAAATGGTCCGGCTGATCCCATACTCACAGGCATCCTCACAGCTACACTCACATCTGCAGGATGACGCCGATGCGCTTGAGGAATGTGGCGTCAACCGCCACGCGCGGCTTACGGTTTGCGCGCTTGCCGCCGGTGCCCGGCCTCGCCTCCAGGTCCGCCGCCAGGCGATTCTGCTCCTTCGCCGCGGACCGCAGCTCCGAGCGCACCACCTTTGCGCCCGCCGCGCCGCCGGCGACCAGCACCAGCTGCGTGCAGTGGAGGTGCCCTCTCTTTACAATTCCATCTCAACCTGATTGTGTTCACGCACCTATGAGCCTGGGATGCGATGTCGTAAAAGGGCAAAAACCAGAGGTGCGCCGTCAGACGCCCGCGCGTGCAGCAGTCTGCCCACAGTATCAGGCCTGCAGAGTGCGCGGTGCGGGCGGCCTGCAGTGCCGGAAGGTCGTGGCTACAAGACTGGCCTGCACCGTTTGTGTGCCTGCTTGACAGCACGTGAAGCATGGACGTTGCAGGTGCCGCGGCAGAGCCCTAGGACGCGAGCGCCGTGAGCCTTCCCGTGCACCACATTTCAGCTGATGTTGCATGAGGTGTCTTAACGTCCGCAGCCCTCAAAGCATTCTTCTATGTTGGCTGCCGTGCAGCGGATGCGAGAACGGGTGACGGAAGGATGACTTGAACACCAGGTCATCACCACGCCCTAGTGCCGGCTGCAGATTTTGGCACTGAACAACCTTATAAGTGCGTTTGAACAGTAATCCAGAGTCGTGAGAACCGGCAGAGCCACCGAAATTATCAGTCAGTGACGCACCGCGAGGACCCTTTTGGAAGTCGGGCTGAGTTTGCTGAGAGACATCTTTGACGTCCGTTGCGACCAGGCGCGCCTCCTTCCGTGCTTACATGACAAGACGCAAGCCACCGCACCCGCTGACGTTTTTGAGGGTTACAGCTCTGCGGACAGTGCGGACAACAATGACAGTTCGGAACAGGTGTGCAGCGCGTTGGATCCTTCAAGTGCAAAACCCTACGCAAATTTCTCAGATTGCAACCCAATTTGTATGGGTTATATCTATGGGCTACCTACGGTATGCATAGTTTCTTCGGGCGGTTACAGCATTTACACAGAGGTCTGTAGCGATCCGTGGACTTGAAGTGCAGTGCTGAGGGTTCCACAATCAGATACAGCAACCGAGGTTGGTTGCGGGCGGCGCGCACATCGTCCAGTAAGAGCGAGGCCCACTCCGATGTGCATCCACATGACGATGAAGTTCTGGCGGCTCAAGGCATTATCTCTAGATTCTATGCCCCGTTCTACAAGCGGATGTCTTTGCTGAGCTGGAACATGTGCGCTACGGACTCTTCTGGTGTACCTGCGCAGGCATTTGCAAACACTGCTCGAGCGGAGTTGGTGTCACCGTTCATGCGAGACCGTGAACGCGAGTGAGTCAGACCCTGCCTTGAATGCAGGCAGCTGGTTTTGGCAGAAATCATCACAGAGAGCTGGAACATCGGCGCCTGCTTTTGCGCCAGACTCACAATACACATAGAACAAGACAACGCACCGACGACAACGCCGTGGCCCAGGTTGAGGATGTGGCCCTTGGGGCCCGCCTTCTGCAGCACATCGCGCACCGCCGCCTCAATGGCGTCCGGCTCCGCAAACAGGATCACCGGGTCCACATTGCCCTGCGGCATCGATGTGGAGGTGAGAAGAGACGCAACTGATGTGCTGATATGGGCGCCGGCGGAGGAAGCTTCTTTCCACTTATCCACTCGAAAGACTGCTGGTGAGGATTGACCTGCATAGACACATCGGCGCCCAGCCACCAGCGGGCGTCTGCCATGGCCATGGTCCAGAGCAGAAGCCATAAAGATAGTGTTTCAGATCCCACTGCCCGCCGGGTGAGGTTTCACCTGGACGGACTTGTCGGCACCCAGCCGCCGGCGCGCGTGCGCCATGTCGATGGTCCAGTCCGGCAATGCGTCGTGGGAAGAGAAATCATGTCACTATCTGCCCTGGAAGACTGCTCGATGAGGTTCACCTGGACAGACTTGTCGGCGCCCAGCCGCCGGCAGGTGTGTCCGCCATGTCGATGGTCCAGTCCAGCCCGATGACGCCGCGGGAAGATTCCGTAATTTTCACTGTGAAGTTCTCTGCCTCGCGAGACTGCTAGACGAGCTTCACCTGGACCTGAAAGACTGGCCAGACGCATAATTCTGGCAAGAACTCACCTGAACAGACTTATCGGCGCCCAGCCGCCGGCGGGCGTCCGCCATGTCGATGGTCCAGTCCAGGCCGATGACGTCGGCGCCAGTTTTGCCCATGCGCTCGATGAGGCCGCCGCTGCCGTTGGCGTACAGCGTCACGGGCGTCTCCGGGTGCCGCTGCTTGACCGTCTTGATGATGTGCTCCAAGTACGGTCGCGACCAGATGTCCCATTGCTGCAGTGGGCCACGCGCAGGCGGCAGGTGAGCTAGCAGCAGGCGATCAGCTTCATGTGGGGCATGGATGTCGCTGAGGGCCAACAGCCTGCAGACACCGGCATGTCAAGCAGCAAGAGTGCGCGCCCTGACGAGATGTCATAATGTTTGATGCAAAGTGTCGGGACGTCGCAGGGTCGCTCACCGCGGGAGGCAGCTGGCCGCCCCACGAGTCGAACAGCTGCACGGCGTCGGCACCGGCCTCCACCTGCACAGCATGTAGATTGACTCTTTGACCGCCCAGCACTGCCAAAGTCCGCTCAACTCACTGTGAGGCCTCAAAGTGGGGTGGGCCAGCAACAAAATTTTGGGCAGGCGCCACTGCTGGTATGCAGGTTTCTGCCTGCGCAACCAGCCATGACTAAGCGCCGCGCTCTCTCGTCGAATCCATTTTCGACGAGCGTCACCCACCTGGAAGCACATGTACTCAGCGATCTGGACGGCGAGGTGCTGCAGCAGCGCGGACAGGACGTCGGGCGCCGCCGCCGTCATCGCCTTGATCTTCTTGTACAGGGGCGTGGAGCCGCCCTCGATCAGGTACGTCGCCAGCGTCCAGGGGCTGCCCACAAAGCCCAGCACCGCCGCCTGCGCCGAGAGGTGTCTCATGAGGATTGTGGTCATGTACTTCCTGTTGCGTTCAGACTGAAGGCATGCATCGTGTCTGCAGCACCGCTGGCGCCGTCGGGACAACTCCTCCTCTTTCCTCCTCTGTTGTGGCCAGTGCCACAGTGGCGTTGCCACAGTGGCTCTGTGTGCAGGCTCGACCGCCGGCGCACCTGCGGGTCCACCTCGTTGCGCAGGATGCGCAGCGACTCGCTGACGAAGCTGAGCTGGTCCAAGTCCAGCTCGTGCAGCGCCTGCACATCCTCCAGCGACCTGTGCGATCAAGAAGCCAGCTGCGCTCAGCCTCCACAAAGAGCTGCAAAGATCGTGATCACACAGATGACATCGCTGTCGGTGTCATGAACTGCAACAGCTTGTTGTTGGCCAGATGTGGCGAATGCAGTGAAATATGGCGAGGGTGATGTGCCACGCTGCAGGCTGGCAGCCGTCAGCGAGAATTCGTCGCCCATCCGCACCTGATGGGCTGCTCAATGATGGGCCCCTTCATGTCGTCGATCTCAAAGGGCATGCCCAGCGCCGGCAGCGGCGTCAAGATGTCACTGCAGCAGGTCGGCACGCCATCAGTATCAACTCGCCAGGCGTCCGTTTCATTTGGGACAGTAGGAAAGCGCATCGCCGAACACGGATATGCAGTCAGCCCGCCGGCGTCTGCCCACCTGAACAGGATGACGCCGTCCGGCTTGAACGACTTCCAGGGCTGTAAGCTGATCTCCACGATCAGGTCTGTGGTCTCTGACCGCTCCCGGAAAGAGGGGTGCCGCTTTGCCAAATCCCGGTATGCCTGCGGCAATATGATCCATTCCTTGTAGGTCGGGCGAAGTGGTGTGGTGATTCAATTCCATAGAGGTGTCAGCAAACAGGTATCCAAAACAAGGTCGCCCACGAATTGATCCGTGCATGCTCACCGCCTGGTATCTGCCAGCCTGCCGCATCATCCTGTACAGGCGCAGTACGCTCAGTTCAGAATGATCACCCACAGTGAAAGCAGGCAAAGGCAGCAATGACTGTCGGCATTTCGATTAGACACATCCCGACGCACCAGCAGGGCGTTCGCTCGACGTCTTCGCCGCGCGCAGCCCGCACCATGAGCGGCGCTTGAGCCACGCCTGCTGATGAGCAAACACAGCAGCTGCAGTGTGGTGTCGCAACCGACATGCAGCCATTGCATCCGCATGCAGCGTACGCTGCCTACCTGCTTGCGCACTGACATGGACGCTGCGCTGCCTGCTGCCCCTGAAAGGCTGTTTTGAAGGCGCTAGCCTCAAGAGCAGAGCGTTCCCTCTGAGTGCGTGCCTCGAGCCGCTGCAGCTGCTAAATGTACTACCAGCCAGCCCTGATCGGCCGGCCAGCTCGTGAGCCATCGTGTCGAGCCGGGGCGAACGAGACCAGCTGATTCTACCCAGATGTGTGCACCTCACAGCCCCACTTTGCCGGCGCTTCTGCCGTCCAGCGCAGCGCAGATCTTTGCTGAACGTAGAGAGCTGCAGATGGATCCAAAGCGGCACACGCGGATCGCAAGCCGGTGACACTGTGGGAGTGCGCCGTCGAGACAAGTCGAGATCAGCTTTGATCCACCAATGGAGACATCGCAGCCAGTAACCTTTACTGGCTGTGGCGTCACACACAGCGAGCCTTGCTTAGCAGCAAAATAGCACATGTTCAGCTTCACACATCGCAAGCGTATGCCATGGCAGGCGGCGGGGCGGTGGGCCAGCGGCTGAACACCTCGCAAGCATCATTGCATGCAGTTGCCAAAGTGCCCAATGCTCTGCTGCGCCGGACACATTGGCTAGCTGGGCTGAATACGAGGCTCAGACGCTGCGATGGTCACTTTGAACTGACGCAGCCATGCCGCAGCAGCCGGCGGAGGAATAGTAGGGAGACTGTAGGTAGGCGCCGCGCGATGCATGCTCTACGCATGTGCACCTGGTCCCTCTGTTGACCTGCTCTGTATCTTAGTATCACTAAGGGCTGTCAGCAAGTTCAGAGAGCTGTCGCACACGAGGTGTTACACTCATGTCTTTGTGCACACCTGTGCAGCGACAGCAGCGATAGCGGCGGTCGCCCAGCGGACGCTGTACCCGACATCAAAGGGCTACAAGCGGGGCACTCTGAGGGTTTCGCACCTCCACACGATCGCGTACGAGGTTCACGGCAACCCCAAAGGACAGCCAGTGCTCTGCGTCCACGGCGGCCCTGGAGCGGGCGCCTACGCAAATCACGCGTGCGCCTCTGCCGCTGCTCTTCCAAACCCTGCTCCTGGACATGCCACTGCTTTCGGCTGTCACGTTCATCAAGCTGCTCGCCTGTACAAAGCGGGACTCGTCTTCACGGCAGCCCTCACACCCTGGTTCTGCCGGTAATATCAGCTCCCGCTCACGGCCCGCGTCGATGCCCCTCCCGCAGGCGCTTCTTCGACCCGAAGCACTGGCGCATCGTGCTGGTGGACCAGCGCGGCTGCGGCGCCTCCACGCCGCGCGGCTGCCTGCAGGACAACACCACGCAGGCGCTGGTGGCCGATTTCGAGCAGCTGCGCCGCCACCTGGACATCGACACCTGGGTCCTGTTTGGCGGCTCCTGGGGCACTGCGCTGTCGCTGGCCTACGCGCAGGCGCACACCGACAGGCATGGCTCGCAAAGCTTCCTCTTGTGAGAGAGGCCAGTTCCGAGCATGCTGTCGCTGGTGCTGCCACTGGCGTAAGCACATGCGCACGCCGGCAGGCAAGCCCGGGAAGTCCTGCGAAGTCCGGTCTGCTCTTTCATGTCCCGTGCATGCTTTCAGAGCTCCAACCCTCAGCCAGACCGGGGAAAGCATCCCGGCTCTTGATACTGTGATATAGAAAAGGTGTTGGACTCGTCGACGGCAGCAATATACCTGACTTTCAACTTTCATGGGCCGCAACAGGGTTGATGGCCTCATCCTGCGGGCGATCTGCCTCATGTCACCGTCCGAGATCGCCTGGATGTATAATGGCGGCGTGGCGGCGCTGCAGCCGAAGGCGTGGGACAATTTCCTCGCGCCGCTGCCGGAGATGGAGCGCGAGGACCCGCTAGCGGCGTACTATGCGCGGCTGACCTCGCCGGACACGGCCGTCCGCAATGCTGCCGTGAGTTGCTTAGAAATGCTCAGCTTCCCTGTTTTCACTTGCGGTGATACACGGAGCTTTGCTGCAAGACGTGATGCCAACATGGGAGCCGGCGGCTGCATGGCAGAAAATGGTGTGCGTATGTTGCCCGATAAATACCCATATTCTTGCACATGCGTTGGCATCACGGATTGATCAGGTGCTGCCCCGAACTGCTCATCCTCTCAGCTGGGCGCCTGTCTCACTTACTGTCGCACTTGCTGCAGGCTGGAGCATGGCTGCAGTTCGACATGGCGGCAGGCAAGGTGCCCAGCGCGCAGCTGCAGAGCTGGAGCGGCGTCGCCTGGTCGCAGGCGGACACCGGCGCCGGTCCAGCGCACAAGCTGCCGCCGCTGAAGCGGGCAGCGGGCAGCCCTGAGGCGAACGGCAGCGGCGGCGCCGATGCCAGCAGCGGCGTCAACGGCAGTGGCGGCGCCATTGGCAGCGAGGCTATAAATGGGGCAGCCAACGGCGGCGCGGCGGCCGAGGCGGATGGCAAGGCGGCGAGCCCCCCGTGGGCGCCGCAGCCCGGCTTTGGCGCCGGGGCGAGCAGCGCCTCGGCAGCCAAGCCGGGAGGCGCGTCAGCAGCGGGCAAGCCCGGCACGCCGCAGGCGGCGCCAACAAGCAGCGCGTCGAGCGGCGGCAAGTCGGGCGCAGCGGCTGCAGGCGGCGGCAGCGGCGCGCCGTCTTCGGCGCCGCTGCCGGGCGGCGACACCGGCATGTCCGGCTTTACTGCGCAGGCGATGCTGGAGGCGCACTACTGCGTGAACGGCGCCTTCCTGCTGGAGCAGACCATCCTGCAGGTGCCGTGCACCTTGCTGACATTGCCGCCTCTTCATTGCGCTGTCGGCTTGACTCGATCAAAGCGGTGCCGGTGGGGCAGCTGCGACGATTTTTCACGCAAGCCTATCCGTGTGTAAGGAGCATGCTAACGCTGTGTCTGGCCAGTCCCAAACGTCTGCTTTGGTTGATTTGGGACCTGCTCTGTTCTGGAAACTGCTCCAACCTGCCATGTGTGAACGGCGCAGAATGTGGAGCGGCTGCGCGGCATTCCGGCGATCGGCATCCAGGGCAGGCTGGACCTCGTGTGCCCCGCGGTCACGGCCTACAAGCTGCACAAGGTGCGTGTGTTTCGACGCGCTTGCTGTGATTTCGACAGCCTGGCCGGCCATCAGCCCATCGTGCGCATTGCGGCATATGCAGTCTGCGCAAGTCAACAGCACTGCTGCCAATCAGTTTTTGGTGTCAGTTGGGTGCCAAGCTGGATCAAGATGGAACCCTTCACAACTTCGATTGCGGTGCTACAGGCGTGGCCCGAGCTGCGACTGAGGCTGGTGGGCGGCGCGGGGCATTCGCAGTACGACCCTGCCATCACCCACGAGCTGGTGGAGGCGACAGACGCGATGAGGAATACGAGATGGGTGCCGCCATCGCCGCAGCTGCAGGTTGCGGTGTATTAACGCGGCGCGGGTCGCGTGAGGGCATCAGACGCTGTGGCTGGATGGTCAATTTTTTGTGGCATGATGTTGTTGTTTTCTTGAAGGATCGATTGTCCTGAGGCTACATGCACACGGCCTGTCATTTCGCCCATAGGTAATTTCTTGCAGCAGCACTCCAGCTCTGCACTTTCCTTGTCATGTAGTACTGGATCACAAACATCAGCCTTGAATCTTTCGCCCCTGCGATGCTCGTCATTCCTCCTGCAATGCGACTCCATCTGGCTGGGCCATCGCCCCATCAGCTGTCATCTCGAGTTGTGCTCTGGCTGCCATTCCGAGTGTGCTTTGGCGCCGCAGTTGGAGAAGCACTTCACTGGCCTGAACCAATCGCTGCAGAAAATCGTCATCATCGGAGAACGAAGTTTGGCGTGTGCATGAGCAGATACATGCCTGCTCCTCGCCATCCTTCGTCTCCTGCTGCTCACAGAAGGATGCGTACATAGCGGCCGCCAGACGCTTTGGCCGCGGGACGCCGCCTGCACATCAGAAAACCTCGGTGAGAAACATAAACGTGACGTAGTAGTCGTAGTGTTCACAGGATGGTTGTTAGCAGCAGCACATTGTGTCCCGTACGGGTGTGTGTATGCTACAGCCCAACACAAAGGCGGCAGCGCGCTGCTCGCATGACAGCTGCCTCACAGCGTAGAGGCTTGATCGAGGTAATTACCGTGCTGCTGCGGCGGCATCACGTCGAAGGCCTTTGTAGTCAGGCTTCTTTCGTGCGTGCGACCGAGACAAGGATGTCATGATACAGCAATGCATGATGAGGACGCGATGGTCGGCGCCGCGCCCGCGCTGCATGTCACATTCGCCCTTCGTGACCATATGCAACAGACGGGGGGAATAATGTTGCCTGATTTCAGTTTTCGTATCTCTCACCTGTGAGGATGCCGGCAAGGGATGTCCGCTCCTGGTCAGATAGAAATAGTCTGCCGCCTCGAACACAATCGGCGCCAGATAGCCAGCATCTGCGAGCTGACATATGTCCGGTTCTTTGAAACACTTGAGCGCCTCCTCGCCGTAAAGCTGCACTGCTGCACGCGCACTGTCGAACTGATTCCGAGGGTTTGTGCAGCTGCTGCATACACCTGACACCAAATTGTCTCAGGCTCGCTCCTGCCTCCCAAGCAACCATTTCCCAGCTCTATGTGATTAACAGTTGCGTTCGCGGACGCGACCTGCAGTCGTGTGCGTAACACTTGCCTCAGTGTCTGTCGGCGTGGCGCAGTGCTGGGAAACGCGGAGTTCCGGAAGCTGACCTGGCAGCAACAGGCGGGTTCAATCCTCCTGCAGGCGTCAGCCGGTTCGGTCTGGCAACAGTCCTGGCTTGCGCAGTGAAAGTCAGCCAGCTTGACATCGCACCCACTATCTAGTGTAGACCCCACAGTGCTTGTTTGTTCATCAGCTGCTCCGATCAGATTCCCGCTGATCAGTCTCAGCTGCTCGCCATGCCTCCCAGTACGGCACTGACCGCGACATTCATACTGCACAAATCTCGAAAAGACAGGCAAGAGATCAGCCTGCTGCCAGCGACGTGCAGACAAGTCTGACGGACCATCATCCAGAGCTTGACTCTCTGCAATATGCGCAGGCTGGAGTCGGTGCGTGAACTGAACGCATGGGGGCAGGACATTGAGGACCTCAGTATCCTGTCGGAGACGCCATTAATTGAGGTGCTGGCGCTCGCCTGCAACAACATTCGGTCTCTCAAGTGAGTCCATGTAGCGGCGGAATGTATGTTCATGCTCAGTGTGAGTTGCAGCGTTGCCTTCAAACCCTGTACATTGCGGTGTGCCCGCCATATTGTGGATGCTGATGCAGGAGCTCTGATATGCTCACAGGCAGCTCAGCAGGTGCAAGAAGCTGCGGCAGCTGCTGCTGAGGAAGAACCAGGTAGCCTTCAACGTTTGCGCTTGCGAAGGCGCATGCTTGGCATGCAGAGCAGGCATGCAGCGCATGGCTGCATGCAATCCATTCAACCCGAGGCTATGCGCTTGCAGGTGTCAGACATCGCGGAGGTGTACCACCTCTCGAAGCTGCCGGACCTGCAGATCCTGTCGCTGTCCGACAACCCCGTCACCGCCGATGAGGACTACCGCGCCAAGGTGATCATCAAATTTGCGCAAGAAAACAATAGTCAAGGTATCAGATCGTGTCGTGCTGTCCTGTGGAGTGCCATCACGGCATTGCTCAGCTTGCCAGCACGCCACAGTTCATGAAGGCAACCTGTCGGCCCGCGACAGCAACAGCCACTGTCGGCCTGGTCCGCTCATTGGCGCGATGGAGAGAGTATGGGTGCTGCATGAGCAGAGTATCTTGCGCGCATGATGAGACAACCCATTTATTATTGGTGATTGGTGATGGGCGCCCCAGGCCCTGTTGAATTAACACGCCGCCGCTGCGCAGGTGCTGGCATACCTGCCGCTGCTGGACGAGGCGCCCCTAAGAGCCCATGGAATGCTGCTTGTTGCCCCCCAAAACTCCTCGACCAACAGCCGTCCCCGCGCAGGTGCTAGCATACCTGCCGCAGCTGCAGAAGCTGGACGATGCGCTCGTCACGCCAGACGAGGTGGAGGAGGCGCAGGCGCGGTACCCCGACGCGCCGCACGGCGTCTCCACCGACGGCGGCGGCGGCGGCTCCGAGGGCGGCGACTGGGACGGCCAGCGCAGCAGGGTGAGGCGGCACTGACGGATGCAGTGTTCGTCGTGCGGACGAAACATTGAGCCGCCTGGACGACAAATCGTTGAGGCACCTGTCAAGATTGCATGTGCATGGAGGCTTGCCTGCAGACACCACTGCCCACGGATAGTGCGTGAAACGCAGAGGCGTGCAAACAGATTTGCTGCCGCAGATGTGAGTCTTCAACATATCAAACTGCCCTGCCATCTGCAGACGCCGCCGGGCCCAAGCCCTGCGCGCTCGCCTGCGCAGACGCCGCCGGGCGGCCAGTCCCAGACGCCGCCGTGCAGCCGCACGCCTTCGGTCAGCGGCGGCGGGCACCCAGCCGACGGCGCGGCCGCCGCCGGCGGCCAGCAGCCACACTACTCCGTGCCGTCGCCCCAGCCGCCACAGCAGCTGCCGCCGCAACAGCAGTACCCCGGCTATGATGGCTCGCAGCAGCGGTCGCCGCCCTCGGCGTCGCAGCAGCTGCAATTTGGCGGCACAAACGGTGCCGTCAGCGGCTACGGCGGTGGCGGCCCGGCTGCAAACGGCACACCGCCGCTACACCCTCAGCAGCAGCAGCCACAGCAGCAGCCGATGCAGCAGCCGCAGCAGCTGCAGCTGCCGCCGCAGCAGCAGTACTACTCCCCTCTTCAGCAGCAGCAGTCTCCGCCGCCGAACTACAGCCCAAACGGTTAGGAAGCTGCACGGTCGACACCTGCACTGCCACGGCACCTGTGCGCAAGGCGATTCTGAGCTGCAGGCCCGGTGCATCTGCGCTTGACATATGCCGCGCAAGATCAACACACGTCGCGCCAGGGCTACACTTGTTCCAGGACATCCAGGGCAAGCAGCCGCTGGGAGCAACACCCGAACCCTCACATGGGCTTCACCCCTCACAATTGCGGCTGTGCCGCCGCAGGCATGCCGCATTTCCAGGGCGTGCCGCAGTACATGACCTCCGGCTGGGCCGGCGGGCCGGTGCAGCAGGCGCCACAGCCGCAGCCGCAGCAGCAGGCGCCGCCGCTGACGGCGCCGTCGGAGACCACCTCCGACAACATCTTCTATGCCATCGTGGCGTTGCTGCCAGAGCTCAGCCCAAAGCACCTGCTGTGGGTCAAGGGGGAGGTGCGCTTTTTTGGCCATTGCTTCCCTTATGTTCCTGCCTGCAGAATGACCATGTCTGCTGCCGTATCAATTGCACGCGCTGCGCATTGCATGGCCAGCACAGTACCTCTCACGCGCTTTATAAGGCGTGGGTGGCAGGTGACCGTCACACGTTCCACGCGCAGGTGGAGGCCCGCCTGCTTGAGGTGCAGCAGCAGCAGCTCAACATCAACGGCTGACCAGCCGGAGTTGGTTTTTGCGGGCGGCGACACAAGCTGCGCTGCGCACGATTAGCTTATAAAAGCCTCTGCGTCCTGTCATTAAGCGATCTCTGTTTCAAGATGTGATCAGTTCAGCATCTGCTGCTATTGACCAGTGTCGTCCCAGCTCAGCTGCACAGTGCGTAGATGCCGACGGGGATACAACTCTGTGAAAAGTCCAACGTGTCTTCGTGACTTGAAACGTGTACAGGCTTTGTCTGCATGCTACCTACCTGGAGAGAGGCCAGGAGGAGCATGTCGAGAGGCGATGGTGCACAGTGCGGCAAGAGGTTGTCGTTCACGGTCGCCCCTTGTTGTTTGAACACACCGTGTTACAAAGACAGAAGAGGCTAGGAATCGCCCACTCACTCTTGCATCGGAGACCGACGGCACAAACTTCTGCGCATTGTTCATCACAGTACAAAAGGGGCAGGCAGAAATGTTCCATGTGAAACCAGCAATTTGAACACCCGTCGCACAATCGCTGCGGCCAGCGATTCGCAACGCAGCGTTTGTCACTATGCCATCCATCATCCGCGACGGCGGGACAGCCGCCATGCCATTGGGTCGCTGCAGCGGCAAGGGATGACAATCAGACCAGGGACCATAGACCTGACGGGGCAATCGGCAGCAGGAACGCATGGCACAAGCACTGGCGAGGCAAAGGCAGCAGGGTAGCACAAAATAAGCGCACTATGAGACAGAACATCTGCAGCAGGGTTTGAGAGCAGACCCACTTGTAGCGGTCGTACAGAGGCTCGAGCCGCTCGCCTGCAGGACAAGTGCAGAGATTGTAAGAACCGGACAAACGTTCCCGTTACTGCCAGAAAGTGTGAAGTGCGACGGCGGGCTATCGGCGGCGGAGGATGGAGGCAAACACTCACCGCGCTTGCGGCGGGAGAGCTTGGTCGCGTCGGCCTGCCGGAAATAGCGCGGCGCCAGCTCCACCAGCCACTTCGGGTCGATCGCGCACACCTGCGGATTGAGGCGCCTGAGTTCATACGATGTGGCGCCTGCAACGCCTGCGTGTGCTGCGCACACCAGACTGCACCGGCGAGGGCACAATCGCCCCGCACAGCAAAAGCAACCAAGTCCTACCGCTCTGCCGCGGCGGGGGCCACCAAGCACAACTGGCAAGTAGTGTGTTTGTATGGATCAGCGACGCACCTCGCGCATGTACTCCTTGGAGGTGAGCACCAGCTCGTGGTAGATGACCCAGTCCGGCTGGCGCTGGAACAGCGCGGAGGAGGGGTGGATGAACACCGGCGTCTGGTCCGCCACCGTCTTGTAGCCCTCCTGTAGTCGTCAAGATGCATGGATGTTGGAAGGGACTGATAGGGAGCAGTGGACCACGCACCGGAGCAGCATGCAAAGGGGTCCAAGCGGAAAGTCAAGCCGCGCAAAGCAGGGCGCAAGGGCTGCCGGTCACCTCTCCCTGGCCTCTGTAAGGCAACGCAAGCACTGCAGCGCGTCCCTGAATTTACCGGTTCGTTGAGGGCGAATCGCGCACCTGGGCGTCTTTGCGGGCGGCGTGGAAGAAGAAGCCAGAGGCGACGGCCATGCGGATCTTGTTAAAGTTCCGGCCCGCCGTCACCAGGTCCAGCTTGTACCGGTCCATGATCGCCAGCAGCTGCTCAGGCATGTTCTTGTCTGATCATGTAATCAACAGCTCACGCAGCCAACATGATACTGTGTATGCGCCAAAAGGCCCTCCCAACAAGTCCCAGCTGGTACCGGTCCATGATCGCCAGCAGCTGCGCACCCAGCAGAAAAACCACTGATACACACTCACAGCACATGACGTATGCCAGAGGCAGAATCTGCGCCCCCAGTCCGTCACCAGGTCCAGCTTGTACCGGTCCGATCGCCAGCAGCTGTGCATTTTCATGTTCAACCGCTGCACAAGGGGAGCCGGCACAGACCACAGACTAGAGGTTGCCCCAGCAGCATTGCGCCACCGGATTGCAGCAGTCCATGATCGCAAGCGGGTGGAGAACGGGGGAGAAGGACTATCTACCCATATGAACATGCACGGAGGCGGGTTGGACTCCGTTGCAATCCAGGCGCCTTCGGAAAGAGAGGGTGGCCCGCACCTGCGCGCGCATGTCCTGGGCACGGCGCATGGAGCGCGTCGCAACTCGTAGTGTTTCACAGAGGCGAGGCGCATCTATACTTAGGCCAGATGTTTCAAGAAACAGAAACAGAACATGGGCCGCACCTGCTTGCGCACGTCCTGGGCGCGGCGCATGGAGCGCGCCTGGATGAAGTTCTCAAAGCACCAGGGGTTGGAGAACTTGGCGGCCTTCCACGCTTCGTACACCGCCAGCAGCGTCAGGTGGTCCCCCTCCGCCTGGAAGAACTTTGCCTTCTTCTGGTCCGCCTGCAGGGGGTTCAGAAACCGACATGTCAGGGAGTTTCGGAGGCGCCAGGGCTTGAGGGCATCATGCCACATGGGCCTCTACCTGCATGGTCGCACCTGAGCAGAGCATGCCATTTAGGCTTTCGAACCTAACAGCTGTTGTCACGCTCGTGGCCGCACGGTCCACTCTGCGACACTGATGTTGAGCTCTTGCAGACAAGCCGAGCATACTGAACACTGGCTGACATGGAAGCAGCGGCGACGCGCCTGCGACTGCTTCTCGCGGGGGCGGTAGAAGATGTTCTGCGCGGACAGCATGCCGATGATGGTGAGGATCTCCTCGCTGCAGCCCAGGTCCACGCTCGCGATGAGCATCTTACTAACCGGCGGGTCCAGCGGGAACTCTGCCATCTTGCGCCCCAGCTTCGTCAGCAGGCCCTGCGCATCAGATGGACAACTATAGTTCAGCTTGATCATCGTCAATTTCAGAATTTAACAGTGTGTGTCGAGGAGCGGGGGTCCAGCAGGAACTCCATCATCTTGCGCCCCAGCTTCACCAGTAGGCCCTGCACATGCAGAGGAGCGCTCGCGTGACATCGGACATCCTTTTGGCGCTGTTTACCCATGAGGCTGAGGGTGCTGATAGCCGGTGCAGCAATTAGAGAGATTGGCTGCATGTGCTGCACACTCCGTCGCGTGCACACATAGCATGGACATGGATTTATGCTGTGGCAAAGCTGGACATATGACACCACTGTGGTGCACTGCGCCACAGTCAAATTCGACACGCTTGCTGGGAGTCTCAACTGGAAACAATGACTGTTGGCGCACCTCCTCGTCCAGGGCGCCCAGATTGTAGAGCTGCTCCAGGGCGGACACCAGCGTCGCGGGCGGCGGCGGGTCCATGAAGTCGAAGCCCAGCAGGTCGTTGATGCCCATCGCCTGTAGGCGAATGTGAGATACGAATCAGACGTCAACTTCCACAAAGATTTGGGTGCAACCAAGAGAATGTAACTATCACCTTTCAGATAGAGCTTCGTAGGCTTCGAGACCCAAACACAGGCAAGTGCGAGGCTGAGGCATCTCGTGTCAGTCTCGACATATGGCCGCAGTACATTTCGATCTGACTTGATCGTGACGTTGGCACGCACCTTGAGCGTGAGGCAGGTCATGCCCAGGTTGGTACGCTGGATCTCGGGCACGCTGGTGGGCAGCATCTCGTTCTGGAAAGCAGACTCCGTGTACCTGTTGGAACAAGAGGAAAGCGGAACCATTTCAGTACGCAATTGACAGCGCGTTTACATAGGCGCGTTTTCGGCAAGCCGACCACTAAGGCTTGCAGGTCAGCAATGAATGCAGAAGAGCAGGTGGCAGCGTGATTGCGAGGCGCACATGCGGTAGGCCTTGCCGGGGCCGGTGCGGCCGGCGCGCCCCGCCCGCTGCCGCGCGCTCGCCTGGCTGATGGGAGCCACCACCAGGCTGTCCATCCCGATCTACGTACGTTCCCACAAAACTTTCGACAACCACTTCCTGATTGGATACGCTTTCTTGTCGGATGATGGACACCTTGTGGTGCCCTGCAATTTGCTGTAGCTGCAGCCCACCATCTTACGAAACATGCTGCCTGAGGTCCAGTGATGGAAAAGGAGTGGCCACAATTCGCCAAGGTCTCAGAGAGAAGATTAGTCTGTTGTGAAGTCACGGCGCCGCAGTGGCGCTCAGTTGACACGCATAACATCATATCATCCTTGACCCAACGCATCATGCGGTTCATGACGCAACAGGTTTTCCAGGCAAAGGACCAAGCTACTTTTCAGGAATGCGAGGCTGCCAAGTCACAGCGCCGCTGATGGCGCACCTTGGGGTTGTAAACCTTCTGCTTGGCGAAGCCCGGGTCCACCACATAGTAGATGCCGTCAATGGTCAGACTCGCCTCCGCAATGTTCGTCGCGATCACCACCTGCATTGTAACCAGAAAACTTGATAACCAGCTAATATAGTCGTTAGTGCTCTTGTTGTCGTTTCATGAGGGTCACTGCAGGACCAACTCGCCGGGTCAGCGGCTCCGCTCCACACCCAGCGAGGGCCATGCTGTGCACTTCCCTCTCGAAAACCCTTCTCCACTAGACCCGTGGCTTCAAAGAAACGAGGTCTCGGAAGAGAAGCGCGCCTTGCGGGTGCCGGGCGGCGCGGGGTCAAAGATGCGTGTCTGCATCTCGGACGGCAGGCTAGAGTACACGGGCAGGATGATGAGCTCCGGGACACTGGGCCCCAGGCTCTTCATGCGGTCCCACAGCACCTGGCATGCCGTGTCGATCTCCTCCTGGCCTGCACGGAGTTTCAGAATGCTTCAGCACCAGCCCGAAACACAGCGATCCTCAACGCAGTCGCGGCCGCGAAGAAGGGGTAAGTGCATAGCGCATTCGCACATGACGTCGCAGCATGCTCCTGAGCGGGCCTGGGCGGCGTTTTTGCAAGCTGCAGAGCACCGACTGCGTGGTTGGAACGCTAGCAAGGAAATCCGCGCGTAAGTGTAGGGGCATTTCACCGGTGAGGAACAGCAGGATGTCGCCCTCGGGCTCGGTGAGGTGGATCTGCATGACGGTGATGAGCGCCGCATCCATGTAGTCGCTCTCCGGCGACTTGGTGTACAGCACCTGCCGCAGAAGGGAGCGTGTCAGCTCCAGTCCTCCCAAGGTGATCAGCATGGGCATTGCGAATTGCATGCAAGTTGCAGGACGCCAGCAAGGGCCTGGCAGCGTGTGGCTCCAGGTGCGCTGGCTGCAGGACCAACCAGGCGGCAACAACCGAAACACGAGATCGCTTAGTGCCTGGATGTCAGGCACGTCAGCTGCGCAGCCGACATTGACGCGCACCTCCACGGGGAAGGTGCGGCCGGGGATAGTGAAGATGGGGCAGTCGAAGAAGTAGGAGGAGAACTTCTCAGCGTCCAGCGTCGCGCTCGTCACAATGACCTTCAGGTCCGGCCGCGCCTGGATGATGTCCTGCAGAGAAGCGTGTGCACAGCGGCAAGTGTGAGGCATTGGCGCAACATGTGGATACCTCTTGGGCTTCCTGCCACATGAGGACAGCCATGCAGGCCTGTGCACTGGATGCAGAGGCGCACACCGGCGTGGCAGCGACATGCGTGCGGCAGCCAGGCAGCCTGGATCGCTGGCCTCAGAACGACACAGTCCCGCAGCTGGGCACCTTGAGCAGCCGAAGCGGATGTGATGTGGGTGTGGATGGTGGGCTGCTGGGAGCAGATCAGCAGAAGCAGCAGGTGCCTGGCAGTGGCAGGGCAGCAGCGCTGCAGTGGAACGTTCAGGAAGACACGCCCACCTTGAGCAGGCCGAACAGGACGTCGGTGTGGATGGTTCGCTCGTGCGCCTCGTCCAGGATGATGACGCTGTAGTTGCTCATGTTGTCGTCCAGCAGCGCCTCCCGCAGCAGCATGCCATCCGTCATGTACCTGCGAGCATGATGATGACATTGACTCCTCGGTGTGCTGGCAGCAAGACTGATTGGCTGCCCTTTGATGCTCTGGCTATGGAGTCATGGTGCAGCCAGCAGCGCCGCCCGCAGCAGCGTGCCATCCGTCATGTACCTGTTCCACCAAGCGTCCCAGACTGCAATCCAGAGTCGGCGTTGGGTAATTTCACGTCATTTCACTCTGTTTAAATGCCGGAAACGGTTGCAGAGCCGATCCATCTAGGAGCCAGCGCAGGACTGCTCAACACCACGTATTTTGGCCGGGACGTTGGCAGGGAGCAAGATCAGCAGCAGTTTTCGCACTTGATGACGGTCTCCGGCCCAGTGCAGTCCTCGAAGCGGATGGCATAGCCCACCTCCTCACCCAGACGGCACCCAACCTGGATAAGCAATCCTCGGCGGTTTAAACTTGAAAAGTTTCACGACACTTTGCAGGCAGTAACAGCAAAACCCACAAGTTGCCAATGCTGTTCTCTGTCGCATCGAGAGGTGAACGCATTGTGCCACGTGCACCGCAGAAAAATCCACCTCCTCGGCCACGCGCTTGGCAACGGACATGGCGGCAACGCGGCGTGGCTGCGTGCACCCGATCTTGCCCTTGGAGGTGTAACCCGCCTCCGCCAGGTACTGCGTCATCTGCGTCGTCTTGCCTGACCCCGTCTCGCCGATGACCACCAGCACCTGAGCGGCGGACACGCAGGATCAAAAGAAGTCTGTTCATGGGTGTCTGATTTTCGTGCTGCATCATCAAGTGCCAACACGCCTGCCGGCTTCGCTTCCCGAACCAGTGTTGCAGCCAGGGCTCTGTTTTGACACCCCATTGCATGCGTTCCTGAACCACGCCAGTGGTGCAGCCAGGGCTCTTGCTGTTGCAGTCTCGCCGCACCTGGTTGTCGTTGACGGCCTGGATGAGCTGGTCTTTGAGCTTGTAGATGGGCAGGCTGTTGCGCTGGTCCATGATGGAGCGGGAGTCGGAGATGCCGTAGGTGGGCGCCTTGCCCAGCGCCGCCGTCTTCCACTCCGGCTGCTCGTACCCCGTCATGCCCACCCCCCGCAGCTCCTGCGCCAGGTGGCGCTCCCCCGCCTCCGGCATCGGGTCGATCCACGGCCTGCAGGCGCGTTGAGGTATATTGGTTGTTTGTTTTGTTTTGGTTTCGAGTCGATTTCGGAGCTCATGCCGTCATGTCCACGCCGCGCAGCTCCTGCACCAGGTGCCGCTCCCCCGCCTCTGGCATCGAGTCGATCCACGGCCTGAATACAGATACACATGGATTGAAAACCAGCTGGAAGCCAGAGCTGTGCTTGTCGATTGCAAGCGCACAGGAGCGGCGGAACACGAGCTGCTGCCGCCGCTGCTGTGAAGCTCCTTGCTGGGCGCTATGCCGGCCGGCAACCCCGAGTTGTGTAGAACACTGGCGCTGGTGCACGCCTGCGCAGGCCTCCAACCTTGACCGCACCTGGACAGGTCCTTGGGGATGGCCTCCAGCAGAGTGCGCTGCTGCTGCTCCTTGAGCTCCCGCCGCTCCTTGGCCAGCGCTGACTGCGTCATCGCCGCGCGCTGCACAGGGAGGAAAACGAATGTGAGACATCATCTCTCTGGGATTCCAAGAACGACTTCAAACTGCACAGACTCACCAGGCGAAAGGCATCGAACCACCACATGTATAGTTACAGATGCCCTGGCGTAAGGCGGATGCTCATCTCGTTCGTGGGCTGTCAATAACTGACCGCGCACCTGCATGCTGCCGTCCGGGTTCTTGACGATCTTGATGGGTGACACCTCCACGCCGCTGCGGGAGGACTGGCCCTTCAGGAACGCCGGCTCCGCCTCGTTGATGTCGATCTCGTATTCCTCCTCCACATCGTCGTCAATGTTCAGGATGCCCTGCAGCAGGGCAGAGACAGACGCTCGCGATGCTGACTGCCGTCGGCAGCAATGCTGATTTTCAGGATGCCCTGCTGCGGGTGGGAATGAGGTATGTGCTGATCACATTGAGAGCCCATCTTTTGCATTCCGCCCACTGGCACCACTCACATGAAGCTGTTTGGCAGAAATTGGGCATGCAATATACTCCTTCCTCGGAGCATCGGGCAAATCTGCCCTGCATTCTGCACAAGCGCCAACTGCATCAACATGCGACCGCAAGCGGCAGAGAAAGGTTCGGCTGTTGGGCGGCACCTGGCCGTCCTCAGCGTCAAATGTGGGGTACTCCGTGACGTCCAGCACGCCGGCCTTGATGAGCTGGTTGATCTCCCACTTCTCGGGGCTGGTCACGCGCTTTCCAGGCCGCCTCGTCCTGCCCGCCTGCATCACAGGGAGTCCAGCAAAGGACTTCACCACTGCAGGACTGCGGGACGCAACATGGTCGCTGTCTCAGATGCTGGCAGGATGGTGAGCTCTCCGCTAAGCGCAGACCTGAGGGGATGGCAGCATTGGAGAACAGCAGCATGGCAAGCAAAACGCTATGGAGACGAACCTCCTCAGCTGCCTCCAGGCCGCCGCGGCTGATGCCGGAAAGGCCGTGCAGCGCAGAGCGCTCCGGCCCAGGGCCGCCCGCCGGCATCGACGGGTTGGAGCGCCCATCACCCGCGGCGGGCGCCACTTGCGGCAACAAGTCCTGCCCTGACACCTGTGACAGAGTACGAAATTTGTCAAGGAAAGTAGTGATCGCTGTCGAGTAGTTGTTGCTTGGGACGTCGGCTGTGAGGCGGTGGAGCGTATTCAATAGATGTGTACGCTGCGTCTTGGCTCTGCTTGTCCACTACATGAATTGAAATACCGTTCCTTCACCCCGTCCAGGAACATCGCCAGCCCATGCACGGACAAAACAGCTTCTGGTGCACGAAGCAGGAAGCAACAGCCCACCTGGTCGACGTCGCGCATGCTGAGCGACAGCTGCTGCTTGCCGCCGGCGGTGGAGATGCGCAGCACCTTGACCCACACGTCCTGGCCCCGCTTGAGCAGTTCCTTGGCGCTGTTGGACCGCGTCTTGTTGATCTCCGACACGTGCACCAGGCCCTCCGCTTTCGCGCGCATGCCCTGTAGCTCCACGAAGGCGCCAAAGTCCATGACGTTGGCGACGCGCCCCCGGTACACCTGTGGCGGCAGCGGAACTCACAACGTCAGAAAGAACAGTGACTCCGCTTCCTGACCTTTGTCAACAGGCCAGGGGTCGCTGTCGGCTACCCAAGGCTCTGTCAAGCAGGCGAGGGCCATGCGGCGCCGCTGGACATCGGCCGCTTGCGCCAACGCATTTGCATGTCCCTGGCTGCCGCACTGGGAGTTGCGCAAACAGAGGGGCTTAGCAACATACGCAGAGAGGCTTAGCAACATATGTCTGTAACAACTGCGCTCGTGGTCATCAGCAAATATCTTGCTTGCGCGATCACCTTGTACTGCTCCGGGCCTTCAACAAGCATGGCGGGTGGCGGCGGCGGCGGCATGCGCCCCGAGCCGCGGCCGCCGTCCTCCGGCGACCGCCCGCGATGCCGCCGCCGGTCCCTGTCGTCCTCCTCGTACCTGCTGCTGCTCCTGCAGTGTGTTTCGTTTGTATTTCACGCAAAACTCTCTAACAGCTTTGCTTGCTTGCTGTCGGCCAGAAGCCTCTACCTGGCAACCACCACATCTGGACCATGGCCTAAAGCAGTCTGCCAACTGCAACTTGATTAAAGGGCAATGTCGGTTCAGTCGCATCCGCCCTACCTGCCGCCTGCGTCATCCCGCCCGCGGTCCCTGCCGCCGCCGCCGCCGCCGCCGCCGCGGTTCCGCCAGCGGTCGCGGTCGTCATCGCGGCTGTCGTTTCCGTGGTCATGCCGGCCGGCAGGGCTGCGACTGCGGCTGCGGCGGCGGTCGCCATCTGCGCCGCGGCCGTTCACCGCTGGCGGGCCGCCCTCATCCAGCCGCCCGGACGGCTCGGCAGAGGAGCCACCGCGGGCGCGTCCCTCGTCCACCAGCTCCTGTGGATCAGATGCATGTTATTGTGTTTGCATTGTGACATAAACGTGTTTTCGACTGTCACTGTCCTCATCCAGTAGCTTCAGATGCACCAGCGCAGCAGCCTTCCGGTAGTGGCAAAGGCTTGCCGGCAGGCGAGTGCTTGCGCCAAATCTGCCGAGGTGACGCAATACGCATGCAGGCAGGTTGCCGACTGCCAGACCCACCTGCTGGAGGCGGCGTGCGCGGTCCTTAGTGTCCTCTATGGCCAGGCCCGAGAAGGCGCCGCCACGCGATGCGACGCTGGAGCCGCCATTAGCCGCAGGCGCCGACCCGCCGCTTTTCGCCTGCATGTCATTTGCAGCGAGGCGGCACCGCTGAGCGTTCACTAATGCGCACTCACAGCGTTCACTAATGCGCACTCACACTGACGCGTCGCCTCTCCCGAAGGCAAGAATGAGGACATACTGGTGACGGAGCAACTGCCATTGCAAAGTGCTGCACCTGCATGGCCTGGATGATGTTCCACAGCGTGTTGACAAGCGACTCTACAAACTCGGCGCCATTTGCGTCCAGCGTCTTTTTGAACTCCTTCACGCCCTTGCACTGCTTAGACAGCGCCAGAACAAACTCCGACAGCGTCTTCTCCGCAATGCCAGTATGGTTTTCGATTTCTGCATGGACCAGAGCGCCGTTAGCAGCGTATGTTTGTCGGAGTTCGTCGCCAGCACCGCACAAGTCCACTGCGCAAGCGCACATGGAGCAACACCATAGGCGCACCATACGCGGTATTTACCTGTGGTGAGCTTGGACACAATAGAGAGCTCTTGCAGCTTCCTCAGCTCCTCCATTTTTGACTAGCTGCTTCAGGAGGAATTCTAAAGAGGCGACTGCTGGTTCCGTGAAGCAGTCGGCTATGTAGACTTGTGTCAATTAGCTCAGCCCACCATGCCTTTGCCCCAGCTGCAAGCCAGCTGAAGCACAACTGCGCAGTAAAGTTGTGTCCTGCTGTCAATGAGTCTCAGACCAGCTGCGCAAGGTTGCCGAGCTAATGATGCCAGGTGCCAAGCACACACCCAACGACACGCGGTGTCGGCCGCGTTGCTTGCACACCACCTTCGGCAGCTTCTCGCTTGGTTAACACTGCTGCATCATGCCACAGCATGCCGCTGCAGGTCGACATGCAAAGTCCCTAATCAGGTTGACCCAGGCCAATTATGTTTGTGTGCAACGACCCCCATTCCCGCCCTGCAGCAGTCATCTCGGAGCTGGCTGATGGCCGAAGTCCAGACTCGCTCACAGACGGATTGCATGCAACAGCAAAGATGCATCATTGCGCGCAAGCCACTCGCACCTTGATCGCCACGCGACTAAAGTTTCATACTGTAACTTTTCGGAAGCTGATCACGACACCCTACGATCTGAAGCAGTGTGTGGGATGTTAATGCATTTGTAAGCATGGCTGGATCTGCTGCTGAACGGCCGAAGAAGGGGGCGTCACTTAAAAGTCGCAAGACGCTGCGAGTGTCGTCCAATGCGATCGAGACTCGGCGGGTGAGGCGCATGATGGTGCACACGATGATCGGTGCTCGCATGTTGACAAGCTCGTTCACGATTGATGGCTCGATATCGATAACCTGGAGATTTGGCCGTCACGTTGATGTGACATCAAATCGGTGTGACGCCAAAATCTCAAATGAGAGGCAGACTCATGGCATGCTGACAGTGCCTGTCACATAAGGCTTGACTTTCACGATTGCCAACAAGCACTGCGCATAATGCAAATACGTGGCGCCGCAGGGCAGGACCAGGGGAGCAACAGCAAAGGTCGACGCGGAGCGTCCAGCCAAGCGGGTAAGGCCGCGCATTGACATGCGCCGGCATGCTGCCTGCATTCATCGAATTGCACACTCAGATGCGACTTCTGGCGCCCAGTGCCTAATGCTTTGGGTGCAGGCGCGCACACAAGCGCCTGCGCAGCCCACGCCTGGCGGCGCGGGATCCGCACAGGGGAGCAACAAGCAACGGGCTGCGCCTGCCGAACAGCGGAGGGCTGCTCCCACCGCACAGCGCGTCCAAAGCATAACGCATGATGATCGGCAGTACAAGGTTCGTAATCTGGACCAATGATGCATCCAGCGCAGCACCCAACCCTGCGGCACAGCTCCTCATCAACATGGCAAGATCTGAAACTTGCGGCAAGGCTGCCTGGTGCCAGTGCAGCCTGGTGGGGATGATAGTGCATGACGCCTGCTTCAGGTGGGCAGCTGCGCATACGTGGTGACGGATCTTGACGCCTTCAATGCGGCAGGCGGCCTCAATGAGGACGCAGAGTTCGAGGCGTGCGAGGTATGCGAGCTGGCTCCCATCGTCGCAGTTCTGCCTGCTGCATTGACGCACACATGCCCGCAAGAAGCACAGCTGTGGGCGTGCCGCATTGCCGGTCACGTGCTACAACCTTTTCCACTGCATTGCTGCAGGTGTGCCGCGTCACGGAGAAGCGGGACGGGGCGCTCATGCTGGAGTGCGACGCCTGCCTGCGCGGCTTCCACACCACCTGCCTGCGGCCGCGGCTGCCCAAGAACAGGGTCCCCGAGGTGGGTGCGCTGCTCCTGTCTTCTCAAGGTGGTCAGGGTTCCTCACAGTGTTCACAGCAGCCGATTTCTTCCTTCATGCAGACACTCTGTTGCGCTGCCCAGGCGTTTCATGATACAATAACAGCTGCAGCACAGGGAGCCTGCCGGAAGTTTCCAAGCGCTTCACGCTTCAGAGTGCCAAACCGCCTGCTTTGCACCACAGGGCGAGTGGCTGTGCCCCAGCTGCACAGCTGGGGAGCCACCCCCGGCGTCGCCGACACAGGCCGTCACGATGCGGCAGAAGCTGCTGGGGCGTGCCGCGGGCCTTGCCGTAGTGCGCATTGAGGCGCTGTACAAAATGACCAGTGGTGACGGCGGCAGCAGCGGCGGCGGCGGCAGAAGCGCCCGCGGTAGACCCAGGGGCAGGGGCGGCAGAGGCAGGGGCGGCGGCGGCAGGGGCAGCGGTGGCGGTGGCGACGGGGGAGAGTCCTTCACCTTTGCAGGCCGCTGGTACTGTCTGCCGGAGGAGACGCGGGTCGGCCGCAAGGTGCACCTGGAGATGACCCCCGAGAGATACATGCCTTCAGTGCTCTGGCGACTGGTAGTCGGCGAGCAGCCTGTGCTCTCTGTCACTCTGCCAGGCCTGCTGATACCCTCACTTTCCAGCCTCAACAGGCATGTCCACTGCCGACGCTGACTCCCACCACGTGACCCCATTCGCAGCCGCACCACAGCGCGCGGGAGCTTTTCCTGACGCAGCAGACGGACACGGGACTGGAGGGCGTCACACTGCAGCGCCCCTGCACCGTGTGTGGTCCCGCAGACTTTGCCGCCGCCGCCGGCAACGATGACAATGTCTTCGTGTGCGACCACATCTACGACACCGTCTTGAACGTGAGTTCTACTGAAGATTGTCAAAACAAACAAGATTTCGCTGCGATGAAGCGTCACTGCGCGTCAAGATCGAGGAACAGAAGAGCTGCCCGTCAACTGCGCGAACATCAGCGTTGCGAACGGTTTGACGTTTTTGGGGTTGGCTGAAGCATGGCGCCAAGCGGACTGATCGATTCGTCAGTACAGCTGCCTGATGCACCAGCCGCTCCTGATTTGTTAAGCACCATGATTTGTTTGACCTGTGACTGCAGCAATTTCGGGCGATCGACGACGACGAGGGCGAGCTCGACGGCGGCGCTCCCGCAGCGCTCGACAGTGATAGTGAACAGGTATATACCTGAAAACCAATCTGCCTGAAATGTCCCACATGAATAGCAGCATTAATTCCGCTCGTCCAGTCTCATCCTCCTGCAGTGGCGCCTTGAGGATGCTTCTGTTTCGAGAATGCTGACAGCCTCCACACACTTGCTGAATGCAGGACGACGACTTTGATCCGGAGCACACTCCCCGCAAGCGCGCGGCATCAGTCGGCAGGCCCCGCACCCCCAAGATGCAGACGCCCCGTTCCGCCAACAAATACTCGAAGGTGCCAGCTTGTTGGAAAAATCTCATCCGCCTGTGCTGATCTGCCCTGCATCTTTGTCGCAGCCTTGGTCACGTGCAACCCTGCAGCAGGGAGCATGAGCCTTGCGCCTCAGCAAGCAGGTCATACTGGCCGTGGCGCTGGGATAGATTACATCGTCCTGTGCAATGCAATTTGCCATTAAAAGTCGGAATCACAATTTGTGTTAATCCTTATTGCCCTAGCCGGGTGTGCGGGACTGGGGGCTGGGCGCGGCGGACGTCTCGGCGGCGACGTGGCGCATTTTCTGGACCCGCCGCTGGCAGTAAGTTCAGTTGCAGCTAATACTGAACCTTGTGTTTGCAGGGCGTGCGGGACTGGGGGCTGGGCGCCGCGGACGTCTCGGCTGCAGTGCGGCGCAAGGAAGCGGACCCGCTGTGGGCGGCGCGCAGCGCGCTGGCCACCACCGCGCTGCCTGCGGCGCTGCCCTGCCGCGACACTGAGCGCGCCGTCATCACCCGCTTCATCGAGGACGCCGTGCAGTCGGGTACGCATTTATCCACTTCACATGATGCTTGGACGCACCTCGTGCCTGCAAATCTCAGAGCAGGAGGTTGAGGCACAAATTCTGGTGCGAGCAGCACTGCTGGTGGCATGGTGGATGCGCATCTGCCCGTGCTCTTCCAGTCATGCCACGGAGAAGCAAACGCCAGCAGCTTTCCACATCCGCTCAACCACCTCGGCCGCTCATTTGAAGTTATGTAATCGCCCAGGCTCGTGGGAAACATCTATGTCTGTCTTCAGGCGGTAGGCCCTGCCTCCTGCTGTTGCCCGCTCACTCAGCCAGAGAAGCAATCTCAAATTGTCTGATTCTTGCCTGATGTCAGGCGGTGAGGACCTGGGCCAGTTCCTGTACCTGTACGGCGTGCCGGGCACCGGCAAGACGGCGACGGTGATGGACATCATGCGCGGGATGCGGCGCCGCGCGGCGGCGGGCGATCTGCCGCGATTTCAGTTCGTGGAGGTCAACGGGCTGCGGCTGCCCACCCCGCAGCACGCGTACACCGCCCTGCACGAGGTGCCTCAACAAGATATTCTGAAAACGAACCTGCGTGTCTGACCCCAGTAAAGGAGTCCACCACACATCAGGATTGCGGGAGGTCCATGGGCTGCGGCTGCCCACGCCGCAGCACGCGTACACCACCCTGCACGGGGTGCTGCCAACCTTGCATCGCGAGATGACTGCCTGCGATGCCGGTCAGCGGCTCAGCGGGTTTCCGACAGCTGCTGCACCACGAGGGCTTTCCCACAATGGATGGCACCATTGCCCGCAATGGATGGCACCGTTGCCGGGGGTTGTGGCATCCGGCTGGCGTATCAACGGCCGCGCTTGCACAAATGAGTCCGGTGAAAGTACTGATGGTCTGGCCGCAGGCAATGACGGGGGAGCACCTGGGTCCGAAGAGCGCGTGTGCGGCGCTGGAGGAGCTCTTTCTGGGCGGCAGGCGGCGCGGCGGCGCCCAGGACGGCGTCACCCTCGTCCTCATCGACGAGATGGACCTGCTGCTCACGCGCAAGCAGAAGGTGCGGGCTGGATGGCGGCTGCTGCTGCAGGTGCTGCGTTTCGATTCTGCAAAGGGTGTCCACGAGAACTGATTACTAGACTTTGTCGGGCTCACTGATGACATACCTCGTGTGCTCCCTGGCCGCAGCTGCTGTACTACCTGTTCGAGCGACCGTTGCAGAAGGGCAGCAAAAACCAAGCAGGACGGGTCTCTTGTTGCACTGGGGCTTGTTGGGGACTCTTACAGCAGAAACACCGATGCCGCAGGTGCTGTACAACTTGTTCGAGTGGCCGCTGCAGAAGGGCAGCCGCCTGGCCATCATCGGCATCTCCAACACGCACGACCTGCCCGACAAGTTCCTGCCCCGCATCGTCAGGCGCGTGACAAACTCTGCGGCCAACTGGAATTTCAAATCCAGGATGATTCTATGTGCTTGAATGCCAGCGTCCCTTCAGGCTGTGCCTGCTTGCTGCCATGTTACATCTGCTCCTCTGCTGGCTCAGACTTCAGCTACTTAGCGTGAGCTTGTTGAAGTGACTTGCTATTATCTGGCACTCAGCTGGCAGGCGGGACGGCGGCAGGGCTTCCAGCCGTACAGCCGCAACCTGCCACTTTCACATCGCTGTTGGCTCAAATTTGATTGCTGCCATGCGCAGCCGGTTGGCGGGGCGGCGGCAGGGCTTCCAGCCGTACAGCCGCGACCTACCACTTTCACATCGCTGTTGGCTCAAACTTGATTGCTGCGATGCACAGCCGGTTGGCGGGGCGGCGGCAGGGCTTCCAGCCGTACAGCCGGGACCAGCTGCGCCAGATCGTGGCCGCGCGCCTGGAGGGCACCGATGTCATCGACCGCTCCGCCATCTCCCTCATCACCTCCAAGGTGCGGATGTTTCAGGGTGAAGGGTTTGGCTGGTCTCCGCATGGACATCCCCTTCATCGACATCAGCCGGCTGGATGCGATGTGCACTCACAGTGTTCCCACGACGATTGTCCGCTCATTGCTGCGTTCACGGGTGTTGCTTCTGATTCTCAGGTGTCCTCGGCGTCGGGCGACGTGCGTCGGTGCCTGGAGCTGTGCTCGCGGGCGATCGACATCGCGGCCGCCAGGGCGACGCAGGAGGCGGCAGCGCGGGACGAGCCGCCCCCGGCGCCCGCAGCTGGCATGGTGCCTCCCGCCCTCACCTGCCATGCATCTCCAGCCGTGACTTGTCTCTTCGATGTTATGCTCTGGTTTCCCCTGCAAGCCAAAACATGAAAGCAAGCGAGCCCCTCCCCCGCGTGCGCCCTCTTCACAGCTCGGCGTCTGACTTGCCAGCGCAGCAGCAGCAGCAGCAGCAGCGGCAGAGTTTTCTCGCACATCTCAAGACCCTCAATCCTACTTTGTACCCTGCTCTTAACCCTGCTGACGCAGGTGACGGCGGAGCACGCGCAGGCGGCGTACGACGAGAGCTTCGACAGCGTGCACATGTTCATGCTGCTCAACGCATCGCCGCTCGCCAAGGTCGTCCTCGCCGCCATCCTGCAGGAGCGGCGCGCCACAGGTGCGCGCACGCAGCGGCCTGCAGAGTTCGACGCTTCATTAATCCATGAGATGTACAATCCTGCGCCAAATGTGACCAGTTGCTGACCATTGGGCGTGCTCGCCGCTGTAGGTGTGCCGCAGGCAATTCGCTGCAAGCTCAGCTCTGTGGGTGTGCAATTTCTGCTGGCCCTGCCCGTAACGGATGACGTGAACGTTTTCTGCAGGAGTGGAGGAGGTGCGCATGGAGCCCGTAGCGGATCGCGCCGCGGCGATGCTGGCGAGCCACAGCCAGAAGGAGCCGTCGCTGCAGGTGGGCACGCCTGCCTTGCGACGGGCTGACAGAGCTTGCCTGCACTGCAGCCCCCTGCACAGACGCTATGACCACCGCCAGACGAGGGGCAGCCCACGTGTTTTCGTGGTCTGTGCCTCTGCCGCAGCAGCCTCAAGCACGTGCAGCTCTCGCGATGTCTTGCATCTCGTCCACTTGCCAGTATCCACTAACCACTTTGTCATTGCTGACGCAGGGGTGCATGTGGCGTGGTGGACGCGCAGGCAGCGTAGGGCGCCTTGCCGATTGCAAAACCCAGATCTGTGCACTTGCATGCGTTCGGATTCTATCATAGAGCAAAGCTGAAACCTTTTGCTCTGCAAGCGAAGAGGTGTATACGGGTCGTGGACGCGCTGGCGGCGCAGGCGATACTTGACGCGGACCCGCCCACCCGCCGGCTGCGCATGCGCATCCGCCTGAACGTCGACGCCGGCGACGTGCGCCAGGCGCTGCTGGTGAGGCCTTCATTGAAATCTACAGTGTATTAGTTCGGCTGGTTGCATCAAGTTGCGTGGAAACTGCCTGGAGAAAGTCTTGATGTGCCTATGATGTCCCATACAACAACTTGTTGAATTGGTATCTCGATTTGGGGGCACGCTGCAAGACGGTGTACGATGCTGGGCGTTGAGAAAGGAACTAACGATGCGTCTTTTCTGCTTTGCAGCATGATGGCGGCATTCCGTGGATGCAGCAACTGACCATGTGAGACGGGATGCGCCCGCCTCTGCCGTCTGTCTTCGCATTTCAGGCTCTGAATACAGCTCAGCTTCAGACGCACGGAGTGCGTGTGTTTTGGGACGATACGTGGTGGCTGTGTTGCTGGAGCATCATTGGTTCCTTGCTGATTGGGTGTGAGGGCAATGAGGAGGCCCTCAATCGCTGACGCGTGTGCCGAGCTGCAGAGTCCTCATAGAGCAGGTTTGTCTCCGAAACGACATCGACTTCCGAAACTCATTTTGGCAGCAGCGATGTCGTAAAACCCCTGCGCAAGGTCAATGATGCGGAGATCCAATTGCGATTTGCGATGCTGTGTGAAAGCGTGCCTGGCGGCTCGAGCCAGGTAGCGGCTCAGGCACCGCCGCTATGAGGCATGCCCCCAGGACTGGGAGTTACAGGGACTTACAGGTCATGCCACCAACCACCCATCACAAAGTTTTGAGACGCTTCATTACCACGACGCGTAGGTATACAGCTCTACAAAGACAAAACATACAACATTAGCTAGAAACATGCTGGCCGCGAGCTGCCAACTTCAACGAACTCTGCTGCACTGCAAATGTAGAGCAAAACACAGCAGCGGCGGGAGGCGCTCGTTGCAGGTTTTGAAGGCGCTGCCAATTGCCTCGCGACTGCAGTCGCGAGGCAATCAGTTC